>JAESGY010000661.1_pt1 | contig 9993 bp, 6 predicted proteins | sample 9269841 | NCBI WGS metagenome assembly JAESGY01 (sample SAMN17022865, study PRJNA683097) | algae metagenome | isolation source: Spirirestis rafaelensis WJT71-NPBG6 and co-occurring heterotrophs from... | place: USA: Pinto Wells, Joshua Tree National Park, Colorado Desert, CA | collected 2006-08-15 | reverse complement strand
TGCGACGATCCTTGACCTGGGATCAGGGCGCGGAGCTGAGCCAGCACGCGCAGCTGCGGATCGCCACTGGCGTGCAGATCTATTTCTGCGATCCGCACAGCCCATGGCAGCGTGGGACGAACGAGAACACGAATGGGCTGCTGAGGCAGTATTTCCCGAAGGGCACCGACCTGACTGCGCACAGCGTGGCAGCTCTCGCCGCGGTGGCCGCGACGCTCAACGGCAGGCCGCGCAAGACGCTTGGATGGCGAACGCCTGCCGAGGCATTTGACGAGTTGCTGAGAGCAGCGCAGGCTGGTGTTGCGACGACCTCTTGAGCCCAAGCAATACGTTGCGATTCGGTACACAGAGCGGCTTCTCGAAGCCGGTATCGAACCCTCCGTCGGCAGCGTCGGTGACTCGTACGAAAACGCACTCGCCGGTCGGACGCACTGCGTCCAACAGCAACGGCCTGTTCAAGACCGAGGTGATCCGTCGACGCGGCCCGTGGCGCAGTCTGGAGGCCATCGAGTTCGCCACCTTGGAGTGGGTCGACTGGTACAACAACCGCCGCCTCCTCGAGCCGATCGGCAACATGCCGCCTGCCGAGGCCGAGGCGCGCTACTATGCTCAGCTTGAGGCACCCGCCTTGGCGGCGTGACTCAAACTTCCCGGCCTCCGGCAAAGTCGGTGCGGTTCATCCGAATGCGTCTCCCTGCTGCCCCCTGCCGAAAGGACAGCATTGAGGCAGACCGGCCCATCTTGCACCAGATGTCGCATTGTCACATTCGACTCAGCGCAGCCGCCGCCTGCTCTAGACCCTCGACCCTGCCGTTAGAAAGCCTTCCGCCTGCAACAACGCTCTACTGCATTTCTGAAATGACTCGCATGCGGTCGTGCCCGAGCGAAATCTCCGGCGTGCGCGCGAGCAGCGCCTCCGTTAACGTTTCACGCTGGTCCCAGAGTGACTGGTACCAAGCCCGCCGTGCGGCCAGCTGGCCCGCGAGCATCCTACGGGCACCCACTATGCCACGCGCCGTGTCGGCGATTCGTCGCGTAGCTTCGGGGTCAGCGATGGCTCGAAGCAGTTGCCGCTGGAAGCCGGAGGGATCGCGGAAGAGCAGGCCGTTGAAATCGTCCGCTATGCTTTCACCGTAGACAACGTCACTGGCAAGCGCCGCAACCCGGCACCCACTCGCCTCCACGAACTTCAGGTCCGACTTGGCGCGGTTGAAGGTGGTGTCTTCGAGCGGCATGAGTGCAAGGTCGCAACCACCCAGGATGCCGAGATAGGTTGCGTGGTCGCAGGTCGGGGTAAAACCTTTATCGGCCGTGTCAAGTACTTCGAAAAACTTGCGATCGTGCACGACCTCAATGTGCACACGACCGCGCGCCACCTGCAGCACGGCGTTGAGGGCGGGCATGATTGGCGCCCAGTCCGTCTCCCGGTTGAAGGCTCCGAAGAACAGCTTTAGGCAGGCCGGATCAGCGAAGTTCTTCGGCTCGGGGAGCTCCGGTAGCGCATTGGGGAACACCGCGACCTCGGGGTTGAGGGCGCGCAGTACGGTTGCTAGCGCCTCGGTGCTGGTCTGCACCGCGTGGACTGCGCGGAACGCCCGATGTCCGGTCTGGGCGATGAGGGGGAACGCATCGGGATGGTCGTCGAAATCGGCTACCAAAAGATACCCGGCCCGCAGTAGCTCCGCAATCTTGGCAATCGACGCCTCGGAGGCGAGAACTTGCCGGTGAAGTAGCGCGACCTTAGGGCCTGAGAAGTCTACAATTGGTGGCTCGTGCCCAAGGGAGAGCCGCGCGGTCACTCCCGGCACGGTGGCGAGGGCAAACAGCGGATCGACGATGCGGACCTGACTGACGCCCCCAATGTGAGGCAGCATTTTGGCGTCGAGGAACAGGCGGCTAACGTGGCGCCGGGTCGCGCGGAAGACGTACTGCAGCGGCGCCGCACGGCGCAGGAAGGCCGCTCGTTCAACTCCGAATGCCTCAAGCGCTGGCCCGAGCCTGGTCGCGAACTCCTCGGCTGCATCGGCCGCGAAGACGCGGGGCGCCACGTCGAAGGGAGCTAGCCCCGCATTCTCAAGGGCTTGCCGCATCGTCTCCAGGCTAAACCAACGGAGGTGCGTTTGGTCGAACAGTCCGGCTGCCTCGTACCGCCAACTGCCGCGAAGCAGAGCATCGATCACCTGCCAGTTCTCGACGTTGGGAACGCAGGCCAGCACTAGCCCGTCCTCAGCGAGTAGCTCCGTATGCCGGCGCAGCGTGGCCCAGGGGTCGACGAAGTGCTCCAGCACGTCGCCGTAGATCAGGCAATCAACAGCCTCGCCCGGCCGCAGCGGGAGTTCCGCCAACTCCGCGTCGGCCTCGAGCACCAAGTCGAGCCTCTCCCGCGCGACGGCCGCTGCCGCCGCGTCCCGCTCGATCCCAATGTAGCGTACCGTGGGATTGCGCCGCTTGAAGGCGGCGCCGAGCGCCCCGGTACCGCAACCGACGTCTACCACGAGCCGCGCAGTCAGCGGGATGCGGCTGAGTAGGTCAGGATTCGGAAGGTCTGGATAGCTCCTGCCATATTCTCGGTCCTTCAAGGCCGGGGTTCCAGCAGGCGGCATCAGGCAACCCTCCGGCTGATTCCCGCTTTGACGTCTCGGCGGTCCGAAGCCTTCACAGGCCGCAACGCCGTGTCCCGGCGCTGTTTGATGACCTTCGCGGGGTTGGTGTCGGCGTGCTCGACATGGCCGTGACCCATGCAGCGGAACCGCTCGCCGTTCCGGCTCCGCTCATTCACAAGGGCGCAGGCCGACCACTCCCGAATGCTGTTCCGGGCGGCCATCTTGTCAACCATGCCGCCTCGCTCGGCCACCTTTTCGATGGGAAACTGGATAAACATGCCCCAGCGCTGATCCAAGATGGCACGGTTTAGGCCCGATTTGGCCTGAACATTGGTACCGGGACCCTCTTTCGTGCCCGCCGCCGAGCGAATCATGTTACGGACCTCCAGCTTATCCAACACGACCAAACCATGGCTCCTGGCAATGATGGCCGACTGCTTGTGTGGGAAGGCTTTGCGCGCGTTGGCGACACGCCTATGCAGCCGGGCAACTCGGCGAGCCTGCGTCCTCCTATCAGTCGAGCTTCGGTTCTTCTGCGCGAGCTTGCGCTGAGCTCGCGCCAGTGCCCGGAGCGCCCGTTTTCCGTGGTTGGCGGGCTCAATCATGGTGCCATCCGACAGAGCAGCGAATACAATCAGGCCTCGGTCGATACCAACTGCCGGCAGGCCCGATAGCTTTGAGGCTAGGATATCGTGCTCGTATCGCGCGGCAACCTGCCAGGTGCCCGCCTGCCGCGAGACGTTGGTACTCTTCACCTCGCCGGCGATCGCCCGGTTCCGCCGCAGCCGGACCCAGCCCAGCTTCGGCAGCTCCACCTCGCCCACCCGGCGCGAGTGGCGCTGAAAGGTGAGGGCCGCAGGATCGGGGAAGCACATGACGTCGTGCTGGCCGCGTCGGCGCGGCGTCGGTGCATGTGCCCGGCCAGCCCACCAGTTCCGGTACGCCTGATCGAGGTCCTTCACAGCTTGCTGCATGGGGTGCACCGGCACGTCGTGGCGCCAGTCGAACTCAGTCCGCAGAGCCGCGACCTCACGGCACTGGCTAGCGAAGTTGAGCCGCCGCCGCGACCGATGCCACTCCCGGCACTGTCCGAGGGCAAGGTTGTAAGCGCAGCGCACCGCGCCAACCCACTGCGCCAGTACCACCGGCTGCTCGGGCGTCGGGTGGAGACGGAAGAGATGAGCCTTGCAGATCAGCACAGCTTGTTCTTGCATCGTTCCAGAGAGAAGGCGAGACGTCATGTCAGCGCTGACGCTCCTATGACGGCCTGGCCCAGCTCTGAAGGACCGGGCTTGCGGCAGATTTCTGGTCTGGGTGCTACCCACGAGCCGAGTGGGGCCGAGCCCGTCAGACGACGGCTCGATGGCTAGAGTATGGGTCGAGTGCATCCTACCTCATTGCATCTGCAACTTACCTGCAGGCTCGAAGGGCGCCCGGTGACGGTCCAGACCAGCTTTAGTGGCCGGAAGATGCGGCGGAATGAGGCCGTGAGAAAGCTTTATATTGTTTGGTAACTTTTACCACGTTAGCTATATCGCTGCAGCCTCAAGGCGGCTGCTTCATGGCGTCGGCCTGCCATCCCAGGCCGGCATCGACGCCTCCATTCGGTTATGGGCCTTGCCCTACGCCGTTCCAGACGCTTGAAGGAATTCATCCGAGTGATCGGTCGTCAGAACAGCACCGCCGGCGAGCAATCCGGACGCTCGCCCGTCGGCGGTCGGCGCATGAATGCGATGATGGCCGCTGCCCGCTTCCACGGGGTCGACCTGGACCCGGCCGCCTTCGCCGCGGAGGCGGGTGGCACCATGCCAAGCGCCGCAGCGCTGGCCGAGTGGGCGCGCGACGGGGGGCTGTGGGCGCGGGCCCTAAGCCTCCGCTGGCGGCACCTGCTCCAGCATGGCGAAACCGGACCGATCGTGCTGCTGCTGAGGGACGGAGGGGCGGCGGTGCTGGTCGGCGCCAGCGAGCGTGACGCGGTCGTCTTCCTGCGTGACCCGGCTGCGTCCGAGGGTGCCCCTCCGGTCGCGGTGGACGAACTCCGCCTCGCGCAGATCTGGGGCGGCGACGCCGTGCTCCTGCGACGCTGGCGCGGCGGCGCAGACGCCGACGCACCCTTCGGGCTTGCCTGGCTCTGGCGCCTGGTGCTCCGGGAACGCAGCCTGGTGCGCGACACGGTCGTGGCGTCCGCGGCCCTTAGCTTCCTGAGCATCGGGGCGCCACTCCTCGTGATGGGTGTATTCAATAGAGTCGTGGTCCACAAGAGCCTCTCGACGCTCACCCTCATTACCACGATCTTCGTGCTGATTGTCCTGTTCGAGACAATTCTCTCCCACGTCAGACGCCAGGTCATCCTCGCCGGCACCGCCCGGGTTGACACGCGGCTCAACCTGTTCATCATGGACCGGCTGCTGCGGCTTCCCCTCGAATACTTCGAAAAGAACACGGCCGGCGCGACCACGCACCGCATCAGGGAGGTGTGGCGAATCCGTGAGTTCCTGACAGGGCGGCTCCTGACGCTTGCTCTCGACAGCTTTATTCTCGCGTTCGTGCTGCCGCTCTTGTTCTATCTGCAGCCCGTCCTGGCGGCGGTCGTCGTGGGTGCCGCCGTACTGATTGCCTTGATCGTTCTTGCCTTCCTGCGCCCGATCAGCACCGCCACGGGCAAGGTGATCGCGGCCGATATCCAGAAATCAGGTACCTTGGTGGAGACAATCCACGGGGTGCGCACCTTCAAGGCGATGGCGCTTGAGAACGTCCGCAAGGCCGAGTGGGACGCCCGGGTCGCGGAGGTTGGGGAGCTTCGCTTGAGGGCGGGTCGGTTGGCGAGCTGGCCCCAGATGCTCGTCATGCCTATCGAGCGGTTCACCAGCCAAGGCATAGTGCTCTTGGGGGCATACCTTATGCTCGCCTCCGAGGTGCCGACGCCGGTGGGCGGCCTCATCGCCTTCATGATGCTCGGACAGCGCGTGAGTCAGCCGTTGGTATCCCTCGCCCGGTTGCTCGAGGACCTGCAGGAGGTCCGCGGCTCGGTGGACGCGGTGGCCGGCGTCCTGAACGGCCCTGTCGAGTTGTCTTCGGATGCAGTCGGTGTACGCCCGAAGATCGAAGGGGCGATTCGGTTTGACGACGTGCAGTTCCAGTACCCCGGCGCCCAGCGACCCGCCCTCGACGGAGTGTCATTCGCCATCGAGGCGGGCGCAATGATCGGCGTGGTCGGCCGCAGCGGTTCCGGCAAGTCGACCGTGACGCGCCTCATGCAGGGCTTTAACCGCGAGTATTCGGGCCTGATCAAGATCGACGGCACTGAGGTGCGCGAGCTCGACCTGCGTTATCTTCGCCGCAGCCTCGGCGTCGTCCTTCAAGATAACTTCCTCTTCCGCGGCTCGATCCGCGATAACATCATTGCCGGCCGCCAAGGCCTCACTGCAGAGGATGTCGTCCGCGCGGCGCGGCTCGCCGGCGCCGAGGAGTTCATCGAGCGTCTGCCCAAGAGCTACGACACCTTGATTGAGGAGGGCTCCGCCAACCTCTCCGGCGGCCAGCGCCAGCGCCTCGCCATTGCCCGCGCTCTGATCAGTGACCCGCGCATCCTCATCCTCGACGAGGCCACCAGCGCCCTCGATCCGGAGAGCGAGGCCGTGGTGAACGCCAACCTTCTTCGCATCGGACGCGGCCGCACGATGCTCATCGTGTCGCACCGCCTCTCCTCCCTCGTCGATTGCGACGCCATCCTGGTCATGGACCAGGGGCACGTGGTCGACTTCGGACCGCACGCAGACCTTCTCGAACGCTGCTCGATCTATCGCCAGCTCTGGCTGCAGCAGAACCGTCACACGGAGCGATCGGTACCCCATCATGTCCAGCTTGCGCCTCTCGTCTCGCGCGTCGGCTGACGCCGGCTCCGTAGCGCTTATCGAGTTTCAGTCTCCCTCTGCGGCGCTGATCGCCGCGCGCCCGTCGCTGGGCGCGCGCTCGACGGTCTGGATTCTGGGTGCACTGATCGCCTCCCTCACCGCAGCTGCTGGCCTCATCCCGATCGACCGCGTCGTCGCGGGGAAGGGGCGTGTTGTGGTACAGACATCCACGCTCGTGGTGCAGCCGCTAGAGACCGCGATCGTGCGGTCCATCGACGTCCGGGTTGGCCAGGTCGTGCGGGCAGGCGATGTGCTCGCGCGCCTCGACCCGACCTTCGCAACGGCAGACATGGCCTCACTGGAGACCCAGGTCGCCAGCTCCGAAGCCGAGGTCGCGCGCCTTGAGGCCGAGGCTGAGGACGGCGTGTACCAGGCGCGTGATACCAACCCAGCTTCCACACTGCAGGCCTCAATTTTCTCCCAGCGCCGGGCCGAGCGGGAGTTCCGGCTTGAGAGCTACCGCCAGCGCATGATCGGGCTTGAGGTGACGATCGCCCGCAGCGAGGGCGAAGCCCAGCTGCTACGCCAGCGGCTCACCCTCGCCTCTCAGGTGGAAGGCATGCGCCGCGAGCTCGAGCGGCAGCAGGTCGGTAGCCGGCTCAATGCGCTCACTGCCACCGATGCACGCGTTGAAATTTCGCGGTACCTGAGCACGGCGGAGCGCACTGCCCAGGTGAGCCGGCAGGAGTTGCAGGGCTTGCGTGCCGAGCGCGATGCCTACCTGCAACAGTGGCGCGGGGCAGTGTCGCAGGACCTGGCCGACCGCCGCAGGACGCTCTCGGATGCGCGTGAGCAGCTGAACAAGGCGCGCCTTCGGCGCGAGCTCGTCGAGCTCAGGGCCCCGGCCGATGGGGTGGTCTTGACCCTTGCCCGCGTCTCTGTCGGTTCCGTGCTGCAGTCCGCGGACCAGTTCATCACGCTGGTCCCACGCGATGCGCCCGTCGAGATCGAGGCAGAGATTGAAGGTATGGATAGCGGCTTCGTTCGTGTCGGTGACCCGGCGGTGATCAAGTTCGATGCCTTCCCCTTCATGAGGTACGGCGTGGGGGAGGGACAGGTTCGGGTTATCAGCGCTGACTCCTTCCTGATCGACGACACCCAGCGGCCGACCGGACCGTTCTACCGGGCACGCATCACCGTCGACGCGCTCCGCCTTGAGGGCGTGCCGGCGGACTTCCAGCCGGTGCCCGGCATGCCGGTCGTTACCGACATCAAAATCGGCAAGCGTACCGTGCTGAGCTACTTCCTCGAGCGCCTCATGCGCCCGGCCAGCGAAGGGATGCGCGAACCGTGAACGGACTGACTCAGACGCCGCAGGCTCCGGGCGAACTCTCGACGGTGAGGCGGTTGGGCCTTTGGCTCACCTCAGTCCGGGGACCTGCGGCAGCGCACCGTGCTGCGGAGCAGCTCCGCACCGAAGGGCGCCATCAGGAGGCGTTCCGCCTGGACGCAGGCGCCGCCCGGGCCGGCCTGCTGGAGGCCCAGTACTGGGTCGGCCGCAGCTACCTAGAGGGTGCCGGCGTCCCACCGAGCCCAGCCGACGGCGCGAGGTGGCTGGGGCAGGCCGCAGGCGCCGGACATACCGAGGCGCAGCTGCTGCTCGCCGCGTTCTATCTGCGAGGGATCGGCAGCGCCCAGGAAGGTGGCGGATCGTTCGACCTCTTCGTGCGACAAGCCGCCCCGCGTGAACCTGACTACGAGGCGGCCCTCCGCTGGGGAGAACGCGCCGCGGCCTCAGGATCGGCAGACGCGCAGGCCCTCGTCGCCCACATCCTGACGAACGGCCCGGCGCCCCTGCGGGACGTTGAGAGGGCAGAGGGGCTCTACCGGAGCGCTGCTGGGACCGGAAGCCCGCAGGCTGCCCTCGGGCTTGGTCTTCTCCTCCTCGCACGCCGGGCGGACGCCACCGAGGTGGCAGGACTGATTGAGCGCGCCGCCGCGGCGGAGCTGCCGACCGCGCGATACGTCCTCGGGACGCTGCTGGAACGCGGTTTTGGCCTGCCGGCCGATCCAGTCGCGGCCGTCACAGCCTTCCGCTTCGCCGCGGAGCGTGGCGTCGTGCCAGCGCAGGCCAAGCTCGGCCTTGCCCTGCTGGATGGCCGCGGGGTCGAACGCGATCCACTCGAGGGGGAGACTTGGCTGCGGCGGGCGGCGATTGCCGGCGACCGCGAGGCAGCCGCCGTGGTCGGCGACCTTTACGCGCGTGGCGGCGAGGTCCCCCCGAACTACAACGAGGCGGCGATCTGGTTCCGCACTGCGGCGGAGCTCGGGCACAGCGCCGCGGCGCGGGCCCTCGGCTTCATGCACCTCGTCGGTGCCGGGGTCGCCCCGGACGAGCGGGAGGCAGCGCGTTGGCTCTCGCTCGCCGCGGAGCAGGGCGACACCACCGCCCGCCTCGGCGTGGCGGATCTGGCACTGCGGGGCGTCGCCGGACCCGAGCGCCCCGTCCGGGTGCGGGAGTGGTTTGAGGAGCCCGCCGGGGCAGGGGACCTGGTGGCAGCCTTCAACTTGGGCGTGTGCCTGGCAGAGGGCGTCGGCGTCGAGCGGGACCTCCCCGCCGCGGCGGGCTGGCTTCGCCGCGCGGCGGACGGTGTCGTCAATGCGCGATACTGGTATGGCCGCTTCCTGGCTGAGGGGCGAGGCGTGCCGTCCGACCCCGAGCAGGGTCGGCTCTGGCTCGAGCGGGCGGCGGATACAGGCTTGGTAGAGGCGCAGGTCGCCCTCGCTGAGATGGTGGCCAACGGCCGGGGCGGGCCGCGTGATACCCTCCGGGCGGTGCGGCTCTTCGAGGCTGCGGCGGAGAAGGGCCACGTGGGGGCGATGTTTGCGCTCGGCGCCATGCTGGGCGGCGGGCACGACCTTCCAGCCGACCGGGAGGCCGCGGTACGCTGGTTCCACGCCGCCGCGGAGCGCGGACACGGCATGGCCCAGCTCATGGTCGGGCGCTACCTGCTTCGTGGGCTGGCGGGACCGCCGGACTCTGTAGCTGGTCGCCGCTGGATCGAAGCGGCCGCGGCCAGCGGGGTCAAGGAGGCTGAGGCCGCGCTCGCGCCTGGTGGGGAAGCGGCTTTGCCCATACCGCCGACGAGCGGGGGTGAGGAAAACCGGTTGGGCCACATTCCTCACGTCGTGGCGTAGTCACGGCTCGTGCAATGGGATGACACGACGGGACGCAAACGGAGTGATCGTCCCGTCGTCTACAGCAGAGTAAGCGTAAGCCTGTCGTGGCCTTGCGGTGACCATGGCGCGTCGCGGATGTCATGTGGATGCCCGACGACGCGACACCGCCTGCAGCACTCGCAAACCGCTCATACGACGGTCGTAAGAGCGGTCCCGGATTGGAACCCAACGTTAGCGGCCGGGCGGCGACACTCTGTCCGCGTGGTGCTGAAGCATGCCATCTCGCCCGCATAGCGAAGGGCAGAGATGATGTCGGAAGAGGACGACGCCCCAAAAGACGCTTCTACGATTAATCG
>JAESGY010000660.1_pt1 | contig 9996 bp, 9 predicted proteins | sample 9269841 | NCBI WGS metagenome assembly JAESGY01 (sample SAMN17022865, study PRJNA683097) | algae metagenome | isolation source: Spirirestis rafaelensis WJT71-NPBG6 and co-occurring heterotrophs from... | place: USA: Pinto Wells, Joshua Tree National Park, Colorado Desert, CA | collected 2006-08-15 | reverse complement strand
GGGCGAGAACCAGTTGCCGAAGGTCGTCCAGGGTGTCAGGTTCCGCAACGGCGTCGAGGTCAAGGAAACGCCAAAGCAGACCGCCGCCTGATCGGCTGGCCGTCACCCAGTTTCCCGCATAGCTCCGTACTTGGCTGAGCCGAACTTGGTGAGCTTTCGGCTGCGCTGCGCCGGGTCCATGTCCAGGCCGCTTCCTGGATACCATCCCTGGAGCACCTCCCGCGAACCCTCGGTGAAGCGGTGGGTGATGAGTTCCACCGTCAGGTCGAGCCCCGGCGCGCCGTCCAGGGCAGTGGCGCAATCGGCCAGCAGAGCGTCGTAGGCTTCCCGCCAGTCCGGCAGGTTCAGGATGGGCGCGATGGTGAGGCCGATGCGGTAGCCGGCCGTGGCCGCCTGCTGCATGGCGAGAAGCCGGCTCCGCACGCGCGGCGCCCCGCCCTCGAAGCGCTCCGCCCCGCGCGCATTAACGGAGAAGCGGATGCGCGTGCGGCGGTTGTGCGGCAGGTCCAACAAGGGGCCGATGGCATCGTACTTCGTGGTGAAGCGGAGCTGCGCTTCCGCCTCCCAAGCGCCGAAGAAGCGGATCGTCTCGGCCAGGCTGCCGGTGATGTGCTCGATGCCCAGGGGGGCGGTGTAGCAGGAGGCCTCGAAGGTCGTGCCCTCCGCCGCGCGGGCGGCATTACGGGAGGTGACCTGGCCGTGGCCCAGCAACGGCGGTAGGGCGGCCAGGATCTCGGGCAGGTTGGCGTAGGCGCGGATGATCGGCGGGCCAGCGAGGGAGCCTGCGAGGTAGCAGTAGGCGCAATGAGCCGGGCAGCCCTCGGCCAGGTCGAAGCGCCAATCGGCACTGGGCGGGATGGGCTGCGGCTTGCGGCGGCTGGGGGAGGCAACGACGACGGCCATGGTCGTCTTGGCGTCGCGGTAGGTGTCGGGCAGGCCGGTCAGACGGTCGGACTTCAGCCGCACTACCTCGGCCCCGAGCGCCGCAGCCCGCTCCGCCATGTTCGCGCCTTGCGGCCAAGAGAGGGCGGAGGGGGTGATGAGCAGGCGCCTTGGCTTCCAGAGCGGGTGGGCGCGGGTGGGGGTCTCCATCACGTCAGAAGGCATACCGCACCCGGCAGTAGGGCATGCGGGCGACCAGTAGGTTCTTGAAGCGCTGCAGCCAGCGACCTTTCCAGCCGGTGCGGTAGCGCAGGTTCAGGCCGCCGCTCTCGGAAACCTTCTCCTCCTGAATGTCCGGGCGCCAGAGCAACTCCTCCGCCTTCGGGTGCCAGGCAGGGTTGACCTCGTGCAGATCCCTGTTGTGGGTGAGCATGATGATCTCGGCCGCCAGCTGATTCTTCACCGCGGCAGGCAGGATGTCGTCCAACTCCTCGAACAGCGCATCCCACTCCGCCTCCCATCCTTCTCGCAGCACGACGGGGGAGAAGTTCAGGTGAACCTCGTAGCCGGCGCGGTGGAGGTCCGGGATGACGGCGATGCGCTCGGCCACGGGGGAAGTCCGGACATCCAGCAACTTCGCCAGGGCGGGCGGCATGAGGGACATGCGAATGCGCGTGCGGCCCCCTGGATCGTAGCCCAGAAGATCCGGATTCACCCACTTCGTCGCGAAGCTTCCCTTTGCGTTCGGCAGGGTGCGAAACAAGGAGACGAGGTCCCGCACGTTGTCGGAGATGACAGCGTCCACGGAGAGGTCGCCGTTCTCGCCGAGATCGTAGACCCAGGAATGCGGGTCCACTTGGTTCGGCACCGCCTTCGGGCCCTGTCGTGCGGCGTGCCGGGCGGTGGCGGCCAGGATCGCCTCGATGTTGACGAAGACGCTGATGGGGTTTGCGTGCGCCTGGCGACGTAGCAGTAGGCGCAGGCCATGACACAGCCGTTCGAAGAGGAGGGCGCAATGAAGTCCGCGCTACGCCCGTTCGGACGGAAGGTAAGGCCCTTTTTGACGCCGAGCACCAGGGCCTGCCGCTTGGCGGCCAGGTAGTCGCCAGGATCGCCCTCCCGCAATTCCGGGATGCGCCAGTGGGAAGCGACCGAGATGCGCTCGGCCTGCGGAAAGCGGGCGAGGATCTCCCGCCCGCGGGCGTGCTGCTCAACGGCGGGTTCTAGGTAGATGCGGGCGATATCGAGCGGAAGGGCGGCCATCCACGCAGAATGTGGGGGCGCCGCCGCGGCATTCTAGGGAGCGGGTAGGCCCCCGGCTGATCCGCCTCTCCACCCCGGTCGGGTAGGCGGACCGACCGACCATGAGCAGAACGGATATCGGCTTACGGCCAGTTCGCGCTGTTCTGCTTTGCGCCCATGTCGGTCGTCGGCTGGGTGCACCCGATTCCTTGCAATCGGACGAAGCATACGCAGCCCCGACCGACCGAGAACAGTGGTCAGCGGACCTCCGACTGAAGCGACGTCGCCCTGCGCGCGAGTGATGCTTAGAGCGGGCTGCCCTGCCACCTCGCGTGCTGGTCCGCAGCGCTTGCCCGATGCCGGTGGGCGCCTGCGCCGGTCACTCGGGCCGCTGCCCGGCAGGAGCCCCAGGCGGCGAGACCTTCGAGCGCCTCCACGAGTGCGTTCGGCTCATCCGCGCACGCGATGGCTCGGCGGAGCGCCTGTGCAGCATTAGCGAATCCCGCCTCCGCCAGCAACCGCGAAATCACCGTGCGCACATCGCCCGCGTTCGCGTCGGGTGCGAGCCGCAGGCCGGCGCCGCGCTCGGTGACGCGCACCGCGTTGTCGTTCTGGTCGCGGCCCATGGGCAGGCACAGGATCGGAAGACCGTGCGCCAGCGCCCGCATGACAGTACCGTGCCCGCAATGGGTCACCACCAATGCCGCCTCACGCATGATCGCTTGGTGCGAGGCGCGGTCCAGCACGACCGCGTTCTCGGGCACGCGGAGCACCTCCCCGGCGAGCGCCGGGCCGAGCGTCGCAACCACCCGCACCGGCAGTGGCGCGCAGGCGTCCAAGACGCGCTGGATCACGCTCGCCTGGTCCTGGAAGGTCGTGCTGAGCGCGACGAGCACCAGCGGGCGCGGATCCCCCGCCGGCCAGGGCGACTGCCACCAGCCGGCCCACTCGGGCTCGTCGAGCAGCGGGCCGACATAGCGCAAGCGGGGAGGCAAGGCGGGCACTGGGAAGTCGAATGCGGAGCTTGTGGCGAGCAAGGTCAGTCGCGCGGCCGCCGGCTGCTGCAGGACTCTGTCCAGCGGCGGCAGCCCGAAGGCGGCGCGCGCCGTGTTTAACGCCGGCAGGCGCGCCTCGAGCTGTGCCGCCATCCAGCCGGCGGCCTGTGCAGCTACTGCCCGCTCCTCCTCCGTTCGCGGCGGCGCGAGGCCAAGGCCGATCGGCGGCATGCCCTCGATGGGGAAAAGGCTGATGTTCGCGCCGAGCAGCGCCAGCGGGACGCCGGAGGCCTCTGCTGCGATCATGGGCCCAAACAGCATCTCTGAGCTGACGAGGACGCCCGCCGGCTCGCGCCGGAGCTCCCCCAGGGTGTCCGCGGCATAGGCCTCGGCGGGACCGATCATCAGCCTGTCCAGCACCCGCAGCAGCCCGCCGCCGGGCTCCGTCGCCTCCCATTCCCGTAGGGGGCAGGTCTCGGGGCGGCGGTCGGGGCGATTGGGCGCGCTGCGCCAGGGAAGGACGTCGGCGCCAGCGGCCTCCAGATCGGCGCGCGTGGCGTTATCAGCAAGGGCACGCACGCGGTGGCGGCGTGCGCGGAGGCGCCTGACCGCACCGGCGACCGGCGCGACGTTGCCGCCACCCTCCCAGGTGGTGAACAGGAACTCACGCATCAGGGCTCTCCTCCTCGAGCAGCTTTCCCAGCATGTCGGCGACGATGGCCTCCGCTTCTGCGGCCGGGTGGCGCATGTCGCGTCGCAAGAGCTTCCAGGTGTAGACGTCGGTGACGACGACGAGCTGGTCGAGTAGGCGGCGGCGCGCAGCGGGCAGGCGCGCCGCCAGCGCAGCCGCGCATGTCGTCTCGACCCACTCACGGTGCCAGCGCCGGCCGATGTCGAGCAGCGTTGTCATAATGGGGTAGCGGCCCTCTTGGGCGAGAAGCCGCAGGACCATGTCGCCGCTCACCTCGTAATCCCGCGCCACCGCATGGGCGACGGCGCGCGCCAGCGGACCGGGCGGCAGGGCGCGCCGGAGCACGACCTGCTGGCCGATCCGCTCCGCGACGGCGGCCAGCAGTCCCTCCTTACCGCCGTACAGTCGAATCACCGTCTGGCGCGTGGTGCCTGCCTTTGCCGCGATCTCGTCGAGCGTGACCTCGTCGATCCATGTCCGCTCGATCGCCTCCGCGAGGGCGTCGAGAATGCGCGCGCGGGTCTGCTCGGCCGCGGCGGCCCGGGCAACCTGGCGGTAGGGGCGGGTGGCGGCGGACATTGGCAATACCACCTGTTATTCGTATAACGTAGTGTATTATGAATCTATGGCCGGCATCAAGCCCTGTGTGCCGTCCGGACAGGCCGGGTGCGGGCCGGCCGCACGCTGCCGGTATCGGTTCGGAAAGCTTGGGTGGCCGGCGCCACCCCTCCCAAGCCCGGCCTGGTGGCGCCCGGCGTTGTCGTCCTACTGCTCGCCGCACCGCCGGCGCTGGTTCCCGCAGCCAGAGGTCTGCTCCGGTTCGAATTACGCGGTAGCCGTCTCGCTGACCGGGCTACCGCGGTAGCGGGCGGACAGCGGACCAAGGCCCGCCGTCCGCAAGGCCGGTTCACGCCGCATTCGCGCGCAAACCGGCTCTGACGGCCTCCCACCGCGCCGTCTCCTCATCAGTCATGGAGGGCGAGGCGAGGCAACCGAAGAGGGCGGCGTCCGTCATCGTCCGCGCCGCGGCGTCGGCGCGCCGGTCCGGCCCTACCAGCCGAAAGGAGGCGGGCGAGAGCGGGCCGAAGAGCAGCGCGCGGCGCAGCTCCGGCCAGCGGTCCGGGTCCGGCTCCACGCCCGCGTTCCGCGCGAAGAGCAGCGCCATTGCGTGCATCGGCACCGCCTGCGGCCCGCCCCGCCGTGCGCGGCAGGCGGCGGGGCCGGCCTGCATAGCCGTGGCGTTCGGCTGTGGCGCCACCCCTGACCAGGCGTAAGCCAGCCAGCGCGCCTGCAATTCCAGCACGGGGAAGAGCGGCCCCACCTGGTCGAAGAGGCCGAGGAAGGCGAGGCCATCGAGCTCCGGGTGGAAGGTGTGGTCGTGCAGGTCGATGTGCCGGTCGTCCAGTCCGAGCGCCTGCGCGATCTCGGGCGCCAGGAAGGGCAGCGAGAGGCGGTAGCCGGTGCCGAAGATGATGGCATCCGCCGCTTCCGAGCTGCCATCGGCGAAGGTCACCTCCCGCCCCGCGACGCCCGCGATCCAGGGACGGACGCGGATGCGCCCCTCTGCGACGAGGCCGAGATAGTGCTGCGACTGCGTCAGTCCCGCAGCGAAGATGTCCGCGTCCGGCGCCGGCGCGCCGACCTGCTCCGGACTGCCGGCGCTCGACACCACCAGGTTCCGCAAGCTCTGTGCCACCGCGGCGGGCGGCATGACGGCCCCGGCCAGCGCCGCAAAGCGGGTGAAGGCGACGTGGTCGGTAGGCACGCCAGCGGTCAGCTTCTGCAGCACGTAGCGTTGGCGGCGCAGCGTGACGGTCACGCGCCGCGCTCCGGCGAGCGCCAGCTCCGAGGCGATCTCGAGCGCGCTGATCGAGCAGCCGGCAACGACGACCGAGCGGTCACGGTAGCCAGCCGGGCGGGCATAGCCGAAGCTGTGCAGCACGCCGGCCTCGCCAGCGAAGCTGCCGAGCCCGGCGACATCCGGCAGCAGCGGCGCGTTGTAGCGGCCTGTTGCGACGACGACGCGCGCGAAGACCTCGACACGCTCCTGCCCGCCGCCCCGTGACTGCAGGAGCCAGCCCTGGCCCCCCGGTGCGCGCGAGAGATGCTCGACGCGGGTCCCGAGCCGGATGCGCGGCAGCAGCCCGGCCTGGGCGGCGTAGCGGTGCAGGTAGCCCAGCACCTCTTCCTGCGCCGGGAAGACGGGCGTGCCCGGCGCGTGGTCAAGGTCGGCGAAGGCCGTCAGGATCCGGCTCGTGTTCGTGCGCATGCCCGGCCAGATGCCGCTCATCGGCGAGGCCGCGTTCCACTGACCGCCGGGGCTGCCGGCGGCCTCGAACAGAACGGGCTCGAAGCCCTGGCGCGCCAGCCAGGCGCCGGCGGCGAGGCCCGCGGGGCCGGCGCCGATGACCGCAACCTTGCGCGGCGACATGACGATGGGATCTCGGTTGCTCATCCTCGGCCATCCTCCAGCGTTGGTGCCGTCCCGGATCCCTAGCCCCTTCCGCCGCGCGGCCGCTTCCTAAGTCTTCCCTAAGGGCGCCCCGCGCTTCCTAAGACTTTCCTATCCGGTTAGCTTGTCGGCCATGCGACCCGCCCAGGGCAGCCTTATCGACGCGGAGCTGGCCGCCTTTCTCGAGTCCCCGGTCATGATCATCCTCGGCACCGGCGCGGAGGGCGTGCCGGAGATCGGGCGCGGCCTCGGGGCCTCCGTCGAGGAAGGCGGCGAGGCCCTGTACGTCATGGTCTCCGCCTGGCAATGGCCGGAGACGGTGGCAAATGCGCGCGCGGATGGGCGGATTGCTGCCACCTTCGCCCGGCCCGCCGATTACGTGACCTACCAGGTGAAGGGGCGCGTGGACCTCGTCGCGCCGCCGACACCGGCGCTCCATGCCTGCGCGATGCGCTACGCCGCACAGATCGCGGAGGCGCTGGCGGAACTCGGCCAGCCACCGGAGCGTACGGCGCCATGGCGGTCCGACCGCGACCTGGTCGCGCTGCGCATCCGGCCGGAGCAGGTCTTCGTGCAGACGCCGGGCTCCCGGGCCGGCAGCCTGCTTGCGGAGCGCCGCGGGTGACGCTCCCTCTTGCCGCGCTCGACGCCTGTTTCGAGGGCGTGGTGCCCTCCATTGTCTGCACCCTTGCCGCGGACGGCACGCCGAACGTCTCCTACCTCTCCCATGTCGCGCGGCTGGGCGAGGCGCAGGTGGCGCTGTCGAACCAGTTCTTCTCGAAGACCGCGGCGAACCTGAGAGCGAACCCGCGCGCCGCGCTGCTGGTGGTGGACCCGACCGACAGCGCCCAGTACCGGCTCGACATCCTCTACCGCGGCAGCCTTGAGGACGGCCCGGCATTCAGGCGCATAGCCGCGGACCTGCGCGCGACGAGCGCGCAGCTCGGCATGGCCGACGTGATGCGGTTGCGCGCTGTGGACGTCTTCGACGTGCTCGCCGTGCGGCAGGTGCGCGGTGGCCGGGCCGCCACGGTGTCGGAGCGCCCCGGCGGGTTGGGCCTGGTGCGCGCGCTGGCCGTCACCGAGGCGCTGACGCGCGCGACGGAGCTGGCCGGCGTGGTGGATGCCGTGCTGGACGCGCTGGCGGCGACCTTCGGGCATGAGGCGACGCTCTTGCTGCTGCACGACCCCGGGCGAGGCTGCCTCGTCGCGCTCGGCAGCCGCGGCTACGGGGCGAGCGGGATCGGTGCCGAGGTGCCGCTCGGCGAGGGGCTGATCGGCCTCGCCGCCCAGGACCGCCGCCTTTTGCGCGTGGGCGATGCGAGCCGGCTGCGCCGCTACGGCGCCGCCATCGAGGCCAGCGCCGAGCACGAGGCGCGCACACGTTCCGTCGCCCTGCCGCGCCTGCCGGAGGCGATGAGCCAGATTGCCATGCCGATGGAGGTGCAGGGACGCCTGCTGGGCGTGCTGTTCCTCGAAAGCACCCGGCGCATGGCCTTCGATGCCGAGGATGGGCTCGTGCTCTCCCTCGTAGCGCGGCAGCTCGGCATGGCGATCGCGCTGGCCGAGGCCGAAGCCGGGGAGGCCGCGGCCGCCGGCCCGCAAGATTCGACGGCCCCGGCCACGGACCGCCCTGTCCACGTGGTGCACCACGCGCAGGACGACAGCGTGTTCATTGAGCACGAATATCTAGTGAAGGGCGTCGCCGGCCGGCTGCTGATGTGGATGCTCCACGCCTATCAGGCGGCCGGCCGGGTGGACTTCACGAATCGCGAGATCCGCGCCGATGGCACGCTGCGCCTGCCGGAGCTGAAGGACAACCTGGAGACACGGCTGCTCCTGCTGCAGCGCCGGCTGGAGGAGAAGCGGGCACCCGTCCGCCTCCTCCGCCCGGCGCGCGGCCGCATCCGCCTGGAGGTGCAGGGGTGCCTTATCGTCACGTCCGACCGCACGCGGAATTGACGAGAGCGGCCGGCCGGCACCGGAGCCAATCTGACGTCGTATGCCCGGCGGCCACTTCGGGCGGTTCTATCGATGAGGTCGCGGTGTGGGGCGGAGCATGGAATCCTCCTCGGGCAGGGAAGTGGCGCCGCGCCTCTCGCTCCGGATGGCGCGCCTCAACAGCGACGGTGGGACCAGGCGCGCCACACCGCGGGGGGAGCGCCGGGCCAGGCGCGCCAGTTACCCCGGTGCGCGAAACACCGGCTACCAAACCCTTGCCGGCACAGCCGAGCCGGACCTCAGCGAATGTCTGCATCGGGTCGGACTCGGCGATACGCTTCGCGAACGGCGAATGTCTGCTCTCGCACGGTCAGCCATCGAAAGCCGCCTGGCCGCTTCCGGCCAGACCATGCTGCCAGGTGCATTCCCAGAACGCTCGCATTTACGTCCGCTAGCGAGTTTGGAGCAGACACCCACCGGCCACACCTTCTACAGCCGCGTTCCGCTCCTCTCGGCTGTTCCGGCGTTATCCAAAGGCAGACCCCCGGGCCGAATTACCGCGGATAATCTTGAGAACCGGCCCGGCAGCACACTCGAGGCACTCGAAGCGCAGAGCCTCGGGTGACCTCCGCCCCCGGGGCAACGTCGCAATAGGGCTTGCTCGTGCGCGACAGCCCCGATGTGTCGCGCAAGATCTTCGGTCGCCCTTTTGCGACAGCGGTCGCATCGTGTCCCAGACCCGTACGCGACAGGGGAGGGGACGCATGTACGTCGGCTACGCCCGCACCAGCACATTCGAGCAGCAGGCCGGTCTCGATGCGCAGGTGCGGCAACTGCAGGAGCAGGGCTGCGAACGAGTCTACAGCGAGCAGGTCAGCAGCGTTGTGAAACGCGAAAGGCTTGAGGAGTGCCTGCGTTTCGTGCGAGGGGGCGACGTGCTGTTCGTGTGCAAGCCCGATCGCCTCGCCCGTTCCACGGCAGACCTCCTGCGAATTGTGGAGGATCTCGATGGACGCCGGATAGGTCTGACGATCCTCAGCATGGGCGGCCAGGTGATCGATAGCCGCAGCCCGACGGGGAAGCTTATGCTCACCATGCTGGCGGCCGTTTCCGAGTTCGAACGGGGCATCATGTTGGAGCGTCAGCGTGAGGGTATTGCGCGGGCGAAGGTTGAGAGCCGCTACAAAGGGCGCGCACCGACTGCACGGCGACAGGCCGACCAAATGCGCGAGCTGAAGGCGCTCGGCATGCGCCCCGTGGACATCGCGGCGGAGCTCCGCGTCAACCGCGCCAGCGTGTATCGGATCCTGAAGGTGGCAGCCGACGCGAGCACGGCAGACGAGACGTCGACCTAGGCACTGATCTCAACTTTGCCGCACCCTTTGCGGCCGGTGATTACCTGCGTGCGGGCTTGCTCCGCGCGCCGGCGGGCCGCGACGAGTGTTCTGCCGGGGGCAGTCTCCTCGGGTGATCCATGGTCGCCGGCGTGTCCGTCGCGGTGCAGCCGCTCGAAGCCTGGCTGCGGCCCTTCGCCGCCGCCCTCTGGGAGGCGACCTGGCGGCTCCCCCCTCGTCCTCGTCGCCGGCGCGCTCCTGTCCTACGGGCGGCGCACGGTGGCCCCTTGGCGCCGGCCCTACCCTGCAGCTTTGTGGCGCCGCTGGGTGCGAGCTCTAAAAGGCCTTTGCTCTGTTGAAAGCCTTGGCCTGCCGAGCTGAGGAGCATCAGGTTGTGGGTGAGGACCCGGAGCGCGAGTTCGCGCCGCTGCGCAGCCGTACTGCGGGCGGTGAGGGCGG
>JAESGY010000659.1_pt1 | contig 10011 bp, 8 predicted proteins | sample 9269841 | NCBI WGS metagenome assembly JAESGY01 (sample SAMN17022865, study PRJNA683097) | algae metagenome | isolation source: Spirirestis rafaelensis WJT71-NPBG6 and co-occurring heterotrophs from... | place: USA: Pinto Wells, Joshua Tree National Park, Colorado Desert, CA | collected 2006-08-15 | reverse complement strand
CGGGGCGGCGCAGCCGAGCCCGGGATCCATAACCGCGACGATGCGGAAAGAGGCGCAACGCTGATCGCCCTTCCTGATGCGTCAGCGGTTATGGATCCCCGCCTGCGCGGGGATGACAGCCGTGAGGCTCAGCGCCTTATTCTGCACTCGATCCCGGATCGGCTCCGCCGTCCGGGATGACAGTGGATATGATGATAAAAGCAAATCAAACAAAGAGTTTAAGGATAATCTCTGAGACGGTTTCTCAGCTCGTCTGAAGCCTGATAAACTGCCACAGCCACAGGCCTGCCTCGCGCGTCGCTCAACCTGACAATAAGTTGCTGAAACGTAAACGGATTTCGCTCCTGTCCTTGCCTCTGGAAAACCCGTCAAAAAGCTTGAAAAAGGCAGCGTTCTCCCCCATGTAAGAGCCTGATTTCAATTGGATTCGCGAGCCTGCCGGACGGCTTGACGAAGCGGTATCGATAAGCCGCCTCTCGCGAAAGGGCAGACCGTTTTAAGAAAGACCAACCTTGACCGATCCGAACGATATCCGCTCCGGCGGCCCCGGCGGGGACCAGCCGGCGAGCGACATCAAGCTCATTTCCATCGTCGACGAGATGAAGCGCTCCTATCTCGATTACGCCATGAGCGTGATCGTGAGCCGCGCTCTGCCCGATGCGCGCGACGGCCTTAAGCCCGTGCACCGGCGCATCCTCTACTCGATGCACGAGAACGGCTATACGCCCGACAAGAAATACGTGAAGTCCGCCCGCATCGTCGGCGACGTGATGGGTCAGTATCACCCGCACGGCGACAGCGCGATCTACGACGCCTTGGTGCGCATGGCGCAGGACTTCTCGCTGCGCCTGATGCTCGTAGACGGGCAGGGCAACTTCGGCTCGGTGGACGGCGATCCGCCGGCGGCCATGCGCTACACCGAGTCCCGTCTCGCCAAGGCGGCGATGCCGCTTCTCGACGACATCGACAAGGACACGGTCGACTTCACGCCCAACTACGACGAGTCCAAGGACGAGCCGTCGGTTCTGCCGGCGCGCTTCCCGAACCTGCTCGTCAACGGCGCCGGCGGCATCGCGGTCGGCATGGCCACCAACATGCCTCCCCACAACCTGGGCGAGGTCATCGACGGCTGCTTGGCGCTCATCGACAATCCCGGCATCTCGGCGGAAGAGCTGATCGAGATCATTCCCGGTCCGGACTTCCCGACCGGCGCCCTGATCCTCGGCCGCGCCGGCGCGCGCTCGGCTTACACCACGGGCCGCGGCTCCATCATCATGCGGGCCAAGTCCGAGATTGAGGAGGTCCGCAAGGACCGCGAGGCGATCATCTTCACCGAGATCCCGTATCAGGTGAATAAGGCCTCGCTGATCGAGAAGATCGCCGAGCTCGTACGCGAGAAGAAGATCGAGGGCATCGCGGATCTGCGCGACGAATCCGACCGCGACGGCATGCGCATCGTGGTCGAGATCAAGCGCGACGCCATGGCCGACGTGGTGCTCAACCAGCTCTACCGCTACACGCCGCTGCAGACGAGCTTCGGCGCCAACATGGTGGCGCTCAACGGCGGCCGCCCCGAGCTGATGACGCTCAAGGACCTGATCCAGGCCTTCGTCGACTTCCGCGAGGAGGTCGTCTCCCGCCGGACCAAGTTCCTGCTCAACAAGGCCCGCGAGCGCGCTCACGTGCTGTGCGGCCTGGCCATCGCGGTCGCCAATATCGACGAGGTGATCCGCCTCATCCGCACGGCGCCGGATCCGAACGCCGCCCGCGAGTCCCTCATGAGCCGCGACTGGCCGGCGCACGACATCGCGCCGCTGATCGCGCTCGTGGACGACCCGCGCCACAGGATCAACGAGGACGGCACCTACCGTCTCTCCGAGACCCAGGCCCGCGCCATCCTCGACCTGCGCCTGCAGCGCCTCACGGCCTTGGGCCGGGACGAAATCGGCGACGAGCTGTCGAAGCTCGCGGCAGAGATCTCGGACTACCTTGAGATCCTGCGCTCGCGCGAGCGCATCATGGGCATCATCAAGGGCGAGCTGACGGAGGTCCGCAACACCTTCGCGACGCCGCGCAAGACGCAGATCGTGGACTGGGATTCCGATCTCGACGACGAGGACCTGATCGCCCGCGAGGACATGGTCGTCACCGTGTCCCATGCCGGCTACATCAAGCGCGTGCCGCTCTCCACCTATCGGGCGCAGCGCCGCGGCGGCAAGGGCCGCTCCGCCATGACCACGCGCGACGAGGATTTCGTCACCCGTCTGTTCGTGGCCAACACCCACACGCCGGTGATCTTCTTCTCGTCCGAGGGCCAGGCCTACAAGGAGAAGGTGTGGCGCCTGCCGCTGGCGGCTCCGAACGCCAAGGGCAAGGCCCTGGTGAACATGCTGCCCATCAAGCAGGGTGAGCGCATCACCACCATCATGCCGCTGCCCGAGGACGAGGCGTCCTGGGACAAGCTCGACGTGATGTTCGCCACCTCCCGCGGCACGGTTCGCCGCAACAAGCTGTCGGACTTCGTCCAGGTCAATCGCGGCGGCAAGATCGCCATGAAGCTCGATGAGGGCGAGCACATCGTCGACGTGCAGATCTGCTCGGAGAACGACGACGTGCTGCTCACCACGGCCAAGGGGCAGTGCATCCGCTTCCCGGTCACGGACGTGCGCGTCTTCAAGGGCCGCGATTCCATGGGCGTGCGCGGCATCAACCTGGCTCAGGGCGACGACATCATCTCGATGGCGATCCTGCGTCACGTGGAAGCCACGGGCGAGGAGCGTGCGGCCTATCTCAAGATGCGCCGCGCCGTCACCGGCGAGCAGATGGGCTCTGATGCCGATGCTTCGGATGAGGCGGAGGAGGCTTCAGCCGAGAACTTCTCGCTGTCGCAGGAGCGCTATGCCGAGATGAGCGCGCAGGAGCAGTGCATCCTGACCCTGTCCGAGAAGGGCTATGGCAAGCGGACGCTGTCTTATGAGTACCGCATTACCGGCCGCGGCGGCAAAGGCATCACGGCCATGGCGGTCAACAGCCGCAACGGCAAGCTGGTGGCCTCGTTCCCGGTGGAGAGCTCGGATCAGATCATGCTCGTTACCGATGGCGGCCAGCTGATCCGCGTGCCCGTGGAAGGCATCCGCGTCGTCGGCCGCAACTCCCAGGGCGTCACCGTCTTCTCCACCCGCGACAAGGAGAAGGTGGTCTCGGTGGAGCACATCGAGGGCGAGGATGCCGAAGAGGTCGAGGGCGTGGTTGACGCTGCGACTGAGGACGGTGAGGCTGCGGGAGAGTAAGAGCTTCTGTTCAATCAAAAATGCAAAACCCGCCGGTGCGAGCCGGCGGGTTTTTTGTTGATGCGGTCCACCACCGCGTCATCACCGGCCTTGTGCCGGTGATCCCGATGATGGTGACAACAGCGATTTCATTAAGATGGCTGGCACAAGACCGGCCATGACACGGGGAAGCTATTGCTGCGAATAGGCCAGGGCGAGGCTCCTGATCCTCGGTCTTGCAGCTCTCATGGCATTCGAGTCGGAAGAAAATTGGCTGTCGCCCGCCACGGCGTCGATGGCTTCGGCAGGGGCCTTGTCGTCGGTCTCGAAGATCGGGCTGAAGGTGCAGCCGCCGGGAAGGCTGCCGAGCGCGCCGCCGTTCCAGCTGTCGATCCTGCCACCGTAATCCCACTCGAAGCCATAGAGAGAAAAAGGCCTGCCGTTCGCCTTCTCGACAGCTTCGATCGGGGAGCCAATCCTCAGTCCTTGAGCCCCGGTCCAGCCGGATCCCTCCAGGTCGATGCGGGCAGGACGCCGCAGCCTCTTCTCATCCGACCAGAGCACCACGATGCGTTTCACCGGATCGTCGGGGGAGACGATGCTTGCCCGGACCTCCCGGCCCTCGGGCTCACGAACCGTCCCCTGCCTGACATTCGCGCGGCCAAAAGCGGCGACGAGGCGCTTGTGATCTGTGTCCTTGGCGAAGGGGCCCTCACAGCGGAGCTCCTCCGCGGACGCGTGGCCTGCGTTCAGGACAAGCGCAGCGATGACGAGGCCGGGACGCAGCACGCCTTGAACTGCCAGCGTCAAGTTAGGTGAGGCTCGCCAGGGCAGCCGGGCTCAGCACAGCGACGGCAGTGACGAAGACGATGCAGAGGCGGAACATCATGGCGGTCTCCTGAAACCTTGACTTTAGGTTAGCCAGAATATTCCACGCTCTCGTTCGGCCCGCCGTGTGCCACCGCACGGCTTGCTTGGCAGCGTCAATCCGGCTACGCCTTGGCCTCATGACACTCACCGCCCTCTATACCGGCAGCTTCGACCCCGTCACCAACGGGCATTTGGACGTCCTGCGCCAGGCCTGCAGCGTGGCGGACAGGATCGTGGTGGCCATCGGGGTTCATTCCTCGAAGACACCGATCTTTCCGGCCGAAGAGCGGGCCGAGATGCTCCAGGCCGTCTGCAGGCCGATTCTGCAGGCGAGGGGCGTCGCGCTCGAAGTCGTGACCTTCAACGATCTGGCGGTTGAGGCCGCCCGCCGGCATGGCGCCACGCTCATCGTGCGCGGCCTGCGCGACGGCACGGATTTCGATTACGAGATCCAGATGGCCTCCATGAACGCCACCATGGCGCCGGAGGTCCAGACCCTCTTCTTCCCGGCCTCGCCTACCGTGCGCCCCATCACCGCCACGCTTGTGCGTCAGATCGCCGGGATGGGCGGCGATGTTTCGGCCTTCGTGCCGGGGGTTGTCGCCGAGCGCCTGAAGGCCAAATTCAGGCGGCCATAGAGTTCATCATCCACAGGGAGACATCCATCCATGAAGCGTTTGCTCGCAGCCGGAGCGCTCGTGCTCGCCAGCCTCGTACCCGTCGCCGCCCAGCAGGCCGCCGACCCGCAGAACACGGTCTTCCTCGATACCAAGGACGGCCGCGTCACCATCCGCCTGCGCCCGGACCTCGCTCCCAAGCATGTCGAGCAGATCAAGGCCCTGACGAAGCAGGGGTTCTACAACGGCGTCGTCTTCCACCGGGTGATCGATGGCTTCATGGCCCAGACGGGTGATCCGACCGGCACCGGCACCGGCAAGTCGAGCCTCCCCAACATTCCGGCCGAGTTCACCCAGACCCAGTACAAGCGCGGCTCGGTCGGCATGGCCCGGTCCCAGAGCCCGGATTCGGCCAACAGCCAGTTCTTCATCTGCTACGATGGCTGCGGCCCGCTCACCGGCCAGTACACGCTCTTCGGCGAGGTCGTGTCCGGCATGGACGTGGTCGACAAGATCAAGAAGGGCAATCAGGCCGCCAACGGCATGGTGTCAAACCCCGACAAGATCGTGAAGATGCAGCTCGCCGCCGACGCGAAGTAATGCGGCTTCGGCGGACATCCGGGGCGCGGCCCGTCATGGCTGCGCTCCTGCTCGCTGGCCTGACAGCCATGCCGGCTGCCGCGCAGGTGCTCTCGCCCGTCCTCGACCCGGATGCTTGGGAGGAGCCCCGTCATCCGCCGCCGCCTCTGCCTGAGGGGCTCAGGGGCACGGTCCGACCGCGTCCGGATGCGCCCCGGGTTGGGCGCATCGACCGGATTGCTCAGATCTTTCAAGCCATCCAGGCCTGCTGGCGCCCACCGGCGGGCAGCGGTTATTCGGGCCAGGAGATCACCTTAAGGCTCAGCTTCAAGCGCAGCGGGGAAGTCCTGGGGCAGCCCCGCATCACCTACTACAAGGCGGGCACCCAGGGAGAGCAGCGCGAGCCCTTCACCCGTGCGGTGCGTGAGGCTTTCGAGCGCTGCACCCCGCTCCCCTTCACGGAAAGTTTCGGACGCGCCATCGCCGGGCGCATCTTCTCCTTCCGTTTCGTCGATGCCCAGCCTATGTGAGCGGGCAGACTATTCTCATTCAGCCAGCACAGGAGACCCCGATGGCAGATCCGGAAAACACCCTCATCATGGAGACCACCAAGGGCCGCGTGGTCATCGAGCTGCGTCCCGATCTCGCCCCAGGCCATGTCGAGCGCATCAAGACGCTCGCCCGAAAGGGCTTTTACGACGGCGTGGTCTTCCACCGGGTGATCGATGGCTTCATGGCCCAGACGGGCGATCCGACCGGCACAGGCAGCGGCGGCTCCGACCTGCCGGACCTGAAGGCCGAGTTCAATGCCGAGCCGCATGTGCGCGGCACCTGCTCCATGGCCCGCACGAATGCTCCGCATTCCGCGAACTCGCAGTTCTTCATCTGCTTCGACGATGCCCGCTTCCTCGACAAGCAATATACCGTCTGGGGCAAGGTGACCGAGGGCATGGAGAATGTGGACAAGATCAAGCGCGGCGAGCCCGTGCGCGATCCCGACCACATCGTCTCCATGAAGGTCGCGGCGGACGCAGCGTAACAATCAGGCGTCATCCCGGGGCCGCATCGCGGAACCCGGGATCGCTTGCCGTATGGCGTCATTGTCGTCATGCGATCCCGGGTCGCCTGCGGCGTCCGGGATGACAGCTGAAAGCAACTATGCGCGTCGACCTGTTCGATTTCGAACTCCCTGAGACCAGCATCGCGCTCCGCCCGGTGGAGCCGCGGGATGGCGCGCGCATGCTCGTGGTCCGGCCCGAAGATAGGCTCGACGACCGCATCGTCCGCGACCTGCCGAACCTGCTGCAGCCGGGCGATGTGCTGGTGCTCAACAACACCAAGGTCATCCCCTCAAGGCTCTACGGCCTGCGGGTGCGTGACGAGACAGCAGCCCGCGTCGAGATCATGCTCCACAAGCGCGAGAGCGCCGACCGCTGGCGTGCCTTCGCGCGGCCGGCCAAGAAGCTCAATGTCGGCGACCGCATCCGTTTCGGCGAGGCCTCCGAGAGCACGGCCTGCGAGCTCGTGCGGCTCGATGCGGAGGTGGAAGAGAAAGGCGAGGGAGGCGATGTGGGCTTACGCTTCTCCTTTGCCGGAGCGTTCCTCGACGAGGCGATTGCCCGCCTTGGCGAGTTGCCGCTTCCTCCCTACATCGCGGGAAAGCGCCCGACCGACGACAAAGACCTCAGCGATTACCAGACCGTCTATGCCAAGGACGAGGGTGCCGTGGCGGCGCCGACCGCCGGCCTTCATTTCACCGACGATCTCTTCCGTCGTCTGGACGAACGCGGCATTGCCCGCCACTTCGTGACGCTCCACGTGGGCGCGGGCACCTTCCTGCCCGTGAAGGCGGAAGACACCGCCGAGCACCGGATGCATGCGGAATGGGGCTCGGTGTCGGAGGAGACCGCGCGGGCGCTCAACGAGGCACGGGCCCGGGGAGGGCGGATCGTGGCGGTGGGCACCACGTCTCTGCGTCTGCTGGAAAGCGCTGCCCGGGAGGACGGGACCATCGCGCCGTTCTCGGGCGATACGGCGATTTTCATCACGCCGGGCTACCGCTTCAAGTCTGTGGACGTGCTGATGACCAACTTCCACCTGCCGCGCTCGACCCTCTTCATGCTGGTTTCGGCCTTTGCAGGGCTGGATTGCATGAGGGCGGCCTATGCTCATGCGATCGAGACAGGCTATCGCTTCTACTCCTATGGCGATGCGAGTTTGCTGTTCCGGCGTTGACATTGCGTGTCATCCCCGGCGCGCGGAACGCGCGGGAAGGGGATCCATTGACTTGTGCTGCGGATCCATGGATCCCCTGCTCCTCCGCTTCGCTCCGGCCGGGGATGACCCCATGAGGTTTGAATGACCACCGAGACCTTCACCTTCAGCGTCAACAAGACCGACGGGGCAGCGCGCTCCGGCGAGATCCGGATGCCCCGCGGCGTCATCCGCACGCCTGCCTTCATGCCGGTCGGCACGGCCGCCACCGTCAAGGCCATGTATCCCGACCAAGTGAAGGCGCTCGGGGCCGACGTGGTGCTCGGCAACACCTATCACCTCATGCTCCGCCCCGGCGCGGAGCGGGTGGCGCGGCTGGGCGGGCTGCATCACTTCATGAACTGGCCCTATCCGATCCTCACCGATTCCGGCGGCTTCCAGGTCATGTCCCTGTCGGCCCTGCGCAGGATCGACGAAACGGGGGTGACGTTCCAGTCCCACATCGACGGCTCGACCCATGTGCTGACGCCCGAGCGCTCCATCGAGATCCAGGGGCTGCTCGGCTCCGACATCCAGATGCAGCTCGACGAATGCGTGAAGCTGCCCTGTTCCGACGAAGTGGCCGAGAAGGCCATGCGCCTCTCATTGCGCTGGGCGGAACGCTGCCGGGTGGCCTTCGGCGAGCAGCCGGGCAAGGCCATGTTCGGGATCGTCCAGGGCGGAGCGGTGGAGCGGCTGCGTATCGAGAGCGCCAGGGAACTCGCGGGCTTGGACCTCAAGGGCTATGCCATCGGCGGCCTTGCCGTGGGCGAGCCGCAGGAGGTGATGCTGCGGATGATCGAGACGGTCGAGCCGCACATGCCCAAGGAGAAGCCCCGCTACCTCATGGGCGTCGGCACGCCGGACGACATCGTCGAGGCGGTGCGCCGGGGCGTCGACATGTTCGACTGCGTTATGCCCACTCGCGCCGGCCGCCACGGCCAGGTCTTCACCCGGCACGGGCGCATGAACCTGCGCAACGCCCGGTTCGCCGAGGATACGAGCCCGCTCGATCCTGAATCGAAGTGCACGGCCTCCAACACCTATTCCAGGGCCTATCTCCACCACCTCGTGCGCTCCAACGAGATCTTGGGAATGATGCTGCTGACCTGGAACAACCTGGCCTATTACCAGGAACTCATGGCCGGCCTGCGCAAGGCGATCGCCGAGGGACGCCTCGAGAGCTATATCGGCGAGGTCAAGGAAGGCTGGGCCAAGGGCGAGCGGGACAGCAAGGCCGAACTGGGCCAGCATGCCGATAATACAGCCATGGTGGCGGAGGGCTAAGCTTACCCGGCACGGGGCTGACACCTCGCGAAAAGGTGTCCAGGCAACACTCGTATCAAGGCTTTGGAGCTGAGGATTAAGGCCGCAAGGCGGGGCTTTTCGATTGACCTTGGGCCTGAGACCCCCTATCTCGGGCTCACCCCTGGGAGCGCGTAGCTCAGCCGGTAGAGCATCTGACTTTTAATCAGAGGGTCCTGGGTTCGAGTCCCAGCGCGCTCACCAAGTCTAATCAATCACTTAGCTGTTGATATGATTTGGTCTTGCTTCCCAGAACACCGGATCGGGAAGCGTATGGGAAGCGAGCTCACCAATGAGCTGAATCCTCTGTGCCGTATCGGCTCACCCACAGCTCGAACCGTGCTCCCACAATAAACGCATGCCAGGAAATGCCTAGGAGGCGGACCTTGTCACGGCCGCGCTTACAGGATGCTTTCGACCCAAATCGGACCTACGCTCCCGGGTTGAGGTCATACTCTGCCGCGCACCTTTCCGGAAGCCACTGACTTCGGAGCAGACATAGGGCGGGCCGGCGGGGTCTCAGGGTCGGTCCACAATCGCGGGACTGGAAAGCTGAGAGCCCTGTGCGGGTCGGATGAAGCTGGTTGTCATGAGCAAACCAGTTCGGCAGCGCGGTCATCACGGATCGGGCATCCGGATAAGAGTTCCCGCGGGCATAATCACGCTCGATCGTGCGCATCAGATAGGGCACAGGCCACTAAGACCGATAGCAGGGCTTGAGCGGTAAGGGATGCGCAGCGTCATGGAACGATCCAGGGCTGAACCGATTGTTCAACAGCGAAGCTTCACATCGGGCGCCGAATCCGACACAACGAAGGGTGCGCGGCACAGCCGATGGCGCAGCTTTTCACACCGGCGGCAACCACCCTGTTCCGGGTCGTCATCGTGCTCACGGGGCTTGGGGTCGCGGGCGCGGGCGTGACCGCCTATCTGTGGGCCCGGGCTGACAGTATCCCTTAGGTATTCAGGCGATTGAGAGCATTCTTGTTGTTCAACATCACCCGCCGCGCGGAGGGAAGCTCGATCACACCCTGCCGTTCCAGTTGGGTGAATGACCGGGAGACTGTCTCGATGGTCAGTCCGAGGTGGTCCGCAATGTCACTGCGCGACATCGGCAG
>JAESGY010000658.1_pt1 | contig 10020 bp, 7 predicted proteins | sample 9269841 | NCBI WGS metagenome assembly JAESGY01 (sample SAMN17022865, study PRJNA683097) | algae metagenome | isolation source: Spirirestis rafaelensis WJT71-NPBG6 and co-occurring heterotrophs from... | place: USA: Pinto Wells, Joshua Tree National Park, Colorado Desert, CA | collected 2006-08-15 | reverse complement strand
GGGTCGCGCGGCGGGGTGCCGGCGGCGCGGCGCCGCTCGTCCTCCACCTCCACCTCGGTGCGGCGGAGGGTGTCGGAGACGGTCTCGGTCCGCTCGGTGGCCTCCTTCCTGATCACCACCTCCTCGCGCACCCGTGCCTCCTTGCCGACCACCGCCTCCTCGGCCGATTCGGTCGCCTCGATCACGCGGTCCTGGAAATCGGCCCGCTCGCCCGCGCCGAGCGGCCGGTCCACCGGGCGGCGCTCCACCCGCACATGCTCCTCCCGCAGGCGCACCTGCTCCTCGACCGGTGTCTCGACGATGTAGCTGCGGACGCGGACACGGCCATGGGTGACGTCGCGCTTGCCGACACGCAGGCGTTCCTCGACGATCGGGATCGCCTCGTCGCGGCCGGCCGCCAGGCCAGGGGCCTGCGGGCCGCCGGCGCCGCTGGTCATGCCCGCCGCCGTGCCGCGCGCCGCGGAGGTGCCGGCCATGCCGGCACTGGCCGAAGTCGTGACGTCCTCATCCGTGGCCCGTGCGCCGGGATGGCCGGTACCGGCATGGGTCGAGGCCGGGCCGCTGGCATCCCTGCCCCCGGGTGTGGCGGCGGAGGAGGCCATGGCACCGCCGCCTGCGGCCATGCCACCGATCACGCCGCCGCCGCCGCCGCCCGTCCAGCCGCCCTGGCGCCACTCCGCCTCCCGCGCCTCCAGGTCCACGGCGCCGTTGCTCTCGAAGGCATCGGCCACCTTGTCGAGCTTGTCCTCCGGCGCCTGCACCGAGACCAGGATGCCACCCCGGCGCAGGCCCTCGGCATAGGTGATGCGGTCCTCCTCCGGCAGGGTGAGATCGTGCAGCGAGGCGACGAAGCCGTGATGCGATTCGTCCCGGCGCTCATGCGTGCCGGCGGTCACGTTCTCGCTGCCCGCGGCATGGACCTGGATGGCGTTCCGGTCGATGTCGTGGTGCTGGACCATGTACTCCACCGCGCGTTCGGCGTCGGGTCTGCTGTCGAACAGTCCGGTGATGGTGCGCATGCCGTGAGTCTCCTGTTGGTTGGGCGCCAGGGGGGATGCATGGGAGGGCAGGCGCTCGACCGCGGCCTGCTGCCGGCGGAGCGTGACCGGGACGGCCTCGCGCCGCTCCTCGGTCCGCAGGCGGAGTCGGACCTCCTCCCGCAGCACCAGCCGGCGCTCGACGACCAGCACCTCCTCCAGCACCGGGATGACAAGAGTGTCACCCTCCTCCCGGACCGGCGGGGCCTCGGCCACTTGGCGCCCGACCGGCACGCGCTCGATCTCCACGCGGCGGTCATGCAGCACCTCCTCCACCAGCCGGGTCTCCTCCCCGGTGGTGACGGCGATGCGGACGCGGCCGGTCGCGCGCTGGTGCTTCGCAATTCGAAGATGTTCTTCGAGCAGCGGGATGACCGATTCGGCCGGTTCCCCCTCCATGCATCATTCCTCTGGCGGGACCCGTCCCCAACGGCGCCGCTACCGTGGATGTTCCGCCCGGTAGCGCATCGTCACGGCGGGGCCTCGTTGCCGGACCCCGTTGTCATGGCTTTCGCGCCGCGCCATGTTGCGCGCCAGGGCCGAAACAGGCCCAGCGGGACGTCCGGCGGGCACTCCCCGCCGCAACGGGAGGACAAGGAATGGCAGGCAATCGCTTGACCCGGCGCAGGCTGCTGCGCAATGGCGCGGGTGTGATCGCGGCGGGCGCGCTCTCCGCCCCCATGGTCCATGCGCAGGGCACCGGCGGCACGCTTCGCTGTGGCTGGTGGGACCATTGGGTTCCGGTCGGCAACAACATCATGCGGGAGCTCTGCCGGGAGTGGGGCGAGCGGAACCGCGTCGAGGTCGTCAGCGACTTCATCACCTCGGTCGGCAACCAGAACCTGCTGACCATCGCGGCGCAGGCGCAGTCGCGCAGCGGTCACGACATCCTGGCCTTCCCGACCTGGGAGCCGTCCGCCCATGCCCGGCTGCTGGAGCCGGTGGATGATGTGGTCGGCCGGCTGGAGCAGAAATACGGCAAGATCGCCCCGGCGGCGGAGTATCTCGGCAAGCGCGAGGGCGCCTGGCGCGCCGTGCCGGCGGTCTCCGGCACGCAGTTGAAGCCCGCCATGATCCGCTTCGACCTGATGAAGCAGCATGCCGGCATCGACATCCAGGAGATGTGGCCGGCGAAGCCGGAGATGGGCCCGGGCGCGGACCGCTGGAATTGGGACACCTTCCTGATGGCGGCCGAGAAGTGCCACGCCGCCGGCGTGCCTTTCGGCCTGCCCATGGGCCAGTTCACCGATGCGGTGGACTGGGTCGGCGCGCTGTTCCGCGGCTACGGCGCCAGCATGCTCGACGAGAATGGCAATGTCACCGTCCGCAACAACCCGAAGCTGCGCCAGGCGGTGGAATACCTGGTGCGCCTCTCGAAGTTCCTGCCCAATGATGTCTGGGCCTGGGACGATGCCTCCAACAACCGCCACATGATTTCCGGCCGCGGCGCGCTGATCTTCAACCCGCCCTCCGCCTGGGCGGTGGCCAAGCGCGACAACCCGCAGGTGGCCGAGAAGATCTGGCAGGCGCCGATCCCGGCCGGGCCGGAAGGGCGCTTCGTGCCCTACCTGCCCTATTTCTGGGGCATCTGGAGCTTCAGCCGCAACAAATCCGCGGCCAAGAGCCTGCTGGAGTTCCTCTCCGAGCGCAGCAGCGCCGAGCGGCAGACCACGACCAGCAGCGGCTACGACATCCCGCCCTTCCAGAGCATGTCCGACTTCAAGGTCTGGGAGACGGAGGGCCCGCCGCAGGGCGTGGTCTACAACTACCCGAACAAGCCGCACCAGAAGGGCGAGCTGAACGTCGCCTTTGCCCCGGCCCCGGCCGAGATCGCGGTGCAAGCCTACAATCAGGCGATCAATACCAAGGTGATCGCGCGCATCGCGCAGGGCGGCGAGAGCATCGACCAGGCGCTGACCTGGGCGGAGCGGGAACTGCGCAACTTCGCGCGCGGCTGAGTGGTTTTGTGACCAGCCGGGCGGGGAACTTCCCCGCCCGTGCCCAAGGCAATCCCGAGTTGGGGGGAGGTGCGCCATGGCCGCCGACGGAACAATGACAGCCACCGCGCCGGCTGCGGTAAGCCCGGGGGTCAACAGCCTCCAGCGCTTCGCCCGCCGGCGATCCACCATCGCCTTCGTCATGGCGCTGCCGCTGCTCGCGGTCATCGGCGGGCTGGTGGTCTACCCGTTCTTCTACGCGCTCTACCTCTCCACCCTGAACCGCACCATGGTGCGGAACATAGGCCTGGGCAATTTCGAGATCCTGCTGGATTCCGAAACCTTCTGGATGGTGATCTGGCAGAGCTGCATCTTCGCCGTCGGCGCCGTGCTGCTGAAGGCGCTGATCGGCTTCATCCTGGCGCACCAGCTGCACCACATCCCGGCCAAGGGCCAGAAGAAGTGGCGCGGCATGCTGCTGATCCCCTGGGTCATGCCGCCGGCGCTCTCCACCCTCGGCTGGTGGTGGATGTTCGATCCTTCCTACAGCTCCATCAACTGGCTGCTCAGCGTGGTCGGCGTGCCGGCGGTGCCCTGGCTGGGCGAGCCCAACTGGGCCCGCTTCGCCGTCATCCTGGTGAATGTCTGGGTGGGTGCGCCCTTCTTCATGATCATGTACCTGGCGGCGCTGAAATCGGTGCCGGACCAGCTCTATGAGGCGGCGGCGATCGACGGCGCGACGGGTTGGCAGGGGCTGCGGCACATCACCCTGCCGATGATGCGCAACATCATCAGCATCACGGTACTCTTCAGCCTGATCGTCACCTTCGCCAATTACGACATCGTCCGGGTGCTGACCAATGGCGGCCCGCGCGACATGACCCACCTCTTCGCCACCTATGCCTTCCAGGTCGGCATCCTCTCGGGCAACGTGCCGCGCGGCGCGGCCGTCTCGCTCTTCATGTTCCCGCTGCTGGCGATCTTCGCCTTCTTTATCCTCCGCGACGTGACCAAGCGGAACAAGGAGCAGATGTGATGTCCGCCTCCACCGCCAATGCCGCCGCGCCAGCGGGCTCCTATTTCGGCCGCAAGGTCGGCTCGCTCTCAAAGGAGCGGCGTTGGGCGCTCGTCTCGGCCTATGTCTGCCTGGTGATCTTCGCTCTCTTCTTCCTGGCGCCGCCCATCTACATGCTGATCACCAGCTTCAAGACGAGCGCCGAGGTGGCGAACATGTCGGGCAGCCCCTGGCTGGTCCGCGACCCGACGCTGGAGAATTACGGCGCCATCCTCGGCGACCCGATGTTCCTGCGCTTCTTCCTGAACAGCGCCATCGTCACCGTGCTGGTGGTCTCGGTCACCATGGTGATCTCGGTGCTCGCCGCCTTCTCGCTGGCGCGGATGAAGTTCTGGGGCAGCCAGACCCTGGCGACCGGCGTCTTCCTGACCTATCTGGTGCCGGAGACGCTGCTCTTCATCCCGCTCTACCAGATCGTGGGCGCGCTCGGCCTGCTGAACTCCATCTGGGGGCTGGTGCTGGTCTATCCGACCCTGACCGTGCCTTTCTGCACCTGGATCATGATCGGCTACTTCGCGTCCATCCCGAAGGAGCTGGACGAGGCGGCGCTGATCGACGGCGCCAACTGGATGCAGATGCTGACGAAGATCTTCATCCCCGTGGCGCTGCCCGGCATCATCGCCGCGACGATCTTCGCCTTCACCGTGTCCTGGGCTGCCTTCGTCTATCCGACCTCCTTCATCACCACTCCGGATTCCATGCCGCTGACCATCGGCATCGTCTCCCAGCTGGTGCGCGCGGACACCTTCGCCTGGGGTCAGATCATGGCCGGCAGCCTGCTGGCGGCGCTGCCGCCCGTCATCCTCTATGCGCTGCTGATGGACTACTACATCGCCGGCCTGACCGCCGGCGCGACCAAGGGCTAGCCATCCGGCGGACCGGAGTGGCGGTGGCCCCTGGCCGCCGCGGAGGTCCGGATCGGATGGCCCAAAGACAAGGGGGCGTTCGGGACAATGGCGCAGGTATCAGTCCGCAAGATCGTCAAGGAATACGAAGGCGGCGTCCAGGCCGTGAAGGGCATCGACCTGGAGATCGCCGACCACGAATTCGTCGTGCTCGTCGGCCCTTCCGGCTGCGGCAAATCCACCACGCTGCGCATGATCGCGGGGCTGGAGGAAATCTCGGGCGGGGAGATCGCGATCGGCGGCACGATCGTGAACGACATCCCGCCGCGCGACCGGGACATCGCCATGGTGTTCCAGAACTACGCGCTCTACCCGCACATGACGGTCTACGACAACATGGCCTTCGGGCTCATGCTGCGGAAGTTCAGCAAGGAGGAGATCCGGCGGCGCGTCGAGAATGCCGCCCGCATCCTCGATATCGGCATGCTGCTGGACCGCAAGCCGAAGGCGCTCTCCGGTGGGCAGCGGCAGCGCGTGGCCATGGGCCGCGCCATCGTGCGCGATCCCAAGGTCTTCCTCTTCGACGAACCGCTCTCCAACCTCGACGCCAAGCTGCGCGTGCAGATGCGGACCGAGATCAAGAAGGTCCACCAGACCGTCAAGACCACCACGGTCTACGTCACCCACGATCAGATCGAGGCGATGACGCTGGCCGACCGCGTGGTGGTGATGAACCATGGCGTGATCGAGCAGGTCGGGCCCCCGACCGAGCTCTACCACCGCCCCGCGACCAAATTCGTCGCCGGCTTCATCGGCAGCCCGGCGATGAACTTCATCCCGGCGCGGCTGGAGAACGGCAGCGGCGCGCTGAACATCCACATGCCCGGCGGCATCGTCCTGCCGGTGCCGGAGGAGCGCAAGCAGCGCTACGCCGCCTATGCTGGCAAGGAGGTGCTGTTCGGCATCCGGCCGGAGCATCTGACGGAGATCCGCCCGAACGACCACCGCCCCAACCTGGCGCCGCTGCACCTGACGCCGGAGGTGGTGGAGCCGATGGGCATGGAGACCCTGGTGCATATCTGGCTGCAGGGCACCGAGATCAGCGCCCGCATCGACCCGGCGATAGCCGCCGAACCCGGCCGGCCGCTGGCCCTGGCGGCCGACATGGGCCAGATGCACCTGATCGACCCGCAAACCGACCGGATGATCTGAGCCGGGGAGGGCGGGGATGCGCCCCGCCCCCGGTTCCGATAGAGAGATGCCATGGACACCAACGCCCCGGTGCTGATCGGCGCCGATACGCTCGAGACGCTCGTCGCCAACATCTTCGTCGCCAATGGCTGCGACGCTGCGGAGGCCGCGCGCATCTCCCACCACCTGCTCGGTGCCAACCTGGCCGGGCATGACAGCCATGGCGTGGTCCGGGTGCCCCGCTATGTCGAATGGCAGCAGGCCGGCTACATCCTCGCCGGCCAGAGCGCCGATGTCGTGACGGATGGCGGCGCCTTCGCGCTACTGGACGGAAAATTCGGCTTCGGCCAGACCGTCGCGCCGCAGGCGACGGCCATGGGCATCGAGCGGGCGCAGAAGCACGGCACCGCCGTCATCGCGCTGCGCAACGCCGGCCATGTCGGCCGCATCGGCGCCTATGCCGAGCAGGCGATCGAGGCCGGGCTGATCTCCATCCACTTCGTTAATGTCGCGGGCAGCGTGCTGGTCGCGCCCTTCGGCGGGACGGAGCGGCGCTTCTCCACCGCCCCCTTCAGCGTCGGCGTGCCCACCGACCCGCCGGTGGTGCTGGACTTCGCTACCTCCCGCGTCGCGGAGGGCAAGGTGCTGGTCGCCTCGAACGGCGGCAAGCCGCTGCCGCATGACGCGCTGATCGAGCCGGACGGGCGCCTCTCCGCCGACCCGCATACGCTCTATGGCGACTATCCGCCGGTCGGGCCGCGCAACCCGGCCAATGGCCTCGGCGCCATCCGCGCCTTCGGCGAGCACAAGGGCTCGGGCCTCGCCTTCATGTGCGAGCTGCTGGCGGGCGCCTTCACCGGCGGCGGGTGCTCCGGCCCGGTGGATGCGCGCGGGCGCATCGCCAATGGCATGCTCTCCATCTACATCTCGCCGCAGCATTTCGGCAGCGCGGCCGAGTTCCGGAAGACCGCCGAGGATTATGTCGCCTGGGTGAAGTCCTGCCGCCCCGACACCCCGGGCGGAGAGGTGCTGGCGCCCGGCGAGCCGGAAGCGCGGCTGCGCGCCGAGCGCCTGGCGAAGGGCGTGCCGCTGCAGCCGGATACCTGGGAAGGCATCGTCCGCTGCGCCCGTTCCCTCGGCGTCGCCATCCCGAACTGAGCGCGTGTCCGAGACGCTGACCGCGGCGGCGCGCTATGCCCGCTACGCGACCATTCGCCGGCACCTCCTGACGGAGGCGTCGAAGCGTATCCCACTGGCGAGCGTCGCCAGCCAGGCGCGCGCCCTGACGCTCTGGGACGGCAAGCAGGTGGTGCCGGCGGATGAGATGCAGCTCGCCGCCGTCTTCGACCTCGGCGTGCTCGATCCGGTGGGCGGCCATGGCCGCGCCATCGAGCGTCAGGCCAAGGCCGAGCCGCCGCTGCCGGGCAGCGAGGAGGACCGCATGCTGCGCGCGCTGATGGAGGCGCGCTTCGGCCTTTACCGGCTGCTCGGCCCGCGGCCGGAGGGTGGCGTGGCGGCGGAGGCTTTCCCGGATGGTGCGCCGGTGGTGATCTGGGACAACCACCTGCTGCGCGGCCGCGTGCCCGGCGCGCTGATCGGCGCCCGCCTGGCCTTCCCGGAGGACGACCTGGCGATGACCTGCGGCACCGCCATCGCGCTCGATAGCCGGGCGGTGGAGCGGCTGCTGCTGGGCACGCCGCCGCAGCGCGGCCCGGTCTTCCCCAGCCTGCCGCTGCCCGATGACGGCCCGGCGCTGGAACGGCTGGTGGCGGAGCCGGCGGCGCGGATGCGCCTCGCCGCCCTGTGGAACGGGCCGGGCATCGCGGTGATGGTCACCCGCACGGCCATCGATCTCGGCCTGATGGGCGCGATCCCCGGCCGGACACCGCCGGAGGCGATGCCGCCGCGCGGCGCCTAGGGCAGACGCGGACGGGCGTGAGCGTCCGGAAGCGTGACTCTGCTCGAAAAACAAGGAGCACCAGCGGATCGGCGTTCAGATTTGAACGCAATCCGCTGTAGGCGGATCGGGGGGCAGGCCTCTGCCCGCTCCGCTGCCGGCATGTCGCTTGCCGCCGGCAGCGGCCAGGGCGTAACAGGGCGGCCGGGGGATGGACGCCGGGACCTCGCGCAGTCTGGCCGAAGGGGACCGGAATTGTCGGATCAGGGATGGAGTGTCGTTGGGGCACCGCCGCAGCGGGGCCGCCGCGATCGTGGGGCGGTGCGCTGATGGATCCCTACCTCCATGAATGGGGCGGCATGCTGCTCCGCTGGCTGCATGTGCTGGCCGCCATGGCCTGGATCGGCAGCAGCTTCTACTTCATGCATATCGACGCCCTGCTGAAACCCGTGCCGGAGATCCCCGCCGGCAAGGGTGGACAGATGTGGGAGGTGCATGGCGGCGGCTTCTACCAGGTGCGGAAATGGCTGGTGGCCCCGGGCGCATTGCCGCCGCAACTGCTCTGGCACAAATGGGAGGCCTATACGACCTGGTTTTCGGGCTTCTGCCTGCTGGCCTGGATGTATTACGGCGCCTCCGAACTCTTCCTGATCGATCCCGAGGTCGCGGAGATCGGCCCTGTGACGGCGGCGGCAATCGGCATCGGCTCGCTGCTGCTCGGCTGGGTTGCCTATGACCGGCTCTGCCAGTCCAGTGTCGGCGAGAGCGAGGCGGGGCTGGCCGCCATCGGCCTTGGCTTCGTCATGCTGCTGGCCTTCCTGTTCCAGCAGGTCTTCAGCGGCCGCGGCGCCATGATCCATACCGGGGCGGTGATGGCGACCTGGATGGCGGGCAATGTCGCCATGGTCATCATCCCCAACCAGCGCAAAGTGATCGCCGCGCTGATGAAGGGGGAGGCGCCGGACCCCGCTCTCGGCAAGGTCGGCAAGCTGCGCAGCACGCACAACAACTACCTGACGCTGCCGGTGCTGTTCCTGATGCTGGCGAACCATTACCCGATGCTGTGGTCCACGCCCTTCGCCTTCGTGATCGTCGGGCTGATCCTGGTGGCCGGGGCCGTGATCCGCGTCTTCTACAACCTGCGCCACAGCGGCCGCGGCAATGCCTGGTGGTGCTGGGCCGTCGCCGCCGCCTGCATCCTGCTGGCGGGCATCATCAGCCTGACCTCCTCGCCGGTCGGGCGGGAACGCCTGGGCCTCGCGGCGGTCGAGGCATCCGGCCCCGCGCTGCCGCGCGGCGTCGCGCCGCCGCCGGCCGAGGTGGTGGAGATCGTGACCGGCCGCTGCGCCATGTGCCATGCGGCGGCGCCGGTCTGGGCCGGCATCCTAATCGCGCCCAAGGGCGTGCGGCTGGACACGCCGGAGCATATCGCGCGGGAGGCCGCCGCGATCCGCCTGCAGGCGGTGCTGAGCAGCGCCATGCCGCCCAACAACATCACGCGGATGGAGCCGGAGGAGCGCCGCCTGCTGGCGGCCTGGCTGGCGCGCTGAAGGACCAGAGCAGATTGCGGAGGGGCGTGAGCGCCCAGGCGCGAGACGCTGCTCGGCCAGCAATGACCTGCGGCGGATTGGCGTCCGGTTCCGAACGCAATCCCCTGCAGAGCAGGGCGCGGAAGGCCGTGAACGACCGGCCGCGTGACTCCGCTTGAGCAAGGAGCGACAGCGGATCGGCGGTCAGTCTTGAACGCAATCCGCTGCAGGCGAGTGCGGGACACCCCCACCCCGGTGGTTTCCGGCGGCCGACAGGCCGCCGGGGGCGTCATGCCGGGGCGCAGCGGCCGGGCTGGCCCTGCGCGCCCGATAGCAGATGACGGACCAGTCGGCGCCGGGATTGCCGAGCGGGGTCGCCGACTTCAGTGTGCCGCAGAAAGCGGCGTGAGAGATGGGGGTCGGCCCCCCGCAATCGGCTTGCAGGAGCAGGTTGCAAACCACCGTAAGCGGCGCGGGTCAAAAGCCCGGGTCGTGAGCGTTACGGAAAA
>JAESGY010000657.1_pt1 | contig 10035 bp, 7 predicted proteins | sample 9269841 | NCBI WGS metagenome assembly JAESGY01 (sample SAMN17022865, study PRJNA683097) | algae metagenome | isolation source: Spirirestis rafaelensis WJT71-NPBG6 and co-occurring heterotrophs from... | place: USA: Pinto Wells, Joshua Tree National Park, Colorado Desert, CA | collected 2006-08-15 | reverse complement strand
TGCTGAGACAGGGATCGTTGGCAGTGGTACTGGATATGGGGATGCAGCTTTGAGCTACTACACCCCCGGTGGCATCTTCACAGGTAACGTTCTCATCGGTGCCAACCCACAGCTCTTCAAAGCGCACTCTGACAACAGCTTTCCTGCGACTCTCGTAGTTCCCTTCATAGATGTTAGCCCCAGCAACTCAGTGGCCAACGGCGCAGGGACGAGCACTCATCTTCTTTATAGGGGCCAGACTACAGCCGTCATTTTTAAATTCTCACAAGCAGTTGCCGGCCTTGATGCCTCAGATGTGGCAGTCACAGGCGGTACGCTGACAGGCTTCAAGCAAGTTGACGCCCAAACCTACACAGCCGCCTTCATCCCTGCAGACCATTACACTGGTGACGCCGTTATTTCCGTGAAGGCTGGCAGCTACACCGGCTTAGCCGGCCAGACGGGAGCGGCCAGCGTACGGACTTTCAAGGTCGACACGGCTGGCCCCATCCCTGTTGTGTCTGCCACGGACGCATCCCTGACCTTGGGCGAGACTTCCACGCTCACCTTCAAGTTCGCGGAGGCTGTGTTTGGCTTCGACTCTTCAGATGTAGCAGCCACAGGCGGTACGCTGACGGGCTTCAAGCAAGTTGACGCCCAAACCTACACAGCCATCCTCACCCCTGCAGGCGATAGCACAGGTGATGCTGTCGTTAACGTTCTCGGTGGTGGCTACACAGATGCTGCTGGGAACGCCGGTGCAGCGGGGCAGATTGTACACAAGGTCGATACGCGCAGCCCCAGCCCAGTTGTCACTCCTCCGCCGCCCAGTCCAACAATGATTACCACAGCAACGAGTCTAACGCTTCCGGCAGGCGTCATCAGCGCCGTGGCATCTGGCAGCGCCAACATCAATCTAACAGGGAACGCTCTGGATAACATTCTAAAAGGCAACAGCGGCGCGAACGTGATCAGCGGTGGCTTGGGTCATGATAAACTGTATGGAAATACGGGAAACGATACGTTGGTAGGCGGAGAAGGCAAGGATATTTTCGTTTTCGATACACAGCCGAACAAGACGACCAACCTGGACCGGATTCTTGACTTCAGCACTCGCGACGACACCATCTTCTTGGACAATGCCGCCTTCACAAAGCTAGGCATAGGCTCATCTTCTCAGCCTGGGAAGTTGACCAGCGCTTTCTTCACGCTTGGCGCAAAGGCGAAGGACACCAACGATCACCTCATATACAATAATAATACAGGCATCCTCTATTATGATGCTGACGGGTCCGGCACCGGCGCTGCAGTCGAAGTTGCTACTCTTAGCAAAGGTCTCAAAATGACTGCAGCGGATTTCCTTGTGATCTAAAGGCGTGATGATGTGATGGCGGTGGCCCGCCTTTCAAAGCTCAATGGACGTGGAGCCCGCCCTCATCTTCACCGCTGGCGGAACGGCGCAAATCCTTCCCACAGTAGAAAGTCAACTCAGCGCAAGCGGCGTAAGCTCACGAGTCAGGAACGAAGGTCTATAGTGTGATTTGCAGAAAGCTTTCGTTACAATTCATGCTCTGAGAGATGATGCTCCGCCCCGCCATCGGACTTTGTTACCTGCAGCCGGATCAAACCGAACTCTTCAATGTCGGCAATCCACTTTCCTACTTGGATCTTGCGAGCTCCAAAAGTATGAATGTCAAGAATTTCAGCATCAGTATCAACGTAAAGCATCTCCGAATCCACCTTGACGCAGCAGTAACTCGCGCGTCCTGCCGAGCAGTCTAGTATCAGCCTACCTTGATATTCTACTTTTCCGCCGCCTAGTAGCACAAGCTCACGCAAGCATCCCTCTGGTCCGAACCGCAACCACGTCCACTCACAGCTAGTAATGATCGCAGAGCTCGCAACGGAACCATCGCCGTGGCGTATTGCGAGCAGGTCCTGTCGAGACTTGGATTGTAATCTGAATACTCGTCCTTCCGCGACATTCGTCTCCTCAGTGATCAAGGCACATTCTGCAGCCGTGTAGTCGGGATGAGAGTTTTCAGGGGCCTGTCCTGATATTGCTGCTGGCACAAAAAATGTTATTAGATCTTTGTGCCCAGTGCTTTCGCCAGTCCGCACAGCCACTGGAGCTCTAACACGCTGTCCGTAGGCTTCCGAGGTCCAGTCTTCTTCGATGTGCCAAGCCCCATCCAGACGAGGAGCGTAGATCTTCAGCACGAAGCCAGACCGGTGACCGCAGGTAACTTCAATTGCTTCGGTAGCACAGGTGCCAGACGCTTCGAGCGCCGCTTTCCCTACCGTCAGATCGGAGCCGGGGGAGAAGTGAAAGCGTGTGGTGTGTTTATGACCTCCGGTGCTGTCAATTATGTCGCGGACAACCCAATAGTCGCCTTTTAAAAACAAAATTTCCCTCGACACTATGGCTGGCGCTGGCAACCGCAGGTAGCCGTCATGTCTACCGCTGCAGTAGTCGAACCGGTGCGTGGTCTTCCAACCTGTTGCCAAGGATTGAGCTGCGCTCAGCCAGTTGAAGGGCCCTCCTGGGATTGAGCTGGCCTCCCCATCTAGCATTACAGCATTGTGTGACCTGGAGCCGCGAAAGTGATTCCTCGCCTCCGGAGAGCCTGTGTAGGTGTATGTTCCTGGGTCCATCATCACGAGCTGACCACGGGCAGCAAGTTCGAAGGACAATTCGTCAGCATGGGAGTGGCCGCAGTTCAGAGCACCATGTGGGCCGCAGTCAAAGACAAGAAAATTCGAAGTGTTATCCCATCCATCGCGCATTGTGTAAAAGCCGCCATCGGGAAATGCTCGTGACTCCGACTTTGGTGGCCAAGGAGCAAGTTGGGCAAACCTTTCGACGCCCGCCTCTCCAAGCAGCCACAATGTCGCTTCGGGAGCCCTGCTTCTTCCCGCCACGTACTTGTAATCGCCACGCCCTAGCAGCGCGGCGCCCGTCGCAAGGGTCGATCGAAAATCGTTAATTGGGCTAGTGTCCAGCAATGCAAGTTGACCACCATCGTCGTCACCGATGAACGGAGTGGTTCCATCTGGCCGGGTCACATGCATTAAGAAGTCCAGGAGAGCACCCAGCTGAGGCTCTAATCCCTCGACTGGCGACCCTATGACCCGAGATAGTATCGCAAAGTGCAGATAAATGTCGGTTGTATATCTTTGATAATACGTTGATTGCTCAAAGTACACGCCATCAGGCCGGACCTGACGACTAAGTTCATCGCAGAGAAGACGGCGGCCGATCTTCTGCCAATGTCCAGCTCTCCGGAATTGCGGCAACGCTGTGCCGATGTAGAAGAGGCCGAGAGCCTCGCCAGTCAAGTGCGTATTTGGACTGAAGTAGGTTGAGAGGTAGGTCTCTAAATGAGCCGCGTGAATATAGATATATTTAGAGGCCCGAATGAACAGAGCAGGACTGAGCCACCGTGACCCGCGAAGAAAATGAAGAGCCCACAGCCAAGATATCGCGCGAAAGGCGACCTCAAGGCTACTGCTCCAATTGATGCCGGCCTTGGGTGGGTTCGCATCCATCCAAGACTCTAGAAGTGATGCGCATCCGAGCGCGTAGCGCTCATTGCCCGTCTGTACGTAAGCTCGCCCTAGAACCAGAAGGTGCTGCTGTCGATTTAATTCCCAGATTACTTTTTTGTCACCTGCTACACTAGGGTCGAGATAATCGATTTTACTCCAGTGTTTGATGGGAGCTCGCCGTCCTGAGATTGGATCAGTATGCCAGTCGATTGGGTTACCAAACGTAAGATTTTTCAGCCCCAATAAATCGAAGGAGCCCTCACAGATACGGTCTGCTTGGTCCAGGAGGGTCGACCATTCAACCTCAGACAAGATGCCTCTTAGTACGGTTTGTGTGGTTTGAATGTCGTTAAACGATGAAAAAAAGCGATCCCGGCGTGAGTTAAACGCATCAAGTAATGCGTCCCGATCTCTAAGGGGTGGCGCACTCGGGTCTGAAGCAACAAGTTTGAAGAATGAGTCATCAGGCAAGAGGCGACACCTGTCAGACCAGCCATGCCGCTCCCTGAGAGCGTGAAACGCCTGCAAGCCACGAGTGCGAAGTTCTTTAAAACCCTTGCCTCGCAGCCTTTTTAACTTCCCGAAATCCAGCATCTACGCTTCTTCAAAGGATGACCTGGTGAAATTGCGCTGAACGAGACGGCCGTAGAGTTCTTTGGTGCACTCAAGTTGGCGAGCGCGCGAAAATCTGCTCTCAACCACGTGCCGCCCGCGATCTCCCATAACTGCGGCCCGCTGAGGGTCAGAAAGGAGTGAAACGATCCGGTCCGCCATCTGACCAGCATCTTCGGGAGGCACGATGTGGCCGGTTAGCCCTTCTTCGACCACCTCCCGTGCGCCCCCCACGTCCGTTACAACAACGGGACGCCCAGCGGCCATATATTCGAGGATAGCATTCGAGAACCCCTCTGCTTTGGAGCTCAACACGCAGACGTCCGCAACCGACAAGAACTCCGCTATTCTCGAACAGTGGCCGACGAAGAATACGTCATTTGCAATCCCAAGATCATGGGCAAGCTGTCGGAGCAGCCGCTCGAGATCACCCTCCCCTGCAAGCGCGAACCTCGCCCACGGGATCACTTCGCGTACCCGCTTTGCTGCACGAAGAAATGTAGGGTGATCTTTTACCTCAAGGCGCATATTGGCGATGATGGACACAAACCTAAGGTTTCCATCAACTGGTAAGCCAAACGATGCAAGCACCTCGTGGCGTGTCAGCAAGTCTCGGGCGGCGACACGGGTCGAGTCCAAGCCGTTGTAAATCTTAACGACTTTTTGCTTGCTCACACCTTGGCGACATAGTTCTCGCTGAACGGCTTCGCTGTTCGCGATGATGGCATGAGCCAGATGAAAGGCGAGCCGTTCGACAAACGATTGGGCGGGCGTTCGTACCCCGCCGGTCTCCCGCTTGGAGGCGATCCGGACAGGGACGCGGGCAAGGAACCCCCCAGCTAGTCCGAATACATTGCTATAGAAATCATGAGTGTGAATGACGTCAATCTTGCGGTGTCTTAGAAATCGCACGAAATGACTAAGCTGGCGCACGGCATTCAGATTGTAGAAACTGGTCAGCGGGAACTCAGCTATGCCCTGGCTTAGTAGTCGCTCAACACTCTTTCTTAATGGGCCACTACTGTTGAAAGCCGCCACATGCACCCGATACTGTGCATCCGTAACAAGCAACTGGACAAGCTGCACCATCTGTTGCTCAGTACCACCTTGGCCAAAGCTGCTTACAAGATGAAGAACGTTTTGTTTCACGGGATGCGCAAACGGTTGATGTTGATCTGTCCGAGCGGTGCAGCAATTTTCAATACGCGGGGTCGTGTATCATCCGCTCGGCAGCAAGCTTGTGGGTTTGGAGGTTGGGGCAGAACTGGACAGGGCTCCACCCATAGGCCACTCTGCGAATGCTCACCTCCGAACTAACGCGGCCTCCCATCTGCTCACCACCCTCTAGCGCCGTTCTTGAAGAGCCCCACCAATCATGCAACCCATCGGTTACCTCATCAGTCAATATCCTGCGTACAATCATACTTATATCCTGCGTGAGGTAACGCTCCTTCGTTCGTTCGGCTGGCAGGTTATTACAGCGTCTATTCGCAATGATCCACGTCCAGTTGAACATATTATGGAGGAAGAGTCACGTGAACGAAATTCAACGTATTATGTCGTCTCACAGGGTCTTCTCAGATCCATCCTAGCCCACGCTAGTTGCGCCTTCCACCGTCCGAAAAGCTACATTCGAGGCTGGAGAACTGCAACGCGGCTGTCCGGTTTGAGTCCTAAATCCTTCCTCTCATATGCGATTTACCTAACCGAGGCGCTTATTGCCGGTAGGTATTTCTCTCAAAGCGGCGTGTCTCACTTTCATACTCACTATGCTTCTACAGTTGGGCTTCTACTCACTGAGGTGTTTCCAATCCAGATGTCAATGACCATTCATGGATCCGGAGAATTCGAGGCGGGATTGGCATTCCATATGGAAGAGAAGGTTGCCGCGTCCTGTTTCGTTTCTACTATCAGTTACTATGGTAAAGCACAGATTTTAAAATCAATTGACCCCAAACTCTGGAACAAGGTTGAGGTTCTCCGCCTTGGGGTTGACCTAACAATTTTTCAGGCACCAGATCAAAATTTGGCTGGCGGCAAGTGCAAGATCATTACTGTGTCGAAAATAATCCCAGCGAAAGGCGTTCCAATACTCATAGAGTCGTTTCGATTATTGGTCAATAAAGGATACGATGCTCAGTTGACAATAGTCGGCGATGGGCCGAGCCTTCCTGATCTAAGGCAGCTTACCGATATGGCAGGTCTTTCGCATCAGGTCGTCTTTACAGGGGCTCTCAATCAACAGGCTTTACGCACCCTCTACAGTCAAAGTGACATTTTCGCTTTGCCGAGCTTCGCTGAGGCTGTCCCAGTAGTTCTGATGGAGGCCATGGCTCTAAAGCTCCCCTGTGTGGCGACGTCGGTCGGCGGCATCACTGAGCTGATTAGCCATAACATCGATGGTCTCTTGGTCCCCCCAGCAGATGCTATTACATTTAGTGAGGCGCTCGAGTCCCTAGTGAATGACAGGCAGAGGGCGCGACAACTAGGTGAGGCAGGAGCTCGCAAGGTCAGAAACGTCTATGACATTCACAAAAATACGGCCCAGTTTGCGGGGCGCCTGGAGCATTGGCACTTCGGGTCTGGCTTGCGGAAATTTGAATGAAGCGTGTGGGCATTCAGGCGCTGATAGGAATTCCCAGCTCAGCGACACCATCACGCCAAGAGCAACGCCGGCGTGGCAGCTTTGAAAAGATTTCCCCACGCGTCTGGAAACGATCGCGACAGAATAGGCCGATGGCAAACCGCTAGAGCCCGTCTGGGAGTTGTTCGGGGACGGCTGCAAGGGCCCGAAATGGCGATTGATAGGCTCTTCTGAAGCCCACAAGGCGGCGATTTCGGCCTCTCTCCGCCTCGAATAACCATCCCGAATACCTCCAGATCCAAAACCTCAAACGGTCTCTGCGCGGCTTAAGTAAATAATACTGGAAGGTTCGCTTTTCACCGTGGAAATCTGATGGTATGCTTCCAGCGCACTAGGGCATTGAGCAATGCAAAGATGCCCGGAGGGATGACTATGAGGCAGGAGCCTTTCCTAGCCTGCTTGATTGGCTTGCAGGCCATCCTTGCAGCAACGACCTGCCTGTCGCAGCCGAGGGAAATCGGCAGAGCTGAAACCGTGGTGCCCTCGGTCGACAGCGACACAGCCGGCAAGTTGTCCCAACTTGAGCCCGGATCCATGATCTTCCAGGACGGCGTGATCCGAACCTACAAAATTGGTGCGGCTGGCCTGCGCTTTGTCGACCAAACAACGCTGACCGTCTATCCGAACACGTCCATCAAGCTCGATCGCTTCGTCTATAATCCCGACAAGACCGTGTCGGAGGTCGTGTTAAATCTGCTGCAAGGGGCGTTCCGATTGGCTTCGGGCGGGCCGCGAACATCCGAAAAGTACTCGCTGGAGACCCCTCAGGTCATGATCGCGATTCGCGGCACCGTGCTTCACGTCTTCTCCGACGAGGATGCGAGTATTGTGCAGGCGCTGCATGGGGCTTTCGAGGGCTGCAGCAAGGTCAGCGGAATCTGCAAGCTCGTGAGAGCCACTGATTGGCTCAACGGAGCGAGGTTCTGGAAAGATGGAAGAGTCGAGCTGGGACGGTTTTCACCGAACCTGGGTGTGCGGCAGGCATCCGGCGGAGTATCACCCATTCCGGCCACTCGTCTCCAGCAGACCGACGGCAGCAGCATCGAGCCGCCAACATCAGACGTTCCAAGACCTTCACCGCAATCCATTGCGTTTTCCCTCGGGCAATCCTTTGGAGACAGCAGCCCCGGAGGTATTAGCGGGGGCTCCACCATAGGTGCTCCCGGGCCGGAAGCGGGCGCAAGTCTATCCGCCTTGGCACTGGCGGCAGCGTATTTTGTCGCGCGGCGCGTTCGGACGCGGAGGCTCATGGGCAACAATGGTTAGTGCGGCGGGAGGTCAGGCTCTCCTGCGGGTTTCGTCCGTAGGCTTCAATAAACTTTACGCCGGCGTCATCGCCATCGGGGTTGCGAATGCCGTCGCAGGGCGGATGATAGCTCTTGTTAAGCTGGAGGGCATCGTGCCTGCCCTCATGCGCGCCTTTGACATTAGTGTACTTGTGTGGGTGGCAGCTGCCATTGCAGTGCACTTGATACACAAAACGCCATTAAGATCCGTCTCAAGACGTGATCGGTTCGTAGCAATCTGTGCCTGCACCCTCTTCGCGGTTCCCCTTTCGTCTGCGAGTTGGATCGGCTTGAGTGCCTTAGCCCTGTATCTCACCCGGTCGGCAGCGGCAGGCTCCGTACAATTGCGTGCGGGATGGGTTCTCCTCGCGATCACAGTGCCGATGTTTTGGAGCCGCTTACTCTTTGAATTCATCAGTGAGTGGATCCTGCTAGCAGACGCTTGGCTTGTGGCACAGGTTCTAGGAACGCGGCAGGTGGGGAATACCGTGCAACTTGCCGATGGCACTGGCTTTTTGTACATTGCATCCAGTTGCTCCTCAATGGCGAATGTGTCTCTCGCGATCCTCTGTTGGACCTTATTCGTCCAAACATCGGATCAGTCGCGGAGGGTCAAAACAGTACGCTGGTGCCTTTTGGCGTGCCTTGCGATGGTGTGTGTGAATGTCACGCGGATCAGCCTAGTGGGATTGTATCATGAGCATTTCGACCTCATCCATGGCCAGGTGGGGGCGACGATCGCCGCCTGGACAAGCTTGCTGCTCATGTTGGGCGTGTGCAGTGCTGGTATCCGGCAGGCTAGAGCGTGATGTAGCGCTCGACCTTTAGGCTGCTATCATGGCTAGGGTGGCACTGTTCTTGCTCTTACTTCTGACGCTTACACCAAAGCTCCTGATCTATGCCGCCGCTCCGCCACGGCCCACCGATCTCGGCTGGGGAACGCTGCCTGCCTTTCTTGAGGAAGCAGGGTGGTCTATCACGGCCGTTGAAACCGCCTCAGGAGGCTTTGTCCTCGTCACTGCGCAGCGTGAGCATTGCCGGTTACGAGTAGCGGAGGTAGACCCGTCTGGGCAACATACGGACGTCCTTCGCAATCTCGCGCAGAGCTCCGACTGGGTGTCCTTTGTCTATGAGGGCGTGCTTAGTGACGAGCCGCCTTGGTGGCGCCCGTGGCTTTACTCACATTGGAACCGCATCTCAAGCTTGATAGGCCTTGCCAGTGCCCCCCGGCCCATTCTGGGCGTGGTCAGTAGCGGTACCTGCGATCTCATGAGCCTTCCTTGGCGAAAAGTCGCGATCTAGAGCAACGCGCGTCTCAGTTGATGCTAATTCGTCGCCAGAATGCGTATCAATTCAATAAATTAGCGCATGTACGTCGGATCTGTCTGAATGCGTTTTGCTCTAGAGCATCGGAAATGCGCACGGCGCCCACGGCCCACAGCAGCCCGAGAGCCGAGAGCGCTTGCCGGAAGGGCGCGCTAATGCTGTAGCCGGCATCCGCCACGACTGCCCCGAAGCTCACGCCCGCTTGCATCACCCGCTGGAGCTCAGTCAACGCGATCTCCGACTTTGAGCGCTCCGTCCAGAACGCCTCGGGCACCCGGGCACGCCGCAGGCGCTCGGGATCCTTGATCCAAGCGTCGGGCAGAAACAGCCGCAAGACAATGGGGATTGGCACCTCATCCTTGGCGAGCGTGAGCGAGACCAGGGTCTGACAATTGGTGTTCTTGCCCAGAGCCCCGGCATACTGCGGACCAACCCCGACCGAATGCGTGCCTTTCTTCGGCAGCGCGGTATCATCGATCACCAGGACAGCCTCGGGGCCGCCCACAAGCCGGTTAGAGCATCGGACGGTTACAGGGACGCATACCCGGCGGCCTTGAGATAGTTCCAGCATTCCTGCGGCTCGAACAGATCGCAGATGTCTCCCAAGGCCCGCCAGAGCGCGTCAAACGTTCGGGCTTC
>JAESGY010000656.1_pt1 | contig 10059 bp, 10 predicted proteins | sample 9269841 | NCBI WGS metagenome assembly JAESGY01 (sample SAMN17022865, study PRJNA683097) | algae metagenome | isolation source: Spirirestis rafaelensis WJT71-NPBG6 and co-occurring heterotrophs from... | place: USA: Pinto Wells, Joshua Tree National Park, Colorado Desert, CA | collected 2006-08-15 | reverse complement strand
GAACGCCTCGAGCGGTCCCGGTGCCGGCGGACAAGGCTGACGGGCGGTCATCGGCAAGTCCCTCCGATGATCCCATCGCCTATGCCACGCCCGGGTTCAACAAACTACCGATAGAACGGTGCCGAACAAGCACAGCACCCAAATCCGCAGCGGCTGGTGATGCCCAGCCAGCACCGTGCCGGTGAGGTCGTCGAAGCGCTGCGTGCACCCCTTGCAGCGGTAGCGTTGCCGGTGAGGTTGGCTGTCGTCGCCCCCATCCCGAATCACCGCGGCGGTGTCACACTCGGGGCAGCGCACTCCTTCTGGCCAGCGGTGTTGGCGCACGAAGGCGAAGCACTTGGCGTCGTCCATCAGGCCGGAAAGGTTGACCAAGCCGGGGGCAGCATCGGATGCAGCCATGACCAGTGGAGTTCCTCGGGATGATAGCAACGGCTGATCATCCCGCCGTCCTCACTCCATCAGAGGTCCTTCAGACCCACCAGCCTTTCCTCCGCCTCCCAACACCCCGGAACCCTAAAAAGAGCCTCCGAGGTTTGTACCCGGGCGGCAAGGCTACGCAACTTCGCAACAGAACCGCAGGGCCGCGGGCTACCACCTCCTGGCCGTCCTCCAGGTCGTCCCGCCGGCCGGCTGACCGGAGCGGATCTCCGGGCTGGGACACCGCCCAGGCGAGGCAGTGCTTGACCAGGGGGCGAAGGGGGCGCGAGGCTGCCAAAGCCGCATGGCAAAGGGTCGGCACGGCTGCGCAAAGGGGAGCGGAATGAAGCTGCTCGCGGTGCATCCCAGCGCGCTCATGTACACGCGCATCTTCCTCCGCCTCGAGCCGCTCGGGCTGGAGCTGGTCGCCGCGGCAGCCCGCCGGGCGGGGCACGATGTGCGGATCATCGACCTCCAGGTCGAGACGCACCGCGACTACTTCCGCATGCTCGACCGGTGGCGCCCCGACGCCGTCTGCCTCTCCGGCAACTACCTCGCGAACGTGCCCGAGATCGTCGATCTCGCCAAGGCGACGAAGGCGCGCCTGCCCTCCTGCTTCGTCTTCGTCGGCGGGCACAGCGTCTCCTTCGTCGCCCGCCAGGTGCTCGAGCATGCCGAGGGCGCGATCGCCTGTGTGCTGCGCGGCGAGGGCGAGGCGTCCGTCACGGCACTGCTCGAGGCCGCGCGAGACGGCGGGGTGGAGGGCGTCCCGGGCGCCGTCACCCCCGAGGGCCAGGGGCCGCCGCCGCGCTTTGTCGAGAGCCTCGACGCGCTGCGCCCGGCCCGAGACCTGCTCCGGCACCGTCGGCGCTACTTCATCGGGACGCTTGACCCCTGCGCCTCGGTCGAGTTCGCGCGCGGCTGCCCTTGGGATTGCACCTTCTGTAGCGCCTGGACCTTCTACGGCCGCAGCTACCGGACCGTCAGCCCCGAGGCCGCCGCCGAGGAGCTCGCCCGCATCCGGGAGCCGGGGATCTTTATCGTCGACGACGTGGCCTTCGTCCACGGCCGGCACGGGATGGAGATCGGCGAAGCGATCGCCCGGCGCGGCCTGCGCAAGGAGTACTACCTCGAGACCCGCGGCGATGTTCTGCTGCGCAACAAGGAGGTGTTCCGGTTCTGGCGCGGGCTTGGCCTGCGGTACATGTTCATCGGGCTCGAGGCGATCGACGCGGAGGGGCTGGCCCGCTACCGCAAGCGCATCTCGCTCGACAGAAACTTCGAGGCGCTGGAGTTCGCCCGCTCGCTCGGCGTCACCGTGGCGATCAATATCATCGCGGACCCGGCCTGGGACCGCGCCCGCTTCGAGGCGGTGCGGCAGTGGTGCCTCGAGGTCCCGGAGGTGGTGAACATTAGCGTCAACACGCCCTACCCGGGGACGGAGACCTGGCACCGGGAGGCGCCGCGGCTGGCGAGCCGGGACTACCGCCTGTTCGACATCCAGCACGCCGTGCTGCCCACGGCGCTGCCGCTGCCGGAGTTCTACGCCGAGCTGGTGAAGACTCAGCAGGTGCTGAACCGCAAGCACCTGGGCTGGGCGGCGCTCTGGGCGACCGCCGGCATCTCCGCCCGGCTGCTGCTGCGGGGGCAGACGAACTTCCTGCGCATGCTGTGGAAGTTCAACTCGGTCTTCGACCCCGCCCTGCAGCTCGCTGACCACGCGCGACCGGTCCGCTACGAGCTGCCGCCCCCGCCCGATCCCGTCATCGCCAAGGCCAACCCGCGCGACCTCTACGTGCACGCCGCGGTCGGCCGGCGGGGGCGGGCGATCGACGACGCGACGGAGGGTTTCGTCGAGGCGACCCGGATGGGAGGCGGCTGAAGGCCCGCAGCGACGGCGGCCCTTGGAGGCCAATCGGCCGGCATCACCAGGGTTCGCCCCACCGTTCATGCGCATCGGCGGCGACGCTCCGGGGCGGCGGACCCAGTCTCACACACGGCGTCGAAGCCATAATTCTCAATCGGCGGTCGGCGGCTCCCCCTTCCGCTTCCCCGCGGTCAGCGCCACTCGCAGCGGCCATCTTACCGGTCGCCGCGACCTTGCCCCCAGCAGGTGGGCGGCACGTCGCTACCGCCGAGGAGTGCGCATAACCGCATTCCTCCCCCCGCGGGCGCTGTCTTGGCGCGCGCTACCCCTCGCTGGTGATGGAGCCGGCCTCGGTCTCGTGCAGAATGAAGCCCTCTAGGGGGTCGAATGCATGCGCCCAGGGCTGCTGCTCCAGCACGCGAAGGGTATCGGCATAGCCGGCCTCCCAGCGACTACGGATGCCCTCGGCGCTGAAGTCGATATCCTTGGTGTGGTTCTCGCCCGCGATGGCCGGCGCCAGCAGCCGCACCACATGCATCCGCGTCAGGCAGCCATAGGCCGCGAGCTGCCGTACCTCGGCGCCGTTCTGTAGCTCCGGCGGCAGCTTGCGCGCCAGTTCCGCGATCACGTGCCGCAGCCGGTGGATCTGCTTCTGCCGTAGCACTTGCGAGTTGGCTCGGCTGGCGTACTGCAGGTCCTTCTGCCGGCTCATCACGCCGGGGATGTCGCGGGGCTCGGGGCCTTGCGGCTGCCAGATATTTACCGTGAAGACTAGGCCGCTGCGGCGCGGGTTGTCGTCGAACACCGCCTCGACCGGCGTGTTGGAAAGAATGCCGCCATCCCAGTACAACTCGCCCTCAATGCGGACCGCTGGGAAGGCCGGCGGCAGGGCGCCCGAAGCCATGATGTGGCGGATGGTGAGCGGCGTGTCGCGGCTGTCGAAGTAGTGCATCTCCGCGGTACGCACATTGGCGGCGCCGACGGTGAGGCGCGTCGTACAGGCGCTCAGCACCTCGGCGTCGATCAGGTCCTGCAGCGTCGCCTCCAGCGGCGCGGTGCTGTAGTAGCCGGCTGTCTCGGGCGTCAGTGGTAGGCCGAGGAAGGCGGCGGTGTTGGGCCGGAAGAAGCCCGGCAGCCCGCCGAAGACGGTCATGGCGTTCGCCGCCATTGTGCCCCAGCCCGGGAGTCCGGCAAGCATCTGCATCGCCGGGCCGTGCCGCATGCGGGACCAGAATTCCCGCAGCCGCGGCAGTCGGTTCTCCGGCCGGTTGCCCGCGATGATTCCGGCGTTAATGGCGCCGATTGAGGTGCCAATCACCCAGTCCGGCTCGACGCCTGCCTCGTCCAACGCCTGGTAGACACCAGCTTGGTAGGCGCCGAGCGCCCCGCCGCCCTGCAACACCAGCGAGATCTGGCCGAGGTCGCGCTTGTCGAAACGGGGGTGCGCGCGGGGCGCCTGCTCCGGACGGATATTGAGGGGTGTGGCGCGGTCCGACATCTGCGTATCCATGGCGACATCTCCTTGGCTCGGCCCCGAAAGTGCAACCGAGTCTCCCACCTGCGGCATCCCAGGCGAAATGCCGCCTGCCTATCTTCCCAATGCTGGCCGTTCATCCTTGGTGCAGTCCACGATGATGGCTCGGGTCGGATGCGGTCTGGCAGGGGCGCATCGGTACCACCATGCGTGGGCGTCGGCCTGCGGCCACGGCCGGCAGCGCCTCCTGGCCGGGTTCCGGGTCAGCCAATGTCCGCCGGCGGCGGCTCTTCCCGGGCCGGTGGGCGGAGACGGGACGTGAGCAGAGCTGCCACCGCGAGTGCCAGCCCGACGCCAGCGACGCACCCGCCCCAGCCGAGAACCTCGTAGGTCCGGCCGAGCACGGCGCTGCCGACGAGCCCGCCGCCGAAGTAATAGGCGAGGTACATCCCGCTCGCAGACCCGCGGTCACCGGTGGCGGCGCGGCCGATGAAGCCGGTCGTGGTCGCCTGGGCGACGAAGGTGCCTATGCCCATCAGTACCAGCCCGGCGAGGAGCGTCGGCACCGAAGGCGCCAGCAGCAGCGGCAGCCCGACCGCGGCAACCGCGAGGGCGCCCCAGAGGGTCGGCCGCGTCCCGAATCGCCGCACGAAATGGCCTGCCATGGGCGTCGTCACGACCGAGGGCAGGAAGACGAGATAGATTAGGCCCAGCCCCATCATCGTCAATCCGAAGGGCTCGCCCGCCAGCACGAAATTCACATAGGTGAAGATGCCAATAAAGGCGAACAGGATGCAGAAGCCGATTGCGAAAGCGGCTCGCAGCGGCGGGCTCCGCAGGTGCTCGCCCCAAGCCGACATCGCCCTCCCCGGCATGGGCGTCCCAGGGGCATGGGCGGCGCCTGGCATCGGCGGCGTCCGTCCCAGGGTGAAGAACACCAGCGCCGCACCGGCGAGGTTGAGCAGCGCGAAGCCGTAGAAGTTGCCGGCCAAGCCAAGGTGATCGGCGAGGGCGGCGGAGACGAGGCGGCCAACGAGGTTGCTGGCCACGTTGCCCGTAACGTAGGCGGCGAAGGCGCCGGCCGCCTCCGCTGCGCTGCACCTCTCCCCAAGATGGGCAAGGGTCAGGGTAAAGGCGGCGGCCATGAACACCCCTTGGGCCACCCGCAGCGCCGTGAAGCTGGCGAGGTCCGGCGCGGAGGCCAGCAGCGCCGTTGGGACCGCCAGCAGCAGCAGGCTGGCCAGGATACCCCGCCGCCGGTCGATCTGGCGGCTGAGGAGAGCGACGCCGAGGCTGGAGGCGGCCATCCCGAGCGTGGTCGCGTTCACGGCAGTGCCCATCGCCGCCGGGGTTACCCCGTAGCGCGCCGCGAGCGCGGGCAGGATGGCCTGCGTCGCGAACAGGTCCACCACCGTCAGGAAGGCGGTCAGGGCAATGACGACCGTACGCAGCAGCGCGCCCGACGACCGGCGAGCCGCGTGTTCCCGTGGCGCCAAGTCGAACTGTGTGGTGGACATGGCTGCTCCCGAGCCATAGGTCAATCGGACGGTGCGGCGCCCGCCATGACGGACGTCGCACGGTGGATCGCTAGGGCGAGGCCGCGTTACATGGTGTGTGCGTCGGTATGCGCGTCGGCGGTCGGGAAGAGGTCGGCCGAGAGCAGCACTACCGGCTTGCGCCCGGTGTTCTTCCACCAATGCGCGGTCGCGTGTGTCTCGGGCGCGGTCTCGCCTGCGCGGTGCAGGATCGGCACCGCGCAGGTGCTGGCGTATTCAGTGATCTCGCCTTCGACGATGTAGATCAGCGCCGGGCGGTTGCCGTGGCTGTGCCATGGTACCACGCCGCCGGGTTGTACCACCAAGCGGCGCAGCCGGAACAGGCGGTTGTTCACGCCCACCGCCTCCTCCTGCCGCAGGTCGATGGAGCCGATCACCGTGTCCGTCACGTCCTTCGGTGTCGTGGCGGCGCCGCGCGGTGGATCATTGCTGGCAGGGGCGGCGATTACCTTGCCAGCCGGGCACTGCCCGGCTTCGGCCACAGCTCCGCCGCCGGCGAGCATCGCGGCCGCGCAGATCCCTGCCAGGCTCAAGCTCCGCCAGGTCGCACGGGGCGTCTGGATACCGGATTCCATGGTGGCTCCTCCTTTGCTGGCTCCAGATGCGGCAACGATTGCCGCCGCACGCAGGACAGGATCCAGAAATCCACCGACGATCGGAAATGCCACCCGTCTATGCTGATGATGCCTCAAGGCTATCGGGGGAGCCGCTCCACCCAGGCCCGCCCCGATGCCGGCACGATGCCGGCGGCAGTGGCGCCACGAGAGCGTTGCTATGTCTCCATTGGCGTCAGGGCAGGCAAGGTCTCGGCCACCTCGGGCCAGCGATAGCGGCGGATGGCCTGCACGAAACTTGAGAGCGCAGGGGACCAGCGCCGCCCGGCGACGGTCACCAGGCAAACCTCGCGCTGCACTTCGGGATCCTGCACCGGTCGCACCACCACGCCGGGGTGCGTCGCCGAGAACTCCGGCAGGAAGCAAACGCCCATGCCTGCCGCCACCATGGTCTGGATCCAGTCCTCCCGCTCGCTGCGGTAGGAACGGACGATATGCGCGCCGCAGGCCTCGCACTGCTCGCGCAACACGTCGCGGAACTCGCAGTTGATCCGCTGCAGGTAGATCTGCCCGTCCATCTCCCGCATCGCAATGGCATTGCGGCGGGCGAAGGGATGCCCGACCGAGCAGGCGACCACGAAGCGCTCAGAATAGAGCGGATCGGCCCGCAGCCGCTCGTCAAAGCCGTCCGCCATAGCCATCACCGCCACATCGAGCTCGCCTCCTAGTAGCGCCTCGGACAGGCGCGCCGGCACGTTCTCGGTTAGCGTCAGCTCAATCCCCGGATGGTCCGCCCGAAAGCGGTTGAGGAAGCCAACAAAGCGCAACGGCCCGATGGTGCACATCACACCGAGGCGAAGATGTGCGCTCTCCAGCCTCAGGAAACGGCCTGCCTGCTCTTTGGCTGTCATGGTGCGCGCCAGCACCTCCTCGAGGTGCGGCTGCATCAATCGGCCGAGCTCGGTCAGGTGGGTATTCCCGCGCTCGCGCGAGAAGAGCAGGCCGCCGAGCTCGTTCTCCAGTTTCTGGATGGCGCGGGTCAGTGCCGGCTGGGTGACGTTGCATTGCTCCGCCGCCTTGGTGAAGTTCAGGGTGCGACAGACGGCCAGGAAGTAGCGGATCTCATGGATCTCCATGGCGGCTCTCCTTCCACGACGGGACCCGGCGGCATGGTGTCGGGAGGCTAGCACCGCCACTCCCGCCGCCGCCATAAGCAGCGCTGATCGCTTCCCTGCCCAGCCGGCATTGGCCGCAGCCAGCTCTGACAGCGCAGCCTGTCCCCGCCTGATCCGGGGCGAGGAGAGCGCCATGACGAGCATCATGACCCCTGCCGGCCTGAGCGAGTGCGCCGGTGCGGCGCGCGAGCACGAGGGCCGGGTGGCCATTGTGACCGGTTCAACCTCCGGCATCGGTCTCGGCATCGCCGAGGCGCTGGCCGCGCGTGGCGCGGCCGTGGTGCTGAACGGCTTCGGCCCGGAGGCGGAGATCGAGGCCACGTGCCGACGCCTGGCCGAGGCGCACGACGTGCCGGTGCGGCACGACGACGCCAACATGTCGGAGCCCGGCGAGATCGCGTGCCTGATCGAGCGCACCGTGCGGGCCTTCGGTCCTTGCGACATCCTGGTGAACAACGCCGGAATCCAGCACGTCGCACCGGTCGAGGACTTCCCGCCGGAGCGCTGGGATGCGGTTCTTGCGATCAACCTCTCCGCGGCGTTCCACGCCACGCGCGCGGTGTTGCCAAGGATGAAGGAGAGGTGCTTCGGGCGCATCATCAATGTCGCTTCGGCGCACGGGCTCGTCGCCTCGCCCTTCAAGTCCGCCTATGTCGCGGCGAAGCATGGCATGGTCGGCCTGACCAAGGTCGTAGCGCTGGAGACGGCCGAGAGCGGGGTGACCTGCAACGCCATCTGCCCGGGCTATGTCTGGACACCGCTCGTCGCCGACCAGGTGGCGCAGCAGACCGCGGCACACGGCCTCCCCGAGGAGGAGGTCATCCGCAGGGTGTTCCTGGCGGAGCAGCCGACGCGCCGCTTTGCCACCACCGAGGAGGTCGCGGCCACGGTCGCCTTCCTCTGCTCCGCCGCAGCTGCCTCCATCACCGGCACGGCGCTGCCGGTTGATGGCGGCTGGACCGCCCACTGAGGGAGGCCGAATGCCGGACATTGAATACGAGGCCTCGGCGCCGGACGCATGCCACCGAACCGGGCGCAGGATGCGACCCGGACATGAGGGAGACAGACCATGCGCATGATCCTTCTTGCCTTCGCCACTATGGCCTTCACCGCGCCGGCCCTGGCGCAGCACGCGGCACCGATGCAGCCCAGCCAGCGGATGCAGACCGGGGTCGCGGTCGGTGAGCGCAGCGTGCGCGAGGTGATGATCAGCCAGGATGGCGGCGGCATCGCCATCGTCTACGACATGGGTCCCGGCACGCCGCAATCGAAGCGAGTCCTGCGGCTCGAGAACGTCAACGGCATGCTCGAGGTGATCTACGATACGGCGGCGCCGACCATGGCCCTCGGCAGCGGCGGGACGCCGCGCCTCGTGCAGCGCGGCGGCGGCATGTACTCGGTCGAGTACGACCGCTGACCGGATGGCAGGCGCCGCGCCTGCCGCGGCGCCAGAACTTCCTCCTCAGGAAGGAATGACGGCCATGTCCACCACCACGCTCCACCACGGGCTAGGTCTCCAGCGTGCGTTGCGTCTGCTCTGCTGGCCGGCTGCGCTCTGGATCGCCTATGAGCTGCTCTGGTACGAGCAGTTCAAGCTGACCGGCAACGAGGGTTCGGTCTACCTCTTCACCATCCTCTCGGATTGGCTCGGCACGCCAGGCGGGGAGAAGCCGTTCCGCCTTTTCGTCGCACTCATCGAGATCGTCGCTGCGGTTCTGGTGCTGATCCCGCGCAGCCAGGCCCTCGGCGGATTGCTCACCGTTGGGATCATGGGCGGGGCAATCTTCTTCCACACGGTCAGCCCCTTGAGCATCGACCCCTTCGGCGATGGCGGAGTCCTGTTCAAGGAGGCCTGCTTCACCTTCCTCATGGGGCTGCTCATCGCCTGGGTGCGGCGCGACGAACTCCTGGCGCTCGCCCGCCGCCTGGCGAGGCGCTTGCGCCCGGCCGCGGCCTGAACCAGCAGTGGGCCCATCCACGCCATGGGTGGGCTGTCCTGGAGGGATCACCGGACCTGGAGGAAGCGATGATCCGAGGCACCGTGCCGATCTGCCCACCCCGCGACCAGCGCCTCGACATGCTCCGCAGCTGGATGCAGATCTCCATCTTCGTCTCGCACATCGCGGGAACGCGGTTCATCTGGGGCATCCACGCTTCCTGGGGCTTGTCCGACAGCTCCGAGCAGTTCGTCTTGCTCTCCGGCCTGACGCTCGGCTCGGTCTCCGCCCTCAAGATGGCCCGCGATGGCTTTCGGAAAGCGAGGGTGGACTTGCTGCGGCGAACCATGCGGCTGTACGGGACGCACCTTGCAGTCCTCTGCGCCTTCGCCGCCCTCGTCCTCGGCGCCGAGGCGACGCGCTTTCTCCCTGGCGAAGTGGCGCGGCTGCACTGGACGCTGCTGGCCGAACGGCCCTGGGTGGCGGTGCCCGCGGCGACGGCCCTGCTCTACCAGCCCGACCTCATGGGTATCCTGCCGGTCTTCATCTGCTGCATGCTGCTGTTGCCCGGCTTCCTGTGGCTGGCCCATCGCGCCGGCGCCTGGGCCTTGCTACCGTGTGTCGCCTTCCATGCCGCCGTGCAGGCCGGGTGGGTGGCGACTCCGGCGCTCTTCGAGAACGGCATCGCCTTCGATCCCCTTGCCTGGCAATTCCTGTTTCTTTTGGGGGCCTGGATCGGCCATCGCAGCCTGCTACACGGACCCGTCGTGCCGCGAAGCGCCCTGCTGCTGGCAGGGGCAGCGGCGATGGTTTTCTTCGGGCTTTGGGCGCGGCTGGTCGGACACGGTCTCCTTCCCGGTCCGGCCTTCGCAGTGGAGGTGCTGGCGCACAAGGAGGTGCTGGCGCCGGCACGGCTGCTGCACGCGCTCTCGCTCGCTTACCTGGTGGCGGTCCTGGTGCCGAGTGATACCATCTCCGGGTGATCAGTTCGGCTGAACGGGCCTGGGCCACCAATGGAAGTTGGTGTGCGGCTGGAGGGTGGCGGGATCGAGTTGGCGACAGCGCTCGGCGACGATGGT
>JAESGY010000655.1_pt1 | contig 10099 bp, 9 predicted proteins | sample 9269841 | NCBI WGS metagenome assembly JAESGY01 (sample SAMN17022865, study PRJNA683097) | algae metagenome | isolation source: Spirirestis rafaelensis WJT71-NPBG6 and co-occurring heterotrophs from... | place: USA: Pinto Wells, Joshua Tree National Park, Colorado Desert, CA | collected 2006-08-15 | reverse complement strand
CGAGATGCTCGTCGATGCAGGTCGTGATGAGCCGCGCATAGGCCTGCACGGCCTGCAGGTACCGACCGGGCTCGGAGTGCCACCAGTAGCGCAGCAGCGGCGAGACGAATCCGGGCAGCGCGAGCGGGTGGTAGGCGACATCGACGGCCCGGTTGCGTGCGATGCGCCGGAGCTCGGCGAGGGCGCGCGGGAAGGGATGCGGATAGACCGCTTCCCGCTGGATCAGCCCGCCATTGCCGAAGGACGCGCCTTCCCCGGGCCCGCGCCGATCCACCAGCACCACGTCGTAGCCGCGGCGCCGCAGGTGCAGCGCCACCGATACGCCGACCATTCCCGCGCCGAGCACGATTGCCGATTGGGACATCATCTGGTTCCGTTGCCTGTACGCCGCTGCATCATGTCTGCCCGGTGCCGCCGGTCGAGCCCCCGCCACGCGCCGGACGCGCCCGCATCGCGGTCCGGCATCTTGCCGGGCCGCGCGGGGAGGGCGTTCCAGGGCATTGCGGGGTAGCGCTCTCCTGCGCTTCGGGCTGCACGGTCAGGGCGCCATGGCTGGCAGCCGGGCAGGCATGGCGCCGCTGACGGGATGCAGCCCTTGCATGCCCCATGCCAGGCCGGACGGCGTTCACAATCTGAACGCCATCCGCCTGCAGCCCTTTGTTTTTGCGTGGGGCCACGCGTTCGGTCATTCACGGCCTGCTGCGATCTGCGCCAGGCGAGGGCGTTCCCCGCCAGCGGGCCGAGCCAGGGAGGGCAGGACGCGTGGAGCAACGGCTGCATCGCATCGAGGTCACGACGCGCCGGCGCGGCCTCCTCGACATCACCGGCCAGGTCGCGGCCTGGTGCCGGGACCAGGGGATCGTCACCGGCCTGCTGACCATCTGGTGCCGGCATACCTCCGCCTCCCTGCTGGTGCAGGAGAATGCCTCTCCCGATGTCCGGACCGACCTGGAGGCCTTCCTCGCGCACCTCGTGCCGGATGGCGGCGACGGCCGGTACCGGCATGAGGAGGAGGGGCCGGACGACATGCCCGCCCATATCCGGGCGGCGCTGACGCAGACCCAGCTCTCGATCCCGGTCGCCGAAGGCAGGCCCGTGCTAGGGACCTGGCAGGGCATCTACCTCTACGAGCACAGGACCAGCCCGCACCGCCGCGAACTCGTGCTGCACCTGATCGGCACGGCTGCACCGGGTTGAAGCCCGGCCCGCGCCGGGATCGGAGCGGGGCGGGCCGGTTCACGCCCGCGCGCCCCGGGCGCCAAGCCCGTCGGACCGGCCCCTTGCCGGCCACGCGGGCGCCAGAGTCTCCCTGGCCGGCGATCCGGCCGGCACGTCCCGGAGGCTGAATCACCAAGCTGTGAGAATGCCGCGAGGGTGCTTTCCATCCGGGGCCCTGCAGCAGCATTGCTTCCCGCCGGCTGCGCCACCGCAGATTGCTTTTTTGTAATGCATCTGGTAGGTGCAGGCTGCTCCGGAATGCGAGGCCCAAGGCCTGCGCTGGGCAGGGGAGCAGTTCTCGTCGCACATCGCCGGAAGGCTGGGAGCGTGCTGCTGAGCCCGCCATATCCAACGAACGAACCACCCGCCCGGCATGGAGAGAAGGATGGGGATCACGGATCGCATCTCGGCCGCCGATGTCATCCTCGACCTGGGCGCCAGCAGCAAGCATACCCTGCTGCAGACCCTCGCGGCCGAAGCCGCCCGGCGGCTCGGGCGGCCGGAGGAGGAGATCCTCGACGCCCTGCAGGACCGCGAGGGGCTGGGCTCCACGGCCCTCGGCCGGGGCGTGGCGCTCCCCCATGCCCGGCTGGCCGGGGATGACCCGCCGGTGATGCTCTTCGCGCGGCTCCACCGCCCGATCGACTACGAGGCGCGGGACGAGGAGCCGGTGGATCTCGTCATCCTCGTGCTCTGGCCCGAGGCCTCGCCGGAGGGCTTCCTGCCCGCCCTGTCCGAGACCTGCCGGGCGCTGCGCGAGCCGCAGGCGCTGCGGCGGCTGCGGGTGGCGCGGTCGGCCGAGGAGATCGTCGCGATCCTGAACCGCTATGCCCGGGCGACCGACGACATGCCGGGGGCCGAGTGATGCGGCACCCCCTGCCGGAGGCGCCGCCCCTGCTGCCTGCCGGGCGCTGAGGCAGCGCGATGCCCGACACCCTGCTGCTGCTCGCCCTTCTCGGCCTGCCTTTCGCCGGCGCCATCGCGGCCGGCCTGCTGCCGACGCATGCGCGCAACGCGGCCTTCGGGCTGGCCGGCGCCGTGGCGCTCGCCGGCCTCGGCCTGGTCTGGGCCGCCTACCCGATCGTCTCGGCGGGCGGCGTGCTCCGCGCCGAATTCGCCTGGATGCCGGCGCTCGGGCTGATTGTCGTGCTCCGGCTGGATGGCTTCGCCTGGCTCTTCGCCTGGCTGGTGACGGGCATTGGCGCGCTCGTGGTGCTCTATGCGCGCTACTACATGTCCTCGGACGACCCGGTGCCGCGCTTCTTCGCCTTCCTGCTCGCCTTCATGGGCGCGATGACGGGGGTGGTGATCTCGGGCAACCTGCTCCAGCTCGCCTTCTTCTGGGAGCTGACGAGCCTCTTCTCCTTCCTGCTGATCGGCTATTGGCACCACACCGCGGCCGCCCGCGACGGCGCGCGCATGGCGCTGACCATCACGGCCGCGGGCGGGCTCGCGCTGTTTGCCGGTGTGCTGGTGCTCGGCCATATCACCGGCAGCTACGACCTCGAGGTGGTGCTCGCCGCTGGCGACCGCATCCGGGCGCACCCGCTCTACCTGCCGGCCCTCCTCCTCATCCTGCTCGGCGCCCTGACCAAGAGCGCGCAATTCCCCTTCCATTTCTGGCTGCCGCACGCCATGGCGGCGCCGACCCCGGTCTCGGCCTATCTCCACTCCGCCACGCTGGTGAAGGCCGGCATCTTCCTGATGGCGCGGCTCTGGCCGGCGATGGCGGGCACCGAGGCCTGGTTCCTGATCGTCGGGACGGCCGGGCTGATTACCCTGCTGGTCGGCGCCTATGTCGCGATCTTCCAGCACGACCTGAAGGGGCTGCTGGCCTATTCCACCATCAGCCATCTCGGGCTGATCACCCTGCTGCTCGGCCTCAACAGCAAGCTGGCGCTGGTCGCGGCAGTCTTCCACGTGCTGAACCACGCGGCCTTCAAGGCCTCCCTCTTCATGGCGGCCGGCATCATCGACCACGAGACGGGCACGCGCGACATCCGGCGCCTGTCGGGGCTCAACCGCTCCATGCCCTTCACTGCGCGCCTCGCGCTGGTCGCCGCCGCGGCCATGGCCGGCGTGCCGCTGCTGAACGGGTTCATCTCCAAGGAGATGTTCTTCGCCGAGGCGCTGTCGGCCGAGGCGCCGCTGCCGGGGCTGCTGAACCTGCTGCCGCTCGCCGCCCTGCTGGCCAGCGCCTTCAGCGTCACCTACTCGCTCCGCTTCATCCATGGCGCCTTCTTCGGGCCGGACCCGGTGGACCTGCCGCGCCAGCCGCATGAGCCCGCCACCTGGATGCGCTTCCCGGTCGAGATCCTGGTGCTGGCCTGCATCATGGTGGGCCTGCTGCCGGCGGCGACGGTGGGGCCCTTCCTCGATGTGGCCGTGCGCGCGGTGCTGGGGCCGGAGGTGCCCTATTACAGCCTGACCGTCTGGCACGGCTTCAACCTGCCGCTGCTGATGAGCGTGGTCGCGCTGGCCGGCGGCGTCGCCCTCTACCACCTGCTGCAGCGGCGGCTGCGCAGCGGGGCGGAGGGCCCGCCGCTGCTCCGGCGGCTGCAGGGGCAGCGCATCTTCGAGCGGACGATGGTCTTCCTCTCCTGGCGGCTCGCCCGCCGACTGGAAGGGCTCCTCGGCACGCGGCGGCTGCAGCCGCAGCTCCGCCTGATCCTCGGCGTCGCGATCCTGGCCGGCGCCGGCGCGGCCTGGCTGCGCGGCGTCGGGCCGGGCAATCTGGCGCCCACGCCGGTGGATCCGGTGCTCGCGCTGATCTGGGTGGTCGGCGGCGCCTGCGCCCTCGGCGCCGCCTGGCAGGCCAAGTACCACCGCCTGGCGGCACTCATCCTGGTCGGCGGCGTCGGCCTCGTGGTCTGCATCAACTTCGTCTGGTTCTCCGCGCCCGACCTGGCGCTGACGCAGCTCACGGTGGAGGTGGTGACGACCGTGCTTCTGCTGCTCGGCCTGCGCTGGCTGCCGAAGCGGTTCCAGCTTCCCGGGCAGCGCGGACCGGAGGTGCTGACCCGCACGCGCCGGCTGCGCGACCTGGCCCTGGCGGTCATCGCCGGCGGCGGCCTGGCCGCGCTGTCCTATGCCGTGATGACGCGCACGCCGCCCGACCTGCTCGCTCGCGACTTCCTGGCGCGCGCCTATACCGAGGGCGGCGGCACCAATGTGGTCAACGTCATCCTGGTGGATTTCCGCAGCTTCGACACGCTGGGCGAGATCTTCGTGGTGGCCGCGGTGGCGCTGGCCACCTACGCCCTGCTGCGCCGCTTCCGGCCGGCCCCCGACAGCGTGGAACTGCCCGAGCAGCAGCGCGACCAGCGGGACGCGGACACCCTGCAGCCGGAGCGGGGCGAGGGCGGCCGGGTGGCCGACTGGCTGATGGTGCCCTTCGTGCTGACGCGGCTGCTGTTCCCGGTCATGCTCCTGGTGGCGCTGTTCCTGCTGCTGCGCGGCCATGACCTGCCCGGCGGCGGCTTCTCGGCCGGCATGGTCGTCGCGATCGCCATCATCCTGCTCTACATGATCGGCGGGACGGACTGGACCGAGGACCGGCTGCGGCTACGGCCGCATCTCTGGATCGGCAGCGGGCTGCTGCTCGCCACCGGCACCGGGCTTGCCGCCTGGGCCTTCGGCCACCCCTTCCTGACCTCCTACTTCGCCTATCTGGACCTGCCCTTCATCGGGAGGGTCCCGGCCGCCAGCGCGCTGCTCTTCGATATCGGCGTCTTCGCCCTGGTGGTCGGCGCCACGCTGCTGATGCTGGTCGCCCTGGCGCACCAGTCCGTGCGCGGCCACCGCGCCACGCCCCGGCCACCGCCCGCGCCCGCGGCGCGCGAGCGGACCCCAGTCACCGCGGCGGGAGAGGACTGATGGAACTCGTTGCCTCGCTCGGCATCGGCATGCTGGCCGGCTCGGGCGTCTGGCTGCTGCTGCGGCCGCGCACCTTCCAGGTCATCATCGGTCTCTCCCTGCTGTCCTATGCCGTGAACCTTTTCATCTTCTCGACCGGCGGGCTGCGCAGCGGCGCGGCCGCCATCCTTGAGCCGGGCGAGGCGGGGAGCATCGCGCAGTACACCGACCCGCTGCCCCAGGCGCTGGTGCTGACCGCCATCGTCATCAGCTTCGCCACCACGGCGCTGCTGCTGGTGGTGCTGCTGGCCGCGCGCGGCCTGACCGGGACCGACCATGTGGACGGGCGGGAGCGCGACCGGTGAGCGGCTGGATGGACCATCTGGTGATTGCGCCGGTCCTGGTGCCGATGCTGGCCGGAATCGCCATGATCCTCGCCGGCGATCGCTGGCGGGGGGCGACGGTGGCGCTCGGCCTCGGCTCCACCCTGGCGCTGGCCGTGCTCTCCGCCCTGCTGCTCGTGCTGGCGGACGGGCCGGTGGTGCGCATCTACCGGCTGGGCGACTGGCCCTCGCTGTTCGGCATCGTGCTGGTGCTGGATAGGCTCTCGGCGCTGATGCTGGTGTTGACGGCGGCGCTCGGCCTCGCCGCCTTTCTCTTCTCGCTGTCGCGCTGGCATCGCGCGGGGGCATATTTCCACCCGCTCTTCCAGTTCCAACTCATGGGGCTGAACGGCGCCTTCCTGACCGGCGACCTGTTCAACCTTTTTGTTTTCTTCGAGGTGATGCTCGCCGCCTCCTACGGCATGGCGCTGCACGGCTCCGGCACGGCGCGCGTCCGGGCGGGGCTGCACTACATCACCGTCAACCTGGTGGCCTCGCTGCTGTTCCTGATCGGTGTCAGCGTGGTCTATGGCATCGGCGGCACGCTCAACATGGCCGACCTCGCGGCGCGCATGCGCGACGTTGCGGCCGAGGACCGGGCCTTGCTGGAAGCCGGCCTCGCGGTGCTCGGCATCGCCTTCCTGGTCAAGGCGGCGATGTGGCCGCTGGGCTTCTGGCTGCCGGGCACCTATGCCGCGGCCTGCGCGCCGGCGGCGGCGATCCTCTCCATCCTCAGCAAGGTCGGGGTCTATGCGGTCCTGCGCCTCTGGCTGCTGCTGTTCGGCGCGGCCGCCGGCGAGTCCGCCGGTTTCGGCGGCCCCTGGCTGATGGCCGGCGGGGTGCTGACCATCGCCTTCGGCTCAATCGCCGTGCTGGCCACGCAGAACCTGTCGCGCCTTGCGGGGGCGAGCGTGCTGGTCTCCTCCGGCACCCTGCTGGCCGCCATCGGCATGGGCGAGGTCGCGGTGACCGGCGGCGCGCTGTTCTACCTCGCCAGCTCGGTGCTCGCGATCGGCGCCTTCTTCCTGCTGGTCGAACTGGTGGAGCGCGGCCGCGAGGTGGGCGCCGACGTGCTGGCGGTGACGCGCGAGGCCTTCGGCACGGGCGAGGAGGAGGACGAGGCGCAGGAGCAGGAGGCGGTCGGCGTCGCCATCCCGGGCACCGTTGCCATCCTCGGCATGAGCTTCATGGCCTGCGCGCTGCTGCTGGCGGGCCTGCCGCCGCTTTCCGGCTTCTTGGCGAAATTCGCCATCCTCGCCCCGCTGCTCGGCACCGGCGAGGCCGGCCTGCCCGTCACCACCTGGGTGCTGCTGGCGGCCCTGGTCCTGTCCGGGCTGGCGACGGTCATCGCCATGCTGCGCGCCGGCATCGACGCCTTCTGGGCCTCGCCGGCCGGCAACGTGCCGCGGGTCGGGGTCATCGAGATCGCGCCCGTCGCGCTGCTGCTGGCCCTCTGCGGCGCGCTCACCATCGGGGCGGGGCCGGCCATGGACTACATGCAGGCCGCGGCGCAGGCGCTGCATGCGCCGCAAGACTACCTGCGGGGCGTCCTCGCGGCGACGGCCGCGCGGCCGGGGGGCGGCGGATGACGCGCTGGCTGCCCTACCCGTTGCTGACGCTGGCCCTGGTCGCCGCATGGGTGCTGCTGGCCGGGCATCTCTCCCCAGGCGCCATCCTGCTCGGCGGCCTGGTCGCGCTCCTGGCCTCCTGGGCGCTGGCGGTGCTGACGCCCCCGAAGCCGCGCCTGCGGCGGCTCGGCGCGGTGCCGGGGCTGCTGGCCATGGTCCTGGTGGAGGTCGTGCGGTCCAACAACGCCGTCGCCCGGATCATCCTGCGGCCGGGAGGGGCCAGGGCCCCCCGCTCGGGCTTCGTGCGCATCCCGCTCGACCTGCGGAATCCCTATGGCCTGGCGGCGCTGGCCTGCATCCTCACCGCCACGCCGGGCACGGTCTGGGTGGAGTATGATTCGACCGATGGGACGATGCTGCTGCACGTGCTCGACCTGATCGATGAGGAAGCCTGGGTCCGCATCATCAAGGACCGGTGGGAGCGGCGGCTGATGGAGATCTTCGAATGAGCGCGGCGCTGCTCGGCTGGTCCATCCTGCTCGCGCAGGTCCTGCTGGCCGCCGCGATGGGCTGCGCGGCCTTCCGGGTCCTGCGCGGGCCGCGGGCGCAGGACCGCGTCCTCGCGCTCGATACGCTCTACATCAATGCCGCGATGCTGCTGCTGGTATTCGGCATCCGGACCGGCAGCACACATTATTTCGAGGCGACGCTGCTCATCGCGCTGCTCGGCTTCGTTGCGACGGCTGCGCTGTCGAAATTCCTGATGCGCGGCGAGGTGATCGAATGACGCAGGCCGCCAATCTCCCCCTCTGGGCCGCCCTGCCCGTCGCGCTGCTGCTGCTGGCCGGCGCCGGGCTCGGGCTCATCGGCTCGGTCGGGCTGCTGCGGCTGCGCAATTTCTACGAGCGCGTCCACGCCCCCACCCTCGCCACGACGCTCGGCATCGGCTTCATCCTGCTGGCCTCAGCGCTGTATTTCTCCGTGCTGCAGAGCCGCCCCGTGCTGCATGAGGTGCTGATCGCGGTCCTCATGGTGATCACCACGCCGGTCACGCTGATGCTGCTGGCCCGCGCCGCCCTCTACCGCGACCGGCGCGAGGCCGACCCGGAGGTGCCGCCGCTGCCGCCGGCGGCAGCCCTCCCGCCGCGGCGGGAGGGCTGACCACCGACCGGCCCGGCGCCGCCGCGGGCGGGCAGGCATGCCGGCCCCTACGGTCGGTACGCAATCTGCTGTAGATTTGCGCCAGCGACCTGTGCCGTCCCGTGGCGCGGCGCGCCACCGCCCGACCGGAGACCGCCTTGCCCCGCTGCCGGCTGCTCGCCTCCCTTGCCCTCCTTCTCCCGCAGGCCGCCGCCGCCGGTGACCTGCTGGTCACGGTGCGGGGCGTCACCTCGGCCGAGGGGCAGGTGATGGTCGCGGCCTGCCCGCCGGATGCCTATCCGGGCGGTGCCTGCCGCCATGTCGCGCGCGCCCCGGCCCGTCCCGGCGCGGTGCAATTGCGGATCGCCGGCCTGCCGGAGGGGCGCTGGGGCCTCTCCGCCTTTCACGATGCCGATGGCGACGGGCAGCTCGGGCGGGACTGGCTGGGCCGGCCGACCGAGGGCGTGGGCTTCGGCAATGACGCGCCGATCGGCCGCCTGGGCCCGCCGGGTTTCGCGGCGGCCTCGGTCGCCGCCCCGCCACAAGGCGAGGCGCAGACCGCCCTCACTCTCCGCTATCGCTGAAGGCCGGGCTCGGGCCTGCCGCGCAACGGCCCGGCCGGCAGAGCGTTCCGGTGCCGCGGCCGATCCCCGGCCGGGAGGCCCCTTCGGTTCGCATGCCCGACACGCCGCCCCCGACACAGAATCGCGGCATCGCCGCTGCCGGCGTTCCCGGCTCCGGCCTGCAGCTCCTCCAGGGAGCGCTCCTGGTCATCGCCGTGCTCTATTTCGGGCGGGAGCTGCTGATGCCGCTGGTGCTCGCGGTGTTGCTCTCCTTCGTGCTGGCGCCGGTTGTGCGCGGCCTCAGGCGCATCCACCTGCCGCGCGTCGCCGCCGTCCTTCTGGCCGTCGCCCTCACCGGCACCCTCATCCTCGCGACCGGCCTCCTGCTAGGGCGGCAGGCGACCTCCCTGGCCGAGAACCTGCCGGGCTACCGGACCGCCGTGCTGCAGAAGCTGGAGAGGCTGCAGGCCTCAGGCGGGCTGGTGGACCGCGTCTCCACCGCCCTGCAGGAGCTCGGCCGGACCGCCGGCGCGAATGAGCCGGCGGTCGCCACCGAGCCCCGCGCCGCCCCCGGCCGGCTGCCGGGCGAGGCGGTCCCGGTCGAGATCCGCGCCCCCGACCCGACGGCCATGGAGGTGCTGCAGCGGGTGGCGGAGCCGCTGATCGGCCCGCTGGCGATCACCGGCATCGTCGCCATCCTGGTCATCTTCATCCTGCTCTACCGGGAAGACCTGCGGGACCGGCTGATCCGCCTGGCCGGGGCGCGCGACCTGCACCGGACCATGGCGGCGATGGACGACGCGGCCTACCGCCTGTCGCGCTACTTCCTGGCCCTGACCGCGATGAACACCGCCTTCGGGATCTTCATCGCCGCCACGCTCTGGCTCATCGGCATCCCAAGCCCGCTGCTTTGGGGCTTCGTCGCCGGGCTGATGCGCTTCGTGCCCTTCATCGGCAGCTTCATCGCGGCCGGCTTCCCCCTGCTGCTGGCGCTGGCGGTCGATCCGGGCTGGGCGACGCTGGTCTGGGTTCTCCTGCTTTTCGTCATCAGCGAGCTGGCGATGGGCCAGGTCTTCGAGCCGTTGGTCTTCGGCCACTCGACCGGGCTCTCGCCCATCGCGGTGATCGCCGCCGCGACTTTCTGGACCTGGCTCTGGGGCCCGATCGGGCTGCTGTTGGCGGTGCCGCTGACGGTCTGTCTGGTGGTGCTGGGGCGGCATGTCGACCGGCTGGAATTCCTCGATGTCATGCTGGGCGACAGCCCGCCGCTCGACCCGGAGGAGACCTTCTACCAGCGGGCGCTGGCCGGCGACACCGACGCGCTGGCGGAGCAGGCGGAGGGCTGCCTGAAGGAGAGGCCCCTGGCCGAGTA
>JAESGY010000654.1_pt1 | contig 10101 bp, 9 predicted proteins | sample 9269841 | NCBI WGS metagenome assembly JAESGY01 (sample SAMN17022865, study PRJNA683097) | algae metagenome | isolation source: Spirirestis rafaelensis WJT71-NPBG6 and co-occurring heterotrophs from... | place: USA: Pinto Wells, Joshua Tree National Park, Colorado Desert, CA | collected 2006-08-15 | reverse complement strand
AGCGCTGGATTGACCGCCAAGCCTCCAGCCATGCCCCCTACACCGCAACGCCTCCGTTCAAACGTCAGCGCTAACGCTAGCGCCATATGCGATAGCCCTGCTACAGCACCGAGTATGTGCAGGTGCTGCAGGAGCTGTGGGAGACCGGCCACAGCGACTTCAAGGGCGAGTATTTCCGGATGGATGCCTGCAAGCTCATCCCGCGCCCGAAGAAGGGCATCCCGCTGGTGGCGGCCGGGCAGAGCGACCGCGGCATGGAGTTTGCGGCGAAATACTGCGATGTGAATTTCGCCCTCGGCGAGGGGGTGAACGAGCCGACCAGATGCATCGAGGTGCCGCGCCGGATGCTGGAGCACGCCGCCAGGACCGGGCGCGATGTCGGCTCCTACATCCTCTACATGGTCATCGCCGACGAAACCGATGAGGCGGCGATGGCGAAATGGGACCTCTACAACAAGGGGGCCGACAGGGAGGCGCTGGCGCATCTGCTCGGCCATGCCGCGCAGGACGTGAACACGGAAGCGACCTCGATGGCGGCCGCCATCCAGCGCTCCCCCTCCCCCATCAATTTCAACATGGGCACGCTGGTCGGCTCCCATGCCAATGTCGCGCGCATGCTGGACGAGGCGGCGGCGATGCCCGGGGTGAAGGGCATCATGCTGACCTTCGGCGACTTCCTCGAGGGCATGGACAGGTTCGGCCAGCGCGTCCAGCCGCTGATGCAATGCCGCAGCCATGTGCGGCTGGCCGCCTGAACGCCGGGCCGCCGCAGCCTCGCGCTACAGGCCCGGGCAGGAGGAGATCCATGAAGCGGGCGGCTCTGCGGGCCGCCCGTTCTTCCGTGCATAGGCGAAATCCGCCAGCGCCTCCGGATCGAGGACGGCGAGCTTGTTGTTGCCGAGGCGCAGCCAGCCCGCGGCCTCGAACCGTGCGAGCGTGCGATTCACGAGGTCTCGCGAGGCATTGGCCATGCGCGCTAGCTCCGACTGGGTCAGCCGCACCTCCGCGGTCGGTCGCAGCACCGCATCCTCGACCGCGTCTGTCACCCGCAGCAGCACGGCGCAGACCCGGCGATCGGCGCGGCGGATCATCAGGTCGGAGACTTTCTCCACGGCGACCTGCATCCCGATCTGGCCGATCTGGCTGATGGCCCGCGCCGCCTCAGGGTCGCGGACGAGCTCCCGGCCAGCCTTCAGCGGCAGATGCAGCGCGAAGGAGGGCTCCATGGCGCGGACCCCGAACAGGCGCTGCCTGCCGCCGAGGATCGGCCCCTGCCCGAACCACCAGCCCGGCCGCAGGAGATGCGACAGGTCCGGACCAGCATGCGGCGTGACGATGTAGATGCCGAAGGAGCCGGCGGTGACGCCATAGAGGCCGCCGGGCGGATCCGCGAAGCGGAAGACCCAGTCGCCCTTCTGGAACGGGAGCAGGTCCGCCACGCGCAGCAGCGCCGCCCGGAAGGCGGGCGCCTGCCCGGCCAGCCATCCCTTCGACAGCACGATGCGCTCGGCCTCTGCACGGTCCATCAAGGCTCCCCCCACCCGCATGCCGCTCGTTATCGCGAAGACTTGTGGAGTTTTCCTGAATGTCAATCCGCAGCGATCGCCACGCGCATCATTTCCGACAGCCACGGCGCCGGGGTGGTCGGGGCGCATCCCCGGGCCAGCGACGGCGCTCCGGCGGCCGGGGCCCGCGGCAGGCGGCCGCCGGGGCTTTCCCCGCCGCCGCCCGCGGCGCAGATTGGCGCCGACTGGCCCAGGATAGCCGATGACCCCGACCGACCCCGCCCTGATGTCCGCCGAGACGCTGCTCGGCCTCTATGCCCGCCGGGCGCTCTCCCCGGTGGAGGTGCTGCAGGCCGTGCTGCAGCGGGTCGCGCTCTACAACCCCTGGGTCAATGCCTTCGCCGCCATGAACCCCCGGGCCCTGCAGCAGGCCGGCGAGAGCGAGGCGCGCTGGATGGCCGGCCGCCCGATGGGCCTGCTGGACGGCGTGCCGGCGACGGTGAAGGACCTGCTGAACCTGGCAGGCTTCCCGACCCGGCGCGGCAGCAAGACGACGGATGCGACGCCGGCCACCGAGGACGCCCCGGCGGTCATGGGCCTGAAGCAGGCCGGCACCGTCATCCTCGGCAAGACCACCACGACCGAGTTCGGCTGGAAGTCCCCTGGCGATTGCCCGCTGCACGGCATCACCCGAAACCCTTGGAACCGGGAACGGACCGTCGGCGGCAGCAGCAGCGGCGCCGGCGCCGCGGGCGCGGCCTGCTTCGGGCCGCTGCATATCGGCACGGATGCCGGCGGCTCCATCCGCATCCCCGCCGCCTTCTGCGGCCTGGTGGGCGTGAAGCCCAGCTTCGGCCGCATCCCGCAATGGCCGCTCGGCGCCTTCGCCAATGTCGCCTGTGCCGGCCCGATGACCCGCACCGTGCGCGACGCGGCGCTGATGTTCTCGGCCATGGCACGGCATGACCTGCGCGATTCCTTCAGCCTGCCGGACGACCCGCAGGACTGGCGCCGCGGCATCGAGGAGGGCGTCGCCGGGATGCGCGTCGCCCTGGTCCGGCGCCTCGGCTTCGAGCCGCCGCTGGACGCGGATGGCGAGGCGGCGCTGGTCGGCGCCGCGAAGCTGCTGGAGGAGCAGGGCGCGATCGTTGAGGAGGCCGATCCCGGCCTGCCCGATACCCGCGCCATCTTCGGCCGGGTCTGGGGCGTGGCCCTCGCCCGCCTGGTCGCCACCACCCCGGCCGAGAAGCGCCCGCTGCTCGACAAGGGGCTGGAGGAGGTGGCGGAGCGCGAGGGCGGCATGCTCGCCACCGACTTCCTGGGCGCCGAGGCGCTCAGGATCGAAGCGGCGCATGCCATGGCCCGCTTCCACCAGCGCTACGACATCGTCCTGACCGCCTGCACCCCGACCGCCGCCTTCGCGGCGGACCAGCCGACCCTTCGCCCGACCGAGGCGCTGTGGCGCGACTGGGCGCCCTGGACCTTCGCCTTCAACCTGACGCGCCAGCCGGCCATCAGCGTGCCGATCGGGCTGGATGAGCACGGCATGCCGCGGGCGGTGCAGGTGGCGGCCGCGCTCTACCGGGACGACCTGGCCTTCCGCGCCGCGCGGGCGCTGGAGCGGGCGGCGGAGCTGCCGACCGCCATCCCCCTGGCCAATCCAGGCTGAGTCTGCTTTTCAGCGCGCCCGGACCGGATCGCGGCCGGACGACAACACGCCGCGGCGGGCCGCCTGGCCGAGGCAGCCCGCCGCGAGCCGGGAGAGGAAAGCCCCATGCGGCTGGTGACGTTCAAATATCCCCAGAGGCTCGGCACCCATATCGGCGCGCTGCGGGAGGATGGGGCGGTGCTCGACCTGGCGGCGGCCGATCCGGCGCTGGCGGGCGGCAACATGCCGGCCTTCATCGCCGGCGGCGCGGCGGCGCTGCAGCATGCGAAGGCGGCGGCGACCAAGGCGCCGGTGGCGGAGGGCGCGACCCTCTGCGCCCCGATCCCCCGGCCGCCCAAGAACGTCTTCTGCGTCGGCAAGAACTACCACGAGCACGCCAAGGAATTCGCCGGCTCCGGCTTCGATGCCAGCGCCAAGGAGGTGGTGCCGGAGGCGCCGGTGGTCTTCTCCAAGCCCGCCACCGCCATCATCGCCCATGGCGAGACGATCCCGGCGCATCTCGACCCCACCAACTCCGTCGATTACGAGGGCGAGCTCGCCATCGTCATCGGCCATGGCGGGCGCGGCATCGGGGCCGCGGACGCGCTGTGGCACGTCTTCGGCTACACCATCGTCAACGACGTGACGGCACGCACCCTGCAGCACCGCCACCGGCAATGGGTGCTCGGCAAGGGGATCGACGGCTTCTGCCCGATGGGCCCGGCCATCCTGACGGCGGATGCGGTGCCGGACCCGAAGGCGCTGCGGGTCATCACCCATGTGAATGGCGAGAAGCGGCAGGACGCGCCGGTCGCCGACCTGATCTTCGACATCCCAACCCTGATCGCGGCGATCTCCGCCGGCATCACGCTGGAGCCGGGCGATGTGATCGCCACCGGCACGCCGGTTGGCGTCGGCATCGGCTTCACCCCGCCGAAATTCCTCAAGGCCGGCGATGTCGTGCGGGTGGAGGTGCCGGGGATCGGCGTGCTGGAGAACCCGGTGGGCTGACCGGGGGCCGCTCGCCGCAGCGGTTCGGGGCCCCGCCTTTCCGGGCGGAGGCGTGAATCCGCTCGCCGGACATCCTATCCTCCCGGGCAGAACGATAACCCGGGAGACGCCCTTGCACCGCCGCCCCCTGCTCGCCGCCCTTGCCGCGGCGGCCACGCCCCTCGCCGCCCGCGCCCAGGCCGGCGACTTCCCGGCCCGCGCCGTCACCATGGTTGTCTCCTTCCCGCCCGGTGGGCAGGGCGATGTGGTGGCCCGCCCGGTCGCGGCGGGGTTGGAGCGGCTGTGGAAGCCGCCGGTGCCGGTGGTGAACCGCGCCGGGGCGGCGGGCGAGATCGGTAATGCCTCGGTCGCCCGCGCCGCGCCCGACGGGCATATGCTGCTGATGGGCCTCTCCTCCATAGCGGTGATCCCGGAGGCGGCGAAGCTCTTCGGCCGGCAGCCGGCCTATGAGATGGACCAGTTCGCGCCCATCGCGCTCTTCACCGCCGATCCCACCTTCCTCGTCGTGCCGGCCGCGGCGCCCTGGCAGACGCTGGGGGCGCTGCTGGAGGATGCCCGGCGCCGGCCGGGCGCCATCCCCTACTCCTCCTCGGGCAATTACGGCGCGCTGCACGTGCCGATGGCGATGCTGACCACCGCCGCGCAGGTCAACCTGCTGCATGTTCCCTTCCAGGGCGGCGGGCCGGCGCTGACCGCGCTGCTCTCCGGCCAGGTGCACCTGATGGTGAGCGGGCCGGGGCCGATCGCGCCGCATCTCCGCAGTGGCGCCCTCAGGGTGCTGGCGAGTTGGGGTGTGACGCGGATCGCCGGCTTCGAGCAGGTGCCGACGCTGAAGGAGCGGGGCTTCCCGGAAGCCGAGTACTACATCTGGGCCGGCGTCTTCGCCCCCGCCGGCACGCCCGCCCCGCTGCGGGAGGCGCTGCGGCAGGGCATGGCGGCCGTCGCGCGCGATCCGGACCTGCAGCGCGCGCTGGCCGCCAGCGGCAATGCCCTCGATTACCGCGATGGTGCGGCCTTCGAGGAATTCCTCCGCGCCGACTCCGCCCGGCTGGTGCGGGCGGTGCAGCGGATCGGGAAGATCGAGTAGCACCTGCCGGCGGGGCTTGCCTGTCCCGGCGGCGGGCCGCAGGCTTCACGCCCTTTCCATGACGGGTTGCGTCCAGGCCGGATGCGGCCCGCCATGGTTCCTTGATCGTCGGGCAAAGTCCTGCGCGCGGGCCGTCAGGCCCCTGTGCGACCTGCCCCAACCGCCGGAGCGACGCATGACCGCCGAGAGCACCGAATCCGCCATCACCGCCTGGCTCGCCACCCAGCAGGAGGCGATGCTGAAGGTGCTGGAAGCCATGGTGAACACCGATGGCGGCAGCTACGACAAGGCCGGCGTCGATGCCGTCGGCAGGATCGTCGAGGACTTTATGGACGGGCACGGCATCCCGGTCGAGGTGGTGCCGCGCGAGAAGCATGGCGACTGCCTCAAGGCCCGCGTCGAAGGCGGCGATGCGCCCTCGAGCGGCAACATGCAGCGCTCCATCGTCCTGATGGGCCATCGCGACACCGTCTTCCCGAAGGGCGAGCCGGCGCGCCGCCCCTTCCGGATCGAGAACGGCATCGCCACCGGCCCCGGCGTCGCCGACATGAAGGCGGGGCTGGTGATGAACATGTTCGTCCTGGCGGCCTTCCAGAAATTCGGCGGCGCGCCGGGACCGCTGCTCGGCCTTTTCACCGGGGATGAGGAGATCGGCAGCCCGGAGGGGCGCGAGGTGATCGAGAGCACGGCGCGCGAGGCGCGCGTTGTGTTCAATTCCGAGCCCGGCCGGCCCTCCGGCGGCGTCGTCACCGGCCGCAAGGGCGGCGTCTTCTCCATCTTCGAGATCGAGGGCAAGGCGGCGCATTCCGGCGGGAATTTCGAGGCCGGGATCAGCGCCATCGAGGAACTGGCCCGCAAGGTCCAGGCGATCCATGCGCTGACCGACCTGAAGCGCGGCATCACGCTGAATGTCGGCCTGGTCTCGGGCGGGCAGAGCGTGAACACGGTCGCTCCTTACGCGCAGGGCCAGATCGACCTGCGCTATGTCGAGCCGGCCGACCGCGACGAGATCATGGGCAAGATCCACGACATCGTGGCGAAGAGCTTCGTCCCCGGCACCCGTGCGACGCTCACCATCCGTGGCGAGTTCCTGCCGCTGACCCAGACCCCCGCGGCGGCGAAGCTGTTCGAGATGTACCGGACGGCGGCCGGCGAGAGCGGGCTCTCCATCACCGGCGAGTTCTCCGGCGGCTGCGCCGATTCCGGCTTCACCGCCGCGGTCGGGGCCCCGACCATCTGCGCGGTTGGCCCGGTCGGCGGCAAGGCGCACAGCCCGGAGGAGTATCTCGAGGTCGCCAGCATGGTGCCGCGCGCCCAGGCCATGGCGCGGGCGATCCTGCGGCTGGACCGGGCCGGGCTGTAGGCGGCCACGAAAAGCTGCGGATCATGCCCCCAGCCGCCGGCCTTGGGGGGGCAAGCCGCGCCTGGGCCGGCGGGTCCACCTGCCGCGGAGGCCCCGCCCCGTGCCGCAAGGCGCCGCGTGACAGAAGCGTAATCTTCAGGTAAGTCCCCCGCCCGCCGCGCCGGCCCGCCGGCGCGGCGCTCCATCGGGGACCCACCGCATGTTCGGCCTGTTCAAACCGCAATCCGCTTCGCTCGACCTCACGCCGCGCACCTGCCTCGCCGTCTCGCTGATCTACTGCATGGGCGCGGATGGTGAGATGGATGAGGAAGAGATCGGGCATCTTGTCTCCGTCCTCGGCCGCGGCGCGACGCGCCAGCAACTGGAAGCCGCGCTGCGCTATGTGCGCGCGACGCCGCCGGCGCAGTTCCTGGCCGACAGCGCCACGCGCCTGCGGCCGGAGCAGAAGCTCTGCATCCTGCTGAACATGATCGACAGCGCCATGAGCGATGGCGAGGCCGAGCAGGGCGAGCAGCAGCTGGTCATGCAGTTCGCCCAGAGCTGGGGCCTTTCCGAGGCGCAGCTGGAGCCGCATTTCCGCAGCCTGGTCGCCAAGAACGACCGCTCGGTGCTGGACCGCTAGAGCAGATCGCGGACGGGCGTGCCCGGGCGCGTGCATCTGATCGAGAACAAAGGGCTGCAGCCGATTGCCGTTCAGTTTTGAACGCAGTCCGCTGGAGCCGGCCGGGGGCGGGGTGCCTCGCGCCCCGCCACCTCCGGCGCGAGGCTTTTCCGCCTCCGCCCGGTCGGCGTGGCGCGGTTGCCCGCCCCGCCTGGGGCGCGGCTCAGCCCGCCACGCCTGTCGCCACCACGAACAAGCAGGCCAGCGTCCTACCCGCCCAATTGGCGAGCCGGTGCCGCCTGGGGGTATCGTGCCGGCGATCGGCATTCGCCCTGAACGGCAGGAGGGTTGCCCCAGGAGGGTGGAGGGCCAGGTCCGGTCTCACGCTGCTCCAGGCACCCCATCGCCTGGCCGATCCCTGCAACGCCATCGCCAAGCGGTGCTCCGCCTGATCAATGCGCCTGTCCGGCCTCTTCCTCGAGGAACTCAAGGAACAGCTCCGCGCATCTGGCGGGCGCCTCGAGCGTCGGCAGATGGCCGCAACCGCGCAGCAGGTGAAACTGCGCATGCGGCAAGGCATCCGCGAGCGCCCGCCCCACGGAGGCCGGCACAATCTGATCTGCCTCCCCCCAGACCACCAGCGCCGGCATCCGCAGCACGCCAAGCCGGGAGGCTACCTCCGCCCGTGATGCCAGTGCACGGGCCTGGGCTGCGCCCGCCTTGCCGCCGACGCGGCGCGCCATGGCCTTGAAGGTCTCGGCTGCCTGCCCGGCCTCCCCTGGCACGGCCAGGCCCGCCAGCATGTCGATGACGGCGTCCGGCATGGCTTCCAGTCCGCCGGCCAATTCCTGCACCTTCGCCTCCGGCGCCGCCGGATCGCATCCCATCAGCCAGAGGGCCGTCACCCGCTCGGGCGCAGCCAGCGCCACTTCCAGCGCGATGCTGCCGCCATAGGACGTGCCGGCGATGACGAAGCTCGGCGGCGCCTTGGCCAGGACGGCCGCGACATTGGCCTGCATCGTCGGCTCCGAGAGCACCATCACCTGCGCCTGGACCGTCTCGCCCAGTAGCTCGATCAGTTTGCGGTACATGGCATCATCGGACAGCAAGGCGGGGATGAAGACGACTGGCGTGGGGTTGGCGTCCATGGGGGCGTGCTCCCGTTGCGGGGATGAGGTCGCGCGAGGCCCATGGTAAGCACGCCGAGCACGTCCGGCGGGGATTGATGCGGCCTCGCCATGGCCGGGTCTGAACCCGGCCCGGAACACTGCCGCGAGCGGTTGCGGCCTGGCCGGTCATGCAGGCCCAATGAGCAGGAGGAAGCATGCGGATCACCAGCGTCAGGACGCATGTGCTGGAAGCGAGGCTGGCCGAGCCCTTCGCCTACTCCCGGGCCTGGTACGCCACGCGGATGGCGATGCTGGTGGAAATCGAGACCGATACCGGCCTGACGGGGTGGGGAGAGTGCTACGGCCCCGCCTGGATGACCGAAGCGGTCGTCCGCACTGTCGCGCCGTGGCTGGTCGGCGCCGACCCCTTGCGCACCGAGCAGATCTGGCAGGACCTCTATGCCCGCCTGCGTGATCACGGGCAGAAGGGGCTGGTGATCGAGGGCCTGAGCGGCATCGACATCGCCCTCTGGGATATCAAGGGCAAGCATTTCGGCGCACCGGTGCACCAGCTGATGGGCGGCCCTCTCCGCACCGAGGTGCGGGCCTATGCCACGGGCCTGTACCGGCGTGAGAGCGGAGACCCGCTGCAATACCTGGCAGAGGAAGCCGCCGGCTACGCAGCCGAAGGCTTTCACGCCGTCAAGCTGAAGGTCGGGTTCGGGGTGGCCGAGGACGCCGCCATCACGCGCGCCGTCCGTGCCGCCATCGGCCCCGAGATCGGCCTGATGGTGGACGCGAACCATGCCTATGACGCCGTCGCGGCGATCCAGCTCGGCCGCATGATCGAGCCGCTGAACATCGGCTGGTTCGAGGAGCCGGTGCCGCCCGAGGACCTGGCCGGCTACCGGGCGGTCAAGGCCGCGCTCACCATCCCGGTCGCGGGCGGCGAATGCGAGTTCACCCGCCTCGGCTTCCGGGACGTGCTGGCGACCCATGCCATGGACATCATCCAGCCCGATACCTGCGCCGCCGGCGGCCTGTCGGAGTGCAAGAAGATCGCCGACATGGCTGCGGCATTCGGGGTGCGGTACAATCCCCATGTCTGGGGCACCGGCATCGGCCTGGCTGCCTCCTTGCAACTGATGGCCGTGCTGCCGACGCACACGCCCAGCTCGCTTGCCCCTGCCGAGCCAATCTTCGAGTTCGACCGCACCGAGCACCCGATCCGCCAGGGCATCCTGCGCGATCCCATCGAGCATTCGGGCGGCGTGGTGCGTATCCCCGACAGGCCTGGCTTGGGCATCGAGATCAACCGCGACGCCCTGACCTGCTTCAAGGCGTGCTGACAGCCCGTCCTGGAAGGCTGACAGGCTGGCTGGGGAGCTGATCGCGGCCAGCTGGCGGTGGTGCACGCGGCTCCTTCCTCGGAGCCCGTCATCTGGGCACCTGCCGATCGCGCATTGGTTGGGTATTCCGGCGCCGGTCGGGCGCTGACGGATCATCGGTTCCGCCGGTTGGAGCTGCCCCTTCCACCCGCCGGGCCCGGCGGGCGGCCGTGGACCATGCACAGGCCGAACCTTCTGGAGGGTGTAGTGCGGCTGGTTCTTGAGACAGCGGACTGCGCTGTTCAGGCGGCCAAGGGTAGGTTGGCGGGTAGGCCCTGAGCAAGGCTGCGCTGCTCGGCGCGGATCTGGTTTGGGGTGCGGTAGCCGTGCCGGGCGACGAGCCATGTGGCGTTGTAGTGGACAACGAAGTCCTGCAGCCCGCGACGCAG
>JAESGY010000653.1_pt1 | contig 10149 bp, 11 predicted proteins | sample 9269841 | NCBI WGS metagenome assembly JAESGY01 (sample SAMN17022865, study PRJNA683097) | algae metagenome | isolation source: Spirirestis rafaelensis WJT71-NPBG6 and co-occurring heterotrophs from... | place: USA: Pinto Wells, Joshua Tree National Park, Colorado Desert, CA | collected 2006-08-15 | reverse complement strand
GCTCCCACGTCAAATTGCTAGGATATGCTTTAGTCATTTGCTCACAAGGTGCTGATGTCTTCAATTTCAGCGATTAGCTTTGTGAGCTTTCTTACAGAAGCCCCCTACTTTTCAAACATCCTCTAAGGTCGTAGACTTTCCATCTTCGTCCCAGGTTGAGGCACAAACTATTCCCCGTTCTATTCGCCATAACATGCTATTTTCTAATGGAATAAGTTCACCACGCTCAAAAAAATGATGTTTTACAGGTGCAGGGGTTTCATAAAAAGTAGATAAAAATGGCACAAGCGTTCGTTTACTAGATTCTCTCCCCTTGGGAGACGCGAGGTGCGAATGCTCCCCCACGAGCGAATAGGATGTTTGCGCGTCTTTGTTAGGAGAAGGAGAAGGCTTTTTGTCTAGGTTCAGCTCAAGGGTAGATTTTGCATGGATTGGTATTGCAGTTTCGATCACGACTTATTACCAATTTTGTAGGTAACAAAATATTTAAATGATTAATATTATTTATTCTGTAAATTTCGATACTTATTGCTATTGAGTTTGGAAAAAATAATCATGATGATTTTTGCAGTCCGAAAGGGGAAAAAGTTAAAGACATTGAAAAATTGTTTATTGTTTTACCTTTCCCCGGACATGAGAATAAGTCGCATGGGGTCTAAATGAACATACCAAGGGAAAGGTTGGTCTTTGAGCGTCGTCCATTTTTCCTTGAATACTTCTGCAATTAAGTGATAATCTTGATTGCCTGTACTAGACGAATGCAACTTCAAAAACAAAGTCATTCGGTGGGGTGTTTCGATGGTTTTTACCAACCAACAAGGAAATGTATTTTCACTCTCTCGGCAGAAACCAAGATGGGGGTTGGACTCACTTTTTAAATTGTTTTTAAAGGTGATATGATGAGCGCGAATACCTAGTGAGGATAATTCGTCTGGGATTGGTTCAACTACTCGCAGCGTGCAACGCCAGTCAACAGCCTCAATTTGTTGCGGTGCAAGAGCGATCGCCTGGGAGAAATTCTTACACCCTGTTAGTTGAGCTACACTAACTGTGGCAGGATGCTCAAAAACTTCGTATTTTGAGCCGTAATGAACTTTTTGTCCAAAGTCCATCACCAACAAATTTGGGCAAATTCGGTAAGCTTCTTCCAAATTGTGGGTGACAAATAAAGTGGTTCCTTGGTAATCTGCTAGCGTCGCAATCATTTGCTGTTCTAATTGACTCCGCAAGTGAGTATCTAGTGCTGAAAACGGTTCGTCTAAAAGTAAAGCTTCTGGAACAGATGCTAAAGCTCTAGCTAATGCTACTCGTTGCTGTTGACCACCAGAAAGCTCTTGCGGATAGCGATCGCTATATCCTTGTAATTGTACATCTATCAGTTGAGCTTCTACTTGCTGCTTCACAGATGTAGAAGATAATCCCTTCGGTAAACCAAAGGCGATGTTTTGTGCTACCGTCATGTGTGGGAAAAGAGCATAGTTTTGCACTAAAAAACCAATTCGGCGATCGCGTGCAGGTAAATTAATTTTGCGTTCCGCATCAAATAACACTCTTCCATTTAAGATAATACGCCCCGAAGTCGGTGTTTCTACTCCCGCCAAACAGCGTAAAATCATACTCTTACCAGCCCCAGAACCCCCCAACAATCCCAAGGGTTCTTTGTCAGCGCTGAAGGATACTTTCAACTCAAAACCAGAAAGCTTTTTCTCAATATCAACAAAAAGTCCAGAATTGTTAATTAAAGCTTGTCCTCGTTGTCCCCCTGCTCCCCTGCTCCCCCTCTCGCTCTCTTCCCCTCTTCCCCTCTTTCTCTCCCCCCCTCTCCCCCTCTTCTCCCTTGCTGACTGCCAAATATTCACCGCGACAATCCCAGATAGGGAAGTACCCATAATTACCAATGACCAAAGCCAAGCTTCGTTATTATCTCCCGCTTCCACAGCAAAATAAATTGCCAATGGCATAGTCTGCGTTTGTCCAGGAATATTGCCAGCTAACATCAAAGTGGCTCCGAATTCACCTAAAGCACGGGCAAAAGCCAGCGTTGTTCCGGCTAAAACTCCCGGAATTGATAAAGGCAACATGATACGCCAAAACATCGTCCATTGCGAAGCACCAAGGGTTTTGGCTACTAAAAGAAGATTTTGGTCGATTTGTTCAAAAGCTCCCAGCGCTGTTCTATACATCAAGGGGAAGGAGACAACTGTAGCAGCGATCGCTGCACCATACCAATTAAAAACGATGCTAAAGTTAAACTTTTCCAGAAATTGCCCCGCAGGACCATACTTGCCAAAAAACATCAGTAATAAAAAGCCAACGACTGTTGGGGGCAAAATCAGCGGAGAAACGAAGATTCCCTCAATCAGCGATTTCCATTTACCTTGGTATCCCAGCATCCAGTAAGCAGCGGCAATACCAACGAAAAAAGTAATAATTGTCGCAAGTAACGAGGTTTTCAGGGATATCCACAAAGGGGTTAAATCGATCGGCATAATTCACTTTATGAGTTTAATTACTTACATCTACTTCTCTGAATTTGTAGCGAACGTAAATCCTTGATTCTCAAATGCGGTTTTGGCTTGATTGTTAGAGACAAGACGCGAAATACAAAGTTTCTACTTAATGAATGATGTTGATATTTCTGACGTTCAACGCTCAACTGGTAACAACCCTGTGTCTCAAGAATGCAACCCAATATTATTGCTTTAAGGTAAAAGAAAGCCGTATTTTGTGAGTACACTCTTCGCTTGCTCACTAGACAAAAACTGGACAAAATCCTTAGCAGCAGCAGCATTTTTACTGCTTTTCAGCACACCCATAGGATAGGTAATTGGTGAGTGATATTTTTCATCAGCAGAAACAACGGTTTTTACCTTGTCAGAAATTTTAGCATCAGTTCTATAAACCAGACCCGCATCAGCATTACCACTTTCCACTGCTGCTAGAACTTGACGCACATTGTTTGCATAGACGAATTTGCCTTTTACTTTCTCAAAAATGCCTAATTTCTTCAAGACTTGCTCACCGTATTGTCCTGCTGGCACACTTCTAGGTTCGCCGATCGCAATTTTTTTGATATTATTTCCAGTCAGGTTATAAAAGCTGTTAACACCGGCAACATTCTTTGGCACAACCAAAACCAAACGGTTCTTTGCTAACACCGCACGAGTCCCCGGAGCCAACTGCCCTGATTGCTCTAATGTATCCACCTGCTTTTTCGCCGCAAAAATAAAAATATCAGCCGGTGCACCTTGCTGAATCTGTTGTAATAAAGCACCAGAAGCGCCGAAATTATAGTTGATGTTGACTCCTGGTTTACTTTGTTGGTAAACAGTCTTAATTTCTTCCATCGTATCTTTTAAGCTAGCAGCAGCAGAAACAAGTAAGTTACCGTTAGACTGTGCTACCACAGTAGAGTCAGTCAGCACTGGTAAGCCAATTGCTAGCAGCAGGCTGGCAACTGCTACACTGATCAACGTAAAAAATTGTCTTCTGTTCATCGTCAACCCGCTCATGACGTTTTTTCATAAAATTACCGCTTGGTAGTAATAATACCAACATAACCAATAATTTACCGCGAAAATTGGTAACATTATGCCAAGACAAGAACAAGGATGGGTCAAATTTCAGACATCAGACGAGGAACGGCAACTTATCGAAGAATTTTGTTGGTATAAAAATTTACCAATATTGTTTGGTTGAAGTATTCTATATAATTTTTCTGCGTATGTCTAGGACGTTACGTAATTACTGGTTATTTCATCCGAACAGAATCAGCAAATTAATGACCAAAGCAATCAAGATCCATCCAGAATAGAGCAGGTAGAGCAAAACTTTTAATAATTTGAGATGGTGCGAGTTATCATCGTTCGCAACAAATCAAAAATTATTTAGACTCTTTAAATGCTTCCTTAGAAAAACAAAAATGGTTGATAAATTGTGAACGCTTTGCCCCAAACGCCCCACAACAAAAGCCTGTAGAAGATATTTGATTGCAAGCAAAAAAGCTGATTCGAGAATTCTACTTTTTCTCCCACTCTTTCTCTGTCGTTAAGGCTGTATTCGAGTTATTAGTTCATGGTCAAATTTCTGACTTTCCAAAGCTCAATAAATATGGCGTTTTCTCATGAATCATTCCGGATTACTATATCTGCATTGTGTGTTATTAGTTTAGCCATTATACATATATTGTCTGGTAAATTGCGCTTCCTCAAAACTACTCAGCGCCGTTATTGGCTGTCTTTTGGTAGCGGTGTATCTGTTGCTTATGTGTTCGTCCACATTTTGCCAGAACTGAGTAAAGCCCAAGTAACGCTCCAAGGCAGTTTGGATATTGGACTTGCTTTTTTAGAGCATCACGTTTATCTCGTAGCACTTTTAGGTTTAGCAGTGTTTTATGGTTTGGAGCGATTTGCAAAAAAGTCACGCCAACGCAGTCAAAAAATGGGCAAGGGAGATGTTACCTCTTTAGACGTTTTTTGGATACACATTGCTTCTTTTGCTGTTTATAACGCCTTAATTGGCTATTTGTTAGTACATCGAGAAGAATCAGGTATCAATAGTTTATTGTTCTTTTCCTTTGCGATGGCGCTGCATTTTGTAGTCAACGATAATGGTTTGCGCGAACACCACAAAGAAATATATGACCGGATTGGACGGTGGTTGTTAGCAGCAGCGATAATTGTTGGTTGGGTAATTGGCAGTGGCACGGAAATTCATCAAGCAGCAGTAGCAGTTCTCTTCGCATTTTTAGCCGGAGGTATTGTACTCAATGTTCTTAAGGAAGAATTGCCCGAAGAACAAGAAAGTCGTTTTTGGGCATTTGCTCTCGGTGCGATCGCCTATGCAACTCTTCTATTAGCTCTTTAATAGTTGAGTGATGCGATTACACTTCGTTTAGCCAAAGCACTTGGCTGTCAAGTTGAGGATCTATTAGCTATTTGGTGGAAGTGGGAGCGACCATTGTCAACCGTGAACTCGGTGCCGGTAGTCGGATGCTTTTAGAACGAATACTTCAAAAAGAGCAAATACCGTTCCACGCTGTCAAAGGGTTTGATGACATCGTTAAAAACCACCATGATGTAGCCGAAGCTGTAGCCACGGGAATTGCCGATGCAGGTATTAGTACTGCATCTATAGCCGCTACCTATGGATTAGGATTTATACCTTTGCATTCCTCGCGCTACGACTTAGTAATTCTCAAGGAATATCTAGAAGAAGCACCAGTGCAGCAATTGCTCAGTACGTTAGGACATCGGCTGCTTTACTGCCAATTAGAATTTATTGGCGGTTATGACACAAGTACAACTGGGGACGTGGTAGCAACTGTTTAAAGCTGGAAAAAACAGGGTGATTAAAATATCTGGCTATAGGAAATGGCTCAATTTATAAATAGGTTTTTTCACACAATTAATAAAAACAATTTTAAGATTTTTCATTTATTCTTTTGGAATTGCCTATTATAAAGATGGACGAATATACACTGTCCGGAGATACCATGCCAAAGCGGTTGATTAGTGAGTTAAATAATTGGTTTAAGCGGGATAGAATTGTCAAGAATTTGGAGATTTTTCAAGACTTTATTATCATATCTCTCTGTCTAAGTTTGTTCTGTGTGATGCTGATCCGATTGGGAGATATGTTTTTCTCCTTTTTGCATCCATTAGATTTACGGCAAGTCACATCGGATATCTTGTTTATTTTGATTTTAGTAGAGCTGTTTCGCCTATTAATTAATTATCTACAAGAACAGCAAATATCCGTAGGAGCCGCAGTAGAAATTACTATTGTTTCTGCTTTACGAGAAGTAATTTTACGCGGTGTATTGGAAATCCCCCGTGACCAAATTTATGGAATTTCTGTATTTTTAGTAGTTTTGGCAGGTATTTTTATCGCTTTACCTTTGATGTCTCGCTTTTTTGATCATGGCAAAAATACTACTCCGGGGATAATAGAAGAATAAATGCGAGCGCTTGCTGAAAAACTTCTAATTACCGATTAACCATAAACCAATTTATAGTCCGCGATTAGGCGGGCTTTTTTATGTACCTACAGACTTTAAGTCTATAGGTATTTTTGCACTTATTCAAATGTTTCATCGCTTTTGCTGATGACAGCACAAGAATATTACCAATCTGGGAGGGGGAAAGGGGAAAGGGAAAAAGGGGAAAGGGTTCATAGTTGCTTGAAATACGCATAAAGCTTTCCTTTCCTTTCCCCTTTAACCTTTTCCCCTCTTCATGAATACAAATCATCAATAGATTATTATCACTCTAGGGGGAAAGGGTAAAGGAAAAAAGGGACTCATGTGAAGAAGTTATTTAAAACACGCATAAAATTTTTTCACTCTTCTTTCCCTGCGTGGGTTTAAGACCCCCACAAATAAGTGCGTGGTCAAAAGCTCTCTTAGGGTCGCAATTCCCGTGTTCAATTTCTTCCCCCCTTTACTCCTTGCCCTTTCCCCTTTACCCCTATAAGTGAAGCTTTTCTTGCATGGTAGAAAATTGCTTTAATCTTGAACAATTTTAAATAAGCTTTTGGTAGCAGTTACAACCCTCTATTGATAAAAAATTGTGTGCAAATATAGCCTTTGCAACTTGACAAAAAAAATGGCTGAAATCATACTACGAAATGAATGAGTGCAAGAGGTCTAATGTCAAATTGCTGCTTGAGTGCGTTTTTTGCTCCAAATGTTCCAAAAATTACTTTGTTCAGCAATTAAATAAGTGTTTTTGCCAAAGCGATGATGCTTTTTCTACTTATAGGAAGTAACAATTATTCGGTGTAATTTTATGCTATTGGAAGTCATCACTTTTGCCGCAGTCGATATTGTGTAGCAATAGGTGAAAATTTAGTTCCTTATTGCCAAAGCGATATACTATACAAGTGAATTAACAATATTTAACAATGGTAGAACGCCCAATCAAAAAATCGGAACGTCAGCCTAAAGCAGATAGTGGCAGCGAGTCAGAAAATTCGGATTCTATGCCGACTGCTCAACCCAAACCTAAAACCTCTAAACGGAATGATGACCGCTCGGAGGGTAGAGGTAAAAAAGCATCCTTTGGGGATGAATCCAGACAATCGGTTAACCCAGCTTTAGCGCGGGGTCCCAAACCTGTTAAGCCTCAGCCCAAAGTTATCATACCAGAAAGTGAATCAGAAACAATTTCTGAAGAATCTGAAGATTAAAAAGTACAATTATCAGGATAATTCAAATAATGATAATTGAACCATTTGAGATTCTTTGACGTTATCGAGATTTGATAGCGAAATTGTTGAAGCTCGGAATACTGCTATTTGCCAAACAGTGGACAGAGCTAGACATCTAGTTCTGTTACTGGACAGATAGCCAGCTATAGCGAAAGCTACGTTTTGAAAATCATGACACCTACAGGTGCTTTCCAGCTTGTAGCTCTGTCGTCAACCATTAAACATGTATATTTGGTTAAGGAAGTGTGGTTGACCCAATAAGTTCTCAAAACATCGGCGAGGAAAATATTACCTGAGCAATCAGAGGACTGAAATGTCTAACTTTGTATTTGTAATTGATAATTAGTCTATAAAATTCGTCGCATCGTTATAAGCAAATCATGAATCCAAGCAAGCATTTCATTGAACGTCGTGAATTCTTAAGGTTAGGAGTTACCGGGGCATTTGGGATGATGGTAACTGCGAGCGATTTACTTTGGCAGATTCAACCTGTTAAAGCTGCCGAAATGCCTTTGTCAGTGTCTCAATCCCTCAGTCCCGATGCAGCGCTGCAAAAGTTGATAGAAGGAAATCAGCGGTTTATCCAGCATAAACCTCAATACCCGGATCAATCGGCAGCACGGTTGCAGGAAGTTGCTCAAGCTCAACATCCATTTGCAACCATCCTCAGTTGTGCAGATTCACGGGTGCCCGCAGAAATTGTTTTTGATCAGGGCATTGGAGATATCTTTGATGTTCGGATTGCTGGGAATATTGCTATACCTGAAGCGATAGGCAGTATTGAATACGCAGTTGCTTTGTTAGGTACTCCACTGCTGATGGTGCTCGGTCATGAGCGATGTGGAGCTGTCACCGCAGCTGTGCAAAAACAAGCGCTGCTGGGTGAAATCAGTACCTTTGTTAAAGCAATTAAGCCAGCCGTAGAAAAAGTTAAGAGCCAACCGGGTGACGCAGTTGAGAACGCTGTGGTAGCAAATGTGCAATATCAAATTGAACGGTTGCAGCGATCGCAACTCTTAACTGAGCGGCTACAGTCTGGCAAACTAAAAATTGTAGGAGGTCGTTACGATTTAGATACGGGCAGGGTGACTTTGATCACCTAAAGATTCCCATTCGGAATTGGCTTAATTCTATTTTCATTGTTCAGTCCCCCATTTATGCCTTGTATAAGAAAAGTCCCGCTAGGGCTAACTGTGTTGTTTTTATCGGTGGTGATGCGCGTTCCATTTGGGTAATAGTAAGTACTAGAACCGTTGCCATGATTTATCGTTACCGAGGGATAAATCATCTTTTGATTGCCTAGGTTAATGGAACCATTATTATAAATCCGCGTTCCGCTAGGGTAATTGAGCAAGTTGCCAGTGCCTTGGCTCGCATTAAAGCGATTGGGGTTTTGCGTTATGGTCTGAGCGCTTGTCACCGACTGAGTTGTTGCTACTAAAGACAAAATGGACAAAAAGCTTACAATAAGACGTTTCATGACATAACCTCGCTCGTCCGCTTCAATTTTTGATTTTTAGTTTGAAGCAGACGCAATTAATACAAGTCTCTTTATCTAGCATACTTCAAAGATTTAGGTGACATCTTAAAGCGATCGCACTCACTCTCAAAAGCGGAAGTGCAAGCCACAGCCAGCAAAATCACTCAATATAACAGTAGATAAGTTATATGTAAGTCATGCTGCAAATTTCTAACAATGTCATTATCCCCGACAGCGAAATCGAAATTAGTGCGATTCGCTCACAAGGAGCGGGAGGTCAAAATGTCAACAAGGTTTCCACTGCCATCCACTTGCGCTTCAGCATTGAGGCTTCGTCATTACCCAATTTCTATAAAGAGCAACTTCTAAAGCTAAATGACCGACGCATTACCCAGGAGGGAGTCGTCGTCATCAAAGCTCAAGAACACCGAAGCCAAGAGAAAAACCGGGAGGAAGCATTAAAACGACTCAAAGAACTTATTAAAAGCGCAGTCGTACTACCTCAAAGACGCAAACCCACCAAACCAACTCGCAGTTCTCAAAAAAAACGCCTTGACTCTAAAACCAAGAGAAGCATGATTAAGTCTAACAGAGGACGGGTTACTGATTAATGTGGTGTTTTGCATTCGACAAATCCGCGCGATCGCACTTTAGTACTCAACCAACCCAAAATTGACCAATGTACGTGCAAGATATCAGTTAACCTGTCATGAATGGTATCCAAACCAGTTTCTAGAACATCTGTTAGTTAGCTCTTAAAGTTGGGAAAAATAAAGTTCGTAATGAAACTTTAAATAGCTAACTATGAATTCCGATTTTGAACCCCCGCCAAAAGGCTTGTCTGTACTGGCTTCTGTGGGAGGAGTTGTTACCGCAGTCATCACAATCGCGCTGCTCAACTCTTGGTCTAAGCAACTTTCTCTGACTTCTGCACAAAAATCGGCAATATCAACTCAAAATACTTCCCCTGAGAAAAAATCTGAAAAGCAAGCGGAAATAGTCGCAAAGCTTGATGCTCAATCTGTGAGCTTGCAAGGGACACCAATTACTAAAAGTGAACTTGCAGCCACAACTCCCTACGTCGCTTCTGGTGTTGGAACACTCACCTTAGAAGAAACTGCAACTGCTCGTCAAGCTTGGTCATATTTTCAGCGCAACTGGAACGAAGAAACCGGCTTGGTTAATTCCGTCGATGGTTTTACCTCGGTGACGATGTGGGATCAAGCAGCTGCGATCGCTGCTTTAGTTAGTGCAAAAGAACTCAACATTATCCCAGAAGCAGAATTTGATACCAAGATGAGGAGGATGCTGAAGACTTTAGCATCGATGCCTTTATATAGAACCGATTTGAGATCTAAGAAGGGGTTGCAAGTCTCTTAACCATCAGCCGAATAAAACAAAGATTAACCTTGGCAGTCGCTGTCTTCTAGAGTTCTCTCAAAGTTCTTGACGAGGATGAG
>JAESGY010000652.1_pt1 | contig 10152 bp, 9 predicted proteins | sample 9269841 | NCBI WGS metagenome assembly JAESGY01 (sample SAMN17022865, study PRJNA683097) | algae metagenome | isolation source: Spirirestis rafaelensis WJT71-NPBG6 and co-occurring heterotrophs from... | place: USA: Pinto Wells, Joshua Tree National Park, Colorado Desert, CA | collected 2006-08-15 | reverse complement strand
AGGCTTAAGGATTTTGGAGCTAATTGTGCCACCTCTTCATTCCTTCTTTCTGCTTTTAGTGCTATTTAATGCTTGTGCTTAGTATCTCATACTATGGATATTTTACTTACGCCGTGCTGTACTAGTTGGCTTTACTGCTTTTTTAGTACCAATGCTATTAAGCTTTATAACTTTGGCTATCAAGGCAGAGAAAAGCGCAACTGCCAGAGTAGCATTGTTTTTTCTTTTGACTCTATTTCTCTTTACATTTAATGATAGTCAACAGCGTTTGGCTTATCTATACTGGCCTGGTTTAATCATCATGGGAATTGCGCTCAAAGGAGAAGTGCAAACTCCTAATTCTCCTCGTGATAAAAACCTTGATAAAACCTATGTTTAGAGGTCGAATTTACAGGACAAAGATGTAATTATCTTCTAAGGACGACCTAATGTTAATCACTCAACTTAAGCAAAAATTCTCTAGTCAATTTATTCGTAATTTTGGTTCGCTAGGGGGGGCAGAGTTAGCGAATCGTATTTTCCGCTTGGCAACAACTGTTACTTTAGCTCGCATACTAAGTCCTTACGATTACGGTCTAGCAGCAGTTGTTCTTACCACAAAAGATTTTGCAGATGTTTTTAGCCTCAAAGCTGGGATTGGAGCTAAACTCATTCAAGCTGATGAACGGGATGTGGAAGTTCTATCTAATACATCGTACTGGCTTAATTGGATTTTATGCGGAGCACTTTTTATCATTCAGTGTATCGCTGCCTTTCCTATTGCTTGGTTTTATGGGAATACGCAAGTCATTTTACCTATTTGTATAGTCGCTACAGTCTACTTAATGTTGCCGACTTACATGGTTCAGTGTGCATTGATTCAGCGAGAGAATCGACTAAATATATTAGCACTATGTACTGTTACGCAATCCCTACTCGGCAATCTTCTTACTATAGGTTTGGCATTATTGGGTCTGGGAATGTGGGCTATAGTATTACCGATTGTCCTGACATCTCCAGTCTGGGTCGTTATCAATCGTATGAACCATCCCTGGAGAGTTACTAAGTCCTTTAATCTTTACCGATGGCGTGAAATTGCTAATTTTGCTAAAAACGTTCTTGGAAGTGAATTATTAAATAAGCTAAGAAGTAACTTAGATTACTTACTGGTCGGGCGTTTTCTTGGAATTGAGGCCCTAGGACTTTACTATTTCGCCTTTAATGCTGGACTAGGGATAAGCCTCAATGTTATGAATTCGTTTATTTGGGCTATGTACCCTCATCTTTGTTCAGCTCGTGGAGACCTCAAGCAGCTTAAAGAACGATTTTTTAGTGGTCTCAAAACCATTGCTCTGGTTGTCGTTCCACTCGTTCTTCTACAGTCGACTTTAGCGCCCTTTTATGTGCCAATTGTTTTTGGACAAAAGTGGTTAGCAGCAATTCCAATATTAGTATTGATATGTCTTTCAGCTCTGCCACGTCCCTTTTCTATTGCTGCTTCTTTACTACTCCAAGCTGTTGATAAAACTCATATTAACCTTTATTGGGATCTGATTTTCACTGTAGTATTCGCAATTTCCTTACTGATTGCTGTGAAATGGGGAATCTTTTGGGTAGCCGCAGCAGTACTCATGACTCATGGGTTAGCGCTGCCTCTGTTTACTATTTGGGCTATTAAATATGTTTTCCGCAGAAAATTGCCTTCACTAGTTTGAATAATTCTACTTTTGCTCACTACAAAATTTAAGTACCCTTAAGGTCAGGCGAGAGTCACTTGAGCAACAAACTGACAACCAATATAACTGTTTCTACTACATTGAGGTAAATGTTGTGCCAACGATATCCATCATCGTCCCTGCCTATAACGCTGAACATACTATTTTAGAGACTATTAAGTCGGTTCATGAACAAACATTTTCAGATTTTGAAATAATTGTAATTAATGATGGTTCAACTGACCGAACTTTAGAAATACTTAATACAATTGCAGATTCTCGTCTCAAGGTTTTTTCTTATAAAAACGGTGGTTTACCAGTAGCTCGCAATCGTGGAATTGCTCATGCTACTGGAGAATTTATTGCATTTCTTGATGCCGACGATTTATGGTCACCTGATAAGTTAGAACTGCAACTTACAGCCTTACAACAGCATCCAGAGGCAGGTGTTGCTTATAGCTGGACGCTCTTCATGGATGAACAAGGAAAATCTTTGCATCCAGATGAACCTATATTTTTTGAAGGAAATGTTTATGACAAGCTGTTACTCAAAAATTTCCTTGCCAGTGGCTCAAATCCTCTGATTCGTAAACAAGCGATTGAGTCTGTAGGAGAGTTTTATCCACCAGCAGGAGGTTCTGCCGATTGGGATTATTGGCTGCGGTTAGCGGCTCGTTGGGATTTTGTTGTTGTTCCCAAGCCACAAATTTTTTATCGTCAATCTTCAAGCTCGATGTCATCTAAAATCGAGTTTATGGAAAAATGCAAGTTCATTGTACTTGAGCGAGCATTTCAAGCAGCTCCCACGGAATTTCAAGCCCTCAAGAATCACAGCCTAGCTAATGCCTATCAGTATTCAGCCCATCTGTGCTTGACACGTGTTCCTGGAATCGATGGAGTTAAGCAGGCTGGTCAGAAGTTGATGATGGCAATCCGAGTTTATCCACAGACTTTACTAGACAAAAAAACTCAAAAATTACTGTTAAAGGTTTTATTAAAACGAATACTTTCGCCTCAAATTGCTAACAATTTACTCCAACGAATTAGTGAAAATAGCGCTACTCCTATGCGAGGCTCTAATGAGAAAAATGCTTCTACAGCAATCCTAGACAAGTTGTGAAAAAAGCGAGGAAATGATACCTTTTTGAGTTTGCAAAGGCATTAATGTAGGAGTTTTTAACTACTTATTTTGGATAGCAATCATTAAAATTTGAGGAATATTAACTATGAAAATACTGGTTACTGGGGTTGCTGGATTTATTGGTTATCACTTAGCACAACGTCTTCTTAAAGAAGGGATCGAAGTGCTCGGCATCGATAACTTGAATGATTACTATGATGTCAGGCTAAAAAAAGCTCGCTTAGAACGACTCGTTTCCCAGCCCGGGTTTCAGTTCGAGTTTTTGGACATGAGCGATCGCACTCTTGTTACTCAACTTTTCCAAAACCACTCCTTCGACTCTGTAGTCCATCTTGCTGCCCAAGCAGGTGTACGCTACTCACTCGAAAACCCTTGGGCTTATGTAGACAGTAACATCACAGGCTTTGTTAATCTTCTGGAAGGATGCCGCCACAGCCAAATTCAGCATCTAGTGTTTGCCTCTTCCAGTTCTGTGTATGGTGCAAATACCAAAGTTCCCTTTGCTGTCAGTGATAACGTCGATCACCCTGTCTCTCTCTACGCCGCTACCAAAAAAGCCAATGAACTGATGGCACACACCTACAGCCATCTTTACCAGATCCCGATTACAGGATTACGCTTTTTCACAGTGTACGGTCCTTGGGGACGACCAGACATGGCATATTTCAAGTTTGTGCAAGCGATCGCTCAAGGTAAACCCATTGATGTTTACAATTTCGGCAAAATGCAACGGGACTTTACTTACATCGATGATATCATCGAAGGAATATTTCGGGTAATGCACAAACCACCCCAAACGACTACTTTGCAAGGTAGCCAAGCACTTTATAAGCTGTACAACATTGGTAATAATCAACCACTAGAGTTGATGACCTTTATTAGCGCCATCGAAAAGGCTTTGGGTAAAGAAGCCAAGAAAAACTTCTTACCCATGCAACCGGGAGATGTTCTCACCACTTACGCTGATGTGGACGACTTAATGCGTGATGTGGGATTTAAGCCAACGACTTCAATTGAAGAAGGTATTGATCATTTTGTCCAATGGTACCGAGAGTATATGATCTCAAGTCCGTTAGTTGGTGTTCATTCAGCTGCTGCTTGATACTAGAGTTAAGCGGATAGCCAGATGGATAATTCTCGCACCTTGATGGGATGCTATCAGTAGAAGGTGGGGTTGTAGCCAGCAGGTAGTATTTCCATTGCTATATCGGAGATTACTGTATTAACACTACAACCTGAGAATATCAGTGAAACAAAGCCAATTTTCAAATATGAAAAAAGTTTCTGTAATTATTCCGGTATATGCAGCAGAGAAATATATAGCTGCTACGCTGCAATCAGTCTTTGAACAAACTTATAAAAATTTTGAAGTTCTCATTATTGATGATGGTTCCCCAGATCGCAGTATAGAAATTTGTCAGCAGTTCACAGACTCCAGAATTAAAATTATTCGACAGGAAAATCGTGGGTTAGCCGGGGCTAGAAATACTGGTATTCGCCATGCCCAAGGGGAATATTTGGCTTTGATAGATGCTGATGATTTGTGGCTACCAGAAAAGTTAGAAAAACATATTGCTCATCTGGAAAAATCACCAGCAGTGGGAGTTAGCTTTAGCCGCTCGGCTTTCATTGATGAAGCGGGGCAACCTTTGGGAACTTACCATATGCCCAAACTTACCGGAATTACCCCACCCTATTTACTCTGCCACGATCCAGTTGGAAATGGTTCAGCGGGGGTATTTCGACGTGAAGTATTTGAAGGCATTCGGTTCGAGGATAATCTTCATGGTTTTGTAGAAGACTTCTATTTTGATGAATGCTTCCGGATGTCACAGGACATGGAACTGCTGTTGCGGATTGCGCTTCAAACCCCTTGGCAAATTGAAGGTATTCCTGAAGCTCTAACGCTTTATCGAGTGACTGGTGGAACGCTTTCAACTAACTGGTTTAAGAAAATAGAGGCTTGGGAAAAGGTAATTGAGCGAGTACGCTCCTACGCCCCCGAACTGATTGCCCAACGGGAAAACCAATCTAGAGCCTATCAACTTCGGCATTTAGCTCGCAGAGCAGTACGTCTGCAAGCAGAGGGAATTATAGCTGTGCAATTAATCAATCGGACTTTGGCTGCTCACTGGCGCATCCTCCTGGAAGAGCCACGTCCTACGCTTATGACTTTGGCAGCGGCTTATTTGCTTTGGCTCCTACCCCAATCTGCTTACGCTAATATCGAGACTCTTGTTGCAAAAATTACAGGATTTATCCAAAGACAATACATTCTTGAAGGTCAGTCCAAGCCAACTGTATAAGGAACTGCGGTTTCTGCCTCTTACGTATCGTTTTATTATAGAAAAAGGTTCTTGTCAAAATGAAAACAGTCTCTGTTATCATCCCAGTATACAAAGCCGAGAAATATATAGCTTCTACGCTACAATCGGCTCTTGACCAAACTTACAAAAATATTGAGATTTTAATTATTGACGATGGTTCTCCTGACCGGAGTATAGAAATTTGTCAGCAATTTACAGACCCTAGAATTAAAATTATTCGTCAAAAGAACCGGGGATTACCTGGGGCGAGGAACACTGGTATTCGCCATGCTAAAGGAGAATATCTGACTCTTTTAGATGCTGATGACCTATGGTCGCCAGAAAAATTAGAAAAACACGTTAAGCATTTAGATAATTCACCTAATGTAGGGGTAAGCTTTAGCCGCTCTGCTTTTATTGATGACGATGGAAAACCCTTAGGTATTTATCAAATGCCTCAGATCAAGGGAATTACGAGCGCGATTGTCCTTTGCCGAAATCCAATTAGCAATGGTTCGGCAGCAGTCATTAAAAGAGAAGTTTTTGAAGCGATTAAATTCCAAGACAATCTTTACGGTACTGTTGAGGATTTTTACTTCGATGAGCAATCGCGCCATACCAATGGTGACTCAACAGATGTTGAATGTTGGTTTCGGATGTCTGTTAAGAGCGATCTGCAAATAGAGGGTATTCCTGAAGCTTTGACCTTATATCGGGTAAATTCAGGGGGACTATCAGCAAACTTGCTCAAGCAGTTAGATTCTTGGGAATTGGCAATCTCTAGGGCACGTTTATACGCCCCAGAAATAGTTAATCAATGGGAAGCACTGGCTAGAGCTTATCAGTTGCGGTATTTAGCCCGCAGGGCAGTAACTCTGCAAGATGGTGCAATGGCTGTGAAACTAGTGAATCAAGCCTTGGCAACCAACTGGCGTATTCTCTTTAAGGAGCCGCGCCGTACGCTTTTAACCTTAGCAGCAGCTTATCTCGTTTTGCTCCTGCCCCAATCCCTTTACGGTCAAATTGAGGCTTTTGCTTTAAAGAGAACAGGGGCTAACCAAAGACGTCGAATTTTGCAAGGTCAGTCTAGTTAGCGATCGCGCCTTATAAAAGAGCATTGAACTTTACGATACTACTTGGCACAACTGCACCACAAGACCTTTAATTGCTGTAACTAACTAGCAAACTATGAGAATATTAGTCACCGGCGGTGCTGGATTTATTGGTTCCCATCTCATCGACCGACTGATGGCAGAGGGACACGAAGTTATTTGCTTGGATAACTTCTATACTGGTCACAAGCGAAACATTCTGAAGTGGTTAGAGCATCCGTATTTTGAACTGATCCGCCATGACATCACTGAACCAATTCGGTTAGAAGTCGATCAAATTTATCACCTGGCTTGTCCCGCTTCTCCAGTTCACTACCAGTACAACCCAGTCAAAACCGTTAAAACCAATGTGATGGGGACACTAAATATGTTGGGGCTGGCTAAACGACTAAAAGCGCGTTTCCTTTTAGCTTCAACATCGGAAGTGTACGGCGATCCAGAGGTTCATCCCCAGACGGAAGAGTACCGGGGTAACGTCAATCCAATTGGAATTCGCTCATGCTACGACGAAGGCAAGCGGATCGCTGAAACTCTGGCATTTGACTATCATCGGCAAAACGATGTGGACATTCGCGTTGCCCGCATCTTCAATACCTATGGTCCGAGAATGTTGGAAAACGATGGTCGAGTGGTGAGCAACTTAGTCACTCAAGCTCTGCGTAATATTCCTTTAACAGTATATGGCGACGGTTCACAAACTCGCAGTTTCTGCTATGTTTCGGATCTCGTGGAAGGGCTAATGCGGCTGATGAATGGTGACTTCATTGGTCCTGTTAATTTAGGAAATCCGGAAGAATACACAATTTTAGAACTGGCTAGTGCTGTTCAAGAGTTAATCAATCCTAAGGCAGAGATTCAGTTTAAACCATTGCCTCAAGACGATCCGCGTCGTCGTCGCCCAGATATTACAAGAGCGAAAACTCATCTAAACTGGGAACCTACGCTTCCTTTAAAAGAAGGATTAGAACTGACAGTCAAAGATTTCCGGACTCGGAACAAAGACGAGCAATCGTCAGTGGTCATTGAACTAGCAAAGTGAAGATTACTAGCAAATTAAAAATTAAGAGGATTAAAAGAATATGCGCGTTTGTGTCATTGGTACTGGTTACGTCGGCTTGGTCACAGGTGCTTGCTTAGCACATATCGGGCATCAAGTCATCTGCGTTGATAACAACGAAGAAAAAGTGAAGTTAATGAAGGCTGGGCGATCGCCAATTTTCGAGCCAGGACTTTCGGAAATTATGCAATCGGCTATTGAATCTGGCAACATTGAGTTTACCACGGATCTCGGTGCAGGAGTTACCCACGGGGAAATTCTGTTCATTGCTGTCGGGACACCTCCTTTACCCACGGGTGAAAGTGATACACGTTACGTAGAAGCCGTGGCTCGTGGAATTGGCACGCACCTGAACGGAGGTTACAAGGTGCTCGTGAATAAATCTACAGTGCCCATAGGCTCAGGTGACTGGGTGCGGATGATTGTAGTGGATGGAGTTGCGGAACGTCAAAAAGTACTAGTCACCGCTGGTGGTACTAGTAATGGCGAAGCAGTTTTGGAAAAGCTACCTGCGTTTGATGTAGTCAGTAATCCGGAGTTTTTGCGCGAAGGTTCGGCAGTGTACGACACTTTTAACCCAGATCGAATTGTGTTGGGCAGCAATAATCCCAAAGCGATCGCCATGATGAAAGAACTGTATGCCCCAATTGTGGAGCGCAAGTTTGCTGCTGACCAATCTTTACCACCAGTGCCGATAGTTGTAACTGACATTAATTCAGCGGAGATGATCAAATACGCCGCCAACGCATTTTTGGCAACCAAAATCAGCTTTATTAATGAAGTTGCTAATATATGCGATCGCGTCGGTGCTGATGTCACTCAGGTTGCTAAAGGGATTGGTTTAGACTCCCGCATTGGTAACAAGTTCTTGCAAGCTGGTATCGGCTGGGGTGGTTCCTGCTTCCCCAAGGATGTCTCTGCTCTAATTCACACCGCTGACGACTATGGCTACGAGGCTCAGTTGCTCAAATCTGCTGTAAGCGTTAACGAGCGCCAGCGCCTGATTGCCGTTGAAAAACTCCAGCAGGTGCTCAAAATTCTTAAAGGCAAAACCGTAGGGCTACTGGGTCTCACCTTCAAGCCCGATACAGACGATATGCGCGACGCCCCAGCACTCAATCTAATCGAGAGTCTGAACCGATTGGGAGCTAAGGTTAAAGCATACGACCCACTTGTTTCCCAAAGCGGGCTGCGTGATGGTCTATCAGGTGTGGTAGTAGAAACCGATCCAGAGCGTTTAGCCGACGGCTGCGATGCGTTGGTACTTGTGACAGACTGGCAGCAATTCCAGAATTTAGACTACCGTAAGATGGCGACTTTAATGAACAATCCCGTCATGATCGATGGTCGCAACTTCCTCGACCCCAAAGAACTGCATTTGGCTGGGTTCCATTATGTAGGAATTGGGCGATAAGTAAGAAACTGTGTTGGTCTTGAAGATGTGATGTGCTACGATAGTACTATAAAATGCATGTAATAACTTGACTATTGAGTAGTAAAGGTACTACGTGCTGTAAAATTATCCTAAATTAAAGGGTTTAAGACCCCTACGTCTAAAGGTAGCCTCGGTTTCAGTCAGGGTTTAAATGCCCGCCTGAAAATGTCTTTAGTTTTGAATTTTGAATTGTTAAGGTACACTCAGGCTGTAACGATTGATATGATAGAGCTTTCACGTCTCAAATTCTCACCGAGCCAATTTTGAGTGGAGAGTGAACAAAATGTTGTCTCAGAGCTATAGATAGTAAGGAAAATGAAAGCTATACTCGCTCAAAATGAAATAGCGAGGCTGGAAGCCCTTCGGCAATATCGTATACTCGACACTGCCTGTGAAGCTGCCTTTGATGACCTCACCCTTTTAGCAGCACAAATTTGTGGCACTCCCATAGCTTTAATCAGCCTGATTGATGATTACCGTCAGTGGTTCAAATCGAAAGTCGGATTAGATGTTGAGTCAACGTCACGGGATGTGGCATTCTGTGCCCACGCCATTTTGCAGCCCAATGACATTTTGATTGTTCCCGATACACTACTCGACGAGCGATTCGCCACCAGCCCACTGGTAAGTTCTGACCCGTATATTCGGTTTTATGCCGGTGCTCCTCTGATTACACCCGAAGGATATGTACTGGGAACACTTTGTGTCATTGACCGTGTTCCACGACAGCTTAGCTTAGAGCAAGTGCAGGCATTGCATACTTTAAGCCGTCAAGTTATTACCCAAATGGAGTTAAGGCGTAATTTACACAAGCTAGAACATATAACTACGACTGAACGCCAACACATTGAAGATCTCATTTCTGCCCTTTCCCACGATATGCGTACTCCGTTGCTAGCAACTCGCGCCACTCTGCGTGCTATACTCGGTGGTGCTTTTGGTTCCATAACCGAGACTGGGGCATACGTGCTTGAAGATTGCCGTCAGGCTAACGAAAACCTCCTTAAGATTGTCGAAGCTCTCGTAGATATTTCTCGCCATAAAATAGAAGTTCGTAAGAATCTGAACTGCGAGACCCTTGATTGGAAGAATATCTTTGTCCAAGCTATTATCCGCACCGATATCAGTTGGAAGCGAAACTGTGCAATTAGCTATAAAATTCCTCCGTCACTGCCCACTGTCTACGGTGATGAGCTTGAGATTCAACGGGTTGTGCAGAACCTGCTTGATAATGCTGTACGAGTGAGTCAGCAGGAGCAGCAAGTTATCCTTGAGGTGGCATCATATCAAATCCGGTTGATTGCACATAGTATAATCGTCTAAGTGGATTAGATTACGAAGTATATGCCAAGACGCATTTCCATAGAACCTCATCTAAGTATTGACGAACTAGAAAATTGTTATCGC
>JAESGY010000651.1_pt1 | contig 10181 bp, 8 predicted proteins | sample 9269841 | NCBI WGS metagenome assembly JAESGY01 (sample SAMN17022865, study PRJNA683097) | algae metagenome | isolation source: Spirirestis rafaelensis WJT71-NPBG6 and co-occurring heterotrophs from... | place: USA: Pinto Wells, Joshua Tree National Park, Colorado Desert, CA | collected 2006-08-15 | reverse complement strand
CAAAATTTGATCTGTCGTTTTGGCTATAACCCTTGAAACTCCGTTAACTTTTCGTCAGATTATGGTTCACAATTTGGTCATTCAATGGGTAAAAGCACATTGTTTGCGATCGCACTGCACTAAATCAAGTCGCCAAGCAAGTTTGATAATTCTTGTTGCTGCTGCGACGCTCTCCGGTTGTCGTCGTAGATTTTGATAGTATCCAGGCTGGCGTGGCGGCTTAACGTTTGGACTTTCTGGTAGTTCCCGTTGCTATGTTCCAGCGCTGTTGTGATGCTGCTATGCCGGATGCGATGCGGTGACATCTTCTTAGTTGTAGCGACCTGCAATTATAAATCCCCCAACCTGCAATCATCGTTGTTTTTCAGCCAGGATTATTTGCAACTATAATTTCATTTGAGCCAGGATTAATTGCAACTGAGCCAGGATTAACTGCAACCAGCCTGCAATAATCGGTTTGAGCCAGGATTATTTGCAAATAGACTCAACGTTTTACTAGGACTGAGTTGTAAGTATTGACAGGAGTTTGTCAAAAAACTCATTTGGTGAATTTGATAAATTAACTTTGAATTCAAAACCCAAGTTTTTTAACTTGAAAACCAACGGTTTAAGGTTCTCTAAGCCTTACCAGTGAAGGAGTTAAGAAAACGTTCGTTTTTTTTACTGTTTATAGTTGCAGATAATCCTGGTCGAAATCGATGATTGCAGGTTCAGTTGCAGATAATCCTGGTTGAGTTGCAATTAATCCTGGCTGAGACACAATTATAGTTGCATTTAATCCTGGTTTGAAAATACCTTGATTGCAGGTTTGAGCGATTAGTATTGCAGGTCGCTACACATAGCCCTTGAGCTAACTCTCCTGTAGACAAATTCCAAATTGAAATCCCATTTGATGCCAAACAAAATAGGGACTTCCCGTCTGGACTAATTGCGATACCATTAATTACACCTGAATCTTCTGGAATTGTATAGAACCCATTTGGGATCTATCTAACTAGCCGCTAGTCTTTTAAGCATGAGGCGGACAAAACAAAGATTAACCTTGGTGGTAGCATGCTCAAGAGTTCGTTCAAAATTTTTGACCAGACTTTTACATCTTTCCATCCAAGAGTTAGTTCTTTCTATGACCCATCTGGCTTTGACTGGGACAAAACCCGTTTTTCCTTCCTTTTCCTTTTGAGTTTTGGATGGTTTGGGTGACAACTTGAACTTAATCTTGGTCATAATAGCCGGATAAATTTTCTTCAACGCCTCCTCTAGTTGCTGGGGATGATATCCGTTGTCAAGAAGGATGGTAATTTTGGGAATGTTGACGGGCTTAGATTTGAAGTAATCGATGTGAAGAGTCAACATTTCAATTAATCCCTGATCATCAGATACATTAGCTTTGGTGCAGTGACTAAAAAAAGGAAACCCCAAGGTATCCACTCCTAAATGCCTTTTAATCCCGTTTGTAGCTTTGTAGAAACAAAACCCCTTCGACTCTACACTAGCGTTACAAGTGTTTTTCACTGCTTGTGAGTCAATGATGATTAAGGTTGTCCATTTAGCTTCTTTTTTAATCTGTTGGCGGACTCGTCCATGTAACACATCCCTGATATTCTCAATTACCCCTTCTGCTCTTCTTGGGTTTGTAGTGCCAAAACACTGTTGAGTACAAAGGTAAATCCAGGGGTAAATCACACCAATTACAACCATTCTTCAGTTGATACAAAACCCCATCTAAAATTTCTCTCTTGCTCCATGTTGGGGGTTTGGTTCTTTTCTTTTTGGGTAACAGGGGTTCAATAATTTCCCACTCTTTATCTGTCAAGCTGCTTGAATATGGCATTTTTCCCTGATTATACTTTTTTACCAAGATCCCAAATGGATTCTATAGGTAGTATGACCACATAACACCGGATTATTACGGGGGGACAAAAAGGGCTAGGATGCAGATAGAATAAGCCTCATAGCCCTCAGTCCTTGTTGGTAGTACTTACGCTTATTAGGACTTAGCCTTAATAATTCGGTGACTAACTCATGAATCTATCCCACTAATGCCAGAATGTGGTAATCTACTTATCAGTGGAGTTGAGTGTATGGGGTGATGGCTGGACGTTTTGAAGGATTGAGCGACCTGGAATGGAAGTTGTTTGAGGATATGTTTCCCAAGGAGCCAGAAAAGCGTGGCAAAGGAATGCCTCATGCACCATATCGCTATGTACTAAATAGTCTGCTGTATATTCTGATTACTGGGTGTCGATGGTGTGATCTACCACATGGGGATAGATGGGCATCAAAAAGCTCTTCCCACCGATGGTTAAAACGGTGGCGTGAAGACGGAACATTGGAACATTTACAAGCGCGTGTCTTAGCGATCGCTTCGGAGAAAGGACTAATAAATTGGGAGTTTGGCGCGGTTGACGGGTCTTTTTCCCCCTGGAAAGGGTGGTGGTGAAGGGGTTGCTTATGGTGGTAAAGGCAAAGGTATTCTAATTCACACCCTTACTGAGGGTAATGGAATGCCCAAAGCTTTCTCTACTACTCCAGCTAACGCTAGTGAGAGAGAACAAGTGTTCCCTCTGCTTGACAAAGTAAAATTAAAAACTTTGAGGCGGGGCAGACCACGTAAGAGAATCAAGGTGCTGGCTGCTGACAAAGGTTACGACTCAAAGCAAAAACGCGCTGACTTACGCAAACGAGGTATTCGCCCTCAAATCCCAAAACGAGTCTGGAAAACGAAGAAAAACAGAGGAAGACCCATCAAAATTTCTGTTCCTAGATTTCAGCAGGAACGGTGTTTTGCATGGTATCAACGCAAATACCGCCGTCTCGTTGTCAGATGGGAACGTCACTCATGTTTATTTTGACGCATTCATTGACCTTGCTACAATCCACATCTGGATTAACAAAATGTTATTAGTGGGATAGGTTCTACGGTTGTATGTGGCAAGTACTTTAGTGGAGGCATTAGTAACTCCCTTGAGGACAACCGGACGTAAACAACTGCCCAAACCCACTACAAATCTAGAGTTCAGGGATGATGAAAAGCGGTTAAGGGTTGCAAATCGAGAGAATTTTGTTGGTCGTCGCCGTCAATTACAGAATTGTTTACGGACTCTAAAGACGGATGATAACAAAGTAGGGATATTAATTTACGGGATGGGAGGATGGGGTAAAAGTAGCATTGCCTCTCGATTGTGGGATAGATTACCTGAACATGAAAAGATTCTCTGGTGGCGACAAATTAATGAATTCGATTTGATTAAGAAGTTAAAGGATAAGCTGATTAAACCCTCGCAACTGGAACTAATCACCTATCTGGAAAATAGCCAGATTCTACTCAAATCCCGATTAGTTTACTTGTTCCGTCAATTAGCAGACATGAGAGAAAACCCATTTCTACTTATTTTTGATGATTTTGAATGGAATCTCGAACCCCGTGAAGGTCGATACATACTTAAACCTCAAGCAGCCCCAATTTTAGAAGCTTTAGTACAAGCAATCCAAGAAACGGGAACTGACAATAGAATTATTATTACCTGTCGCTATGATTTTGGTTCTGACTTATTGGAATTTTTCTATAAACAAGGTCTAGAACCATTAAAAAATGCAGAGTTAACTAAAAAACTAAGCCGATTAGAAAATTTTAGCTCTGATAAAGTATCTGATGCTTTACGGGAACGAGCCTTAGCTTTAGCAGATGGAAACCCTCGATTATTGGAATTTCTCAATAATGAAATTTTGGACAAACAAGATGCAGAGGACAAATTGACAGAACTAGAACGAAGTCCCGCATTATGGAAAGACAAAATTATTTGGGAAGAACTATATCAGCTTATTGATAAGCCATTACAGGAGATTCTAAAACAGTGGAAAGAGGCAGATGAGGAAACAGCTTGGATTTTTTACCAAATCATGGTTAAAGAAAACTATAAAGATTGGCGGGATCTGCTGAATAATTTCCCCTGTGAAACTCTTAAGGAAATTAATCGACTCTGGCTTGAAAATAGTAACAATAAATTTGGCATCAGCATCCAGAGTGAAATTTACCATCTGCTGGGAGGGACTCAAACATATCAGGACAACATTTGGGAACAGTTTTGCGATCGCGTAGGTTGGAGAAAAGGAGATTCGTACCAGAGGTATAATGAAATCGTGCCAATAACCGACATTGGGACTCACGATTATCATATGGGGAGGTTACCTGTATTACTTTATACTAGGGTTCAGCCTTCGGGGTGTAACGTGATTGCTCATGATGCACAGGGCATAGAGCTTAAAGCCGTACTTATGTTGTGCCTTTTTGATGGCATAAAGGAACACTTCCCGACATTCCAAGCGTGTCAGGCGAAATTCCCTATTATTGCAACGGGTGGTGATGTGGTAGCAGTAGTTGGGCTTGAGGTCACGGGGTTTTCGAGCCATCTTTTCAGCAATCGGGGGTCAGTTATCACTTACCAGTAATAGCCTCAAGACGGCGATCGCACTAGTAGTACGCGGCGAAAATAAAGCTACCATTCCAAAGCAGCGAAAAGCTCAAGAAATCAGCTTTTTGACTTTTGACTTTTGACTTTTGACTTCCGCGCAGCGGTACTAGTCTTTCATCCACTTGATTTTTCCATTACTCAGAAAAGCGTTTAAGGTTTTGGTGCAAAAGTTCGTGAATGCGTTGGCGTAGCCCACCGCAGGTATCGCTCTAAAAGGGAATCACAGTTTGTCCCTAACAAAATGCTTCTAGCGCCACTTGCTTGTCAAACTCTGCTAATACGCCTCTAAAGGTGTAAATTCAGACCAAAATTCTCAAACAAAATCTCACTCAATTCTTTAAAATTAGCCAAAAATAACTGCGACATACTAATCTTAGCTTTCTCACACACCGGAATAATTAGCTTTACTAAATGGTAAGGCTTGTTCTGATGCTGTTTTGCAGCTATCCTCAACTGTTCCATAATTCCCTGTAAATCCCCCAGAAATCTCAAATCTTTTCCAATTGCTTGCTCAAACACCAATAAAATTAACTGTAACTTGCGGGTTAACTCTATCGGGATAGGTTCATATCCTATTTTAGGTGTAATAGCAATTAATTCGCCAATTCCTTGAATATTCACTCGATATTTCTCTATTTCCTCTTCGCCTTTAATTTCCTGTCCTAACCACCCGTAACAACGAGAACAAAATCCCGCAGGTGAAAACCTAGCCATCACAGGTAAACGCGAACCACAATGAGGACATTCTTCTATTAATCGCTGTTTGTGAATCAAACAAAATTCTACATCCTTAAATGACCATGATAATGGTTCATAGATAGTTTTGTTCTCCTGCTTCCACTCTTCCCAACAACAAGGACACCAAGCGCGATAGTTCCGAAATAACCCCTTGTCATAAATCATCCCTTTCCAGCTTAAAAGGGTCAAAAAGCGTAAATCCTGACGCATTGTTAACTCTTCTAAGACAGTGACTAACTTTGCTGTCATTTCTCGCATTCCGTTGATAGTCGGTTTAGCATCGCTATTTCCCAATAGGTGACTCAGATTTTTTGACAATAGCTCAGATTTATCCTCAAAGATGAGGATAAGTGGCGCAATTTCTCCCATAACGAGCTTTTGAGAGGTTAAACAATGCGCCTGCGCTAAACGATGGAGATAGCTACTAAGACTTTCTGTGTAGGGAGTTCCCACCGCCACAGGTTCAAGAGAAAATAACCGACTCCGTTGCGGGATTTCTAAAGGTTTTAGGTTCCAATGTTCTAAGTAAATAGTCATCTCTCTTGGATTAACCTAAACGCTGGTCTTTAGTTTTAAAAGCCAAATTTCAGGAATTAGTTTTCGATTCACTCTTAACCTCGATGCCGTAATTAACAAAGAGATCGGAGACAGATATCTCCAAAGCTGCCGCTAACTTAACAATATTTTTTAACGAAGGGTTACGCTGTCCATTTTCGATACCTGAGATGTAGTTGCGATGAAGCCCTGACCTTTCAGCCAGTTCTTCTTGGGATAAATCTAGCTCTCGCCTTCGCCGCCTAATCGCCTTGCCAAAGCGGTACTCAATACTGGGGTGTTTCTGCGTCACAAAACAATACTGAACCAGTAGCGCCGTTAAATCCATCTACTATCAGTGGAGTTTTGCACACTATAAGTGTTATAAAGTTAAGTAATATAGCATTAGACAAGCAAGTTTCTAACTTTATGGTCTTATTGTTATAGGTTCAGAAAATCAAGTACAAAGTGCTTATTAAGGACTATATGAAAGAGCAATTTGAACAATGGGTTGCTCGCCTTCAAATATCCGAGGCAGGGCAAAAAATTATTGAGAAAGTTCGCTCATCTGAGCCATCCCGTCGCGTTGGTGGCGGTAGTAAGAATGTTTCGGGACGCTACCCTAGTCGCAAGATGGGAGTCACGATTCAATTTGAGTCTCATCGGGTTGAACTGCCAATTATCTATCAGTTAGAACATGATAAAGATGTTCTAGAATTCTACGATCAACCACCGCAAATTAAACTTGACTATCAAGCAAGTAACGGACGTAGATTAGGCGTTTTACACACCCCAGATTTCTTTGTCATCCGAACCAATTCGGCTGGTTGGGAAGAGTGTAAAACTGAGCAGGATCTGAAAAAATTAGCAGAGAAAAACCCCAATCGTTACTTTTACTCTGAAGAAGATAATCAATGGCATTGTCCGCCAGGAGAAGTCTATGCTAACCAGTTTGGGCTTTATTACCGCATTCGTTCAGATCGCGAAATCAATTGGGTTGTGCAACGTAATCTGCAATTTTTAGAAGATTATTATCGCTCAGAATCTCTAGTAGTGGAAGAAGCGATCGCTCAATCATTACTTGCAGTTGTGTCATCTCAACCAGGAATCACTTTAGCAGAATTACTCAATCAGTCAACAAAAGCTAAATCTGACGACATCTACACCTTAATTGCTCAAGAGCAAATCTATATTGATTTAAATGCTACACCACTTGCTGAACCAGAAAGATGTCTAATCTTCCGTGACGAACAAACTGCTAGTGCTTATAGATTAATGGTTGAACAGCCAAGTGTAAGTCTTCCGGCTATCTCTCCTGTAATCAATATAGTTACTGGAACGACTGTTAGTTGGGACGGCAAAGGTTTAAATATCATCCATGTTGGAGAAACAGAGGTTATACTTGGCGCAGAAAATAATCAGTTAATTGAACTTAAAAAAGCTATATTTGAGAATCTGGTTCGCCAAGGAAAAATCACCAGTCTCCAAATACCAGAAAAAACAGCTATTAGCACAGAATCTTGGCAGCGATTTTATCAAGCTAGTCCTGAAGACCAAGCAGAAGCCCTTGAACGCTACAAAACTATCGAACCTTACTTAAACGGACATCCCCCAGAAAAGGAAACAATACCAGCCCGTACCATTCGTCACTGGAAAGCTAAATATCTAGCTGCACTTCAAAAATACGGTTGCGGCTATATTGGGCTTTTGTCCCATCGCAGTGTCAAAGGTAATCGTCAGCGCAAGCTGCCCGAAGACACCTTAGCAATTATGGAGAGGTTTATTTTAGAAGACTATGAAACTCTTAAACAAAAAAGAATGTGGGAGGTTTACGGGGCTTTAGTTCGAGCTTGCGAACAATCTGGTGTAATTGCTCCGAGCTACAAAGCATTTACTGAAGAAGTAAAACGCCGTACTGGTTACGAACAGACTAAAAAACGCCAAGGTCGTCGTGCCGCTTATCAGCATGAATCCTTCTATTGGGAGCTCACTAAAACTACCCCAAGACACGGCGATCGCCCTTTTGAAATTGGACATATCGACCATACCCAGTTAGATGTAGAGCTAGTTTGCTCTCATACAGGTCGCAATCTTGGCAGACCTTGGGCAACATTTCTCGTAGATGCTTATTCACGGCGATTGCTGGCAGTTTACCTAACGTTTGACTCACCCTCATATCGTTCTTGCTTAATGGTGCTAAGAATTTGTGTCAAGCGTCACGGTAGGCTTCCCCAAATTGTAGTGGTAGATAACGGTGCAGAGTTTCACAGCCTTTATTTTGAAACACTACTAGCTACTTTTGAATGTACAAAAAAGCAAAGACCTCCAGCCAAAGCTCGTTTTGGTTCGGTTTGCGAACGCCTATTTGGAACTTCCAATACTCAATTTGTCCATAACTTACTCGGTAATACACAAATAACTCGTAACGTCCGCCAAGTTACCAAGTCAGTTAACCCTAAAAATCAAGCTGTATGGACACTTGGTTTACTTTATGAATATCTTTGTGCTTGGGCTTACGAAGTTTACGATACAGACGAACATCCGGCACTTTTCCAGAGTCCGAGGGATGCGTTTGCTGCGGGTATGGCGATTGGTGGCAGTCGGGTTCACCGCATGATTCCTTACGATGAAAACTTTCAGATTCTTACCCTACCTACAACCTCAGAGGGAAAAGCAAAAGTTCAAGCTGGACGTGGCGTAAAAATTAACTCAATCTACTACTGGTCTAATAGTTTCCGCGATCCTCAAATTGAAAATACCTCTGTGCAGATAAGATACGACCCGTTTAATATTGGTATCGCTTACGCCTTTGTTCGAGGAAAGTGGGTAGAGTGTAGCTCTCAATATTATGTAGAACTCCAAGGTCGTTCAGAAAAAGAACTGAAGTTAGCTAGTATCGAGTTACGCAAACGCTCTTCAAATCATGCACAACAATCTAAAGTTTCGGCTAAGAATTTAGCAGAATTTTTAGCATCGGTAGAAGCTCAAGAAGCTCTATTAGAACAGCGTTCCTATGATGCAGAAGTTAAGGAAGTCTTCAGAGTAATTGAGGGCGGAAAAGCGGCAACAAGCCGTAACGAACAACCAAAGGTTATTCAAGTTCCTTTTGAAAATACTGATACTCAGGTGGCTGAAGATGAAGCGCTCGTCCCAGAGATACTTGTAGTTTACGAGGAGTTTTAATTATGACAAAATCTACTGGATTTCCGCTTGAACTCCTCAAACTACCTGCTCCAGAAAGGCTTGCCTACTTTGAGAATTACACCGTAGCGCATCCTCGACTTAAAGAAGTGTATGAAATTCTCATGCGAACAATTGCCGAACCCGCAGGAGCTTCATTTATCTTTGTTTATGGTGCTAGTGGTGTTGGTAAAACAACTTTGCGACTCCGCGTTGAGCAGAAATTAATAGAACTAGCATTACCTAAACTGGAAAGCGATCGCAGTCGTGTTCCTGTTGTTGGTATTGAAGCTGTAGCCCCAGAATCGAGAAACTTCAACTGGAAAGATTACTACACACGCCTTTTAATCGCCTTAGAAGAACCCTTAATCGATTACAAGTTTGATTACGGTGTGCGTGGTATCTATCGCGATAATTTTGGAAAAATTAATATTGAGTCGAAAGTAGTTGCACCTGCTCTACGCAGAGCTGTAGAAAATGCTCTCATCCATCGTCGTCCAGACGTACTTTTTGTAGATGAAGCACAACATTTTGGCAAGATGGCAAGCGGATACAAGCTACAAGATCAATTAGACTGCCTCAAATCTATAGCAAATATGACAGGCATCTTGCACTGTCTATTAGGCACATACGAACTACTTACATTCCGTAATTTGAGCGGTCAACTCTCACGTCGTAGCGTCGATATTCATTTCCGTCGTTATTGTGCTGACAATCCAGAGGATGTAGAAGCTTTCAAAAGTGTATTGTTAACTTTCCAGCAGCAGATGCCACTTGCAGAAGCTCCAGATTTAGTTAGTCATTGGGAATATTTTTACGAACGTACTTTAGGATGTGTTGGCATACTAAAAAATTGGTTAACACGCGCTCTTAAAGATGCTCTGGATCGAGAAGCAACAACAATCACTCTCAAAGACTTACAAAAACCTGCTTGGTCAGTTGCTCAGTGTCAGAGAATGTTCAAGGAAATTCAAGAGGACGAACGACAATTATCTGAAACAGAAACAGACGTACAAAACTTACGCTCTGCTCTAGGACTTGGAGCAAAGACAATTGTACAGCCAGAAGAAACCCCAAAAACTACTCGTCCACCAGGAAAAGTTGGCAAACGCAAACCTAAAAGAGATCCCCAGGACTTACGCATTGACAGGAAGTTGACTATGTGCATTCAAGCCAACCTTTTGTTTAAGATGTTCCAGAATGAAGTCACGAGCTACCTGAAGAGATAAATTTCTTTGGAGTTCATACCAGTTTTCA
>JAESGY010000650.1_pt1 | contig 10204 bp, 11 predicted proteins | sample 9269841 | NCBI WGS metagenome assembly JAESGY01 (sample SAMN17022865, study PRJNA683097) | algae metagenome | isolation source: Spirirestis rafaelensis WJT71-NPBG6 and co-occurring heterotrophs from... | place: USA: Pinto Wells, Joshua Tree National Park, Colorado Desert, CA | collected 2006-08-15 | reverse complement strand
GCCACACGTCTCCAGCAGCATCACATAGAACCTGCTTTCGTGATGGCCTGGTCCGCCTGGCGACGCGCGCATCAGGCGATGGCACAAACCTCACATCGCAAGCGGAGGGCGCACCTGTAATGCTAAACGTGTCACCTAATGCCGTGAGGTCTGAGTATATATTAGACTTAAGTAAGATCATTCCTACCTATTTCAGGCTAATACGAACGCCCATACGGTTTTACTTCACGAATAATATTCTTACTGCAAGAATTTATACATTTCATTTGTTGATCTAATAACACACTCTAACCACATTCGGGATGCAGACCTCCAAACCAATAGTGAATGATATTTTTGGATATGTTTCACTGTAGATCGGATTCGTTTCGGCGGACATGCACGCTATAAGGGGAATCTTGCGATGACAAATTTCGATATTAACGATGTATTGTGTTCAACATCTCTGCTGGGATGTTGAGCCGGTTCGTCTCATCGCTTCGGTGAGCCGATAACCCAGGACTGCCTCCCAACAATGCGTCCTCAAGCGGACATAGCCTGTTGACGTCTGCATTGTTGGCGTTCTCCGGGCGTCACCCGTCCAAGCTGCAGGGCTGTCCTCCAGAAATCCTTCCAGAACACCAGCTTCCTTCGTCGCTCACAGGCGACTGAAGCCATGCTTCGCATCGGCTTGGGGGAGTTGAGACGATCCACCGAGCGGCCAGACAAGAAACGGCCGACGTCATGCATGACGTCGGGTCGGTCGACCGCGCCCTGATGACTACCCAACGTCAGCATCAGGACCAAACAGGGGCATTAAAATGACCACAACGATTTCAGAAATCATCAAGCAGAACACGCTTGGCCAGAGCGAAGGCTTCCCGATCGGCGTGCCCGAGAGCTGGAACTGGTACAAGGGATGGAATGGTGAGGGCCAAGAAACTCCCCCTTCCAATATGACCGCTGTGGAAGGCTGGGCTCAGGTATATCAGGAGGTCGGCGGTGGCGGGTACTACAACCCTAACGCCAAGATTCACGTCGCCAATGCCAAGACTTATGTCCATCTCAAGGCCACGAACCAGTGGGTTCTGGTGCAGGACCAAGCCAAGCTCGGCCTAGGCGGCGGTCACTTTGTCACCAACTTTGCGGGCAATGCCGGTTCGGCGATGAAGATCACAAAAAATGCCGATGGCACACACTCGTTCGACATGCCGACCAACTCCTACAACGATCACTTCTGGTTCGGCGGCCGTGGCACCTTTGCCGCCGGAAGCGTTGATGGCGTTTACACGCAGTACGACATGCGCGTCGATGATCCCAAGGCTCGTGTGGTGGCCGAGGTGGGGGCCGACTGGTGGCTCAATGCCAGTGCTCCTTACCTGCAGGACCACAGCAACAATCCGGGTGTGGGCAGCAACAATTGGGTCGATCTGACGACGAAATGGAAAACTCTCGGCTACCACTCCATGTCCGCGGAGCAGTTCAAGGCGTCTCCGCCGCCGGTGTTTAGCGGCAGCGCGCCGACGACGTCAAAACCGGAGCTCGAGCTCAAGCCCTCGGCGACCACGTCGCCACCGACCGGTTCAGGACTCGACAAGATCGTCGTCAAGGCGCAGGCGGATGTCTACAACGGCGGTGCCAACTTCGGCCTGAGCGTGGACGGCAAGCTGATCGACGGCAGCAATCTGGTCACCACCACCAGGGCGAGCGGCCAGTGGCAGACCTTTGAGTTCACCGGCGACTTCGATGCGGCCGGCGTTCAGAGCCACAAGGTTCAGATCGTCTTCGACAACGATGCCTTCGGAGGGTCCGGCAAGGACCGTGCCCTCTACATCGATGAAGTCAGCTTCAATGGAGTGAGCAACGGTCAGGATTGGGCTTACCCGGTCAATGGCTCTCATGCCTGGGATTTCGCCCTCTAAGAACAAGGTCAAGAACAGGAAAGGGGACCCATTCCCCTTTCCCCTTCACAGGGTAGATCCGGCCCGTCGTGGTCCTACGACCCGGATCCGTATTCGATTAAGCAACTCGTCGCGAACCTCAAGGCGCTCCTGCGTTGCGCGGCAGTTCGCACTAAGGTGGCTCCTTGGGCCAGCATTGGCGAGTTGTCCGACGCGCTGTGGCCCTGTGAGCACAATCAAGGCTTTCGGTTCTCAGCGCTTGGTCGAAGGGGACCGCCTTGTGTCGATCTTTATGGTGAGCTCGGAAGACATCGAACCGACGGTCCCGGCCAGATCTGTCGCGTTCGCCGTGAATCTGTGATGTCCATTCGCTAGACGTGCCGTCGTGAAGCTCCAAGCGCCGTTGGCACTCGTTTTTACGGTGCCGATCGGGCTGGAGTTGTCGAATATTCTGACGATGCTACCTGCTTCGGCTGTACCAGTGAGCGTCAGAGTGGTTGCATTCGTGATCTCATTCCTGACCACGCCGCTGGAGGACGAAACTAACGTTATCTTCGGACTGGTTTGGAGCGTGGACTCAAGAACGGACGGCGGCAGATTTGTCTTGAACTGTGTGGTGCTCATGGAATAGAAGGCGAGTGTTTTCCACTGGTTCGATAGATTAACCCAATTGCTGCTGCCTGCACCTGGATTGTTGCTGTGGTCATCCACGTAAGGGGCAGTTGCGTCGCGCCACCAGTCGGCTCCCACGCTGGCAACCAAGTTGGAGTTCGGATCGTCTACCCTCATGTCCATTTGGACATAGACTGCGTCGACGCTCCCATCTGCAAATGTTCCGCGCGCGGTCGGCCAGAAGTGATTGTTATAGCCAAGGGGGGGGGCGCTGAATGCCACCCAGCCTTCGGTCCTGGGTTGGAGAGGCATCGGAATAGCGGCATTCCCTTTAAAATCGGTGACGAAATGGCCTCCTGATAGCGGATTTATCGCTTGCTCTTGTACCAAAACCCATTTGCGTGTCGATCTCAGGTGTACATAAGTTTTGGCGTTCGCGACCTCAACCATTGCGCTTGCGTTTGTGGAGGATGGCTGGTCCGTTTCGTGATAGATCTGTCCCCAACCCGTAACGGCGGTGAAGCCCGCAGGTGGCCTCTTCTGCCCGTCGTTGTTCCAACCTCTGTACCAGTTGTAACTTGTGGGCACTCCAGCTGGAAATCCTTCGCTCAGTCCGAAAGTATTCTGCCTGATTGCATCAGAACTTGAGAAGCTCCGGCGGGCGCCGTTCTCTTGATCGACTATGACGATAGCCTGCTTGATTGGGTCATAAATTGGGAGGTCCATCGGCAATTCCCCTATATAACGCGGTGTAATGTTCCCACATCCTCAATCCGGTCTACACAAGCTGACGCCTGTGCTTCCTCACATTGGGCTCTGTGCGTCAATGGTCAGCAGCCTAAGCGGAGCCGCTACCCAAAGACCGTCCAGACGTAAACCGGCCAGCATACGAGAAGAACAGTGCCATCGACGTAAAATTGTCGACTAAATTTTCGGAGAAAAAATAGATGAGAAGCACCGTAAATATCACCTTCGCCGCGTGCAGTTTTATCGAGAAAACGACTCTCACCACGAAACCAAGAAACACCAAGAAGCTGAGAAATCCATATTCCGTCAGGATGCGAAGGTAGTCGTTGTGCGGCTGCATTGGCATGTATGCTAGGTATTTGGTCTGACCTGCGCCATAGCCGAAGAGCAATACGCCGAGCCCCTGGCTCGAGTATATATCCCAGATATTTGTCCAATGAATGATGCGGAAAAACGCGGATACGTCGGTTGTCCCCATCATGGCGACCAATTCTTTGTAGGACATTCGGGCGACCGTGCTGGGATTCAAACTCAAGATCAGAGCTATGCTATCCAAACCCGTTACCAACCTATCGAGGGCGCCAAGTGCATAGGCGACGCAGCTGGCCAAACCTAAGAGAATGAGCGCTACCAGCACCTGCATTCGCAGAGGGAAGATGGACCATACGCCAACGGCGAGAATGGTCGCCAATGCGGCACCGACCCTATTCATCATTACGACGTTGATGAATTGCACTACCAGTACTTTATTTCCGAACCACGGCGACAAGGAAAATAATAGAGCCGAAAAGTAAAGTGCTGCTGTATTCGTATTTGGAAAGTAAGCGAATACGTCCGGATAGCTCCAGTCCACGTAGACTTTTGTCTCGCCGAGCAGCATGAATATGAAAGGCAAGGCGGCTAGGGTGTAGAGGCACCATTTCTCAATCTGTTGTAAATGGCCTGGAGCGTTACGACCTGCTAAATAAAAACTATATATGGATATGTATTTCAGAGCATCTACGACTTCAAATCTTCCCACATTGATCAGGAGGCTTACGGCGACAAGGGTGCATGATAATAAAAAAATTATTGTATAGAGATATGTTTCTCTCTTGGCGAAAAGCAAAAAATATAGAGAGTGCATGATAAGCAACATGCTTAAAGCATTGCCCAGAAGATTAAATATGCTCGAGCCAGTCAGATTGTAGCCGAAGGTCAGCAAATTGACCACCACAAGGGCTATGACGTTCACCAGGAAAAAATGGTCCTGGGAAGACACTGATACATGCATGCCGCGTGGAGTTTCCCCACTTGTAAGTGTCAGATTGTGCACGACAATGTCACCCCATCTTTCGCGCAGACTCGTGGATGCGCCACAGGAACTGCAGCGTTAAGAAGAATGTAGCCTGCAATCGAAGTCTGAGTTGACGGTCGTCAATAATGGATATGCTCGTTTAGCGTAAAAGCTATACGGAGCGCCTGCGACAGTCTTTGCGCGCCAGACACGTCTCGAAGGCAATCGGGAGGAACACGGCATCAAATACGGCACCAGGTACATGGCTGATTAATGTTAAAGATCAATGTCGCTAGGATGCGTTGAATATGGACCGCAGCAGAGCGGATCTGCACTTTGAGGTAACGGTGGCAGCACACCAATAAGTGGAGTCGACAGTGATAAACGCAAAAAACGCGGCATTCGCTAACCTTTTCCGTCTTTTATGGCGTCGACAGTGGATTTTGTACCTGTGCTTGCTTCTGGCATCCGGTATGGCGTTTTTGTATTATTCCTCTGTGGGAGACCGGTACGAGGCATACACTCTTCTGCGTGTCGGGCAGGGGATCAAAGAGCGTTCAGATAATAAAAGTCTTCCATTTGGAGAGGGCATTGATCTTCAAAGCCGAATGGAGTCGTTGGCGCGCATCGCGAGAATAGATTATGTGGTTCAACAGGCTGCCGCCCAGACCGGGTACGATCGGCTGTTTCCTAAGGCGCAGAAGACACTCATGTCTGAATATCGCAAAACTTTCCATGCGAACGTGTGGGTGCCAATCGAAGAAAGTTTCCTCAAATTTTGGGGATTGAACGATGACGCTGACCTTGGTGGCGCGTCCGCTAAAGAGGGAGGATCCGAACCGAACGCACAAGTGGCTGAAGAAAACAGGTTGATTCGCGGCTTGAGCAATCAAATCTCTGCGAGGCAGGAAGGTCGATCCGACCTATTGAGAATATCGTTTCGTCACAAGGACTCAAGGGTAGCCGCAGATTACTTGAACGAGCTCGGAAGCGTACTGGTGGCCGCACAAAACGCTGACGTTCAAGTGCCAGGCGCGCAGGAATTTTTCCAGCAGCAAACAAAGCGCCTAGAGAACGAAGCTGAGTTGGCAGCTGCCGAACTCAAGAATTTCTCGGTTAAGGCTTCGATCTACGAGGTTGACGAGCAGCGGCAGCTTCTGCTCAGGCGAGCGAACGAACTAGGCTCGATGATCGCCTCTGCGCGGGGAAATATAGAAGAGAAGAAAGGACAAAGGCGATCGATTGCCGAGCAACTCCTCATAATGCGCCCTGTTTCTCAATCAAAGACTGTAACCGGGATCGTTAACACCCTGGGCGGGCGTGAAGCCAAGGCGAGCAGCGAGGCCCGAGGGACCGTTCCAGATTTTGAGGAAGCTCCGCCATTGCTGCTCGTGAAGGTATACCAAGATGCAATGGCGGATCTTTTGAAGATCAATACTGATATCGCCGGATCGACGCATAGGCTGAACCAACTTAGCGCCGAGCTAGACAATGTGAACAAAGAGCTTGCGTCGCTGGCCTCCAAGGAGGCCGAGTACGGCAGGCTGAAGCGCGAGTTTACGGCAGCATCGGAAGCAGCTGGGCGCTATGCAAGCCGGATGCTTGAGGAAGAGATTACTTCTGAGGTCGTCAAGAAGACGCAACTCTCGAGCCTACGAGTTGTCCAAATCGCAGTTCCCGAGACGGATCCTATCTTTCCAAGAGTCCCACAGCTCATCGGCCTAGCCTTGGTCGGTGGTATTCTGCTCGGCTTCGCAGCCATCGTTGGGCCGGAACTCGCAAAATGGGCCACGAACACTCACCAGAGTCGCGGAGCCAATGTTGTGGACGTTGATGTCAAAGATTATGACCCGGTGAACTTGTTCGTCATTCGGCAAGCAAAGGATGGGTAAGGAATTACCAACCGCTTGAGTGACGTGCCTCTGCATTGTTGTCTACGGGTGAAGCTAAAGGCCGGCTCCAGGCTGAACCAACTTCGAACTTTGGTCTACCCGTAGATCGAGATCTCCGATTTCCTTGCGGATGACGAGCAGATTTCGTCATCCGACCCGCCAAGAATACCGGGGAACGCTTATGTACCGTGGATCAGTGCTTGGAGTAGATCTGCCCCATTCCTCCGGCATTCTCCTGCGACCATGGAGGAAAGCCGACTGTCTGTCAGGCTTTGGGAGGAGGCTGCAAGGAAATTTGCGTATTAGTGGCGCCACTTTTCACAAGCTACAATGTATCTGAAACATTTCAGGAGAACAACCGCTCCCGATAAACTGCTCTGGTGCTGATCATTTTTACTCTGATGAGTTACATCTTTCGTGATACCAGAAATGCCAAGTTTGATCGTCGAAAGCTGAAACAGCTCTATACAACAGTGCGTGAGGCCGCTGAATGGTTAAAGAAACTATGACAGTTAATAGCTAACATACCATTAATGACTAAATCCGAAGCGCAATTTGCGCCCGTATCAAACTATGCAACCCTTACATATGCAAGTAATATAGGGGTTACATAATGCGGTCTGAAAGTTTTTCTGAACTTGGCCATTGTGGTCCCCCGCAGATTTCATACAGCAGGTCGAGCAGTATCGCCGCTCAGAGCTGCCGTCCAGCCGCGGTATCGCTCATTCCTCGGGGTAAAGCCATGTCCTGGGAGGGCGACCGGCAGTCTCCGAGGATCGAGATCGTTGAAGGTGTCGTCAGGGCCGTTCGACTGCTTGAGAACGGTAATAGGCAGATCTTGGCTTTTTTCTGGCCCGGCGATGTCGTCATGCCGTCCCAATCGCATTGTCAGCAATTCACAGCTGAGGCTGTAACCAATTGCCGTGTACGCCTCTCATCGGTATCTGGCATCTGTCACGATAGAGAGCCCTGCGGTGCACAGCAAATTCTTTCTGAGACGCTGTCTCTTCTTACCAGCATGAGCCAAAAAAACAGCATCGCTCGAACCGCATGGTTCCTCCTGCGCATTCGAGGCCACTTGCCAGAGGATATGAACCGGTCACAAGCCCATAAGCTTCTGATTCCACGCGCCGATATTGCTGATTACGTGGGCACCTCCATCGAGACAGTCTGCCGAACCCTTGCGGATTTCAAAATGAAGGGGTTGATAGATCTGCCGAACCGCAAGACAATACGCTTCGTCAACTTGGCTGGCCTGCAGCGTCTCGCTGGAGATTGATCTGCAACGCCCCATGGATGACAGACGTCCAAGGCTGAACGAGGGGGCCTTGCAGCCTACCCAGGCGTAGTCGCTCTTTTGGTAATCAGCCTCATCGTCAATGCGAGTCTCAGCATTCTCAACTCCGCGGATGCGATGAAGGTATTCCCAGACTTTATGGTCGTCAGTGCCTGCGTTGCCGTTCCGCTGCACCTGAACAAAGCCGGTAATATGGGAGCGAAACCAAGACGACGTTTCCAAGGAGCCGCAGATAACCGTGTGATGAGACGCCTTACGCCTACCGCTTCGAAGCGAAAGGAAGACACGTGGTAGAGATTCTAGATCGTGAAGACGTGCTGCACCGAATTCGGCAGATCGTGGCGAACACGGTTGGTCCAATCAACATTGAAATCTCTGAGTCCACCATGGCCAGCCAGGTTGAGGGCTGGGATAGTCTCACGCATGTGCAGATCGTCGTAGCCATTGAGAGTGAGTTCAACGTGCGTCTCAGCTCCAGTGAAATTGCACAGTTGGAAAATATCGGATCTCTCGTCGACATAGTGTGCCGGCCGAAACGCTAAAAGGGAGCCAATTTTGAACCACAAGACGGAGATAACGCTAGGCGCTTCCTTCCTGCAGAGATGCCGCGAGTTTGCGGACCGGCCAGCCCTCTGGTCGCGGGGTGAGCTCCTGACATATCGAGAGCTGCATGCGCGGGTGATACGGCTGAGCGCGGTCGTAGCACACGCTGGCGCCATACGGCAGGGCGATAGGGTCGCTGTCTTGGCGGATCGTACGCCTACGCTCTACGTCAGTCTACTCTCAGCCCTCGTGAGCGGCGCGGCGTACGTGCCTTTGAACTCACGCTACCCCGCTCATCGCAACAGGGCAATTCTCGCCAGGTCCGGCGCGACTGTGCTTCTGTGTGACAACCGCAACCAAGGCGCCGTTGCGGAGCTGCTCGACGGATCAAATGCTGTCCATACTGTGGTGAACGCTGATCGTGGCGAAATCCTGCTCGAACGCGCCACTGCAAGCCGAGTGACCGAAGAGACTAATGAAGACCCCGATACGCGGGATCTCGCCTACATCCTCTTCACCTCCGGCAGCACTGGCGAGCCCAAGGGCGTGCCGATTACCAATGCCAATGTCTTCGCCTACCTGCAGACCGCAGTTGAACTCAGCGAGATTGGACCCAACGATCGCACCATCCAGCTCGTGGAGGTCACGTTCGACCTGTCCGTCCACGACATGTTCCTGACTTGGCTTCACGGAGCATGCCTCTACAGCGTTCCCGAGAATGCATCCCTGATGGCCACCCGGTTCGTCGAGGAGCATGGAATCACCGGATGGATGTCGGTGCCATCGACTGCAGGCATCTCGAAGCAGTCGGGAGCGCTGGGTAGCGCCGATCTGAGCAGCCTTCGTTTCACTTTTTTCTGTGGCGAGCCGCTGACGCGGGGTGTCGCCGAGGCTTGGTCTTCGGCTGCGCCCCACTCGCGAATTTATAATGTTTACGGTCCGACGGAGGCAACGGTTGCGTTCAGCTGGTTTAGATTCGACCGGCCGGCAACCGATATTCCTCACATTGTCCCTTTGGGCCAGGCGAATCATGGCCAGGAACTGGGCCTCTTTACACCTGAGGGCTGTCGGGCCGCAGAGGGCGAGATATGCATGTCCGGATCGCAGGTGATGAGGGGGTACTGGAAGGCGCCCGAGATTACCGCTAGTCGGTTCTTTCAGGCCGAGGGACGTCGCTGGTACCGAACAGGCGATATTGGCCGGCATGACCCTGCGCTTGGTTACCTCTTCGCCGGGCGAATTGACCAGCAGGTGAAAATCCGTGGCTTCCGGGTTGAGCTTCAGGAGATCGAGACGATTGTTCGACGCGTCAGCGGACGCGATATCGTAGCCGTCGTGCCGTGGCCTGTTGCGACGGATGTCGGCGCCACGGGCTGCGTGGCCTTCGTAGCAGGCAAGCCGATGGACGCCGACGAGCTTCGATTGGCTTGCGCCAGCATACTGCCGGACTACATGGTTCCTCAACGCTTCGTGTTCGAGGAATCTTTGCCGCTTAACAGTAACGGCAAGATCGATTATGGAGCCTTAAAGCGCCACCACACTCTGGGTGCTGCAGTTTGATCGAGGTAAAAAGGGGCAACTTCATTTAGAGATTACATCATGCCGAGGATTGTCGCTGGACAGGCACGACGAAGGCGCTCAGTTCCTTTGCGATGTCATGACAAGCCGGACGAGAAAGAACCCTCGTTGCCGAGTGCGTCATACGGAAAAGTAGATCCATTTTTGCCTTCAGCGATGCTCCCATGAGAGAAAGGAGCATCGAATCGAACGGGTAATACCAAGTCCCGTTAATCATCATTGGTGCGCCCACTCGCGCGAGCCGATGGACATTGGATTTGCTTCGCTTAAGTGGAGAGCGGTTTGGTAGCTATCCGGCCAGCTTTTCGAACTGAACCGGACTGAGGTAGTCGAGCGTCGAATGACGCCGAACGGGATTGTAAAAGCCATCGATGTAACG
>JAESGY010000649.1_pt1 | contig 10206 bp, 6 predicted proteins | sample 9269841 | NCBI WGS metagenome assembly JAESGY01 (sample SAMN17022865, study PRJNA683097) | algae metagenome | isolation source: Spirirestis rafaelensis WJT71-NPBG6 and co-occurring heterotrophs from... | place: USA: Pinto Wells, Joshua Tree National Park, Colorado Desert, CA | collected 2006-08-15 | reverse complement strand
TCGCGCGGCGGCTCGACCACCACGCGGCTGACGTCCAGCCCCGATGGAATTTTGCCCGCCTCGGCCAACCGGCCAAGCGCATCCGCAACCCGCTTCTCGAACAGCCCGAAAATGTTCATGGTACTCATCTCAATTGGGCAACAAGCCCCCGACCGCAGCCGTAAAAACGCTACCTGAGCCCTCATCCTGAGGAGGTCACATCAGTGACCGTCTCGAAGGATCAGGGCGCCTCCAGTGCTCTCTGGACCCTCCTTCGAGACGCAGACTACGTCTGCTCCTCAGGATGAGGGTTGCGTTTCAAGGCTCTAAAAAGACTGAGCCGCGCCTAACGCAAGTCCGGCGTCACGTCAAACAGGCGACGGTGCTCGAGGATCGCATATCGGTCCGTCATGCCGGCGATGTAGTCTGCGACCCGACGCGCAAGACGCGGCTCGTCGTCCCTCGGCAAATCGGCCTGCCACTCCTCCGGCATGAGCTCCGGCTCGGCCTTGAAGCGGCGGAACAGGTCCCGCAGCACGTCGTCCGCCTGGGCCCGGACCCGCATCACATCGGGGTGGCGGTACATGCGGGCATAGAGGAAGCGCTTGATCGAGGCATCCGCCTCGGTCATGGTCTTCGAGAAGCACACCATCGTGCTCCCCGCCTGCCGGATCTCGCCCGCGCTCTGCGGCGCCAAGGCGGCGATCCTGCGATCACCCTCCGTCACCACATCCTCCACGAAGCGGGTGATCACACGCCGGGTCAGCTCGTGGATGCGGCGGGAGAGATCGAGCCCCGGATAGCGACTCTCGATCTCGGCCAGGAGTTCGGCGAGGAACGGCACCTCGCGCAGATCCTCGATCCGGAACAGCCCGGCACGAAGGCCGTCGTCGAGATCGTGGGCATCGTAGGCGATGTCGTCGGCAATGGCCGCCGCCTGGGCTTCGCCGCCGGCATGGGTGGCGAGTTCCAGATCCTGCTGGGCATTGTACTCGAGGATCGCCAGCGGCACGCCACGGGCGGCATAGCCCAGGGTCGGCGTGCCATCGGCATCGAGCAGCGGGCCGTTGTGCTTGACCAATCCCTCCAGGGTATCCCAGGTGAGGTTCAACCCGTCGTATTCCGCATAGCGGCGCTCAAGGCGGGTGACGACGCGCAGGGCCTGGGCGTTGTGGTCGAAGCCGCCGAAACCCGCCATGCACTCGTCGAGCGTATCCTCGCCCGTATGGCCGAAGGGCGTGTGGCCGAGGTCGTGGGAGAGCGCCAGGGCCTCGGCCAGATCCTCGTCGAGACCCAGGGAGCGGGCCAAGGCGCGAGCGATCTGGCTCACCTCGATCGTATGGGTCAGGCGCGTCCGGAAATGGTCGCCCTCGTGATAGACGAAGACCTGCGTCTTGTGCTTGAGCCGGCGGAAGGCCGAGGAGTGGATGATCCGGTCCCGGTCGCGCTGGAAATCGCTGCGGGTCGGGGAAACCGCCTCAGGGAAGAGCCGCCCACGGCTCACCCACGGATCGCAGGCATAAGGGGCTCGCCATCTCTCGCCAAAGGGCCGCACACATATCCCCGGGTTGAAGCCTTGTCAGGGCGCACTTACCTTGGTCATAGCATCTAGAGCAAGATTTGCGTCCTTCGATGGACTGGAAGTGCCCATGACCGGTATCACCCTGACAGACCGTGCCGCCCGCCGCATCAACGAGATCATGGCCACTGAGCCGGAAGGATCCCACCTGAGGATCAGCGTCAACGGCGGCGGCTGCTCGGGCTTCCAGTATGCCTTCGACGTGGACCGGACCCGGCAGGACGACGATCTCGTGATCGAGCGGGACGGCGCCAAAGTGGTCGTGGACGAGGTGTCGATCCAGTACATGGACGGCTCGGTGATCGACTTCGTGGACGACCTGATCGGCCAGTCCTTCAAGATCGAGAATCCCCATGCCACCGCCTCCTGCGGCTGCGGCACCTCGTTCTCGTTGTAAAACCGTTACGTAACCTCCTACTCTCCCCACCTGAGCGCCTTTCGGCTAAAGGTTGCCGGCCCCGATTCGGCTGGCCTTGGGAGACATCATGGGACTTCGTTACCGCGCCGGCGTTGCCGCCCTCGCTCTGCTCGCAGGCTCCACGGCCTTGTCGTTCGAGCCTGCCGTTCTGCGTGACCTCGTCATCGAGACAAGCTCACAGCGCATCACCATCGGGGCCGTCAAGGTTCCCCTCTGGAGCGCCGCTTTCGCCCAATCCGCCGACAGCTTCAGCCTCGACAACGTCGCCTTCACCTTCGGGACCACGACATACGAGGCGAAGCGGATCGAGTTCTCCGGTGTATCGACACCGCGAGCCGAGATCGAGGCGCTGTTCGCGTCCTCCTCCACCGAGCCGATGGAAAGCCGCCTCAAGCGGATCAATGCCAAGCAGGTCACGATCCCCGAGGCTCGCGTGAAGCAGACGTTGGGCAAGGAGACCCAGACCACAATCTACCGGAACACCGTCCTCAGCGACGTCTCCCAAGGACGGATCGCCTCGGCCGTGATTGAGGCAATAGCCATGGAGGCGTCGGGCGCCAAGAACAAGGCTGTGATCACCGGCGGCCGGACCACCATGGACGAGGTCGATCTGCCGGCCATGGCTCGGCTCTACGAGGCCAAGGCCGACGGCCCTTCCACCCCCATGGCCAAGATTTATGGGTCGTTCTCGCTGGAGAACGTGCAGCTGGTGGACAGCCAGGAAGGCGTCACCTTCAAGATCGCCCGCATCGGAGGCCGCGACTTCCTCGGGCGCCCGACCAAGGATTCCTGGAACGGCACGGTGGGCCTCATGACCGAGATGTCGAACCGCACAGACCTGTCGGCCGAGGACCAGGCCCGTCTGCTGCCGGCCATCGCCGACCTCGTCGATTCCTTCCAGATCGGCTTCATGGAAGCCTCCGGAATCGAGGTGGCTTCCAAGGCCAAGGACCCCTCCGGTCAGGCCCGCATTGCCCGCATCGCCTATACGGGCGGCACGGATGCCCGGCCGGCGGACATGCGCTGGGAAGGTTTCGAGTTTTCCGACAAGGACAACCGCATGAAGCTCGACTCGTTGAGCCTCACGGGCTTCTCGATCCGGCAGACGCTCGATGGCCTCAGGAACCTTCAGGCTAAGTCCTTTGACGATCTCGATGCTGCGGCAGCGCGTAGCCTCGTTCCAACCCTCGGGACCCTGCGCCTGTCGGGCTTCTCCTTCGACGGAACGGCCGAGGACGAGGGCAAGAAGGTCAAGGTGCAGGCCGCGCTGAAAGGCTTCGAGCTCACGGCCGACAAGCCGGTGAACGCCATCCCGACCAATCTCCGGGTCGGGCTGCAGAATCTGACGATGGCCCTGCCGTCGAACAGCACCGATGACGGCATCAAGGAGCTTGTGGCACTGGGCTACAAGAATATCGACCTCTCGCTCCTGGCCGCCGCGACCTGGAACGAGAGCACCAAGGAGATCACCCTCAGCGAGGTCTCCGCGCAGGGGCAGGAGATGGGCTCCATCGTGATCAAGGGCCTGATCGGCAATGCAGGCAAGGACCTGTTCGATTCCGACACGGCCGTTGCCACCGTGGCTCTGGCAGGGACAAAGGCCAAGGCGCTCGACATCGTGGTCGACAACAAGGGACTGTTCGAGCGCTACATGGCCAAGGCCGCCAAAGAGCAGAAGACAACCCCGGAGGCTCTTCGGCGCACCTATGGGGCTGCGGCGGCCTTCGTCGTGCCGGCCATGATCGGAGACTCGGAGCAGGCGCAGACCCTGAGCCAGGCCATCGCCCGTTTCATCGCCAAGCCGAGCAAGCTCACGGTCAACGCGACGGCCAAGGATCCGTCAGGGTTCGGCATCGCCGAAGCGGTGGTGATGTCCGAGCCGAAGGACGTGCTGAACAAGCTGAACATCAGCGCGAAGGCGGAATAGCGCACCTCTTGATAGCGCTCACCTCATCCTGAGAGGCAGGCTCATCAAGGACCGGCAGCCCTGCTCACGTCATCACCGGCCTTGTGCCGGTGATCTCGATCAGGTGAAGCGCAGCGTTTCTTCGCATCGGGATGGCCGGCACAAGGCCGGCCATGACGAAAACCGAGGCGCACTCCTCTTCATGAGCCAGACTCTGAGGAGCAGACGAAGTCTGCGTCTCGAAGGAGGTTCCAGCGCGCACTGGAGGCTCCTTCGAGACGCCGCTTGCAGCGGCTCCTCAGAGTCTGGCTCATAAAGCGCCGACAAGCTCTCCTCCCCCTTGTGGGGAGGGGGTGGGGGTGTCGGCGCAAGACTGGTTCAAGGTTGGCGCTCACACCCCCACCCTGACCCTCCCCACAAGGGGGAGGGAAGCCTATCCTGATGCCAGAAGGGATTTATGAGCCAGCCTCTCAGGATGAGGTCTTAGATAGCTTCAATGATATCAAATCAGCATCGGCTGATCCTGCTCGGCCGCCTGCGCCTCGACCACCGCGATGGCCGTGAGGTTGACGATGCCGCGGGCCGTCACGGACGGCGTCAGGATGTGGGCGGGCTTGGCCGGGCCGATGAGGATCGGGCCGACGGGCAGCGAATCCGCCAGCACCTTGGTGAACTGGAACGCGATGTTGGCCGCGTCCAGGTTTGGCATGATCAGCACGTTCGCTTCGCCTGTCAGGCGCGAATGCGGGTTCACCCGCTCGCGCAGCATCTCGGACAGGGCTGAATCCGCCTGCATCTCGCCATCGACCTCCAGATCCGGCGCGCGCTCGGTGATGCAGGCGAGCGCCTCGCGCATCTTCAATGCCGAGCGGCTGTCGGCGGCGCCGAAATCCGAATGCGACAGGAGCGCGATCTTGGGCTCCATGCCGAAGCGGCGCACGTGGCTCGCGCAGGCAATCGTCATGTCGGCGATCTGCTCGGCGGTCGGGTCGAACTGCACATGCGTGTCGGCGAGGAAGTAAGCCCCCTTGGAGGTGATCACCAGCGACAGGGCCGCCATCTCGTTCACGCCGGGAGCCAACCCGATGATGTCCTTGATGTGCTTGACGCGGGACTGGAAGCGCCCTTCCAGGCCGCAGATCAGCGCATCGGCGTCCCCTCGCCTGACCGCGAGCGCACCGATGACCGTGGAGTTGGTGCGCACCAGCGTCCTTGCCGCGTCCGGCGTGATGCCCTTGCGGCCCGCTGCTTCGACGTAGGTGGCGACGTAGTCGCGATAGCGCGGATCATCCTCCGGGTTCACCAGCTCGAAATGGCGGCCGATCTCCATGGAGAGGCCGAAGCGCTTCATGCGGGTCTCAATCACGCTAGGGCGTCCGATCAGGATCGGCTTGGCGATGCCCTCCTCGACGATGACCTGCACGGCGCGCAGGACCCGCTCGTCCTCGCCCTCGGCGTAGATCACGCGCTTAGGGTTCGCCTTTGCCTGGGAGAACAGGGGCTTCATGATGAAGCCGGAGCGGAACACGAAGCGGCCCAGCGACTCCGTGTAGGCCTCCATGTCCGCCAGCGGCCGCGTGGCGACGCCGGAATCCATGGCAGCCTGGGCGACGGCCGGCGCGATGCGCAGGATGAGGCGCGGATCGAACGGGCTCGGGATCAGGGACTTGCGGCCGAAGGGATGCGCCTCGCCGCCATAGGCACGCGCCACCACCTCGGACGGCGCCTCGCGGGCAAGGCCCGCGATGGCCTTCACGGCCGCGGCCTTCATCTCCTCGTTGATCGTGGTCGCGCCAACGTCCAACGCGCCGCGGAAGATGTAGGGGAAGCACAGGACGTTGTTGACCTGGTTCGGATAATCCGAGCGCCCGGTGCAGATCATCGCGTCGGGACGCGCGGCCTCCGCCTCCTCGGGCATGATCTCAGGGTAGGGATTGGCCAACGCCATGATGAGCGGGCGCGGGGCCATCTGGGCGAGCAGCTCGGGCTTGAGCACGCCGCCGGCCGAGAGCCCGAGGAACACGTCCGCATCCGGGATCACATCGGCGAGGGTACGGGCATCGGTGTCCTGCGCATAGACCTGCTTCCAGCGGTCCATGAGCTCGTTGCGGCCCTCATGGACCACGCCTTTGATGTCCGTGACCCAGATGTTCTCGCGCTTGGCGCCGAGGGACACCAGGAGGTTGAGGCAGGCGAGCGCGGCGGCGCCCGCCCCGGAGGTGACGATCTTCACCTCCTCGATGCGCTTGTTGGCCAACTCCAGCGCGTTCATCACGGCGGCGCCGACGATGATCGCGGTGCCGTGCTGGTCGTCGTGGAACACCGGAATGCCCATGCGGGCCTTCAACCGCTCCTCGACCTCGAAGCATTCCGGCGCCTTGATGTCCTCGAGGTTGATGCCCCCGAAGGTGGGCTCGAGCGCAGCGATCACCTCGACGAGCTTGTCCACGTTGTTCTCGGCCACCTCGATGTCGAACACGTCGATGCCGGAGAATTTCTTAAACAGGACCGCCTTGCCTTCCATCACGGGCTTGGAGGCGAGCGGTCCGATATCGCCGAGGCCCAGCACGGCCGTGCCGTTGGAGATCACAGCGACGAGGTTCTGGCGGGAGGTGAGGTTGGCGGCCTGGGACGGATCGGCCGCGATGGCTTCGCAGGGGGCGGCGACACCCGGGGAATAGGCGAGCGCCAGGTCGCGCTGGTTGCCGAGGGGCTTGGTCGGCTGGATCTCGAGCTTACCGGGGCGCGGGTACTGATGGTAGAACATCGCCCCCGATTTCAGATCCTGCGAGATGTTGTCTCCCATCCCCGACGCTCCCAGCAACTATTGAATATCCAAGGACCTTGTGAGCGCCCTGCCCTTCGCCGTCAACGTTCTTCTCAACCACCATAGGAAAACCGGACGAAGCGAGCGCACAGACCTTACCTCGTCATCCCCGGACTTGTTCCGGGGATCCACGTTTGTCCCTTTCGGCCTCTCCAGCCTCATCCTGAGGAGCCGCGCAGCGGCGTCTCGAAGGAGGTTCCAGAGAGCACTGGATGCGCCCTCGTCCTTCGAGACGCAGCTGCGCTGCTCCTCGGAGGCAGGCTCATCAAGGACCGGCAGCCCTGCTCCCGTCATCACCGGCCTTGTGCCGGTGATCTCGATGGCCTGAAGCGCCGTGCTTGTCAGCATCGGGATGGCCGGCACAGGGCCGGCCATGACGACAACTGAGGCGCACTCCTCTTTATGAACCAGCCTCTCAGGATGAGGTCTGAGGGAGACGAAACGGCCTGAAGACGTGGATGGCCGGGACCGGTCCCCGGATCAAGTCCGGGGACGGCCATGACAAAAAGGGTTCACCCGGTCGAGCCACCCGGCCGTTCCTTCGGAACAGGTCTTACTTCTCCGGCAGGTTCAGCCGGATGTGAAGCTCGCGCAGCTGCTTGGGCGTCACGTCGGAGGGTGCGCCGAGAAGCAGGTCTTCCGCCTTCTGGTTCATGGGGAAGAGCGTGATCTCACGCAGGTTCTGCGCGCCGCAGAGCAGCATCACGATGCGGTCCACGCCCGCCGCCATTCCACCGTGCGGCGGCGCGCCGTACTGGAAGGCGCGGTACATGCCGCCGAACCGCTCCATGACCTCCTTCTCGCCGTAGCCGGCGATCTCGAAGGCTTTCACCATCCGGTCGGGACGGTGATTGCGGATGGAGCCCGAAGCCATCTCGTAGCCGTTGCAGACCAAGTCGTACTGGAAGGCCGTGATCTTGAGAATCGTGTTCTTGTCAGCCGGGTCAAGGGCCATGAAGGCGTCGTGGTCGAAGTTCGCCATGGAGAACGGGTTGTGGGAGAAGTCGATCTTCTTCTCGTCCTCGTTCCACTCATACTGCGGGAAGTCCACGATCCAGCAGAACGCGAAGCGATCCTTGTCGGTGAGCCCCAGCTCGTCGCCGATGCGGGTGCGCGCCTTGCCGGCAAGGGACGCGGCCTTGTCCTCGGCGCCGGCCGAGAAGAACACCGCATCGCCCGCCTTGATGCAGGCCTTCTCGCGAATGACAGCTTGCGCCGCTTCCGGAATGAACTTGGCGATGGGCCCCTTGGCCACGATCTGGCCGCCCTCTTCCTCGAACACGATGTAGCCGAGGCCGGGGGCGCCTTCCGTGCGGGCCCAGTCGTTGAGCTTGTCGAAGAAGGAGCGCGGCTGCGAGGCGGCGCCCGTGGCCGGAATGGCGCGCACGACGCCGCCGGACTTGATCACGTTCTTGAACGCGTTGAAGGTCACGTCCTCACGCTCGAACACCTCCGACACGTCGGCGATGACGAGCGGGTTGCGCAGGTCAGGCTTGTCATTGCCGTATTTGAGCATGGACTCGAAATACGGAATGCGCGGGAAGGTCTCGGTGACCGGCTTGCCGTCAGCGAATTCCTTGAAGGTGTCGCGGATCACCGGCTCCATGGTCTGGAAGATGTCTTCCTGGGTGACGAAGCTCATCTCCACGTCGAGCTGGTAGAACTCGCCCGGCAGGCGGTCGGCGCGCGGGTCCTCGTCGCGGAAGCAGGGCGCGAGCTGGAAGTACCGGTCGAAGCCAGAGATCATGATCAGCTGCTTGAACTGCTGCGGCGCCTGCGGCAGGGCGTAGAACTTGCCGGGATGGATGCGCGACGGCACCAGGAAGTCGCGCGCGCCCTCCGGCGAGGAAGCCGTGAGGATTGGGGTCGTGAACTCGAAGAAGCCGCTCTGCTGCATGCGGGTGCGGAGCGAGTTGATGATCGCGCCGCGCTTCATGATGTTGTTGTGGAGCTTCTCGCGGCGAAGATCCAGGTAACGGTAGGTGAGACGGGTCTCCTCCGGGTATTCCTGGTCGCCGAAGACCGGCATCGGCAGCTCGGCCGCAGGACCCAAGACCTCGATATCGGTGATGTAGACCTCGATCATGCCGGTGGGCAGTTCCGCGTTTTCCGTGCCGGCCGGGCGCTTGCGCACCTTGCCGTCCACCCGGATCACCCATTCGGACCGCACCGTCTCGGCCTGTTTGAAGGCGGGCGAATCCGGATCGATCACGCACTGGGTCATGCCGTAATGGTCGCGCAGGTCGATGAACAGCACGCCGCCATGGTCGCGGATGCGGTGGCACCAGCCGGACAGGCGGGCCACCCCGCCGACATCGGATTCGCGGAGCGCGCCGCAGGTGTGGGAACGGTAACGGTGCATGGAGGCGGACATGGACAAAAGCCTGCTGGTTCGGTTTGAGGCGCAACATCCATGGGAGGCCGGGGAAGTCAAGGCGGAAGGCTGAAATCGGGCCTGGGCGGAGGTGTTCTCACGGACTGCCCGCAGCCGCCAGTGCGGGGATGCCGGCTCTGAGCTCGATCAGCGCGGCACGCCTCCCTCTCCCCTGAGGGAGAGGGTTGGGGTGAGGGGTTACAGGTTTATCCGGGTAAGGCACTAACCCCTCACCCGCGCCTGAAGGCGCGACCTCTCCCATAAGGAGAGGTAAACCGGCGCCAGTCTGGTCTGGCTCTGGCGCCCACACCTCCTGCCTCCAACTCCTTCCCACCGCAAGGCAGTTGTTCCCGGTTGGCGGCAGACCGCAAACAAGTCTCAGGCCTGCCCGAGACTTGTGGGAAGACGACGAAAGGCGGCGCTTTAATGTGCGAGGGCGCTCCCTCCCCTGGGCGGGGTGGCGGCTGTGGGCTTTGTCGTGGCTCGTCTCGGGCACTCAAGGGAAGCGCGGGAGGCAAGGCTGCTTCGCTGCACTCCGGTGGAGCGGGCGAAGATCGGGTCGGGACGGGAGTTCCGCCCGGACGGGAAGCACCTTAGCCTCCCGCGCAAGGCTTTTCGACCCTGAGCCTCGCGCTCCGGCGGGATCTGGGACGAAACCCTCAGACCCGCTTCACGGCGCTTCTCGAACGCAGCCCTTGATGACAATCCTCGGGCTGGCGAGGCTTGGAAGATCGGCGACGCCAGCCTGCCCGAACAGGCGAAACGTCTCGTGCTCTCCACTCAGAGCCCTGGCATGCGGAACCAGCGTCTTGTCCTGCAGCGGCCAGAACCGCATCCCGCCTCCACAACCGACGCCTCGGGCGCGTCCCTCGCGAGGCAGGACACCACCAGCTATAGCCAAGGTTGCAGCACCAGTCAAGAACAAAGTGGGAACACACGCTTACCCGCACCGTCATGGCCGGCCTTGCGCTGGCCATCCACGTCTCCCTTCTACCCCCTCTGCCCTCATCCTGAGAGGCTGGTTCATAAAGGGAGTAGGTGATCCTGATCGGGTGTGATTCCGTCGCTGTTGCGACCGGCGAAGGAGATCACATCATGGTTTGGCCCAAGACCACCCGCGCCC
>JAESGY010000648.1_pt1 | contig 10216 bp, 8 predicted proteins | sample 9269841 | NCBI WGS metagenome assembly JAESGY01 (sample SAMN17022865, study PRJNA683097) | algae metagenome | isolation source: Spirirestis rafaelensis WJT71-NPBG6 and co-occurring heterotrophs from... | place: USA: Pinto Wells, Joshua Tree National Park, Colorado Desert, CA | collected 2006-08-15 | reverse complement strand
CCTCGGCCTGATGGTCCAGGCTGACCGACGCACCGGGGAGATAGTCGAGCAGGGTCTCCATCCGCTCGTGGAACAGCCCGGCCCAGTGCTCCATGCCGGGATGCTTCCGCCCGGCGCTGACCGAGACATAAAGCGGGTCCTCGGCCGCGGCATTGCCGAAGAGCTCGCGGTAGGCGGTGCGGAAGCGGGCGATCGAGGCCTCGTCGAGGAAGACCTCCCCAACCGGGCGCAGCCACAGTTCCGCCAGGGCCTCGCCGCTGCGCTGGGTGCCGGTGTCGAAGCGCCGCAGGTTCTCGATCTCGTCACCGAACAGGTCGAGCCGCACCGGGTCCGGCTCACCGGCCGGAAAGAGGTCGATGATGCCGCCGCGGACCGCATACTCGCCCGGCTCCATGACCGTACCGGTGCGGCCGTAGCCATTGGCTTCCAGGAAGGCCGTCAGCTTCTCCGGGGCAACCCTGCCGCCCTTCCGCAGCAGCAGGGTGGCGCCGAGGAAGACCTCCCGCGGCGGGACCTTCTGCACCAGGGCATTGACGGTGGTGACGACGATGCGCGGCCGGGTGCCCGGCTCCAGCAGCCGGGTCAGGGTTGCGACCCGCTCGGCCACGATCTCAGGGTTTGGGGAGACGCGATCGTAGGGCAGGCAGTCCCAGGCCGGGAAGCGCAGCACCTCGACCTCGGGGGCGAAGAAGCCCAGCGCCTCGGCCAGCCGGGCGGTGCGGGCGTCGTCACGGCAGACATGCAGGACCGGCCCCTCGGTCTCGGCGCGCCGCCGGGACAGCAGCAGGGCGTCGAACCCCTCCGGCGCGCCATGGACGATGAGCCCCTGGGCACGGTCCTGCACCTCGCTCATCGCGGTCGGAGTTTCTCGGGCAGGCCGGCACCGGTGCCGGCGCATTCCACCGCCATGCGGTCCAGCATGGGGGCCCGGCACTCGGGCGGAATGGGCCGGCGGCCGGAGAGCCAGTCGGCCAGGTCCACATCGGGGTATTCCAGCACCGCCTCAAGCTCGTCCAGCTCGGCGGTGGTGAAGGCCGCGATATGGGCCGCCACGAAGCGGCCAATCATCAGGTCGGCCTCCTTCGTCCCGCGGTGATGGGCGCGGAAGAGAAGCCGGCGGCGGCGGGGATCGAGGGTTTCTGTTTCGGTCGGCATGTCGTCACGGGGCTGAGCCGCTGGCATATAGGGGGGGATGGGAATCCTGTCAGCCCGACGCGGCATCAGCGGTGGAAGTTGCGCGTGACCGAGGAGAAGGAGGCCGATCCGCGCCTGGCGCCGCTCTTCGCTCCCCTGGCCGAGCTGCCGGGGGTGGCGCCGGCGATCGCCAAAAGGTTGAAGGAGGCGGTGGGCGGCGAGCGGGTGCTCGACCTGCTCTTTCACCTGCCCGAGCGCTACGCGCAGCGCGTCCGGATCGACAGCCCGGTCGAGGCCCCGCTGGACGCCGAGGTGATCCTGCCCGCGCTCGTCGTCTCCCTGCGGGCGGCCCGGTCGAAGCTTGGCCGACCCTATGTGGAGGTGCGGGCCGAGTCCGGCGGCAAGCGGCTGCTGATCCGCTACATCAACGGCAACCTCGCCTGGCTGCAGAAGCTGCTGCCACCGGGGACCGAGCGGCTCTTTGTCGGAAAGGTGAAGACCGAGGGCGGGGTCTGGTCCATGATTAACCCCCTCTCCGCCACCGGGCCGGAGGGGCTGCCGGAGCTGGAGCCGGTCTGGCCGCTGGTGAAGGACCTGCGGCTGTCGCAGGTGGCCAAGGCGATGGCGGCGGCGCTGGACCGGCTGCCGGAGCTGCCCGAATGGCACGACGCCGCCCTGCTGCGGCGGGAGGGTTGGCCAGGCTTCGCCACCGCGCTGCGGGCGGTGCAGCAGCCCGAAAAGGCGCCCGAGCCGCCCGTCCGCGCCCGGCTCGCCTATGACGAGGCCCTGGCGGGGCAATTGGCGCTGGCGCTGGTGCGACGGCGGGTAAGGCTGCGGGCCGGGCGGCCGCTGACCGGTGACGGCCATCTCCGTGCCCAGGCGCTGGCCGCCTTCGGGCATGACCTCACCCCCTCCCAGGCGCATGCCCTTTCGGAGATCGATGCCGACCTTGCCGCCCCGCATCGCATGCTGCGGCTGCTGCAGGGCGATGTCGGCGCCGGCAAGACGCTGGTCGCGGTGCTCGCCATGCTCCGGGCGGTGGAGGCCGGCGCCCAGGCCGCGCTGATGGCTCCGACCGAACTGCTGGCGCGGCAGCATATCCGCACCCTCGACCGCCTCTGCACCCCGGCCGGCGTTCGGGTGGAACTGCTGGCGGGCAGCGTAAAGGGGGCGCAGCGCAAGCGGGTGCTGGGCGGCCTCGCCAGCGGCGCGGTGGATATCGTGGTCGGCACCCATGCCCTGTTCCAGGAGGGGGTGGCCTTCCGCGACCTCGGCCTCGCGGTGGTGGATGAGCAGCACCGCTTCGGCGTGGCGCAGCGCCTGATGCTGGCCGAGAAGGGCGACGCCGCCGACATGCTGGTGATGACCGCGACACCCATCCCCCGCACCCTGCTGCTGACGCAATGGGGCGAGATGGCGGTCAGCCGGCTCTCCGGCAAGCCGGCGGGGCGGCAGCCCATCACCACCACGCTGCACGGGCTGCGGCAACTGCCGGATGTCGTCGCCGGCATCGCCCGCGCGATGGAGCGCGGCGCCCGGGTCTACTGGGTCTGCCCGCATGTGGCCGAGAGCGACGCCATCGATATCGCGGCCGCCGAGACCCGCTTCGCCGAGCTCTCCGAGCGCTTTCCCGGCCAGGTCGGCCTCGCCCATGGTCAGCTGGATCCGGAGGTGCGGGAGGCCGCGATCCGCGACTTCGCCGCCGGCCGCACGAAGCTGCTGGTGGCGACCACCGTCATCGAGGTGGGCGTGGACGTGCCGGAGGCGACGGTGATGGTGGTGGAGCATGCCGACCGCTTCGGCCTGGCGCAGCTCCATCAGCTCCGTGGCCGGGTCGGGCGCGGCTCGGCGGCCAGCTACTGCATGCTCCTCTATGACGAGGCGCTCGGCATGACCTCCCGCGAGCGGCTGCTGATCCTGCGGGACACGGAGGACGGCTTCGCCATCGCGGATGCGGATTTCCGCCTGCGCGGCGGCGGCGAGGCGCTGGGCACGCGGCAATCAGGCGCGCCGGTCTTCCGGCTCGGCCTTTCCGAAGGCGAGGCGCAGGAGGGGCTGATCATCATGGCCAACCGCGACGCCGCCCTGCTGTTGGAGAAGGACCCGCTGTTGCAGGGACCACGCGGCCAGGCGGCGCAGGTGCTGCTCAGGCTCTTCGGCCGGGCGGAGGCCATGGCGACGCTGAGGGCAGGTTAGGACTCGGCCAGCGCCCGGAGCGCTCCCCCCGCCTGCAAAACTCCCCCGTTTCAGGCGGTTGCAACTGCCGGCTGAACCTCCCCTTGCAAAGCCCTGTCAGACTTGTACATCGGCCGGCTGGACGGGGCAGAGACGGGGGGACCGGCATTGGCCGCGCTGATCGAGATCGAGCGCCTGACCAAACGTTTTTCCGGGTTCACCGCCGTGGACGACGTGTCCTTCTCGGTGGCCCGTGGGGAAGTGCTCGGCTTCCTCGGCCCGAACGGCGCCGGGAAGTCCACCACCATGCGCATGCTGGCCGGCTTCATGCCGCCGACATCGGGCACCGCCCGCATCTGCGGCGCCGATGTGGTCACCCAGCCGGTCGCGTCCAAGCGCCATCTCGGCTTCCTGCCGGAAGGCGCCCCGACCTATCCGGAGATGACCGTCACCGGCTTCCTCGCCTTCGCCGGCCGCATCCGCGGCTTCCGGGGTTCGGAGCTGCATGACCGCGTCGCCCAGGCCATGCTGCTGACCCAGCTCGACGGCGTGCGGCTGCAGCCGATCGAGACCCTCTCGAAGGGCTTCAAGCGCCGCGTCGGCCTGGCCCAGGCGCTGCTGCACGACCCTCCGGTGCTGGTGCTGGACGAGCCGACGGATGGCCTCGACCCGAACCAGAAGCATGAGGTGCGTGAGCTGATCCGCCGCATGGCGCCGCAGAAGGCGATCGTCATCAGCACCCATATCCTGGAGGAGGTGGGCGCCGTCTGCACCCGCGCCATCATCATCGCCCGCGGCAAGCTGGTGGTGGATGCGCCCCCCTCGGTGCTGGAGCGCGAGGGCCGCAGCCTGGAGGAGGTGTTCCGCAGCCTCACCCTCGGGGAACCCGCGCCGGCCGCCACGAGGGAGGCCGCGTGATGGCCCCTGCCCTCACCGTCGCCCGGCGCGAGCTGGCCGGCTATTTCGCCACGCCGGTCGCCACGGTCTTCATCGTCATCTTCCTGGTGCTGGCGGGCGCCCTGACCTTCACCCTGGGCAATTTCTTCGGCCGCGGCCAGGCCGATCTGCAGCCCTTCTTCTCCTTCGTCCCCTGGCTTTTCCTGTTCCTCGTCCCGGCGCTGACCATGCGGCTCTGGGCGGAGGAACGCCGCCTCGGCACGATCGAGCTGCTGCTGACCCTGCCGCTGCCCCAGTGGCAGGCGGTGCTCGGCAAGTTCCTGGCGGCCTGGGCCTTCTGTGGCATCGCCCTCGCCCTCACCTTCCCGCTCTGGATCACGGTCAATGTGCTGGGGCAGCCGGACAACGGCGTCATCCTCGCCGGCTATGTCGGCTGCCTCATGGTCGCGGGCGCCTATCTCGCGGTCGGCGCCGCCGTCTCGGCCATGACCAAGAACCAGGTGGTCGCCTTCGTCCTCGCCGTCGCCTTCTGCTTCATCTTCGCGGCGAGCGGCAGCCCGGTGGTGACGGAATTCCTCTCCGCCCGCTTCCCCGTGCTGGCGGAGGTCTCCCGCGCCCTATCGGTCGCCGACCGCTTCACCGGCTTCACCCGTGGCGTCATCGGCGCGCGCGACCTCGTGTTCTTCGCCTCTTTCATCGGCTTCTTCCTGTTCGTGAACGCGGTGGTGCTCGACCACCGGAAGGCGGACTGACGCATGAGCGCGACCTCGCTTCCCGCCGCGCGCCCGGGGGCGCGGCGCCTCTGGTCCTCGGCCATCGGGCTGCTCGCCGCAGCCGTGCTCGCCATCGGCGTCAACATACTGGCGGACCGGCTGCTGCCGCGCGCCCGCATCGACCTGACGGCGCAGCGCCTCTACACCCTCTCGGATAGCACGCGGAAAGTGCTGTCTGAGCTGAAGGACCCGATCACCCTTCGCTTCTTCTATTCCCGCCGCCTCGGCGCGGAGATACCGGTCTATGGCGCCTATGCCGACCGTGTGCGGGAGATGCTGGCGGAGTACGTCGCCCTCTCGAACGGGAGGGTGAGGCTGGAGGTCTACGACCCCGAACCCTTCTCCGAGCTGGAGGACCGGGCGATGGCCTTCGGCCTGCAGGGCGTGCCGGTGGACCAGTCCGGCGAGCAGGTCTATTTCGGCCTGGCCGGGACCAACCTGGTGGATGACGAGCGGAGCATCGCCTTCTTTCAGCCGGACCGCGAGCGCTTCCTGGAATACGACCTGACGCGCCTGGTCTATGAGCTGTCCAACCCGCAGCGCCCGGTGATCGGTGTCATGTCGGCCCTGCCCTTGAACGGCGACCCGCGGGCGATGATGCTGCGCAACCCCGCGCTCGGCCAGCCGGCGGTGGTCATGACCCAGCTCCGGCAGTTCTTCACCGTCAAAGATGTCCCGCTCGATGCCCCGGTGATCGAGCCGGAGGTGCAGGTGCTGGTCGTCGCCCATCCGCAGGGCCTGACCGAGGGCGCGCAATACGCCATCGACCAGTTCGTCATGCGCGGCGGCAAGCTCTTCGTCCTGGTGGACCCGCACAGTGAGAGCCAGGCGAGCCGCCCGAACCTCACCGGGCAGCCGCCGCAGGATACGTCCTCCTCGCTCGACCGGCTGCTGCATGCCTGGGGTGTCGAGGCGCCGTCGGACAAGGTGGTGCTCGACCTGCGTGGCGCCTGGCGGGTGCGGGCCAACCCGCAGGACCGGGTGCAGGCGGTGGACTATGTCGCCTGGTACAACCTGCAGGGCGACAGCCTGAACCGCGAGGAGGTCTCGCTCGCCCAGCTCGAGCAGGTGACGGTCGCCTCGGCCGGCGCGCTGCGGAAGCGGGAGGGCGCGGCGGTGGAGTTCGTCCCGCTGCTCACCACCTCCCCCCAGACCATGGTGGTGGATGCGGCGCGGGTGCGGCAGGAGCCGAACCCGGTCCGGCTGCTGGCGGATTTCCGCAGCGGCAATGAGCGCCACGTGATCGTGGCGCGCCTGCGCGGCGAGCAGGCCTCCGCCTTCCCGGACGGTCCCCCGCGCGACGTGGATGGGAACCCGCCGTCCGCCGAGGGCCAGGAGCGCCCGGCCGGCCGGCCGGCCCATATCGCCCGCAGCCAGGGCCCGGCCAATATCGTCGTTGCCAATGACAGCGACATCCTGGAGGACCGCTTCTGGGTCCGCATCCAGGAATTCTTCGGCCAGCAGGTGGCGACGCCCTTCAGCGGCAACGGCTCGCTCGTGGTCAATCTGGTGGACACGCTGGCCGGCTCGGATGCGCTGATCTCGCTCCGCTCCCGCGGCGAGAGCCTGCGGCCCTTCGACCTGGTGGAGGATATCCGCCGCAACGCCGATGCCGAATACCGCCAGACCGAGCAGCAGCTGACGCGCAAGCTTGAGGAGACCGAGCGCCGGCTGCGCGAGCTGCGGCAGGGAACGCCCACCGCCCCGGGCGGCGAGCGGAACCAGAACCAGTCCGTCATCACGCCGGAGCAGCGGGCCGAGATCGACGCGGCGCGGCAGGAGATCGTCAATACCCGCCGCCAGCTCCGTGCCGTGCAGCTCGAGCTCCGCCGCGACATCGAGGGGCTGGAGACGGTGCTGCGCATCGTCAACATCGCACTCGTCCCGGCGCTGCTGACGGCCTTCGCCATCGGCCTGGCCTTGATGCGCCGCCGCCGCCGCGCCGCGGCGCGGGCCTGAGGGGAGCCGCCGATGAACCGCCGCAACCTGCTGGTCCTGGGCGGCGCGGCCGCCGCCGTCCTTGCTGCCGCCATCCTGCTGACGCCCGACGATGCGGAGCGGGCCACCCTCTCCCCGGGTGGCCTCGCCTTTCCCGGCCTCGCCGAGCGGCTGCGGGACGCCGCCCGCATCGAGGTGGCGAAGCAGGACGGGACACTGACCCTGCTGCGTCAGGGTGAGGCCTGGGTGCTGCCGGACAGGGGCAACTACCCCGTCCGCGCCGAGAAGATGCGGGAGATGCTGGTCGGCCTGACAGAGCTGCACCTCGCCGAGGCCCGTACCTCCGACCCCGGGCAGCATGAGCGGCTCGGCGTCGATGACCCGAAGCGGCCGGGCAGCACGGCGCTGCTGCTGCGGGTGCTGGATGGCACCGGCGCCCCGATCGCGGAGCTCATCCTCGGCCGCCGCCGTGTCCGCACCCAGGGCAATGTGCCCGAAAGCATCTATGTCCGCCGCCCGGTGGAGGCACAGGCCTGGCTTGCCGAGGGGCGCCTTGCGGTCGATGCCGACCCGCAGCTCTGGCTCGACCGCGACATCGCCAACCTGCCGCAGGACCGCATCCAGCGGGTGGAGGTGCGGCGCGCCGGCGAGCCTGCCCTGGTCCTGGCCCGGCCCGGTGAGTCCGATGCGAAGCTCCGCATCGAGGTGCCGGCCCAGGCGCCCGAGGCGGATGAGGTGGCGCTGGACGAGATCGCCCGCGCCTTCGAATTCCTCACCTTCCTGGAGGTCCGACCCGCCGCCGGGGTGCCGGGCGAGGCGCAGGGCGAGAGCCGCTTCAGCCTGACGGACGACCTCGCCATCACGGTCCGTCCCTTTCTCGACCAGGGCAATGTCTGGATCCGGCTGCAGGCCGAGGGCGGCAGCCCGGAGGCGGCACGGCTGAATGTCCGCTGGGAGCCCTGGGCCTACCAAGTCGGCGTCTGGAAGCTGAAGGCCTTCGCCCCTCGGCTGGAGGATCTGAAGCCGCGCGAGGCGAACACCCCCGCTTCCCCCGAACCCGCCGCGCCGCCGCGATGAGCCGGGAATATCCCGACCGGCCCTGGGTCGGCATTGGCGTGGTCGCCTTCGACGGCGCCCCGGGCGAGGAGCGCGTGTTGCTGGTCCGGCGCGGCAAGCCGCCGCGGGAGGGCGCCTGGTCGCTCCCCGGCGGTGCCCAGCATGTCGGCGAGCGCGCCGAGGCCGCGGCGCGGCGCGAGCTGCTCGAGGAGACCGGGATCGAGGTGGGTGGCCTCGAACTTGCCGCCGTCTTCGATTCCATCAGCTATGACGAGGCCGGTGCGGTGCGCTGGCACTACACCATCATCGATTTCTGCGGCCGCTGGACGTCGGGGGAGGCCCGGCCGGGCGACGATGTCGCCGCTGTGGCCTGGGCCTTGCCGGAGGAACTGCCGCTCTATGACCTGACCCCCGACGCGCTGCGGGTGATAGCGGAGTCGCGCCAGCGCCTGGCGCAGGGCTGAGGGCAGAGGCCTGTCGCCTCATACCTGGCTCATGACATGCCCACCCATGTCATGAGCCAGGCGCCGGCGGCCCTTTGGGCCTTGGCTTCGCGGCACGTGCCGCGGCGCGCATGCGCGCGCTCGGCGCCCCCGCGAGCCACAGGTCGGGGCGTCATGAGCCGAGCATCACACCTCCGCCACGCATCTGCCGCCTGGCCGGCGCCTAGCGGCCGTCCCGGTCTCCGCCACCGTGAGGCATCTGCTGGCCCGGGCGCGACCGCGCCATGGGGTCGCGAAGATCGTGATCAAAGGCTGCGGAACGCAGGCCCCGGTCCTTGCGTGGCGGCCTAGTCTGTAACCCATGACGAACCCTCGGAGACCGCCCATGCCGGGACGCCGTTCCCTCCTCCTCGGGACCGGGGCGCTGCTCGCGGCCCCTGCCCTCCAGGCCCAGCCAATTGCGGGTGGGCGGTCCATCCGCCTCATCGTGCCCTTCCCGCCTGGCGGGGCGGTGGACATCCTCGGCCGGCTGCTGGCGGACGGGCTCGGGCCGGCGCTCGGCCAGACCGTCGTCGTGGAGAACCGCTCGGGCGCCGGCGGCAATATCGGCACCGATGCCGTCGCCAAGGCGACGCCGGACGGCAGCACCATCGGCCTGGTCGGCGTGACCAATCTCTGCGCCGCGCCCTTCCTCTACCGCTCCATGGCCTTCGACCCGCAGAAGGACCTAGCGCCGATCTCGCAGGTGACGACCGGCGCGGTGCTCTGCGTGGTGAATGCGGAGACGGCGCGGCGCAGGGGCTGGACCGACTTCCCCGCCCTCATCGCCTGGGCGAAGGCGCATCCGGAGGAGGTGCGCATGGGCTCCTCCGGCACCGGCACCACCAGCCATCTGACCATCGAGGCGGTGAACCGCGCGACCGGCGCCCGCATCACCCATGTGCCCTATCGTGGCGGCGCCCCGGCCATCAACGACCTGCTGTCCGGCGTCATCGACATGATGTTCGATGTCATGCCGGCGTTGATGCCGCATGTGGAGGGCGGGAAGTTCAAGGCGCTCGCCGTCAGCAGCGCACAGCGCCTGGACATCCTGCCCGAGGTGCCGGGGATGGCGGATTTCGCCGCGCTTGGCCTCGGCGATCTCGATATCCAGAGCTGGAACGCGCTGATGGCGCCGGCCGGCACCCCGGACGAGGTGGTGGGCCGGCTCGCCGCCGCGCTGCGGCAGGTGACAGCCGAGCCGGGCTTCGTCGAGCGGCTGCGCCCGCTCGGCTATACCGTCGTCACCAGCGAGACGCCGGCGGCGCTGGCCGGGAAGATCCGGGCGGAGACCCCGCGCTGGCAACGGCTGGTGGAGATATCCGGCGCGCGGCTCGACTGATTGTTGCAAGTCGGCCGCGACCGGCCGCGCTGCCCGCAGAGAACGGGCGCGCGGTACGGCTCTTTGCTTTTCGAGCAGCTTCGCGCGTCTGGTCGTTCACGGCCTCCCGCGATCTGCTCTAGCATCCCGGGCGGCCACCAGAAGGGAACGTCCCCCATGCCGCTCGAGACCCATGACGCCCGGGACCTGTCCATCGCCGACCAGCGCTGGCAGGCCCGGATCGACCTCGCCGCCGCGCACCGCCTGGCGGCGATGCACGGCTTCAACGAGGGCATCTTCAACCACTTCACCCGACGCGTCCCGGGTACCGGGGACCGCTATTACCAGATCCCCTTCGGACTGCACTGGTCGGAGGTCACCGCCTCCTGCTTCATGGAGGTGGACTATGACGGCAGGCTGCTGGCCGGCGAGGGCCATGT
>JAESGY010000647.1_pt1 | contig 10280 bp, 13 predicted proteins | sample 9269841 | NCBI WGS metagenome assembly JAESGY01 (sample SAMN17022865, study PRJNA683097) | algae metagenome | isolation source: Spirirestis rafaelensis WJT71-NPBG6 and co-occurring heterotrophs from... | place: USA: Pinto Wells, Joshua Tree National Park, Colorado Desert, CA | collected 2006-08-15 | reverse complement strand
TGGCGATCGCCTGTCTGTGAGAATGCCTTGAAGCGCAAATCCCTCGCACTACCCCCGCGCTTGTCATGTTCAGATGTGTTTGCCCTGTCTGCCCACTCGCGCTTTATGCCAGTTGCGTAAGTCCTGTGATCCTTGAACTATGTTATGGTTTACCCCGAATCCACGGTGATATAACCTTGAAATTGGTTCATTATCTCTATCAATTTCTGGAATCCTAACTGTAATTTAGGGTTAATAAAAACGATTAACCAAGGTTTAATTAAATTCCAGAATATATATGGTTGAATAATTAATCTTAAATTGTTTAAGGTGGACTTCCATCCCAAAGTAAAATCCCACCACTGATGTTTACTAAAATCCATAGGTTCTCTTGAGGTTGGTGGTCATATTTTCTCATTGTGACTTTCACTGTCAGATTCATTTATAGCTTGGGCTTGTAAACTTAGTAAGAAATAGGCACTCATAACTAGTTCCCACCATCTTTCTATTACAATCTTTGTAGGGAAACATCTTAAGTAAAAAATATCAACAGAGGTCATAATCTGATGTTAAAAAATTCTCAGACACAAATTCAAAAAACCGCACAAATTTTGACACAGGGTTTTATTGATGACCCCTGTTTTGCCTTTATTTTTGGTGAAAATGCAAATAAATTCCAGGCTTTAAACGCATTCTTTGAGCTATTCGCAACTGATGCAATGGAGCGAGGTGAAATCATTACTGCGCCAGAGGAACAAGGAGCCTGTATTTGGTATCCTGCGGAAGTAGAAATTTTTAACGAGCAATTTGAACAAATCCTGGCTGAAATTATTTCGAGGGCATCGCATTTTTGCGGTTGGGAATCGGGAAAACGTTGTGAAGAACTAATCCAAAAACTTGGTGCGAGTGAACCCGAAGCTCCCCATTGCGAAGTGTTTTTTATTGCTCTGAAACCAGAAGCACGGGGAAAAGGAATTGGCGAGAGTTTGTTAAAACCAGTTCTGAATTATGCCGATACAGAAAAATTTGGTTGTTATCTTGTGTCTTCTAATTCTCGTAATATCTCATTTTATCAACGGTACGGTTTTCAGCAATTCTGCCCAATTGAAATTAGTGATTCCTACTCGATGACTGGGATGTGGCGCGACTGTGTTAGTTAGTAGATGTCACATCTTCGACTGATTGAATAATTGTCATTCCCCCTGATTTGCTATCGGCGTATCGGATTAGGTAGTCAAGTCGCTTCTCCCAGGGGGAGAGGCTGCGCCAACGCTCCAATTCAAAAAGGGTCAGGCATAACAGTTTTAAATTTGGTTTTATTAAATTTACTTTATGAAGCTAAATTTGGTTACTTATATCTGCGTCGATATTCCCACGGCTTCTCCAACCCTGGCTGACTCCACACCCCAGCCTTGGATGCGATCGCTATCTTCTGGGCTTGTTCACTCTTCGTTGTTGCGTTCACACATTTATTTTAGATTTGTTTTGTAGCATGAATGCGAAAGCGCAAGACCTTACGGGGAGACTCGGCGAAAGACGCAAGCTTCATAGTTACTAGCTATCCTCTAAGAATTATTCAAACAGCGATCACGTTATTTTCCTCTAAGAATTATTCAAACAGCGATCGCGTTATTTTCCTCTAAGAATCATCAGAAGAAATGCGTAACTGCGGCAATCGCTTAACTCTTCTCCCTTTGGGACTTGCGAAAATCTACCAACGCGTTAAAAACCGCTTCTGCATCAAACCCAGAGGTATTTTGGATGTTAACCCTCTTCTGTCACTCTCCGAGAGGGTGATCGCTATAAGCCTCATCAGGCAATTAATACAAGCTATCCTATTAGAAAAAAATGGGTGTTGTATTTGTTATTAGAAAAAAATAGCCGCGATCGCTTCGTATGCAAAGGCTCTAGAACTCAGAAATGGCAAATGTTTTCGGAGAGTGACAGAAGAGGGTTAATTGACACATCAGAGTTGAGACTGATAAACGAACCTGTAATTACCATCAGCCCAGACTCAGATAACCCTAAAACTCGTGCCTTAGACTCAGTTGACAGCTTTTTCATCTGCTCGGATAACAGAGTTTCTTTTTCTTCTTGTGACAAGCTATCTAGGATTCGTCTTATATCGTCCAGCGACACAAATTTGATTCCTTCCAGCATAAATAGTAATTATGCACCTTGATAATAGATAGCTATCAATCATACTATCTACACAGCAATTGCCGAGTCAAAGCCCGCGCTGTAATTATCTGAAATAGCTGAATTTTGCTTAGTTCTCTTCCACTTGCGACCAATTGCTAATAATGCTGCTTCCATTTCTTCATCATCAGCAGCCTCAATCATTTCCGCAAGCCTTTTACTCGTGTCCCTTTCCGCTAATGGCTCCTCAGCCAATAGTTGACAAAAGTATTTTCTAGAGCCAGGGGCAAGCTGATCCATCCCTTCTAGTAAAGCTGCAAATACCTCTGGGCTTACCCATTTCTGCCCAGAGCGAAACTGGGATAGGTGATTTTGGCTTATACCAGCTAGTGCGGCTAATTCCTTTCCCTGAATGCCGTGTTGATCCATCGCCTGCTTAAATAGCTGGTAAATTTGCATAAATATTTCATTCCCTAGTTTTGTAACTACTAGATACAATTTAAAATATAATTTATCTACTAGATAAATCCGATCAATTTAGTAGGTTGATCAGATTACAATTCTACTCCAAATAAAACAGCCCTGATAAACATACATCTTATCAGGGCAATTTTTGAACTTGCGACAATATTATGACAATACGGTGTTTTTCTCAAGTATCCCCAGACGGATCTTTGTGTGTATCGGCTGTGACTGAGGTGCAGTCATGACAGAGCAGCATTATCGGATGACGTTAAGTGATGCAATCGCAGTCCACGGATACAGATTTGGCGTAATTTACAGAATTTACTGCGAAAAAACCAACTTTTCTTATATTGGGCAAACCAAAGATATACATAACGGAAATACCGGAAATGTCAAAGGATTGCCCCGAATTAAGACCCACTACAACGCCTTAAAAAAAGGATGCCATCCATGCTTAAAGCTACAAGCTGCCTGGGATAGCAGCAAGGGCAAATCAATCAGACATGAAATTTTAGAAGTTATTCCGCGTGCTGAAGATGAGGGGGAATGGATATTCAGAAAAAAATTATTAAGTGCAGAAAAACCCTGGCAGGAGGTTTACAAACATCACGAAGAACTAGCACCCGTTCGACACTACGCATTAAAGGCACAGGAACTTAAGGAGCTAAAGGACGCAGGAATTGTCAACAATGCAACTTTCGTTTATTTTGCACTCAAACTAAAAAATCCCTGGTGTGATCGCCCAATTCGTATTAAGCCAGCAGAGTTTGCCGTTGAGTGGGATATTCCCGAAAGCAGCGTTTATGAGGCGATCGCAAAACTCAAAAGTTCACAACTCATCAACATCGATCAAGCAGAAATCATCATCCGATGGCAAACTGATTCTCAACAAGCCAGTCATTCTGACAATCCAGAATTGATTCTGGAAAATCAGAATGAATTCCAGGATTCCAGAATAGATTCTGACAATCCAGAATTGATTCTGGAAAATCAGAATGAATTCCAGGATTCTGGAATTCATTCTGGGATGTCAGAAAATGAAGCGCCAGAACCGATGCACAGTAAGGATTCTGAAAAGCCTCATACTCTTCATACTCTTCAAACTTTTAAAGACACTACAGAAACAGAAGGTGGTGCTTTAAAAATTTTTGAAAGATATGAAGGAAAGCTTAAGCTCTACGGGATTCACAGAAACATTTGGAAGAACGGAGAAATAATCCCAAATCCGAGGATGAAAAGCATTCTGGAAGCGATCGCTGCGAAATTCTTACCCTTAAGAAATATTCCGGTGAAAAGGGGCATGTCTGCGGTTGTCACGACGATGGAAGTCCAGAGTTTTGGGTAAAACTCGATAGTCATGATTTGCAGATTAGAGTTTTGGCATCAGAAGTAAGATTCTTAGAGGAAAAAGGAACGAACGCAGAATGCAACTTAAACAACTTGACCTCTGCTCAGGAGTTGGAGCCGGATTGCTTAAACACACAAGCTTGTTTGCAGGAATCGCCGGTTTTGAACTTGGAATTAGAGCAGCCGGAGCAAGCGAACTCATCAAAACAGAACTGTTTATTGAAAACAACCCCGACGCTCAAGCAATCCTCAAATACAGATTTCCTGGTATCCGCATCCACAGCGACATCAGAGACTACAGCCCCAGCCGTGGAGAATCTAACTTGTACACAGTTGGATTTCCTTGCACTGGAACCTCAATTGCAGGAAACAAAACAGGACTCGACCATCCAGAATCAAGACTTTGGTTTGAAGCCTTGCGGTGCATTGCAGACGGGCAACCAGACTTTGCAATTATCGAAAATCCTACAGGACTTATCAACCGAGGATTACGAGCAGTGCTTGGAGGACTCAGAATGGCTGGCTATAGCTGGGACGATCCGCAAATCATATCAGCTGCGGAACTCGGAAGTCCACACGAAAGAGAAAGACTTTTCATCGTTGCCTACTCCGACAACATACGTCAAAGGCTCAACGGGATGCAGACCAGCTGGTCAGACCAGATTGGAGCAGAGATTAAGAACATTTATCAAGAGCGGGGACAAGCTAAATTCAGCAGTACCAGGATGGATGATGGGGTTCCCAGTTGGCTGGGTGGAAAAAGTATTGATGGATGGTGGCGAGGCAATATCAATACAGCTCCCATTTACCCAGGAGTACGCCACCACCTCAAGAAACGCCGAGAATGTAACGACCTCTACGCCCGATCAGTCTGCCCCCTCCAAGCAGCGATCGCAATTAAGCGGGTCTGTTACCTCGCCCAGAACGCAAATATTGAGAGCTAATGCTCAACCAGGAACTTACATCATTGACCAGTACGAATCATTGGGAATTATTAAAGACAATTTTGACCTTGGTTTTGTGGTCGATTGGCTAGGTTTTGGTAAAGTCCCTGTGCCCATATCTGGGCAAAATTTAAGTTACATCTGGGAACGAGATGATGAGCTTGTTGGTAAGTTGGCGATTGCGCCCCAAGCACTAATAGAAAAATTCTTAGAGGAAACTCAACTCATATCGACAATAAACGCGCCCTCAGTAACTCACTCTGACGCAGAGTTGCCAGCATCGCCCTCGGTAGAATCCTTTATCTCAACTCAATTACTGTCAACCCAAGAAATAATTGAGGCTTTATCAATATCGGAGGACGAGCTAGACGAGTTTTGGAATAATGAACCAGCACTCTTTAAGGGGTTTAAAATTCAGTGGCTTGGAGCAACGATTCAAAAGTGGAGAGTAGAGTCAGAGAATAGATTACCACAGTCTGAATCGATACCCGAAAAATTCTTAGAGGATAAAAAGCAATCACCCTCAATAGAACCACTTAGCTTATCTTCAATAGAGGGTAATACAACACCAGAGAATTCGAGCGAGGAAAGCACTGCTGATACAAAGCAATTACCCCCACGAAAACGCAGGCAACGCAAGGGATGTTTGTACAAATACTTAGAAAACAAGAAGCTTAAAAATGGCAACATAGCCTCATATCCGCGTGTAATCGGGGAAACACGCGACCCAGATAACCCTAAGCATTGGCGCTGGGGTTTTAACTGGGAAGAAAAAATTGATGGCGAATGGAAGGGGCGCAGTATTGGTTCAGTTCCTATAGGTGCGATCGCGCTTATTCAATCAATGCAAAAATCTGGAGTGCCGTTATCGGAAATTATCGGATTTATAAGACGCTCAAAGAACAAACGATGAAACAATTCGCGATCACCCATCCGCCAAGACACGCGATCGCCTTTGTTTGAACCCAAAAGCCCCCTTGACTTTTGGAGAGGGCTTTCTTCACATTATTACCAAGAGAGGGAAAGGGGTGCATGGTAAGGGGTAAAGGGTCGAGGATAAGAGGGGACTCCCCCTCTTTCTCATTTCTGTTCGTTGACTCCTGAAAGTTCGGCAATGACACGCTCCAAGCCAGCAACGACTCGTGCCAAGCGCTCGTAGTCAACTTTGTCGGGAGTATCTCCTTGGGTGTGGTAATAAGGATAGCGGAAAGGCGCGGTATCTGTAACCATCACACCTGGATAGCCCTGCTGCCAGAATGACCAATGATCTGACCAGCCAACGCCAGGAATCTCGCCAGCAAGAGCAGCACCTTCAGAGGGAAATTGAGTATGGCTCCGGAAGGAAAGGAGCACCTCCCTAACTAGTGCTCCAGAATTGATATTGCCAACAAAGCCAATGTAGTTTCCTTGTAACGGATAGATAGAACTCAAAGGAGCGGGATATTTCTGGCTGCCAATCTTATCGGAGTAATAGCCCATTGTTTCCAAACTGAGCATGGCAACAACTTTTTCTTTTCGCTGTTTGCAACGTCTGGCATACACTAGACTGCCCATATTTTCTGTCTGAAAAAAGGGCGGTTCTTCATTGACAAACTCGACAAAGCGAAGGGTTCGCTCAGGCTTGCTACCAGCAAATAGACGAGCAAGCTCTAGGGTAGCAGCAGCACCAGTGCCATTATCGTTTGCTCCCGGACTAAAGGACACTGAGTCATAATGACCGCCGATAATGACAATCTCGTCTGCTCGTTGTGACCCTTGAATTTCAACTTCAAGGTTGTAGTAGGTTTGGTTGTTAATGGTGTATCCCTGCTGTGAAATTGAGTACCCAGCAGAGGCAAAGGAAGCTTTGAGGAAATCAGCAGCAGCCGACAAACCTTTGTAGTACACGTAGTTACGTTGTCCAATCTCACTGGCAAGCTTTTCCACATCTTGTTTTAGGGCATCCCGTAGTGTGGTTTCTTTCTGAGTCAGTTCCGGCAACTGACCCCTGAAGCTTTCCCCTGGCATCTGAATCATAGCAAAGTACGCCGAACTTATGAGACTACCTAGAATGATAGCCAAGACACTCAGTCCGATTGCAACTGTGACTTTTGGCATTTCCGCATTTAACTCCACATTGGCGATATTAGCAGCAAAGCGCTCCTAAGTACTTTTAAGCGATTGCAGCCTACTTTAAGTTCGTGAAACGAGCGCCACCAACCTAGCGTCCTAAAATCTCTAACTGTGCAGATGCAATCCGCTTTCTCTCCTCTCCCCGACGGTCATACCGTGCAGTTATTGCAGGATTTGAATGTCCGGCTAAACTCTGAACAGTAGCAATATCAACACCAGCATTTAATAAGTCAGAAACGAATGTACGCCGCATGTCATGGGGCGAGAAATGTTCTAAACCAACTTCTTTACATCGTTTCTGCAAAATAAACAATATCGCCTGGGGCGTGAGTCGCTGCATTACCACCCGACCGGATTTATTAACTTGACACAGTAACGCCCCAGCTTCAAGAGTCCTAATTTCTAGCCAATCATTTACAATCTTCGTCGCACCTGGAGATAAATAAACTGTCCGGTCAACTCTTCCCTTACCAGACCGGATTTTAATTGACCCATCATTATTAAAATCTTTCAAATCAAGCTTAACCACCTCAGCCCGACGCAAGCCGGCACCGCGAAGGATAGCGATTAATGCAGCATCTCTAAATCCGGCAGGGGTGCGATCGCTAAAACAAACCCTCATTAGTGAATCAATTTCATCTTGACTTAGCGCCCTTCCCCTCAATTCTTTCGACGCTTTCACGCTGGTGATATCAACTGCACGAGCATAGTCAACAGGTGATATCAATTCAAGTCTTAACGCTTCCTTGAGAACACGCCGTAATGCACATAATATACGGTTAACTGTCGCCGGTTCATAATTCTTGATGAGTGCAGCACGAATGGCGGCGGTATGTTTATAGCGCAGCGCTGCCCAATCCAATGTTAAATAATCAGCCTCGCCATTAGTTAGTAGTTGGGCAACTAAAGAGAGCGATCGCTTCATCGTCGGTGACGACCCAGGCGCAAGTGAAGAAAGGTAAACGCTTGCTGGGTGTTCGGTCAGCGGCGGCGGGATTGTCATCACCAGCGATTGGACAGTGGTTTGAGACATCGCTTATTAGAAGGGGGGTTCTAGGAAAACATATTCCGCACAATAATATTTTGATAAGCAATCCACAATCGTGCTGATGATAAACGTTTCGCACTCAGTATTTTCCTCTCTACGAGACACTACGTGAACGCTTGAAAATCAGGGGAGCAATGTCTACACATGTTTATATACCAGCATGTAGATAGTTTGATGTCCACAAATGCTTATATACCAAGGTGTAGACAGTTGAAACGCGATCGCACTACTGCCCTTTAACTTCGTCATAGTCTGTGCGATTGCTCGTCATCTCCACCCACCGAATTGATAATTTTCAAGCGTTCACGTAGTGTCTCGTAGAGAGGAAATTGATGAAATAAAGTAGAAGGCGATCACGTAGCAAGTCAAGAGAGTGAGTATCAGTCTACACAGTATCATCCATCCAGCCACAGGAGTAGTCCCAATGCACCCAGTAGATGTAATCTCGGTCAAACTCGGCTCCGCACGAGCGGACATTTGCCGGTAAACATTGGATGCCAGTCAATCAGTTCTAGCTGCTGCTGTTGCGTCCACCGCTGTTCGGGCTGCAAAATTAACTCGCCATTATAGTAACTTGCACCTTCTGGTTCCCACAGTTCCTCTGGTTCAATGTTGGGGTCTTCTCGAAAGTCCAAGCAGCTATTTTCCTCTGGTCCGGTTGGGTGAACGGTACAGACGAGGTGGGGATTATGACTGTAAAGGAGACAGCGATCGCATTGGGGGATTTTTGGCATACTACCAGTTATACACCCTGTTTTTGACTCTAAGAAGTATCGAAACTGCATTACTGACCGAGGAGTAATTTAGCCAACGAAAAGTGTCTATTCCTCTTGCCATTATTGCTACCAATAACGGAATAAAGCCAAAAAGTGACCAATAATTCAGATTTTCATTGACTACGAACCCACAATCATTCTTGAGGGGTTGCTACTGTATTCCCTCATGATTCCAGCGAGAAAAGCAAGAATTGGCTGGCATCGGCTTTGTCGTGGCTTGAGTTTAAAATTTGATGAACATAGGAATAATCCAGCGCTACAGTAACGGGTTTTTAGAAGTTGTACCAGAGAGTGACTATTGGCAGATTGCAGCGGTACACATCAATGGCGAAGCCTACTGCCCTACTCCGATGCTTTATCATTCAGAAAAAGTGGCACTAACCAAAGCTGCACAAATTTATGATTGGCTAGCTGACCACGAACACCAAATCAGTGATGGGGTTTGCTACTGCGAAAAATTGAAACTCATTCTATGGCAGCAACCGAAAGTATCTTAGTTGACCTTGTATTAATAGCTGCTTTGTGAGTAAGCTTGTAGTCCCTGCCTCATAGTGTGGGGATTTTCTTTGTATGTGCGCGCGGTGTAGCCCGTCGCTCTTGTTGACTTTTCCTCGCTTGAATAATGGAGACAGGCGATCGCTATAAATGCATGTTTATCCTCAAAGAATTTTTCTTTATAAGAGCGATCGCTCCTTCGACTTAAACGGCAACTAAAATTGGGTTAGGCTTATCCCTAAGAATATCCATTTCAACCGAAGAAAGTACTTTAGCCTTCATTTCTTGCAAGTCGTGTAGCACGATTTTGGCATCCTCGGTATTAAATTTGTAATATTCTGTTAAGTTGCCTATGGGGTAATTAAAGTCACGGTAACGATGTTTGAAATATAATTCAACATTACCCCGGTTAACCCAGGTTCCCAACACCTGAATGGTAATGCTTTGATAGTGCGATCGCGCTCCCACGCCCAAGAGGTGCGATCGCAAATCAAATTCTATTTCTGATACTCTCTCTGCAATAGGTCGTTGAGTTACTCCTATTTTGTACAAAGTTTCTTTAGTTGTTTTAATTTCTAAAAAATAGAGAGTACATGATAGGATGCGTTTGAGTTGAGCGCGGTACAATTCTAAATCGGTGAGTCGATGCGGTAAATCGGGAGCATTCTTGTGCAAGGCATGGTTAAAAGCTAGCTCTAACTTTAGTAGCTTTTTAAGTAACAGTGGCTCTTGCACTTCGTTGAATAGTGTAAACTCTAATGCTCCAACGGGAATTTTACCAAAGGGCGTAAATTCATATCCAGGTGGAATTAAGTAAACATTTTTTTGTAACAATCCGGCTTTAATCAAACTAGTAGTCTGTCAATAAACAATTGAAGGATAAAGACGCTTAAGTTTAATTCGTGCATCTGCGGTAGTAAACTGCCTTTTCCCCAGTGCGTGACAAATTATTTCTGCGTGCTTCCCAGGCTGCAA
>JAESGY010000646.1_pt1 | contig 10284 bp, 12 predicted proteins | sample 9269841 | NCBI WGS metagenome assembly JAESGY01 (sample SAMN17022865, study PRJNA683097) | algae metagenome | isolation source: Spirirestis rafaelensis WJT71-NPBG6 and co-occurring heterotrophs from... | place: USA: Pinto Wells, Joshua Tree National Park, Colorado Desert, CA | collected 2006-08-15 | reverse complement strand
CGAACTCTTCCACAGGGCGGCCTCAGCGCTGGATTGACCGCCAAGCCTCCAGCCATGCCCCCTACACCGCAACGCCTCCGTTCAAACGTCAGCGCTAACGCTAGCGCCATATGCGATAGCCCTGCTGGCGCGGACAGCGGGGCTTGTAGGCCCGCACGCGCTCGGCCAGCCTGCCCGCTTTCCGAGGAGGGGCGGCATGTTCGACTTCAAGGGCAGGCGCGTGGTGGTCTGCGGCGGCAGCCGCGGCATCGGGCGCTCCATCGCGCTCGGCTTCGCGCGCGCCGGCGCGACGGTCTCGATCTGCGCCCGCGGCGCGGGCCCGCTGGAGGCGACGCGGGGCGAGATCGCGGCGTTCGGCGGGACGGCGCATGCCGCGAGTTGCGATCTCGGCGACCAGGAGGCGGTGCTTGGCTATGTTGCGGCGGCGGGCGAGGCGCTCGGCGGCGTCGATGTGCTGGTGAACAATGCCTCCGGCTTCGGCGCGCAGGACACCGAGGAAGGCTGGAAGGCCGGGCTGTCCGTGGATGTCATGGCGACGGTGCGCGCCAGCCGCGCGGCCCTGCCCTTCCTCGAGCAGAGTAAGGGCAGCATCGTCAATGTCTCCTCCATCTCGGGCTTCATGCCCTCCACCCGCACGCCGGCCTATGCGGCGGTGAAGGCGCTGCTGATCAACTACACCCAATCGCAGGCGGCGATGCTGGCGCCGAAGGGCATCCGGGTGAACGGCGTGGCGCCCGGCTCGATCGAATTCCCCGGCGGGTCCTGGGAGGCACGGAAGGCCAGCGATCCCAAGCTCTACAACGGCATCCTGGCGAGCATCCCCTTCGGCCGGCTGGGCACGCCGGAGGAAGTGGCGGATGTGGTGCTGTTCCTCGCCTCCCCCGCCGCGCGCTGGGTGACGGGGCATACCATCGTCGTCGATGGCGGGCAGATGCTGTAGGCGGAGACGAGGCGGGTGGCCGCCTGCGGCTGGGGGTGAGGGAGGTGGCGGCGGCGGGCCGCATGCGCGGCCTCAGCCGTCGGTGGCGGCTGCATGTCGGGGCTGATGCGCGCCGGCATGGGAGTGATCGCGGCGGATGCCGGAGAAGCCAGGCGCACCAGTGGATCGGCATCCGGTGTTGAACGCGATCCGGTGTCGAGGCGTGCTGCGCCGGTTCGGCGCTGAGCGCAGCGCTGGCGATGTGGCACAGCGGCCGGGCATTCCTCCCGGCCGCCGGCCTTCGCGTCAGACGTGGCTGTACTCGACCAGATAGCTGGTGAGCTTGAAATCGCTGCCGAAATAGGTCTCGGGCAGGTCGTTCCAGGTGCCGGTGCTGCCCCAGGCATAGGCGGCGTAGTCCTCGCCGCCCGGCGGGTAACCTCCGCCGTCCCCGCCATCCCCGCCGTTGTTCGGCTCACTCCCGGACCGGCCTGAATCCCAGTTCGAGTAGCCAGGCTGCGTGGTAGCGTCCCGGATGTGGAAAACGGTGCCGGCCTCCGGACCGGTCACCCAGTTCCAGGTGCCTTCGGCTTCCGCATCCGAGGCGCCGATCCAGCCCCGCGTGGAACCGAAGGTGGCCTGAAGGAATTGCTGCTCCTCGGCCGAGGTGATGGTTGCCAGATAGCCCTTCATGCCATTGCCGAGCGTCACCTCGGCGGCTGCCTTGGCCTCCGCCCAGGTCATGGCGTTGCTGACGCGCTGATAGTAGTGGCCATTGGCCGGATTGAGGACCGCACCGGCCGGTGGGACGAACTCCGGTGCGGGCAGCACATCGGCCAGGCCCCGCAGCACGCCGTCGACCCGGAGCCGTACCTGCTCCACGCCCGAGAGATCGAGGTGCAGCACGTCGGAGACGAAATGCTGGGTTGGGTCGCTGCCCTGGCTGGCCAGGAAGTCCTTGAGCAGCGCGAGATCGGCCTTGACCGCCGCGCCGGCAAGCTGGGTGGAGCTCAAGGTGATGATGAGTTCGTCGATGCCGGCGCCGCCTTTGACGGTGTCACGCTCACCGGTGCCGAGGTCATTGCCCAGCGCCACGGAGAACAGGTCCTGGCCGGCGCCGCCCCGCAGCAGGTCGGCCCCCTGGCCGCCATCGAGGCGGTCATCGCCAAGCCCGCCAGTCAGCGTGTCGCGGCCGGCGCCGCCACGCAGCACGACGCTGGTTGCAAAATGCGAGTAGTCCAGAAAATCCTCTGCCGCACCGCCAAGAATGATGGTCTGAGACACAGCGTCCTCCTGAAACAGAGGCGCGACGAATATCGATCACCTGGAATTCATCAACCAAAATCGATACATCTTTCTAAGTTTTCTTGCTGAGCGTTTTGCTTCACAAACTGGTATAGTATTTCGGGCCGGAAGTCCCGCCCACTCCGGCCCAGCCCCTATCGGACACACTTGCTTCCGAAACGGCGGGTCAGCCCGGGTCCAGGGGTCGCCAGACCCCTGGCGGGGGTGTGCGAGGGGCAGAGCCCCTCGCTGCTACAGTGCGGCCATCGCCTCCGCGCTTGCCGCGTGCTTGTGCATCTTCCCGAGCGTCATCCACCCCCGCTCATATTGCGGCGGCACGCCCAGCTTTTCCGTCCGGCCGAGCTTGGCCGCGGCGTGCAGCGGCCAGTAGGGGTCGCGCAGTACGGCGCGGGCCAGCAGGATCATGTCCGCCTTCCCCTCCGTCAGGATCGCCTGGGCCTGCTCCGGCTCGGTGATCATGCCGACCGCCGCCACCGCGATGCTGGCGCCCGCCTTCACCGCCTGCGCCCCCGGCACCTGGTAGCCGGGGCCGAGGGCGATCTTCTGCGCCGGGTGCAACCCGCCCGAGGAGACGTCGATCATATCGACGCCCAGCGCCTTGAGCCGGCGGGAGATCTCGACCGTCTCCTCCGTCGTCCAGCCGCCCTCCACCCAGTCGGTGTGGGAGACGCGGACGCAGAGCGGGATCTCTTCCGGGATGGCGGCGCGGGTCGCCCTGGTCATCTCCAGCACGAAGCGGGCGCGGCCATCGAAATCACCGCCCCAGGCATCGTTGCGGCGGTTCGAGAGCGGCGAGAGGAACTGGTGGGCGAGGTAGCCATGCGCCGCATGCAGTTCGATGAAGCGGTAGCCGGCCTCGACGCTGCGCCGCGCCGCCAGGGCGAAGGCCTCGATGGTGGCCAGGATCTCGGCCTCGGTCATGGCGCGCGGGGTCACGTAGTCGTCGAAGGCCTCGGCGCTCGGCCCGACCGGCTGCCAGCCGCGGGCGACGGGCGCCGGCCCGCCCTCCCAGGGGGCGTTGCGGCTGGCCTTGCGGCCGGCATGGGCCAGCTGGATGGCCGGCACCGCGCCCATGGCGGCGATGCCGGAAGCGAGCCGCGCATGGCCGGGCAGCTGCGCCTCCTCCCAGATCCCGAGATCGTCGGGGGAGATGCGGCCCTCAGCCGTCACCGCCGCGGCCTCGGTCATCACCATCCCGGCGCCGCCGACGGCGCGGGAGAGCAGGTGCTGCAGGTGCCATTCGGTCGGCTTGCCGTCGCCGGCGCAGCAATACATGCACATGGGCGAGACGCCGATGCGGTTCTTGAAGGTGACGCCGCGCAGCGTCAGCGGCTCGAACAGGTCGGTCATGGGGTCGTTTCTCTCCAGGGGGGAAGGCGGCCGAGGCGGTTCTCGAAGACGGCGAACCAGACGGGGGCGCCCGGCGGCTCGGGCAGAAGATAGCCCGATGCGTCGGCGGGGAAACGGGTGCGGGTGACGGCATCCAGCACGTTGCCGCCGATGGCGTCCACATGGCCCGGGCCTGCCTCGACCACGATGTCGCAATGCATGGGGCGGAAGCGGCCCACCTCGGCCAGGCGCTCCCGCCAGTCCCGGATGGGGGTGGCGCTGCGGTCGGCGCAGAGCAGGTCGCCCGGGCGGGGCGGCCTCTCGGCGGGGGAGCGCGGCAGGAAGGGCGCGGTCGCGGGGAAGAGCGCGGCGTCGCGGATCAGCGCATCCACATAGGTGGTGTGGGCCGGGGCGGGCGGGAATTCGCGGCGGTCGATGCCGGCGGCCTGCAGCACGTAGCTGATGAAGGCCGCGGACCAGAAGGGCTCCTGCCAGAGCGTCTCGCCATCCGGCTGGCCGGCCAGGGCGGCGGCGTAGCGGCGGCGGTTCTTGGCGACGGCGCCCTCGTCATCCGGCAGGGCGCGCCAATAGGCCAGGACACGGGGGAAATTGGCCGGGTCGCTCTCCGCCCGGCTGGAGGGCGGAGGCTGGCCGGCGGTCACTTCCAGCTGCCCCCACTCCGCCCATTCGCTGAGCGCGATGCGCAGCATGCGGTCACGCGCGGCGGGCGGGTAGGGCAGAGGCGGCTCCGGCGGGCGCGGGGCGGCGCAGGCGGTGAGCAGGAACAGGGTGAGGAGCAGGGCAGGGCCGGCACGGCGCATCCTGGCGGGATAGAGCAGATCGCGGACGGGCGTGAATGCCCGGGAGCGTGACTCTGCCCGACAGGCAATGGCCTGGGCGGAGTGGCGTGGCGTGGCGTTCTGAACGCAGTCCGCTGCGGCGTGCCGGCGCACCGGCCTTGGTGGCACGCCCTTCAATAACACAGAGTTAATATTCCATCCAGACTCACAAAAATGTGAGATACGTATACTGTACACGTTCAGGCGATGCCTTGGACGTCTCCTCCCAGTGATCTTGCGCCGCGACCTGGGGTCGGGCGCCGCGGTCACCACTCGGGCCGGTGGGAAACCACCGGCCCTTTTTTTGCTTTATGACCAACGCACCCTTGAGGGGCCAAGCGTCTGGCCCCATACGGCCTGCCTGGCCGCTGCCGCATCAGCTAAACGCTTTTCATAAATTAGCCCTTCTCACTCAAAGGTGAGTGAGGCATATTGTATGTGTTCAGGCGATGCCTTGGACGTCTCCTCCCAGTGATCTCGTGCCGCGACCTGGGGTCGGGCACAGCATCACCACTTGGGGCCGGTGGGAAATCATCGGCCCCCTTTTTTTGTCCATGGCCCGGGGTTCGGGGTCCGCGGGCGGCCATCGGGCCGGCGGCCTGCATGGCCTCATGCCCGGCACCGCAATGCAGCGGCCTGGGCCGCTCCGCCTTCGGCGCGGCGTCCGTCCGGGCGCTCAGCCGCCGGGGGCGGCGGTGGGGCCAAGCCTTGCGTACATCAGGGGAAAGCGGCGCCGGCGGCAGGAAGTCCGGGCGCCCCTATACCATCCGCCGCCGGGAAAGACTCAGTACCCCGGCCGCCATAGCAAAGCCGATGCCGGCCAGCAGCCCGACCTGCGGCCCCGCCGGCCCGGCCAGCTGGAAGCAGAGCGCGACCACCGTGGTCCCGAGCGTGGTCCCCAGCAGCCGTGCCGTCGCCTGCATTCCCCCCGCGCCGCCCGCCCGTGCCTTGGGGGCGGAGCCGATCATGGTGCGGTTGTTGGGGGTGGAGAAGGCGCCGAAGCCGGCGCCGCAGAGCGCCAGCATCGCCCCGACCAGCAACCCGTTCACCCCCCCCTGGCCCGCCACCGGCAGCACCGCCACCACGCTCAGCCCGACCACCATCGCCCCCATGCCCAGGGCGCAGAGCCAGGCCGTCGGCACCCGGTCCGAGAGCCGCCCGGCGAGCGGTGCCGAGAGCGCCATGCCGAGCGGCCAGGGCGTCATGATCAGCCCGGTCGCCGCCTGGCTGGCCCCCGCCCCCTGCAGCAGGAAGGGCAGGGAGACATAGGCGGCGTACCAGGCCGAGAAGGCGCAGACCGAGGCCATGACCGCAAAGGCGATCGGGCGGATGCGCAGCAGGTCCACCGGCAGCAACGGCGCCGGCTGGCGGAGCTGCCGGCGCACCAGCACCACCCCGGCCGCGATGCCGGCCGCGACCAGCGCCAGCCCGACCGGCGGCTGCCCCAGCACCAAGTCGAGGCCGAGGAAGACCGCGCCGAGGGTCGCGATGTTCAGCAGCGCGCTCGGCCAGTCGAAGCGCCGGCCGCTGCGGGACGGCGAGGGCAAGGCGGCATAGCCGATGACGATGCCGATCAGGCTGACCGGCACATGCACCGCGAACAGCGCCTGCCAGGGCGCGACCGAGAGGATGGCGGCAGCGACCGAGGGCGCGGAGGCGCCGGAGACCGCCACCACCATGGCATTGATGCCGATGGCGCGGCCGAGCATCCCCATGGGGTAGATGTGCCGGATCAGTCCGGCCGTCAGGCTCATCACCGCCGAGGCGCCGAGGCCCATCAGGATGCGCCAGGCGAGCAGCGCCTCGAAGGAGGGAGCGAGGGCGGCGCCGAGCGCGCCGGCGGCGAAGACGGCGAAACCCGCGAGCCAGACGCGGCGGAAGCCGATGCCCTCGGCCAGGGAGGCGAGCGGCAGCAGCGTGGTCACCACGGTGAGCTGATAGGCGATCAGCAGCCAGGTCGCGGTCGCCGGCGCGATGCCGAGATCGCGCGCGATGCCCGGCAGCGCCACATTGATCATGGAGCTGTCGAGCACGGTGATGGCGATGGAGGCGGAGACCGCGACGACCGCGAGGACGCGGCGCGGCATCGGCAGCCCGTCCTGCTCCGGCGCCTCCAGGGTCCGTGGCGGGGCGTCGGTCACGGCCGCCGCGCGGCGCGGGGCGCGGCTCTCTTATCAGGTCCCGGGCTGCGCCCTGCGGGTCCGGCGACCGGTGCCCGGGACGGCTCGGGCAGGACGCAGGACTGCCGGAGGCGCCGGAAGGCCGCGATGGCGCCCCGCGCGCGCATCTCTCCGATGGTCTGGATGCCGTCCTCCCGCAGTCTCACGCTCGCCATCCCCTTCCGACCTCCGCGCCAGGCGCTCCGGTCATCGGATGGCGGGCGCTGCGGGCACCGAGGTTCCGCAGCGCCGCTATGTCCGCCGCAACCAGCGGCGACAGGCTACTCGGCAGCGGCGGCCAGGGGGACCTGCGGCAGCGCAACCCCGACCAGCGCGTCACGCGTGACGAGGGCGGCGAGCCGGTCCTCCGACCAGCCTTCGGTCCCCGCCGGGCGCATGGGCAGGACCATCCAGCGGTAGTCGGCGGTGCTGTCCACCACGCGGATCTTCGTGTCCGGCGGCAGCACGGTGCCCCATTCCGCCAGCACCGCGCGCGGCTCGCGCACGGCGCGGGAGCGGTATTCGAAGCTCTTGTACCAGCTCGGCGGGTAGCCCAGCACGGCGCGCGGGTAGCAGGAGCACAGGGTGCAGACGACCAAGTGATGCAGGCCCGGCCTGTCCTCCAGCACGCCGAGCGGCGGGGCGCCGGCCATGGAGACGCCCATCTGCTCGGCGGCCGCGGCGCCGTCGCGCAGCAGCAGGGCGCGCCATTCCGGGTCCAGCCAGGCGCGGGCGACCATGCGGGCGCCGATCTCCGGGCTGGCCCGGTCGGTGCTCGCCTGGCGATCGGCGATCTCCTGCTCGGTGACGATGCCCTTCGTCTTCAGCGCGGCGACCAGCTTCTCCAGCCGGGCGATCGATTCGGGGCGGGCGGGGGCGCTCATGCTGCCGCCCCCCGGCCGCTGGAGCGTCGAATGGCGCGAAAGCGTGAATCGGTGGGCATCACGCAGCCTCCTTTGCGGGCGTCGCCGCGGGTTCGAGCCAATGCTCAAAGATCTCGACCAGGACGGTGTCGCCCTCGGCGCCCTCGTGCCAGATCGGCGGCTGGTCGAAGAGGACATGGTACAGCACGCGGAGCGGCGCCGGCCGGGCGAAGGCCAGGTCCTCAGGGTTCGGGAAGGCGCCGAGCACGGCCTCCACCCTCCCCTCCCGGCCGCGCAGGTAGTGCGGCGTGCGGATGTGGCAGGGGCCGCGGCGCTCCGGCCAGTCATCCTTCACGCGGATGCGGTCGCCCGCGGCGAAGCGGGCCGCAACGGGCTCGGCGCGCGGCTCGGGCTGGCCGGAATCGCCGGCGACGGGCGCGCTCATTGCAGCTCCTCCGCCGAGATCACGCCCTTCTCCAGCATGAGCGTGCAGATGGAGGTCAGCCAGCGCTCGTAATAGGTCAGGGCGAAGTACTCGTCCTCGGGGATGGATTCGATCCCCCGCCGCAGCTCGTCCACCGTCATCAGCTTCTTCTGGGCGAGGATCTGCCGCAGCGCGTCCACCCGCTTGCCGAAGGCATCGGGCGGCGCCTCGTCACGCTCCACGGGGGAACAGCGGAAGCGGCTGAGGCCGCCCATGTCATGGATGGCTGGGGTGTGCTCGGCGTCGCTCATGGGCGCAAGGCTAAGGCGGTCGGCCGCCCGGCGTCCAGCCCGGGCGAAGGTCGGGCAGCGGCGCCAGCGCGGCCCGCAGCACGGCGCAGAAGGCCGCCAGGGTCAGCACGGCATTCGCGGCGTGCGACCATTCCCACTGCGCCCGCAGCGCCTCCCAGCCTTCGGGCAGGGTGGTCCAGTTCGCCGTCGCCAGATTGGCCGGGAAGGTCCAGGCGAAGAAGACGCCGAGGCCTGCGGCCAGCAGCAGCGCCGCGAGCAGGGCCGGCCAGGGGGAGGCAGGTGGGTGCTGCTGCCGGAGCGCGAGGGCGAGGCAGGCCAGGATGGCCGAAACCGGGAAGACGCCCGCCAGGGCCCAGCCGGCATAGGCGCCCTGGGCGGCGAGATAGGCGTCGCGCCGCATGGCCAGCTTGTTCGGCAAGGCCAGCAGATGGGCGCCCGCCGGCACCAGGGCGAGCGCGGTCAGCAGGACGGCCAGGAAGGCGAGGCGGCGCGTGCCGGGCATGCGGCCCGGACGCGGCGGCGCGCCGCCGGGTTCCCCGGGCGCCTATTCCTGGCCGAGGGGCGTGCGCTTGCGCTCGTAGTGCTTGAAGTACTTGTCGGTGACCAGGGCGGTCTTCACCACCACGCAGACATCGGTGGTGTTGAACTGGTGGTCCAGCACCGCGCCGTCACCGACGAAGCCGCCGAGCCGCAGGTAACCCTTCACCAGCGGCGGCAGGTCGTTCAGCACCGCCCGCACGTCGAGGCCCGCCGGGTTCAGCCGGCCCATCGGCACATAGCGCTCCGGCAGGGCGCGCGGCCGGATCACCTCCGGCGCCAGGTGGTTCGTGTGCAGATAGGTCAGCATCGGCGCCAGCGCGTCGAGGTCGGTGCCGTGCAGGCTGGCGCAGCCGAACATCACATCGATGCGGTGATGGAAGACATAGGCCGCGATGCCGCGCCAGAGCAGCTGCAGCGTCCCGCGCGTGCGGTGGTTGGCATCCACGCAGGACCGTCCGAGTTCCAGGATCCCCCCCGGCCAAGCCAGCAGCGGGGAGATATCGTACTCGGCGGCGGAATAGAAGCGGCCGATCGCCGCGGCGGCCGGACGGCGGATCAGGCGGTAGGTGCCGACCACCGCCTCCGGTCCCTCGCCCAGGTCGTGGTCCACCACCAGCAGGTGGTCGGCGACCGCATCGAACTCGTCCCGGTCACGGCCGCTCGCCCGCGTCTCGGCATCCGGGTGGGCCCCCATCTCGCCGTAGAAGATGCGGAAGCGCAGCGCGAGGGCGGCATCGATCTCGGCCGCGGTCTCGGCGATGCGGACGCCGAGATTGCCGGCGCGGATCTCGCCGAAGCCCGCCTCGCGGGTCATGAGGGCGGGGCTGCTGATGGTCATGCCTGGTCGCGTCCGTTGCGTGCGCGGCCGCCGCGGCGGGGCCCGGCGGCTTCCGGCTTCGCCTCGGGGAAGCGGCGGCCGAAGAGTTCCAGGCGATGGTCCACCAGTTCGAAGCCGAGGCGGGCGGCGATCTCCTTCGCCAGCGCCTCGTGCCGGGGGTCGGAGAATTCCAGCACCTTGCCGGTGTCCACATCGATCAGGTGGTGGTGGTGGCCATGCTCGGTCGGCTCATAGCGCGCACGGCCGCCGCCGAAGTCATGGCGCTCGAGGATGCCTTTCTCCTCCAGCAGGCGGACGGTGCGGTAGACGGTGGCGATGGAGATATGGCTGTCCCGCGCATGGGCGCGGCGGTACAGTTCCTCGACATCCGGGTGGTCGGCGCTGTCGGACAGGACTCGGGCGATCAGGCGCCGCTGCCCGGTCATCTTCAGGCCGCGATCGATGCACAGCCTCTCGATACGGGAGATGCCCTCGCGGTCGGCGGAAGCGGGCGTGTCCATAGCGGCTCGGGTACGGCCCTTGCTGGTCGGCGACCGGGTCGTCCGGCCCCTCATATTCGATCAGGGCCGGGACCATAGCGTCCCGCGGGCTCCGCCACCATGGCGGAGCCGCGAATCCCGTCGCGGAAAGATCACGGGGCGCGGCGGCCGGGCCGCCTGCCCCTCCGGCCGGCTGAGGAAGTCAGCCGAGCTTGGTCTGAGTCGCCGCCGCCGCCGCGGCTTCACGCCGCCCCCCGCGGGCCGGCCGGCCGCGCGGC
>JAESGY010000645.1_pt1 | contig 10304 bp, 7 predicted proteins | sample 9269841 | NCBI WGS metagenome assembly JAESGY01 (sample SAMN17022865, study PRJNA683097) | algae metagenome | isolation source: Spirirestis rafaelensis WJT71-NPBG6 and co-occurring heterotrophs from... | place: USA: Pinto Wells, Joshua Tree National Park, Colorado Desert, CA | collected 2006-08-15 | reverse complement strand
ACCAGTGTCGCGGTCAACCAGGCGGAAGTTGCTCATGTGAGGATGGTCCCGGGGTTTGGGCCAGCGATCAACTGCCCTCGGAATCTACCCAGGCTGGGTCAGCGCCGTAAGTCCGACGGGCTGCTAGAGCCGGCGTCCGGGCCCGCGCGATGCGGGGCGGCACGGTCCGGCATGGACCTGATAGGCGGGCCGTTGGCTGGGCTGCTCCCGTGTGTTGCTGTCAGAGTACCGGCCGGCATGCTGCACTGCAAGAAATTGATGCAGTGCACAAATCCATGTTTCGCAGGGCTAACCTCCGCCCGGGTCCATCCGAACCGGTCCCGTCCCCGCTTCAGCCCGGCGCGTCGCGCCCGGGCCTCAGCAGGCCTGCCCTCCGGCTTCGGCGCCCGGCCGGAAGCTGATCCGGGCGCGGAGGCCCTGGGGGGCGAAATCCAGCGCCACGGTGCTGCCCGACCCGAGATCCTGCGCCAGCGCCCGCCGCAGCAGGCGCGTGCCGAAGCCCTGCCGGTCCGGCGCGCCCGGCAGGGCCGGGCCGCCTCTCTCGGTCCATTCGACCGCCAGCGTCCCCCCGCAGTCCTCCGTGCAGCGCAATGTCACCTCACCGCCCGGTACCGACAGGGCGCCATGCTTCACCGCATTCATGGCCAGTTCGTTGAGCGCGAGCACCAGGGTCTGGGCCTGCAGCGTCCCGATCCGCGTGGCCGCGGCGGGGGCCTCGATTCGGATCCGCGCCTCCGTCCCCTGCGGCGACAGCCAGGGCGCCAGCGCGCCGTGCAGGACCGCGCCGACCGGCGCGGCTTCCCAGGAGCCGGCGGTGATCAGGTCATGCGCCGCGGCGAGGGCCCGCAGCCTGCCGGTCAGCGCGGTGGCGAAGCCCGCGGCATCGCCGCTGCGGCCCTTCAGGGTCTGCAGGGCAAGGGATTGCACGGTGGCGAGCACGTTCTTCACACGATGGTTCAACTCGGCCACCAGCACCCGTCGTCGCCGCTCGGCCGCCGCCAGCGCCGCCGCGACGTCGTCCACCTCTCGCAGGCCGGCCGGCTGCGAGGCTGGTGCACCGGTGGTGCCGAGCTGCGCCAGCACCCGCAGCGAGGCACGCACCTGCCGGGCCAGGGCGAAGGCGAGGGCGAGGCCGGCTGCCAGCAGCACCGCGCCGATCGCCAGCAATTGCGCCAGGGCGGTGCGCAGGGGTTCGCTGAAGGCCGTCTTTGGTGTCGCCAGCGCGACCCAGTAGCCGGAGCGCGGCGCCCGGCCGAGCGCGATCACGGAAGGAATGCCGTCCAGCGTCGGGGAGTCGATCAACTGCGCCGGTGCGGCGCCGGGGGTGGTCACGGCCTGCTGGACCGCCGGCATGGCGGCCAGGCCGATCGTCTCCGCCGGCCGGTGGGTCCGGGCGACGACCAGGCCGGCGCGGTCGAGCAGGGCGGCCTGGCCTTCCGGCATGCCCTGCTCCGTCAGCACCCTGGCGAGCCGCGGCAGGGACAGGGTGGCGCCCAGGGCATAAGCGATCGGCGGCGCGCCCTCCGGCCCCGGCACCGGCACCACCACGGCGACCGTCGGTTTGCCCGTGGCTATGCCGACATAGAGATCGGAGATCACCGTCCGGCCGGTCGCCAGCGTCGCCCGTGCCGCGGCCGAACTCGGGGCGCCCGGCCGGCGGGTGCCGGGCGGCCAGGTGGTGTTGATCACCTGCGTGCCGTCCGGCGTGCTCAGGGAGAGGTGCTCGCCATCGAATTGCGCCTCGGACAGGGCGCGCATCTGGGTTTCGAAGGCGGCAAGCTCGCCGCGGCGCAGGGTGGGGGCGGTGGCGAGCAGGCGCAGCAGCGCCTCCGCGCGGTCGAATTCCCGGTCGATGGAGAAGGCCATGACACGGGCCTGGGTGGTCAGCTGCTCCCCGAAATGGGTGCGTTCGCCGTCATAGGCCCGCCAGACCGCAAGGGCAGCCAGGGTGAGAAGGGGCAGGGCGACGGCCGCGACCAGCAGCAGCAGGCGGCCGCGCAGGGTCGGGGTCGACCGTCGGGGTGCTGTTGTCGAAAGTCCCACTGCCGTTGACCGCGACCGCCATGCCGAGCTTGCGCTGGCATGAAGGTGCGTGCGGGGCATTTGGAACCGCCGTGCCGGGCGGTTTCAAGGAAAGTTGTATGCTTGGTGTCTCCACAACCAACGCGAGTGTCAGAAGCCGGCACCCGGCTGGGCCAGATAAGCGGTCTCCTCCGGCGTGCTCGCCCGGCCGAGCGCGGCATTGCGGTGCGGAAAGCGGCCGAAGCGCCGGATGACGGCGCGGTGCCGCCAGGCATAGTCGATGCTGCCGCCCGGGGCGGCGTGGACCGGATCGTCCCGCAGCCCCTCGAAGAGCGTGATCGAGAGGTCCTGGTCGGCCGGGTCCTCGGAATGCTCGAAGGGCAGATAGAGGAAGCAGCGGGCGGTCGCGGGCAGGCGGAGGTCGTGGCGGTCCCGCAGCACCGCCTGCCGGGCGACGGTCCGGGCATGGGCGTCGGAGGCGAAGGCTTCCAGCGTGCCGCGATGGAGGTTGCGGGGAAACTGGTCGAGCACGAGGCAGAGGGCGAGGGCGCCCTCCGGCGTCGCGCCCCAGGCATCGAAGGCGCCCTCCCGCGCCGGGACCAGCAGGGTGCCGAAGCGGCTGCGGATCCCGGCATCGAAGGTCGGGTCCACGGCGAACCAGCGCGGCTGCCAGGCGGCGAGGCCAGCCTCGAACCAGAAGCCCAGGATATCGGCCGGCGCCGTCATGCCAGCGCCCTCTCCAGCACGCGCACGCTGTGCAGCGCCTCTCGCCCCGAAAGGTCGGCGATCTGGTGCCGGCAGGAGGTGCCGTCGGCGACGATCAGGTGATCCGCCGGGGCGGCGCGCACCGCCGGCAGCAGGGAGAGTTCGGCCATGGCCTTGGAGACCTCCAGGTTCTCCACCTCATAGCCGAAGCTGCCGGCCATGCCGCAGCAGGAGGAGGTGATCGGCGTCACCTTCAGCCCGGGCACCAGGGAGAGCATGGCGACCGCGGCCGGGAAGGCGCCGAAGCTCTTCTGGTGGCAATGGCCGTGGATATGCGCGGCCGGGGCGACAGGCTTCAGGCTGAGCTTCGGCGTCTCGCGCGCCAGGAATTCCGAGAGCAGCAGGGCGCGGTCGGCCAGCGCGCGGGACGCCTTGCCCGGCAGCAGGGCGGGGAATTCGTCCCGTAGCGTGAGCAGGGAAGAGGGCTCGATGCCGATGACGGGGGAAGGGAAGGCCGAGAGCGCCTCCAGCGTCCGCCGCGCCTCGGCGCGCGCCTCCTCGACCAGCCCGGCGGCGAGCAGCGTGCGGCCCTCGTCCAGCGGCCGGGCGCCCTTCGGCGGCCGCGCGACGGCGACGCGGTAGCCCGCGGCCTGCAGCACGCGGGCGGCGGCGCGGAGATTCGCCGGCTCGAAATAGCGGTTGAAGACATCGGGGAAGAGGATCACCTCGCCCTCCCGTCCATTCGGTGCCGGCAGTTCCGCGTCGTGAAAGGCGTCATGGCGGAAGCGCGGCAGGCTGCGTTGCGCGGCGAAGCCGAAGAGGCGTTCCGACAGGCCGGCGAGGCCGGGGATGCGGTCCCGGGCATTCGCCAGGAAAGGCGCCATGCTGGCGAAGGGCGCCCAGCGCGGCAGCGTCGCGATCAGCCGGTCCTTGGCGTTGATCCCATGCTTGCGGGCGCGGGCCGCCATGGCCTCGATCTTCATCTTCGCCATGTCGACACCGGTCGGGCATTCGCGCCGGCAGCCCTTGCAGGAGACGCAGAGCTTCAGCGCCGCATGCACCTCCTCCGAGGCCAGCGCATCCGGGCCGAGCTGGCCGGTCAGCGCGAGGCGGAGCGTGTTGGCGCGGCCGCGGGTCAGGTGCTGCTCGTCGCGCGTGGCGCGGTAGCTCGGGCACATGGTGCCGGCGTCGAATTTCCGGCAGGTGCCGTTGTTGTTGCACATCTCGACCGCGCCCAGCAGCCCGCCCTGGGGGCCGGGCCAGGCGGACCAGTCGAGCACCGGCGTCACCGCCGCAACCGCCGCATAGTCCGGGTGGTAGCGGAAGAGGCTGCGGTCATCCATCTTCGGCGCGCGCACCACGCGGCCGGGATTGAGCAGCCCGGCAGGATCGAAAATGTCCTTCACCTGCTCGAAGGCGCGGGCGATGCGCGGGCCGAACATCGGCTCGTTGAACTCGGAGCGGACGATGCCGTCGCCATGCTCGCCGCTGTGGCTGCCCTTGTACTCGCGGACAAGGGCGAAGCATTCCTCGGCGATGTCGCGCATCTTACGCACATCGCCCGGGTCCTTCATGTTCAGGACGGGGCGGACATGCAGGCAGCCGACGCTGGCATGGGCGTACCAGGTGCCCTTGGTGCCGTGCTTCTCGAACACGCCGTTCAGGCGCTCCGTGTAGTCGGCAAGGTCGGTCAGGGCGACGGCGCAATCCTCGATGAAGGAGACCGGCTTCCCGTCCCCCTTCATGCTCATCATGATGTTGAGCCCGGCCTCGCGCACCTCGGCGACCGCCGCCTGGAAGCCGGCATCGATGCAGCGGACCACGCTGCCGGGGTAGCCGAGATCGGCCATCATCTCCTCGAGCCGGTCGAGCGCGGCGGCGAGCGGCGCGTCCTCCTGCCCGTGGAACTCGACGATCAGCAGGCTGTCGGGCTCGCCGCGCACCATCCGGTCGATGGTCGCGCGGTAGATCGGGATGGAGCGGCCGAGATCGATCATCGTCCGGTCCACCAGCTCCACCGCCTCCGGGTCCAGCGTGACCAGGTGCTGGGAGGCCGCCATGGCGGCACGGAAGGTGGGAAACTGGCAGATGCCGAGCGCCTTCCGCGGCTTGATCGGCCAGAGCTTCAGGTCGAGCCCGGCGGAGAAGGCGAGGGTGCCTTCCGACCCCACCAGCAGCCGCGCCAGGTTGCCCCGGCCGGCGAGGCGAGCCGCGGGGGTCAGGGCATCGAGGTTGTAGCCGCCGACGCGGCGAAGCTGGTCGGGGAAGCGGGCGGCGATCTCCTCCGCCTCCCGCGCGCCGAGGGCGCGGAGCCGCTGGATCAGCTCGGCGATGCCGGAAGGGATCCCGGCGCCCAGGTTGTCGGGGAGGTCGGCGAAGCGGAAGCGGCTGCCATCGGCCAGCAGCGCGTCGATGCCGAGGACATTGTCCGCCATCAGCCCGTAGCGGATGGACTTGCTGCCGCAGGAATTGTTGCCGGCCATGCCGCCGATGGTGCAGCGCGCCCAGGTGGAGGGATCGACCGGGAAGAACAGCCCGTGCTTCTTCAGCGCCTCGTTCAGCGCGCCGAGGGCGATGCCGGGCTGGACCGTCGCGGTGCGCGCCTCGGGCTCCACCGCGACGACATTGCGCAGGTATTTGGTGCAGTCGATCACCAGCGCGCGGTTCACCGTCTGGCCGCATTGCGACGTCCCGCCGCCGCGCGGCAGGACGGGCACGCCTGCCTCCCGGCAGATGGCCATCGCCGCCTCGACATCCGCGATGCTGCGGGGGACCAGCACGCCGACCGGCTCCACCTGGTAGATGCTGGCATCCGTCGCGTAGCGGCCGCGATCGCCGGGGGTCCAGAGCACCTCGCCCTGCGTCTCCCGCCGCAGGCGCTCGGCCAGGCGGCTGTCGCCGATGCGGTCCTTGGGGATGGTGAAGGCGTTCATTCCGGAATCCGGGCTGGTAGAGGGGGTCTGGCCCCTCATGTAGTGCCGCGCGCGCCCTCTGTCCGATCTATAATGCTCATCAATCCAAGAAGGGCTTCTCATTGGCGCTTCCGGATGGATCGGCGCCATAACCGCCCCGACATCCCGCCGCCGGGGCCCCAGGCCCCGGACCGGCCCGCGAGAGACCCGAGGAAGGACGTCCGATCGGCAGAGGGCGCAGGCGGCATGGCCGCCGGGCTCCGCGCCGTGAATCGGCCGGCCAGAGACACAAGGAACCGCACCCATGGCCTACTACCAGTCCAAGCCCGTCGCCGGCCGGCACTTCCTGCAGATCCCGGGCCCGACCAACGTGCCCGACCGCGTGCTGCGCGCCATGGACAACCCGACCATGGACCATCGCGGCCCGGATTTCGGGAAGTTCGGCAAGCAATTGCTGGAGAAGGTGCGGGCGGTCTTCAAGACCGAGGGGCCGGTAGTGATCTACCCCGCCTCCGGCACCGGCGCCTGGGAAGCGGCCCTGACCAACACCCTCTCGCCCGGCGACCGGGTGCTGATGTGCGAGACTGGCTGGTTCGCGCATCTCTGGCAGGAGATGGCCGATCGCCTCGGCCTCAAGGCGCAGTTCCTCCAGACCGACTGGCGCCGCGGCGCCGATGTCCCGGCGATCGAGGCCGCGCTGCGCGAGGACAAGTCGCACGAGATCAAGGCCGTTTGCGTCGTCCACAACGAGACCAGCACCGGCTGCACCTCCCGCATCGATGAGGTGCGCAAGGCGATCGACGCCGCCGGCCATCCGGCGCTGCTGCTGGTGGACACCATCAGCTCGCTCGGCTCCATCGACTACCGGCATGACGAGTGGGGCGTGGATGTCACGGTGGCCGGCAGCCAGAAGGGGTTGATGCTGCCGCCGGGCCTTTCCTTCAACGCCGTCAGCCAGAAGGCGCTGAAGGCCGCGGAGACGGCGAAGCTGCCGCGCTCCTTCTGGGACTGGAAGCCGATGCTGGCGGCGAATGCCACCGGCTACTTCCCCTACACCCCCGCGACCAACCTGCTCTACGGGCTGGATGCCGCGGTGGACATGCTGCTGGAGGAGGGGCTGGACGAGGTCTTCGCCCGCCACGACCACTTCGCCGAGGCGACGCGCCGCGCCGTGCGCGCCTGGGGCCTCGAGATCCAGTGCGAGGAGCCGCGGCATTACTCTTCATCCCTGACGGCGGTGCGGCTGCCGGAAGGGCACAGCGCCAATGCGCTGCGCGGCGTGATCCTGGAGAAGTTCAACATGTCGCTCGGCAACGGCCTCGGTCGGCTGAACGACCGGGTGTTCCGCATCGGCCATCTCGGCGATTTCGGGCCGCTTGCCCTGATCGGCACGCTGGGCGGCGTGGAGATGGGCCTTGCCGCCTCCGGCGTGCCGCACAAGGCAGGGGGCGTGCAGGCGGCGATGGCCTATCTGAACGGCAATGCCTGAGCGCGCGGCCGCGCCGGTCCGCCGGCGCGGCCCACGGCGCTGCGCCGCAGAACGGCGGATGTCCACCGGCGCCGGGCGGCGCCGGGTTCCGCCGGATCACGGCGCCGGGCATCGCTTCATGTTGTGAATTTGGCTATCTATGCAGGATGTCTCCCTTCCTTCGGGGCAGCCTGCTCGGCCTCGCCGGCCTGCTGCTCGCCACCGCCCTGTCCGCCGAGGAACTCAAGGGCAGGGTGGTCGGCATCACCGATGGCGACACCCTGACCCTGCTGACCCCGGACCTGCAGCAGAAAAAGGTCCGGCTCGCCGATATCGACACGCCGGAGCGCGGCCAGCCCTATGGCCAGAAGGCCCGCCAGGCCCTTGCCGATCTCGCCTACCGGAAGCAGGTCGCGGTCATCGTGGAGGACACCGACCGGTATGGTCGGGCCGTCGGCCAGGTCTATGCCGGCTCGCGCAAGCTGAACCTGGACATGGTGCGGCGCGGCGCCGCCTGGGTCGATCGGCGCTACACCGATGACCCTGCGCTGGTGCGGGCGCAGGCCGAGGCGCGGGCGGCGAAGCGCGGCCTCTGGAGCCTGCCGGAGGCTGACCGCACACCGCCCTGGGAGTGGCGGAGGCAGCCCGCGGCAGAGCGGCGGCGCGAGGCATCGCCGCCTCCCCAGCGCAGGCCACCCGCGCGGGTCCCGGCGCCGGGCTGAGCCGGGCTCCGCCGCGGGCCGCGCAGCGGAGGATCGGAAACGCGCGCGCCGGGGGCGCGCCGCCGCCCGGTCTCCCGATCCGGCCTGGAGCGGATCGCATGCCTGTTCGAGCCCCGATCTGCCGGCGACCTTCGCTTGCGTGCAGCGTCTGGCGGCCGGTCCTTCGCGCCCTTCCGCGATATACTCTAGCGATTCGTCCGCCCCGTCACCCGCTGCACCATCTCCCACAGGGCGCGGACCTGCACCCCGTCCTTGAACAGGTAGCGGCTGTCATAGGCGTAGCCCCACCAGTTCCAGCAGCCCTCCGGGTTGACCTGGAACAGGTCGGTCGGTCGCGGACGGCGGAAATCCGCCACACCCACCGAGCGGGCCTGCGGGTACAGCACCACGATCCGGTTCGTGTCGGCCCATTCGTTGATGCCGATATTCCGGTAGAAACGGTCGCCCATCACCTGCGCGGATTGCTGGCAGCCATGCAGCAGCATGTGCAGCCGGCAATTCGCCCCGGCTGCCTCGCAGGCGGCCGGCAAGTAGAACTGCCCGGTATGCCAGAGGCCATGGCCCGCCGCGTCGCCGCCCGGCGCGAATTCCGTCTGGTCGAAGGCAATGAGGCGGCCGGACGGCTGCGCCGCGGCGGCCTCCAGCGGTCCGTAGAGGGTCTGCAGCACCTGCTGCGCCTGGTCGTAGTCGCAGTCATTGATGTAGGGCGGGCGGGTGTCGCCGCAGGCCATGCCGTAGGATTGGGTCACCCAGCCATGCCCCGCGGCCAGAGCGCCGTCGCTGAAACTGATTGCGGCCGTCGGCAGCCCGAGCAGCCCGTAGACCGCGACGGCGCGCCGCACCGTCTCCGGATGCACCACTGTGTCCGACCGGCCGGTGAAGGCGTAGAGCCGGCTGCGCCCGAGATTCTCCACGGGATCGATCCAGCCCAGCGCGGCGAAGCGCCGGATCCGCGCCGCATAGGTCTCGGCCGGCTGCAGCCGGGCGGGCGCCCGCATGCAGGCGCCGGTGGCGAGGCTGGCAAGGGCGGTGATGCCGGAATCGTCGGCGCGCAGCACCGCGCAGCCATACAGCCCGCCCGCCACCAGGCCGGCCCCCATGATATCGGCCGAATGCGCGATATGGAGCTGGTTGGCCATGAAGGCGCCGGAGGAGATGCCGGCCACCGAGACCTGCGCCGGATCCACGGGGTAGCGGCCCAGCCGGTCGGCAGCCATGGCCGCGCCCGCCTGCACCAGGCTCCATCCCAGGGCCAGCAGCAGGGTTCGCAGCCGCATCACGACAGGTTCCGGGCGGGGAAAAGGGAGGAGGGCGGGCCGGCCCCACGCGCAGCAGCCCCAGCGCTTCGCATCCCGGGTGGGTTCCGCCCGGGATGCGCGCGGCCGGTTCAGGCCTCGGTGGCGGGGACGGCCTGCAGCAGCGCCGCCTTGGTTTCGTCCAGGGCAGCGACGAAGCGCTCCTGCAGGATGCCGGCCACCTCGGCGCCCGAGCGTGCGGCCAGTTCGCCGAGCAGATTCGTCCGGGCCGTGCCGTCCAGGATGGCGGTCTTCACGGCATCGAAGGGTCGGGCCAGGGCGGTGCGCGGATCGGTCTCCGCCAGCGTGCCGGGCAGGGCGGCGGCGGCCGTCAGCCTTGCCGCCAGCATGTCCTGCTGCTGCTTCGCCAGGGCGCCCAGGCCCTCCATCGCCGTCTTCTGCGCCGCGGCCAGGGCGTCCAGATTCTTCATCTGGATCGTCAGCAGGGCGGAGAGGAGCGCGCCGGCAGGGAGGCTGCCGACCGAGGGGAAGAGGCTGGTGGACATGGGAGTGACCGCTCCGGAAGGCGTGCCGGCATGCTGCCGGATCGCGGCCAGAGTACCGTGCCGCATTGCGCAGCCGGCAAGACCATTTCCCGAACAGACAGAAATTTTCCTGATTTTACAGCGTCGTATCCATCGCGGTGCCGTCCGGGGCACGGGCCGTCGTGCCGCGTGCACGCCTTTCCGATGGCCCCGGGAAGGGGAGGAAACCTGGGATGACAGCACGTGCTGCCGGGCCGGAGGCGCCCAGGGCCTGGAGCCGGCCCGCGCCGAAGGGCCGGAAGGTCCATGTCATGCCCCGGGAACTCGGGCTGCTCCAGAAGGCGGGGGCGGTGGATCTCGGCAAGGGCGACCGGTTCTGGCCGGAATTCCCGGTGGTCACGCCAAACCACCGGCATCCCGGTGATCATCGGTCCCGAGGGGCCGGAAGGAATGCCCATTATGCCCTTCGGGGGCGCGCCGATCCTGCTCCACCCGGCAGAGGAGACCCGCTCTCCCCTTCGCGGCGTGAGGCGGGGCCTGCGCGCCACGGCGCGCCCGAATGGACCATGGCTAGCAGCCCGTCGGAGTGGAGGTGTCAGCCGATGGACCCGCCGGTGCTGAGGGGCGAGTGTGGGCGCCCTTCGCAGGGGTGCCCGCGCGCCCTGAGCGGCACACCTCGAGATGTGCCAGGACGG
>JAESGY010000644.1_pt1 | contig 10382 bp, 8 predicted proteins | sample 9269841 | NCBI WGS metagenome assembly JAESGY01 (sample SAMN17022865, study PRJNA683097) | algae metagenome | isolation source: Spirirestis rafaelensis WJT71-NPBG6 and co-occurring heterotrophs from... | place: USA: Pinto Wells, Joshua Tree National Park, Colorado Desert, CA | collected 2006-08-15 | reverse complement strand
GCGGCCGCTCCGGGTCAGCCTGGTAACCGTAGGGCGGTTTGGTCCAGGGCAGCAGCAGGCCGGCCTGCAGCTTGCGCAGGCGGCCTCGACGCATACGCTCTGCGATGAGGCTGCGCTCGTACTCCGCCACCGCGCCGCGGATTTGCAATAGGAACTGGTCATGCGGGTCCTGGCTCATCGGCCGGTCGAGGAACTCGACCTGGCAGCCCGCAGCCGTGAACTCCTCCAGCAATAGCACCTGATGCACGTAGTGGCGGGCCAGTCGGTCAGGAGCAGTGATCAGCACCCGGTCGAGCGCGCGTAGCGCGACGCGATCCCGCAGCCGCTCCAGGCCGGGACGCTTAAGACTGGCACCACTGTGGCCATCATCGCGGAAGATGTCTTGCTCGAGCACCGTCCAGCCCTGCGTGAGCGCATGCGTCTGCAGGCGATCGAGTTGCTGGACCACACCGTCGGCCTGTGCCTGCCGCTGTGTGGACACCCGAGCATAAAGGGCGACCCTCATGGCTGACCTCCTCCACGGGAGGCGCAGGGCCGACCGGGACCACGTCGCACACGCCCCTTGCCTGTGTCCAGGCCAGGAGCTGCCGATAGGTCCGATCCCAGTGTCGTTGCCCGTCCAGGTGAGGCTGTAACACTCGGCGTACCCGCCACTCCCGCATCATTACCTCCCGCCGCGGATACCTCCCGCAGCGAAGGGCAAACGGCGGGGTCTGCCCAGCGCAGGCGAAACGGCCGTCGCCACCAGCTCAGCCCAAGCCGCCCAAACCGGCTCAGGCAAAACTTGTCATTTGCGATCAGACCATCTCGATGGTCCTCGATGCGGACAAGCGGCTGGCGAAGTTGCTGGCCGAGGACCCGGCCGCCGCCGAGGAATGGGCCGTCCGGCGCAAGCTGCCCGCCGATCCGCGCATCACCGGCATCGGCCGCTTCCTGCGCGCCACCAGCCTGGATGAGCTGCCACAGCTGCTCAATGTCCTCCGCGGCGATATGAGCCTGGTCGGGCCACGCCCGGTGGTCCGGGAGGAGCTGGAGCTCAACTACGGCCCGGCCGCCGCCGTCTATTGCGCGACCCGCCCTGGCATCACCGGCCTCTGGCAGGTCAGCGGCCGCAGCGACACGACCTATGCCGAGCGCATCACGCTCGACACCCGCTATGTGCGCGAGTGGTCGCTCGGCCTCGACCTCCTGATCCTCCTCAGGACCGTGCCCGCGGTGCTGAAGCGCCGCGGTGCGGTTTGAGCGGTGGGAAGCGGCTGCGCATGGCCTCCTCGACCCCGCCTCGCCTGTCCCGGTCGCGCCCGGTGGCCATACCGAAGCCGATCGCCGGTGACGCGCCGGCGGCCTGCCTGAAGCCCGGATCGGCCGAGCCGGCCATCCGGCCGGTGCGGCAGACCCGGGCGCCGACCGCCGCCGACATCGCCGTGGGGCTGCGAATCCGTGCCCTTCGCCGGGCCGCCGGCCGAACCCAGAAGCAGCTCGCCGATCAGGTCGGCATCACCAATGCGCAGTTGCACCGCTACGAGGCCGGTGCGTCCCGCGTGGCCGCCAGCCGCCTGGTCGCCATCGCCCGGGCGCTCGGTTGCCGGGTGGAGGATCTGGTCAGCGCCGACATGGCCGGCTCCACCTCGCGGCATCTCGACGAGTTTGCCTGCCTCGCGCGCGCCTTCGCCGCGATCAGCGATCCGAAGCACCGCGCCGCGCTGCTCTCCCTCGCCAACACCATGGCCGGCGCAGCCGGCGCCAAGTGAGCGTGCGTATCGCCATCGCCTTCGGCAGGAGCGCGCCGCGCCCGTCGGCACCGCAGCCTGCGCCTCGGCTGCCGGCCGGCGCCAGGCGGCGTGGCCGGCAGAGCCTGATCCTTCGGCACGGCGCCCTACGCCCCGCCGCCCCTTCCTGTGCCTTGCCCGGCGCGGTCCAGCCGCGCGGATGGGCGGGGCCGCAAGACCGTTCGACCCAACGAGGCATCGCATGACCGACAGTATTGAGGCGCTCGTCCGCGCCACTGGCGAAGCCGATATCCCGCGCCCCGACACCCCGGCCGACATGGCATCCGACGCCGCGGCGGCGCACCCCTTCATTTCCATCGTCATCCCGACGCTGAACGAGGCGGGCTATATCGAAGCCTGCCTCTCCAGCCTGGTGGAGCAGTGGCCCGCCGGCGCCTGCGAGATCATGGTGATGGATGGCGGCAGCACCGACGGGACCGTCGCGCTGGTCGAGGCCTTCGCGGCCCGCTACCCTGCGCCCCATTTCCCGCTCATCCGCGCCCTGCCGAATCCGCGCCGCATCCAGTCGGCGGCGGTCAACTTGGCGACCCGGCTGGCCTCCCCGCGCGCCACCATCCTAATCCGCGCCGATGCGCATGCGCAGTACCCGGCCGGTTTCGTCCGCCGCTGCGTCGGCGATCTGCTGCGCACCGGCGCCACCTCCGTCGTGGTGCCGATGCGGAATCAGGCGCATCCCGGACAGGGCGTGCAGCGCGCCATCGCCTGGGCGCAGTCCAGCAAGCTTGGGAATGGTGGTTCCGCCCATCGCGCCAAGCCATCCTCGGGCTTCGTCGATCATGGCCACCACGCCGCCTTCGACCGCGCCTTCTTCCTCTCGATCGGCGGCTATGACGAGAGCTTCACGCATAACGAGGATGCCGAACTCGACCACCGTGCCCAGCTTGCCGGTGGGCGGGTCTGGATGTGCGCCGACGAGCCGGTGACCTATTTCCCGCGCAAGGATCTTGCTTCGCTCGCACGGCAGTATTTCCGCCATGGTGCTGGCCGGGCGCGGACGCTGCTGAAGCACCGCCTGCGGCCGCGGCCGCGCCAGCTTGCCCCGGTCATGGCGCTCGGCCTCTGTGTCGGCGGCCTGGTCGCGGCGCCTTTCGCGCCCATGCTGGCGTTGCTCTCGCTGCTCTACCCGGTGGCATGCCTTGTTTGGGGGGCGGTCCAGGCGGTGCGCCAGGGCGATTCCTGGCTGCTCGCCGCCGGTCCCGCCCTGCTAACCATGCATCTCGGCTGGGCCTCCGGCTTCCTGCGGACCGTCCTGGCTGGCATTCCGCCGGTTTCACCCCCTGGCCCGTCTGGCGCCGCCCCCGCCCCCGCCATCGTGGCTCCGGCGGTGCGCGAGCCAGCTGAATGAGGGCCGCAGGGGGCATAGCATCACGGCCACGTCAGATTGTGCTTGCGGTTGAACTCACGGATCAGTGAGGATGGTCCGCGTTGAGCGTTCTTCATTCTGATCAGCAAACGCGCCGCTGCGCCCAGCCCGGAGTTTTCGGCCTCTCGCCAGGATTGCCGGGCGTGACGGCGCGGCCGGGCCGCTTGCGGACCGCCACGGGACGCGCGCCGGCATGGTGCGCGGCCTGCTGCATACGGGCAGGGGTGGGTCGGGGTGGCGGGCCGCTGTGCGCATCGGCGCCATAGGGATATCTGATGTCTGCCTCTGACATTCATCCGGCCTGCACACGGCGGACGGCGCTTCGCACCGGTGCCATGGCTGCCCTGCTTGCCACGACCGGCTGCAACAGCTTCATCCCGAGCAGTGGTCCGCGCATGGGGGGCATCATGCAGCCGGCGAGCCAACTGGTGGGCGATCCCGGCTCTGCCGCCAACCCGGCCCTGCGCTATGCCCTGCTCACCCTCGATCCGGCCATCGTCACCGGCCTGGAAGCGGACCAGCCCGCCAGCCTGTTCAGCCCGCGCCTGATCGCCCGGCCGGCGACCGAAGGGCGCCTCGGCACCGGCGACATCGTTGCCATCTCCATTTTCGAGACCCAGTCGGGTGGCCTGTTCATCCCGCTGGATGCGGGTACCAGGCCGGGCAATTTCGTCACCCTGCCGCAGCAGCAGATCGGGCGCGACGGGATGGTCACCATCCCCTTCGCCGGCCAGATCCGTGCGGCCGGCCGCATGGCGGCCGAATTGGAGACGGCGATCGCCGCCCGGCTGCGGCAGCGCGCGCTGGAGCCGCAGGTGATCGTGACGCTGGTCGACCGCCGCTCCTCTACCATCTCGGTGGTCGGGGATGTCGACCAGTCCCTTCGCTTCCCCCTCGACCCGGGGGGGAGCGCCTCCTGGGCGCCATCGCGCGTGCCGGCGGTACCCGCTTCGCGCCCCACGAGACGCTGGTCACGCTGCAGCGCGACGGTATCTCGGAATCCGCCATCATGGCGGATATCGTGGCGGATCCCCGGCTGAACATCCAACTCGTCCCGGGTGACACCGTCGTGGTGGCGCGCCAGCAGCGCTACTTCCTGGCGATCGGCGCAGTCGGCCAGACCGCCAGCATCACCCAGCTCAACCGGCGCTTTCCCTTCGAGGACCGTACCCTCAGCCTGGCCGATGCGATTGCCCGGGCCGGCGGCCTGCAGGATGACCGCGCGAACCCGAGCGCGGTGTTCCTGTTCCGCTTCGAGAAGCGCCGGACGCTCGACCGCCTCGGCATCCGGACGGCGGAGTTCGCGGGCGAGGAGGTGCCGACGGTCTACCGCGCGGATCTGCTGAACCCGAGCATGCTGTTCCTCTCGCAGTGCTTTCCGATGCGCCACAACGATCTGATCTTCGTCTCCAACGCGCCGAGCACCGATCTGCTGAAGTTCATCCAGCTGGTCCTGCCGCTGGCGCAGACGGCTTCGAATATCGACGTCATCACCCGCTGACCGCCGCGTCCGGCCTGGCTCGCGCCGGGCCAGACGGGCCGCATCCCGGCCAGGCGGCAGGCCTGCGCCGGCCGGGAAGGGCGTGCGCGAATGCCCGCTCCGCTCCTCCCATATCAGGCCCGGCCCGGAGGATGCGGGGCGCAGTGCAGCCGGGCGGGGGGGCTCTTGCGCGCCGAAGACCCACGCCCTGCACCGCAATTGCGAAAACGGTCTTTCAGGCGGCGCGGGAGCGGTCTGTGGTTGCTCAGCCAACACATTCATGTAACCCAAAACGGAATCGAAAACGTTCGATCCGGTCGCAGCTTTTGTGATTGAGTATTGTACACGAACATGCGATGTGTGTCGGCATCCGCTCCGCCAAGCCGCGGCTGGTTGCGCCGGCATCGTTCCTCGGGCTCGGTGCTGCACGCCTCCGGGCTTGGCGCTTACCCTCTTCCGGAGGCTCCATGTCCAGCCCCTGGCGTGCAATTGGACGCCCAGGCGTTCTCCGGTCCGCCCCGCCCTTGCTGCCGTCGGAACTGTCCCTGGGGCCGGCCCTGCGGATGCCGCTGATGCTGCTCGCGGGGGGTGGGCTTGCTGTCTGGCTGGTCGCCCTGCTCGCCGGCCCGTTCGGGGCCGGGCAGGCCGATATCTGGGAGGCCGTGCGTCAGCCCCTGCCTGCCCTAGGGATCGGTCTCGCCATTCCCGCCCTTCTGGGTGCGATGCTGCTGCGGCGCGCCCGCAACCGGGAGAAGACCCTGCAGCGGGAGAAGGCGACGCTGGAGGACCGGCTCCGGATGGTGGCCGACCTGTCGCATGCCTTCGAGGTGAGTGCCGTCATTCTGCGCGACGCCGATGGCACGATCCGGCACTGGTCGGCGGGCTGCGAGCGGCTGTTCGGCTTCTCCGCTGCGGAGGCGATCGGCCAGCGGGCGCATGAGTTGCTGGGTACCCGGTTCCCGGATGGCGGCCGGCGTGCCGCACAGGACCTGCTGTTGGCACAGGGGGAGTGGCAGGGCGAGCTCCGCCACCGCCGCCCCGGCGGCGAGGCGGTGGTGGTGGCCGCTCACTGGATCCTGCGCCAGGATGCTGGCGAGGCCGGTGCCGTGGTCGAGGTCCATGCCGATGCCACCGCGCTGAAGGCGGCCGAGGCGGCGTTGCGGGCCGGGGAGGCGCGGCTGCGCCTGGCGCAGGAAGTCGCCGGCATCGGCACCTGGGAATGGGACCCGGAATCGGACAGCTTCGTCTGGTCGCCCGAACACTCCGTGCTGCTTGGCCCGCCCGGCGGCACGGTGCCCGAGACGCTGGAGGGCTTTCTCGCCCTGGTCCACCCGGAGGACCGCGCCGCGGTCCGGGCGAGTGCCTGGCGGGCGCTGGAGAGCGGCGAGTACGAGGCCGAGTTCCGCATCCTCCGCCCCGGCCGCGACGGCGGGGAGGAGATCCGCTGGCTGCTCGGCCGCGGCCGGCGCATGCCCGGGCCGGCCGGCCGGCTCGGCCCGATCCTTGGCGTGCATATGGACTTCACCGCCCGCAAGGAGGCCGAGGAGCGGCAATCCCTGCTGATGCGGGAGGTCGATCACCGCGCCAAGAACGCGCTCGCCGTGGTGCAGGCCGTGCTGCGGCTGACCCGGGCGGACAGTCCGGAAGCCTTCGGCCGCGCCATCGAGGGGCGGGTCGCGGCGCTTGCCCGCGCCCAGACCCTGTTGACCGAGAGCCGCTGGGTGGGCGCCGACCTCACCGCCATGCTGCATGGCGAGCTCGATCCGTTCCTCGGCTCCGCCGGCAGCACCCGGGTGACCTTCGACGGCCCGGCGCTGACGGTGGCGCCAATGGCGGCGCAGCCGCTCTCGATGACCCTGCACGAGCTCGCCACCAATTCGGCCAAATATGGCAGCCTCTCCCTGCCGGGCGGCGCGCTTGATCTGAGTTGGAGCATCGATCCCACGGCCGACCGGCTGCGGCTGCGCTGGGCCGAGGCGGGTGGCCCGCCGGTCGCCGGTCCTCCCGCCGGGCGCGGCTTCGGTTCCCGCGTCATCCGGACGACGATCCATGACCAGCTCGGCGGCGAGGTTGCCTTCGACTGGCAACCGACCGGCCTGGTCTGCCTTATCGAACTGCCGCTCGCGCGCGTGGTTGCGCGGGCCGAAAGCGGCCGGCGCGCCTGAGGGCCCATTATGGCGATGATCCTGATCCTTGATGACCGCGCCACCAATCGCAGCATCTATGCGAGGCTGGCCTCGGTCATCGAGGACAACGTGTCTGTCGAAGTGTTCGGCGATTCGGCCGATGCGCTGGAATGGCTCGAGGGCAACCGGGTCGATCTCGTCATCACCGACTTCAAGATGCCCGGCATGGACGGTGCCGAGTTCACCCGCCGCTTCCGCGCCCTGCCGGGCGGCGCCACGGTGCCGGTGCTGGTCGTCACCGCCCATGATGACCGCAGCTTTCGCGTTCGCGCCCTGGATGCCGGCGCGACCGACTTCCTGCAGAGCCCGATCGACCATTTCGAGCTGGTCACGCGGGCGCGCAACCTGCTCGCGCTCGGCCGGCGGCCCGCGGCCCAAGGCCTCGCGGAGCCGCCGCCGCGGCTGCTTCCCCCTGATCCGATGCCTGCGCAGAGCGCCGAGGGCCTCGCGCGCATCCTCGACAGCCTCCCCGCCCAGGTCAGCGCGACCGACCGGGAGGGCCGCTGCATCTACGCCAATGCCGCCTTCGCCGCGGCGCTTGGCGCCAGGGCGGCGGAGCTGGTGGGTGCCCGCCCGACGCTGCTGCTCGGCCCCGGGCGCGGGGAGCGGAGCCGTGCCGGCGACCTCGCTGTGCTCGCCAGCGGCACGCCGCTGCCGCCCTACCGGGAGCCGGGAGCGGATGGGGAGTTGCTGACCAGCAAGGCCCCGCTGCGGGATTCCTCGGGCGAGGTTACTGCCGTCATCACAACCTCCATACCGCTGGGGCCGGAGCCTGAGCGGTGAGCCTCGCGGCGGAGCCGCGCAAACACCAGGCCGCGGCGGAGCCGCACAAGCACAGTATTGCGGCAGGACCGCGCAAGTCCGATGACGCAGCGGGCCCGCAGCAGCCAGCCGGGACGGCGGCGCCGCGCCGGTCCGGGATCGCCGCGGGGCTGCGTCGGGTGCGGCGCGGCGGCCTGCTGGGTGAGGTCGGCTCGGAACAGGAAATGAGCGTCAACCGCCTGCTGTTCGCCGGCGTCTTCGCGCTCTACCTGCCGACTCTGGGGGCGCCGATCCTGGCCGAGGGCCTGCGCATGCTGGCGGTCTGGAGCGCCTGCGCCGTCCTCATTATCCTGCATATCCGGCTTCGGCCGGTGCCGAGCCCGTCGCGCCGCGCCTTCGCGCTGCTGGCCGACATCGGCAGCCTCTCCTGGTTCCTGCATTTCGGCGGCGCCTGGGCCGCACCCTTCTTCCCGGTCTATCTGTGGATCGCGCTCGGCAATGGCGTCCGATTCGGGACGCGCTGGCTGCTGGCCGGCATGACGGCCTTCGTCCTCGGCTTCGGGACGGTCGCGCTGACCACGCCCTTCTGGCAGGCGCTGCCGCACCTGGCGACCGGGCTGCTGATCGGGCCGGTCATCCTTGCCCTCTATGCCGGCAGGCTGATCCGCAAGCTGTCGCAGGCAAGGCTGGCGGCGGAGCAGGCGAGCGAGGCGAAGACCCGCTTCCTTGCGGGCGTGAGCCATGAGCTGCGCACCCCGCTCAACGCCATCATCGGCATGGGCGGGTTGCTGCGGGAGACGTCGCTTGATACCGAGCAGCAGGAGATGGCGCGCACCATCGACGATGCGGCGCGCGGGCTGCTCGGGCAGATCAACGGGCTGTTGGACATATCGCGGATCGAGGCCGGGGCGACGGTAATGCGGGCAGAGAGCGTCGACCTGCCAGAGCTGCTTGTCGAAATGCGCGGGCTGCTGCTGGCCCAGGCGCGGGAGAAGGGCCTGGCGCTGCGCCTGCACGCCACGCCGCGCACGCCGCTCCGCATCCTCTCCGACAGGGCGGCGCTGTGCGACATCCTGCTGAACCTGGGTGGCAATGCGGTGAAGTTCACCTCCGCCGGCAGCGTCACCATCGCCTTGGACGTCGAACCGGGCGAGGGGGACGCGCTGCTGCTCCGGCTGGAGGTGTGCGACACCGGCATCGGCATCGCGGAAGCGGCGCAGGCCCGTATCTTCGAGCGATTCGCCCAAGCCGATGAGACCATCGCCGGACGCTTCGGCGGCACCGGGCTCGGCCTCGCGCTCTGCAAGGGGCTGGCCGGGCTGCTCGGCGGCGAGATCGGGGTGCGTAGCCGGCCCGGGGAGGGCAGCACCTTCCATGTGACGATCCCGGCCCGGCGTGATCCCGCGCCGCTGCCGGCGGCGGCAGGGCCGGAACTCCCGGCGTTGCTGCTGGCGCCAGACCTGGCCATGGCCGCGCCGGTTGCGGCCGGGCTCGCCTCCCTTGGTGTCGCCGCCGTGCCGCGCGCGGTGGCGGCCGAAACCGTCCTGGCAATCTGGGGCGCGGGGGCAGGGGCTCCGCCATCGCAACTGCTGGCCTGCGCCCCACCGGGCAGCCTGCCGGCGCCCGAGGAGGTGGCGGCGGCGCTGCGCGGCACCGGCCCGGCGGCCGGCTGGCCGGTCTTCGCCCTCACGGAGGGGGCGGGGCCTGGCCTGCCCGACCCCCTGTGCCGCCGCAGGGTCGCGGGAATGCTGCCAGCCACGCCCACCGCGGCGGATTGGGCCATGCCGCTCGCGCTCGCGCGCGCCCTGCTGCCGCGGCCGGCGGCCCCCGTCCTGCGCGTCCCGGCCAGCGCGGCCATGCGCATCTTGGTCGCCGACGACAACCGGGTGAACCGGCTGGTGGTGCAGAAGATCCTGGAGCGTGAGGGCCATGCGGTCACGCTGGTGACCGACGGGGAAGAGGCGCTCGACGCCATGGAGGCGGGGGGCTTCGACCTGGTGCTGATGGATCTCAACATGCCGGGGACGGACGGGGTCACCGCAACCAAGCTCTACCGTTTCGCCGCACTCGGCCGGCCGCACCTGCCGATCCTCGGCCTGACTGCCGATGCAACGCCGCAGGCCGCCGAGCGCTGCCGGGCGGCCGGGATGGATGGCTGCCTGGTCAAGCCGATCGAGCCGGCGCAACTCGCCGCGGCGGTCGCGGCCCATGCGCCGCGCCAGGGCAGCGAACCTGCGCCGCCCGCGGAAGTGCCGCGCGGGGTGCAGACGCGTGCCCAGCCCACGGTAGCGCCGGCGCTGGACCCGGTGGTAACGGCGGAACTCGTGGCGCTGGGCGGGCCGCAATTCGCGGCCGCGCTGCGGGCGGATTTCCTGGCCGATGCACGGGAGGTGCTGCGGACGCTGGAGGCCGCGGCGGCGCGCGGCGATGCGGCGCGGTTCCGGTCGGCGGCGCATGCACTCCGCAGCAGCGCGGCCAATATCGGCGCGCGCGGCGTCTTCGCGCTGAGCAGCACGGCCGAGGCGCTGCCGGCGGCCGAGGTGCCAATCGACGGACAGCGGCAGGTGGCGCTGCTGGCCGAGGAGCTGGAGCGAATCAGCGCAGCGCCGGATCAGGCGCCGTAACGCGCGGTGGCCGGCCCGGGCTGCCTGCTCCCGCGCTTCAGTGCGCAGGTCTCATACTGCCTCCGGGTGATTGGCTCGCCGTGAGGGGCATGCCCCTGGTACGGGCGCGGGTGTTAACCTGCCTGGCCCTGTCAGGGAGCGGCGCGATGGCTCGGATCGTTGATCATCTTCCCGTTG
>JAESGY010000643.1_pt1 | contig 10388 bp, 12 predicted proteins | sample 9269841 | NCBI WGS metagenome assembly JAESGY01 (sample SAMN17022865, study PRJNA683097) | algae metagenome | isolation source: Spirirestis rafaelensis WJT71-NPBG6 and co-occurring heterotrophs from... | place: USA: Pinto Wells, Joshua Tree National Park, Colorado Desert, CA | collected 2006-08-15 | reverse complement strand
AACACTGCTTATTGCCTCCTACAAGATAATATCATGCTTTGTAGGAGTTTATATAATTAAGGAAAACACAGGGCTAAAGCCCTTTGAGTCGGGTTTCATCCCTACGATTTATCGTAGGGGTTCTCACCCTCCCACTATGTCTTGATAGACTTCGTGGACATCAATAGACGAGATTTCCTGAAGACAGCTTCGATTTCGGGTTTGGCTGCGGGACTAGCGGCTTCAGAAGGTTTTCTCAGTCCACTGTTAGCTGGAAATGAAACTGCTCAGAAACCATCCACAACAGAACAGACAACCAGAAACGGTGATATGATTTACCGATCGCTGGGACGCACAAAAGAGAAAGTTTCTGTAATCGGTTTGGGTGGTCATCATATAGGACGGCAGAAAGACGAGCAAGAAAGCATTAAAATTATCCGCAGTGCGATCGACCGTGGAATTAATTTCATGGACAACTGCTGGGATTACCATAATGGTGGTAGCGAAATTCGCATGGGTAAAGCCTTACAAGACGGCTACCGCGAAAAAGTCTTTCTCATGACCAAAATTGATGGTCGCACCAAGGAATCTGCTGCCAAGCAAATCGACGAGTCTCTGAAACGTCTACAAACAGATCGCGTCGATTTAATGCAATTTCATGAAATTATCCGTCTAGAAGACCCAGACCGGATTTTTACTAAAGGTGGTGCAGCAGAAGCAGTATTTGAGGCGCAAAAGGCGGGTAAAGTTCGCTACATTGGCTTTACAGGACACAAAGATCCCTTGGTTCACCTGAGAATGCTAGAAATAGCCGCTCAAAATGGGTTACGTTTTGATGCAGTGCAGCTGCCACTTAATGTTATGGATGCCCATTTTCGCAGTTTTGAGCGTGCAGTTTTACCCAAATTGGTACAGAATCAAATCGGTGTCCTGGGCATGAAAGCAATGGGCGATCAAATTATTCTTAAGAGTAATACAGTTAAGCCTATTGAATGCCTCCACTATGCCATGAACCTACCAACTTCAACTGTAATTACAGGCATTGACCGTCGCTTCTCTTTCAGAGACGCTGCGCGAACGCTCCAATTCACGCATTCACGCATTCAAAAATAATTAAATAATTTTTAATTTCTGCATTTTTGAATTGCATGAATTTTGGATTTTAGTTTGGATTGGAGCAACGGTCTTGTGCCAAGAATTTATGAATGGAGGTATAAAAAGCGCAGCATCGTTGTTTCAAGCCCCCGGATTTATCCGTGGGGTTCAAAATGTTTGAATGCGTGAATGCGTGAATTCCCCGAAGGGGTGACAGTATGGAAATTCTCAACCAAGCGTTTGAGGCAGCACGCACATTTAAGCCGATGAGTCAAGAGCAAACCGCAGCTTTGCTTGCAAAAACGGCTAAGGTTGCTGCAAAAGGTGAGTACGAATTATTTAAGACGAGCGATCGCTTTGACGGTACGGCTAAGAATCCTCAGTGGTTAGGCTAATTCCTACGCAATAAAATTTACAAGTTTCGTATTTCAAGCTCGAAGTTTCGTCTTTGGAACTTGATAGGGATGGTTATTATATACTCGTAGTGAGCAGTAAAGTGGTCACTACGGGCTTAAAGTTATGTTTGTCGTGACTTTAAAATCTTAGGTAATACATTAATTGAGCGATCGCATCACTCGATAAATTCAACCTTTGCTGAAAATCTACCAAGTTGCGATAATGTCCCCCTGATAAACGATTGGACAATACCACTTCAGCCAATGACGCATCTATATAAGGAATTTTTACTAGATTCTCAACTGTTGCCGTATTAACATTAATTTGCGTAGGATTCCCTAAAGCTTCGTCGTCATAATAACTAAAATCAAGAATCAGCTTTAGTGGCTCTAGTCGCTGCGCTGGTATACTCAAAGCAGCGGCAATATCTTCAATACAGTAAAATTTAACACCAATACGCGAAACTTCCACAAGCGATCGCGCTTGATGAATCGATAAACCCGGTAATCGCAACCAATCATCTACAGTTGCTTGATTCGCATCAATCCGGATACCCAATTGTGCAGCGATCGCAATTTCTTCGCCAGATTGTAGTCGGTAATAAGGGTCATTCAAAAGCCGCGAACGGAGTTTTTGCAACCTGAGGTTCAAAGGTAGCCAATTGTTCATCATTTTCCCACTTTTCAAGTAATTTGGTCTAACAATTGGCGACGTTTTTGCTCAAATTCGTATTCAGAAATTAATCCATCTTGGCGAAGAGTATCCAAGGAGCGCAAAGCTTCAGCCATAGCTGTTATCTGATTGCTGTTCGCTTGTAAATTTTTTACCGCTGACTTCCCCAAATTAAAATTACGATCAAAAGCTTCTTCATCTTGCGCTAAATACCAAACTCCCTCAATAGCGCTAGCTACTTTGGGAATCGGTGTCCAGGAAAGCAAGACATATAACAAACCCCACAGCGGCTGTCCCAGATAAAATTTATGTAATCCCGAAATTGTCAGCGTGCCAGAAAAAGCTAAAATGGCAGCGATGCTTCGGCTTTTTCGCTTAGTCAACATATTCCCAATCAATTTATCACCACCACAGTTTTGACACTAAAAGAGCGATCGCTTTCCTCAAAAGTTGAGAAATTTAGCATTGCTGCCATTTTACCGAAAACCGAACAAATCCCTGTTGACGAATATTAGATTCTCAAACGCTACCATAATGCACAGCATTGCTGCTTGAGAAAAGCGATCGCTCTTTTAGGTGCTACAATGTAAACAAAAAACTAGTCACACGAGCACAACCATTCAAATTTGTCTGCTTATTTTAGACTTTACTCCCTTCAAAGTCTGATAGCTGAAGAAATTGAAGAAAACTGTGGACAAGAAGTGAGATCTTTGGAGCAAGCGAACGCCGTAATAGCCAAAGCTGAATATTTATCATTTTATAAATCTTATTCTTAAAAAACCCACTACAGCTTAAGTTGTTGTAGTGCAAGAAAAATTTCTCAAGTCAAGTGTTGAAATTTCGGTAAAAAACCGTACTCCAACCGAAGCTTCTTCTCTAGATTAGTTCCCTAGACTAAAATTAGACTATGAAGGCAAAAGTATACGCGCTCTGAGTCTTATAACTCAGTTTAAGATAGGAAAAATGGGATTCTTTGACTCTGATATAGTTCAGCAAGAAGCCAAGCAGCTGTTTGAAGATTATCAAGCGTTGATCAAAATTGGCAACAATTACGGCAAATTTGATCGCGAGGGTAAAAAGCTGTTTATTGAACAAATGGAAGCGATGATGGATCGATATCGTATCTTTATGAAGCGCTTCGAGCTATCAGAAGATTTTATGGCGCAAATGACTATGGAGCAAATTAAAACACAGTTAGGTCAGTTTGGTGTCACCCCGCAACAAATGTTTGACCAAATGAACCTAACTTTAGAACGGATGAAAACCGATTTAGAAAAGCAGGTTTAGAGAAGTTAGGAGTTAGTGGTTAGTTGGAGCGTTGTTTTAATCACCACTACCCACTACCCACTAACTCTTAAGATTTAATTGCCATTCGATTTTGGGCGAGGAAATTGCGATGGGGACTTAAAGCTCTCGGCAGGAACATTCTTCAGGGCTTTGAGCATAAAATCGCGCCAAATCGGTGCGACCATCACACCACCCGTTGCACCGCTTGCTAATTGTCTATTGTCGTCTCTACCGACCCAAACCGCAGTCGTTAACTGTGGCACAGTACCGACAAACCAAATATCCTTTTCTGAGGAAGTTGTTCCGGTCTTGCCAGCAGCCGGACGACCGATGGCGGCATTTTTACCGGTACCATTAGTAATAACCGATTGCATCGCACTAATAATTGATGCCGATGCCCAAGGATCGAGGACTTGCTGGGGTTTAGGCGTGTTATCTAGCAATACATTACCACTACTATCAGTCACACGCACAATTACCGTTGTAGGCGACTGCCAGCCATAATTGGCAAAGGTAGCATAAGCGCTAGCCATTTCCAAAGGTGTAACACCAATCGCACCTAGAGGCAAAGAACTCACTGGTTCCATCGGACTCATAATTCCTAAAGTGCGGCAAATTTCGATAACTTTATTCATCCCTACAGCTTTGCCAACTTTGATGACTGGGATGTTGCGAGACTGCGATATGGCAGTGCGAATCGACATTGCACCTGAAAAGCCACCATCATAGTTTCTTGGATAGTACCAACCGCTACCATCGCGGTAGCTGACTGGGCTATCAACCACCGTCGAGTCTGGTCCAAACTTACCGCTAGCAAAACCAGCATAGTAAACAAACGGCTTAAAAGAAGACCCAGGCTGACGCAAAGCTTGGGTTGCTCGATTGAATTCACTGGTTTTGGCATCCACACCGCCCACCAATGCTTTCACAAAATGCGTGCGGGGGTCAATTGCCACCAATGCCATTTGATTCTTATATAACCCCTGCCCCAAAAGTGTCTTATGCCACTTGCTGACAGTTTGCTCCGCCATGCGTTGAAAGTCAGCATCAACTGTGGTTTGTACCCGCATCCCACCTTTAATTAATGCGTCACGTCCAAACTTTTTCGCCAACTCTTGCGACACAGCATTGGTAACATAAGGTAAGGCACTACCCTGAAAAGACCTGATTTTACCAAGTTTAATTTCTTGCTTGAGGGCATCGTCGTAATCTTGCTGGGTGATCCAGTTCAATTCTCGCAACCGTCCGAGCACTTCTTTTTGTTTTTGTTTTGCCTTAGGCATGCTGATAAACGGGCTGAATTCTTCTGGCGCTTGAATTAAGCCCGCCATCATCGCCGATTCACCAATAGTTAAACTTTCGGCGGATTTGTTGAAGTAACTGCGAGCCGCCGTTTGCACACCATAATTGTTATGACCCCAATAGACTTGATTGAGGTACATTTCCAAAATTTGGTCTTTGCTGAGAATTTGCTCTAGGCGAATCGCTAGAACCGCCTCGGCAATTTTACGGGTAAAAGCACGCTTTTGAGACAAAAATAGGTTTTTCACCAATTGCATGGTGATGGTGGAACCACCTTCCTTCACCCCACCAGCCGCCCAGTTTGTCACCACGGCACGTCCAACCCCACTAGGGTTAATTCCATGATGATCGTAGAAGTGACCATCTTCGCTGGCTAATACCGCCCGTTTTAAATTTGGCGAAATTCTATCTAACGATACGACTTCCCGGTTCGCTTCACCGTGGACACTGGCTAAAAGTTTACCTTTAACGTCATAAATGTAAGTAGTTTCTGATGGAAAAAAGTTACGTAATTGTCTTACATCAGGCAAGTTCCGGAAACTAATGGCTAAACCCACTAGTCCTCCCGCGACAATCGAACTTGTTAGCATGGTCAGGGACAAAAGAGTGCCGCCAGTTACCTGACCTACACCTTTTAAAAAGTCAAAACCTGATGAAGCCTGACGTTGCGGCTGTTTATCTTCAAAAGTCCTAGACGACACGGCGATTCCACTTCCTCACTTGTAAATATAACTGTAATTTATTCGGCGAAGCAAGGCGGTTATTTTTTGCAATTATAGTAGTTTGGCAGATCACTTAGATGACAAATTGCCTGTAAAAATAACTAACTGAACTTCTTTGATGCAAAGCATAACTAATATTCAGTCTTCTAGTATGGCGCAAAATTTTTCTTGGCTACATCGTGGTTTAACTGAAATTTTTCCACAACCTACTAATACTGACAGCGAAAGTGAAAGTTTAGAAAAGCTGTTGGCAACTACAGAGCGACCTTTAAGGGTAAAATTCGGAATTGATGCCACAGGAGCGGAAATTCATCTTGGGCATAGCATTCCAATGCGGAAACTGCGAAATTTTCAAGATGCCGGTCACACAGCAGTGCTGATTATTGGCGATTTTACAGCTCGCATTGGTGATCCAACTGGTAAATCTGAGGTACGACGCCAACTGACAGAGGTAGATGTAGCGCAAAACGCCCAAACTTATCTTGACCAAGTGCGACCTATATTGGATTTTGACACACCAGGGAGATTAGAGGTACGTTATAACTCCGAATGGCTTTCTCAACTTGACTTAGGGAAAATTTTGGAGTTACTTGCCACGATGACGGTGGGGCAGATGCTAGCAAAAGAAGGCTTCGCCGAACGTTATAAGAAAGAGAACCCAATTTTCCTTCATGAGTTCCTTTATCCATTAATGCAAGGTTATGATTCTGTGGCAGTGCTAGCTGATGTGGAATTAGGTGGCACTGACCAGAAATTTAACTTGGCTGTTGGGCGAGATTTACAACGTCATTTTGGGCAAAAACCTCAATATTGTGTGCTATTGCCTATTTTAAATGGTCTTGACGGCGTACAAAAAATGTCCAAATCTTTGGGTAATTATGTCGGTTTGTCAGAACATCCATCACAGATGTATCAGAAGTTGCAACAGGTTCCAGATCATTTGCTGGAAGATTATTTTAAACTGCTGACAGATTTAGCTTTAGACAAATTACCAGAAAAGCCACGCGATCGCCAACAACTTCTCGCCTGGGATATTGTTCGACAATATCATGGTGAAACAGTCGCAAATGAGGCAAGAGTTGCCGCAAAGACAGGTGGACAAGGTGGTTCTGTTCCAGAATTTTCGTTATCAGAGGTTCAATTTCCTGCTAAGTTATTTTTTATCCTCAATGTTAGCGGTTTGTGCAAAAGTAGTGGAGAAGGAAAGCGAAAAATTCAAGAGGGTGGGGTGCGCTTAAATGGCGATCGCATTACCGATATTGATACTACTTTCGATTCGCTGACAGATTTAGAAGGTAAAGTTTTGCAAGTTGGCAAAAACAAGTTTGTCCGCTTGGTTGCTGAATAAAAGTTAAGGAACCACAGATAAACACAGATGAACACAGATAAGAGGGTTATAGTTCCCCTGGATGTGTCGGATGAAGAAAGTGCGATCGCTTTGGTGGACAAGCTTGAGCAAGTCACTTTCTGGAAAGTTGGTTTAGAGTTGTTCACCAGCACTGGACCGAAAATTTTAGATTTGCTAAAATCCCGCCAAAAACGCATTTTCCTAGATTTGAAGTTTCACGATATCCCGAATACAGTCGCGGGTGCTTGTCGCAGTGCGGCTCGTTATGGCGTGGATTTGTTGACAATTCATGCTACATCTGGTTCAGACGCCTTGAAAGCAGCTTCGGAAGCGGTGCAAGAAGAATCTGCAAAAGTTGGTGTAAAGCCGCCAAAGTTAATTGCGATTACTTTGTTGACGAGTATTTCTTCTCGGCAGTTGGCGTTTGATTTGAAAATTCCCCTAGAATTACCAGAATATGCCCTCGCAATGGCGCTGATGGCTCAAGAAAGTGGGTTGGATGGGGCAGTTTGTTCGCCGCAGGAAGTAGCACAATTGCGGCAAACTTGCAAGGATGACTTTTTGCTAGTTTGTCCGGGAGTCAGACCAACTTGGGCTGATAAAGGAGATCAAAAGCGATCGCTTACACCAGCACAAGCGATCGCCTCTGGAGCCGATTATCTCGTAATTGGGCGTCCAATCACCGCCGCCGATGATCCACAATCAGCGTGGGAAAGAACTTGTGAGGAGTTAATAACTGTATCTGGGTAGTGGAATTTAAACGTAATTAGCGGCTCAAGCCGCTAATTAGTAGACAAAAAAGGGAATTACTAATGTTAATCAAATTTAAGCAATTAGATGTCCAACCGGGACAACGTATACTGCTAAAAGATGTCAGCTGGCAACAATTTGAAGACATTTTAGAAGAATTAGGCGAAAAGCGTGCCGCCAGGGTTGCTTATGATAAAGGAATTCTCGAAATTATGTCACCGCTACCCGAACATGAGATTAATAAAGTCTTTCTGACTAACTTTGTAGAAATTCTTCTCGAAGAATTAGATATTGAATTTTTACCTTTAGGCTCAACAACCTTTAAAAATCAATTAATGAGCCAAGGTATCGAACCCGATAACTGCTTTTATATTCAAAATGAAGCCGCAATTCGTGGTAAAGATAGACTTGATTTAACAATCGATCCTCCGCCAGATTTAGCGTTAGAGATAGATATTACGTCTCGCACTCACCCAAATATATATGAAGCGTTGGGAGTGCCGGAATTATGGTGCTTTGAAAAAGGGAAGTTAAAAATTAATATCTTAGAAAATGGTAAATATATTGACTCATCAAGCCGAATTTTTCCTAATTTTCCTCTTGGGCAACTCATTCCCGAATATCTACAAAAGTGCAAAATTGACGGTAGAAATAAAACGATGAAAGCTTTTCGCCAATTGGTTAGAGACTATAATTTAACTTAAAAACTATTAATTTTTATCTTGTTGAAAGTATGGGAGTCAGCTAAACTCAAGCAGAGCGATCGCATTCATTATGTTTTTTGTCTCCCTGTCCCTATGGTTACATTTTCTCTCCTCGTTCTCCTCGTTCCCAGTCTCAGACTGGGAAAGCATTCAAGGAGGCTCTGCCTCCAAAGTTATAAATAAAACATTAAATATGAGGCAGCAGCCCACAGTAGGCATTCCCTGGCAGAGCCAGGGAACAAGAAAGCTCTCCGCTAGTCCTTCTCAACCTATACAGAGAAGGAACACTGGCAAGGAAAGGTCTTTTTGCTCAGAGCAAACTATAGAAAATTTAATTACACCACTATTGCGTAATTTACCTAGTTATGCTAATCGCGCCAGTCAACGCGCCCGCCGTTTGAGAAGAAAAACTGACGTTTACAGTTATATGGTTTTGGCAGGAAAACCTGATTTTACTCCCCTGCCCTTTAACCCTGGTGTAAATACTACAGATGCGGCAAAAAGCTCTGACGAAAAAGTGGAGCAGGTGTTTTTTACTACTTTAGAGCGGCAGTACATAAGTGGGCGAGCGGTGCAATTGCAAGAATTCCACTGGCTGTTTTTAACGAAAAGCAACACTGGTTGGCGGATGGTAACGATGTTTTCGCAAATCGGTTCGTATCCAGTTACCAAAAATCCGCCAACACCACCACGCAATAGTAGTAATGGTACTGTTGCTCAAGGAATTAATGCTTGGTTGCGAGATTGTCGAGCCGGAAGTATACCTATGAGTTCGGCAAACTAGAGAACGCGATGTCTGACGACAGTCCACAGCTTGACATTAGCAGGAGAAAACAATGGTCAGTAGCCTTAAGGAACTTTTTAACGAAGCAGAACTGGCTGATGCAGACGACCCAGAGGAAAAATTTATCAGTAGCGGTGTCAGTTGGCAAATGTATGAAGCGCTACTAATTAAACTAGAGGATAACTTTCACTACCGTGTCACCTATTTAGATGGAATATTAGAAATTGTGTCGCCATCAATCAGACATGAAAGCATCAAAAAACGTTTGGCTATTCTACTAGAGCGCTATATCTACAAGAGGCGAATACAGTTTAAACCTATGGGGAGTTCCACCATCAAAAAACAACTTTTAAAAGCTGGGGCAGAACCGGATGAATGTTACTGTATTGGAGAAGCGAAGAACATTCCCGACTTAGCCATAGAAGTGACTATTACGAGTGGTAGCATTGACAAGCTAGAAATTTACCGACGCTTGGGAGTAGCGGAGGTTTGGTTTTGGGAAAGTTCGATGCTCAAACTTTATCACAAAAGGGAAGAAGAACCTTTAAACTTCCTAGAAACCAATGGCTACGAACAAATTGACACAAGTGAGTTATTGCCAGAACTTAACATTTCTTTACTGGAAAAATGTACTTTGATTTCAGACGATATCCAAGCAATTGACGAATTTGAGCAAGGCATCGGTTAAAAAATGATCGGGAAAACACCTTTCGTCGCAACCCAGATTTGAGTTAATAAAATTTACTCTGCCGAATTGAGAAAATTAACTGAGTTAGGACTGGTGGAATTGAAGCGAGGCGATCGCGCATCACCTGGAAATCGAGTTTAATCAAGCTCAAGAAGGTAAAATCCAACTTTTTAACTCGACATTACCAATTTCCTGATCGTTGGTAAAATTGACAAGCGTAGACGCTCTGCGTCTTGTCGTCAGACATCGCCTTGATTCAACATAAGCAATCAACGCTGGGAATGGGAAGTTGTCGAGCAAGAAATTAGCCCGTTTAATATCCTCCACTGCTAGAACCGCCACCATCACAGCCACCGCTAGAACTGCCACCATCACCACCGCTAAAACCACCACCATCACAGCCACTACTAGAACTGCCGCCATCACCGCCGCTGCTATACCCACCGCTATCACCGCCACTGTTATACCCGGCACCATCAGTGGTACTACTGTTATATGCCCCAGCAGCACCATTATATAAATTGTTGTGGCTATTACTAGTAGTCTGTCAATTTAAAATTGATGGATACGCGGACAGTGTAATCTGTAGATACTCAAAGCAATCCGCGTATCTGATGCCAAAGAAAAAATACATTGTCTCTCTAACATCTGAAGAGAGAGC
>JAESGY010000642.1_pt1 | contig 10421 bp, 11 predicted proteins | sample 9269841 | NCBI WGS metagenome assembly JAESGY01 (sample SAMN17022865, study PRJNA683097) | algae metagenome | isolation source: Spirirestis rafaelensis WJT71-NPBG6 and co-occurring heterotrophs from... | place: USA: Pinto Wells, Joshua Tree National Park, Colorado Desert, CA | collected 2006-08-15 | reverse complement strand
GCGGCGCGATCAGACGCCACTCCGCCTCGCTCAGATCATAGCGCCCCATTCCGCTCTCCTGTGCAAAAGGGAACGGAATCAGACCCCGTCAACACTGGCAACCCTTAATGAGTACAGAACCTAGGCCCTGCTGAGCCGATGCAGGATCGAAAAAGGCGGGCCATGGCCCGCCTTTCTTTTTGGCCGACGGCTATTCGGCCGCCACGAGAACCGTCCCGGCGGAGGGCTCGCGGGTCTCGACCGTGCCGTCATAGACCGCCTGGTCGAGGAAGCGCTCCTCCTTGGCCACGAGCACCGGCACGAGGATCTGGCCGGTGACGTTGGTGGCCGTGCGCATCATGTCCACCACCCGGTCGATGGCCACGATGTAGCCGATGCCTTCCAAGGGCAGGCCCGCGGTGCTGAGGGTCAGGGTGAGCATGACGATGGAGGTGCCGGGAACGCCGGCGGTGCCCAGCGAGCCGAGCACGGCCGTCAGGCCGATGAGCACGTATTGCGTCAGCGAGAGGTCGAGGCCGAAATACTGCGCGATGAAGATCGCCGCGATGGCGGGATAGATCGCGCCGCAGCCGTCCATCTTCACGTTGGCGCCCAGCGGCACCGCGAAGCTCGCATAGCTCTGCGGCACGCCGAGCTTCTCCACCGCGACGCGCAGGGTCATGGGCAGGGTGGCGAGGCTCGACGAGGTGGCGAAGGCCATCTGCTGCGCCGGCAGGGCGCCGCGGAAGAAGCGCGAGGGCTTGAGCCCATGCAGCTTCAGCAGGCCGCCATAGACCACGATGATGTGGAACAGGCAGGCGAGGTACATGGCGGCGATGAACTTGCCCAGGGGCAGCAGGGAGGACAGGCCGTAGCGCCCCACCACCCAGGCGATGAGCCCGAAGGTGCCGATGGGCGTGAGCTGCAGCACCCAGCGGGTGATGCGGAACACCAGGGCGGTTCCCTGATCGACCAGGCTGCGGATGCCCGCCGTCTTGTCGCCCAGGGACACCAGCGCCGCGCCGACGATGCCGGCGAAGAACAGCACCTGAAGCACGTTGGTGTCGGCCATGGCCTTGATCGGGTTGGTGGGCACGATGCCGATCAGCACTTCGAGCGGCGACGGGATCGTGCGCGGCTTCACCTCGCCCAGCGGCAGGTTCGAGAGCCCGACTCCGGGATCCATGAGGTGCCCGAAGGCAATGCCCACCAGCACGGCCAGGACCGAGGTGGCCATGAACCAGAACAGGGTGCGGGCCCCGAGGCGCGCCACGTTGCCGGCCTCGGCGAGCTTGGCCACGCTCGACGCAATGGTGAAGAACACCAGCGGGATCACAATCATCCGCACGAGGTTCAGGTAGATGTCGCCCAGCGGCTTGAACCACACGGCGGCCTGCTCGCCTGCCAGGCTGCCGGCGAGAATGCCGAGCGCGAAGGCAACGGCGACCCGCTGCCAGAGCGGACGGTTAAACCACATAGTAAACATGTGTTTTTCTTTCTATTTACGAATACACACGCAAAATAGGCGAGCCTCCTGCCGAGAACCATTGTCGCAGGCGCAGAGCCGGGGTTGCGCTTCTGCATAGGTGGACGGGCCCCGCCCCTGGCCCGCGGTTCACGACCCTGCCCCAGGGCTCACAATGCCGTGCACGGGCGTTGCGCCAGGGGCGCGCCTCACCATCTCGGTTGCCATCACCGGGCCTTGCGCATGATCTCCACGGCACGATCCCTGCTTCTCAAGGGCGGCTTCGCCCTCATGCTGGCGGCAGCCGCGCTCTCGGGTGCGCAGGCCGATCCGGCTCCGCTGCTGGATCGTACGGCCCTCGAAGCCGCCGTGGAGCGCGCCAGGGGCCTCGGGAACCTCCACGCCCTCATCGTCGCGCAGGACGGAAAGGTGCTGACGGAGCATGCGTTCAGGGGCCCTGCCGTTGATCGCCCCGTGAACATCAAGTCGGCCTCCAAGGCCATCCTGTCGGCCCTCGTGGGCATCGCCATCGACCGGGGCGTGCTTCAGGGAATCGACCAGCCGGTCGCGCCCCTGCTCCGCGGCAGCGTTCCGCCAGGGGCGGACGGGCGGATCGAGGCGATCACCGTCGGGCATCTCCTGTCCATGCGGGCCGGGCTGGAGCGCACCTCGGGCCGGAACTACGGCGCCTGGATCGGCAGCGGCAACTGGGTGCGCTACGCCCTGTCCCGGCCCTTCATGGACGAGCCCGGCGGGCGCATGCTCTATTCCACGGGCAGCACGCATCTTCTCTCGGCGGCCCTGACCAGGGCCGCCGGGCGCAGCACCTTCGAGCTGGCCCGGGACTGGCTCGCAAGGCCCCTCGACATCGCGATCCCGCCCTGGACCCGCGACCCGCAGGGCATCTATCTCGGCGGCAACGAGATGGCCCTCTCGCCCCGGGCGCTGCTGCGCTTCGGCGAGCTCTACCGGCGGGGCGGCGTCATCGACGGCAGGCGCGTGGTCTCGGAGGGCTGGATCAGGGAATCCTGGACCCCGCGCACCGCCTCGCCCTTCACGGGCGATTCTTACGGCTATGGCTGGTTCATCCAGACCATGCGGGGCCATCCGGTCTATTACGCCTGGGGCTATGGCGGCCAGATGCTCTACGTGGTGCCGAGCCTCGCCCTGACGGTGGTCATCACCTCCGACCCGACGCAGCCCTCGCGGCAGGACGACTATGTGGAGGCGCTCCACAGGCTCATGGCGGACGGCATCATTCCGGCGCTTGAGGCGCAAGGGGCTGAGGGGCGGAGCTGACGGGGCCTGCGCCGCACTCCCTCTCCTGAGGGAGTGCGGCGTGACGCCGGTTTTGGGCCCCTCAGCTCAGCAGAAGCGTCAGCACCAGGGGCAGAAGAAGCGCGGTCACCAGGGCGTTGAGGCCCATGGCGATGCCCGCGAAGGTTCCGGCGAGGGAATTGACCTGGAACGCCCTGGCGGTCCCGATCCCGTGCGATGCGAGCCCCACCGAGAAGCCCCGGGCGCGCCAGTCCGTCATGCGCAGGGCGTTCATGAGCGGCGTGACCATGATGGACCCGGCGACGCCCGTGAGCATGACGAGTACCGCCGTGAGCGCCGGATCGCCCCCGAGGGTTTCCGTGATGCCCATGGCCACAGGCGCGGTTACGGACTTGGGCGCAAGCGACACCAGGATGGTCCTCGGAATGCCGAAGAGCCCCGCCACCGCAACGGCGGAAACGATGGCCGTGACCGATCCCACCACCAGCGCCAGCACCATGGGGACGATGGCGCGCAACACGATGCGGCGGTTCTCGTAGAGCGGGATGGCGAGCGCGACGGTGGCGGGGCCGAGCAGGAAATGGACGAACTTCGCTCCTTCGAAATAGACCGGGTAGGCGGTTCCCGAGGCCCAGAGGATGAGCCCGATCAGCGTCACCGAGATCAGGACGGGGTTGCACAAGGGGTTGCGGCCGAGCGCCGACGAGAGGCGGTCCGCCGCCGCATAGACCCCCAGGGTCACCGTGAGCCAGAGCAGCGGCGTCTGCGTGAGGTAAACCCAGAGGGAGAAGGACGGATCGCTCACGGGGCGCTGTCCTGGCCCGCGGACGAACCGCCGATCGGGTCGGCGGACGAGCCGGAGAGGCGGGAGGCGACCACGAAGGTCATCACCGTCACCACCAGGGTCAGAAGGGTGGAGACCACCAGCGCCACCGCAAGGCCGATCCCGTATTGCGCCACCACGTCGAGGCGCTGCACCACGCCAACGCCAGCGGGAATGAACAGCAGCGACAGATGGGCCAGAAGCCCCTTGCCGGTCGCATCGATGCTGCCCCCGAACTCGGGTGCCTTCGCGCGGATCCGGTCACGCAGGGCGAGAAGGCCGAGCAGGAACACCATGCCCAGCACCGGACCGGGAAGCGGCCAGCCGAACCCGCGCACGACGACTTCGCCGAGAAGCTGGCAGAACAGGATGACGGTGAGGCTGACGATCATGAGGGCTGGATAGTACCGGGCGAGCAGCGGCGGCAAGAAAAAAGGCGGGCTCTGCGGCCCGCCTCCCGAAGTTCAGTCAGTTCTGACTGATGATCAATTATCCAAAAAGCTCCTGAGCTTCCGGCTCCGGCTCGGGTGCTTGAGCTTGCGCAGGGCCTTGGCCTCGATCTGGCGGATGCGCTCGCGGGTCACCGAGAACTGCTGGCCGACCTCTTCGAGGGTGTGGTCCGTGTTCATGCCGATGCCGAAGCGCATGCGCAGCACGCGCTCCTCGCGGGGGGTCAGCGAGGCCAGAACCCGGGTCGTGGTCTCGCGAAGGTTGCTCTGGATCGCCGCGTCGATGGGCAGGATCGCGTTCTTGTCCTCGATGAAGTCGCCCAGGTGGCTGTCCTCCTCGTCGCCGATGGGCGTTTCGAGGGAGATCGGCTCCTTGGCGATCTTGAGCACCTTGCGCACCTTCTCGAGCGGCATGGCGAGCTTTTCGGCCAGCTCCTCCGGGGTGGGCTCGCGGCCGATCTCGTGCAGCATCTGGCGGCTCGTGCGGACGATCTTGTTGATCGTCTCGATCATGTGCACCGGGATGCGGATCGTGCGGGCCTGGTCGGCGATCGAGCGGGTGATCGCCTGCCGGATCCACCAGGTGGCGTAGGTGGAGAACTTGTAGCCGCGCCGGTACTCGAACTTGTCCACCGCCTTCATCAGGCCGATGTTGCCCTCCTGGATCAGGTCCAGGAACTGCAGGCCACGGTTGGTGTACTTCTTAGCGATGGAGATCACGAGGCGCAGGTTGGCCTCGATCATCTCCTTCTTGGCCTGGCGGGCCTCGCGCTCGCCCTTCTGCACCATCAGGACGATGCGGCGGAACTCCTGGATTTCCAGGCCGGTCTCGGAGGCGAGGCTGTGGATGTTCTCGCGCAGGTCGTGGATGCCGTCCTTGGCCCGGGCGACGAAGTCCTTCCAGCCCTTGCCGCCGAGCTTGGACACCCGCAGGACCCACTTGGGATCGAGCTCCCAGCCCTGGTAGTGCTTGAGGAACTCCTCGCGGGCGACCCCATGGCTCTCGGCCAGGCGCATCAGGCGGCCCTCATGGGAAATGAGCCGCTTGTTGATGTCGTAGAGCTGCTCGACCAGGGCCTCGATGCGGTTGTTGTTGAGCGACAGGGACTTCACCGAGGCGACGATGTCGGCCTTGAGGGCCCGGTACTTGCGCTCCTGGGCCGGGGTGAGCTGCTTGTTCTGCATGCGCTGCTCCACATGCTCGACCTGCAGGCGGCGCAGCTTCTTGTAGTTGTCGGCGATGGAGTCGAAGGTTTCGAGCACCCGCGGCTTCAGCTCGGCCTCCATGGCCGAGAGCGACACGTTGTTCTCCAGGTCGTCGTCGTCCAGATCCCCCTCGGGCGGGGCGATGCCCTCCTCGCCCTCGGCCGGCTCCGCCTCGGCCTCGCCGTTGGCGAGGGCGTCCACCTTGGGCGCGCCCTTGCCGTCCGGGCCCGCATAGGTGGCCTCAAGGTCGATGATGTCGCGCAGGAGCACCCGGCCCTCGACGAGCTCGTCACGCCAGATGATGATGGCCTGGAAGGTGAGCGGGCTCTCGCAGAGGCCCGCGATCATGGCCTCGCGGCCGGCCTCGATGCGCTTGGCGATGGCGATTTCGCCCTCGCGGGACAGGAGCTCCACCGAGCCCATCTCGCGCAGGTACATGCGAACGGGATCGTCCGTGCGGTCGGTGGGCTCCTTGGTGGTGGTCTCGCGCACCGCGGGAACGCGGGCCTGGGAGGCCTCGACGAGCTCGCCGCCCTCGGCCTCCTCCTCCTCGGCCTCCGGCTGCGCCCCTTCCTCGGTCTCCTCGGACTCGACCACGTTGATGCCCATCTCGGAGAGCTGGCCGAGCACGTCCTCGATCTGCTCCGAGGAGAACTCCTCCGGAGGCAGAACCTCGTTCAGCGCGTCGTACGTGACATAGCCCCGCTTCTTCGCGAGCTTGATCATGCGCTTGACGGCGGCGTCGTTGACGTCGAGCAGCGGCCCGTCGCCTGGCGGCTCGTTCGTCGTCGTATCGCCTTCGTCACCGCCGGTTGTCTTTGTCGCCATGCTTTCCGCTCTACTCCGGCGCATCGTCGATCCCCTCGAGGGGATCGACGATGCGCGAATGGGCGGCAAGGCTCAACGGCCGTGCCACCCGAAAACCGTTCCCAACGTTAAACAGCAAGTCACTTGACCGACCGTTAACCATCCCCCGCTCGAACCGCCGCGTCTGCTTTTCAGTGCTTGAGGCCTCAGACCTCCCGAAGCGCGGCCCCATCGTCCAGGTCGGCCTCGGCGCCCTCCACGGAGGAGAGCTGGTTCTTGACCTCCCGCAGCCAGGCGAGACTGGCCTCGCTGTCCCCTTCCGCAAGCGCGCGCTCGGCGGCCCGAAGTTCGCTATGTAACGTTCGGGCGCGGCGATGCAAGGTGATCGCCTGCCGCAATGCGTCCTCAAGCCGCAAGGAATCCGCATGGGGATCCAGCATCCAGCGGTCGCCGGGGCGAACCAGGGCCATGAGCCTTTCGGCCGATGGGGTCAGGCCCGCGCGCTCCAGGCGGGCCTTGACGACGGCGATATCGGCAGGCTCGCCGCTCGCCGCCCCGTCGAGCAGCAGGTTGCGCACCATCTGGGAGGCCCGGTGCTCAAATTCAAGCCCTGCAAGGGTTTCCGCGTGATCCTGAAGGATTTCCGGGTGGGTCAGGAAGGTGCAGAGGATCATCGCCTCCCGGGGGCTCTCCACCGATCCGCCCGCAAACAGCGCGTTTCGCGCCAGCATGGGGCTGATGCTCTGGTGGGTGCTGGGCGTGGTCGGGGCCGGCGACCGGAAATCCCGCCTTCCGCCCCTCGCCTTTCGGTTGAAGCGGCCCTGGCGCGAGTTCGGATTGAGGGCCGAGAGGCGGGTTTCCACCTCCTCCCGGTAGTAGCGCCGCAGGGTTTCGTCGCGAATCAGCGCCAGTGATTCGCGCAGGCGGCGCTCCAGGGCGGCCCAGCGCTCCGGCGTGTCAGGGGCTCCCGCCTCCATCTCCCGCGCCCAGAGAATGTCCACGAGGGGCTTGGCCGCGCCGAGCACCCGCTCCACGGCGGCGCTGCCGCCGGCCCGGGCGAGGTCGTCCGGGTCCTGCCCGTCGGGCAGAAGGGCGAAGCGCAGGGACTTGCCGGGCGCCAGGCCCGGCAGGGCGGTCTCCAGGGCCCGGTAGGCGGCGCGCTGCCCGGCCTTGTCCCCGTCGAAGCACAGGATGGGCTCCTCCGCCAGGCGCCAGAGCAGGGCGAGCTGGTCCTCCGTGAGCGCCGTGCCGAGCGGCGCGACCGCGTGGGGAAAGCCCGCGGCGCTCAAGGAAATCACGTCCACATAGCCCTCGACCACGATCACCGTGCCCCGGTCATGGGCGGGCTGGCGGGCGAGGTGGTAATTGTAGAGGAGCCGCCCCTTGCTGAAGAGCGGCGTGTCGGGGGAGTTGAGGTACTTGGCCGGCACGTCGGCGCTCATGGCCCGCCCGCCGAAGGCGACCACCCGGCCGCGCACGTCGGAGATGGGGAACATCACCCGGTCGCGGAAGCGGTCGTAGGGGACCTTCACATCCTCGCCCGTGACGAGCAGGCCCGCCTCCTCCATCATCTCCAGGGGGACGCCCTTGCCGGCGAGATGATCGCGCAGGGCGTAGCGCTCCGGGGGGGCATAGCCGATGCGGAAGCGGGCTTGCGTCTCGCGGCCAAGCTGCCGTCCCGCCAGGTAATCCCGCGCCTTCACCCCGAAACGGCCCTGGAGCGAGGCCTCGAAGAACTCCGCCGCCAGCTCCATGACGTCGTAGAGGCTCCGGCGCTTGACCTCCTCCGCCCGGTCCTCCTGGGAGAGCTTGGGCAGGGCCACCCCCGCCTCGGCGGCGAGGCGCTCCACCGCCTCCGGGAAGGACAGCCCCTCCGTCTCCATGAGAAAGGTGAAGATGTCCCCGTGCTTGCCGGACGAGAAGCAATGGTAGAACTGCTTCTGGTCGTTCACGTAGAAGGACGGCGTCTTCTCGGCGTTGAAGGGCGACAGCCCCCGCCACTCCCGCCCCGCCTTCTTGAGGCGCACGCGCTTGCCCACCACCGCCGACGCCGGCAGCCGGGCGCGGATCTCTTCGAGGATTTGCGGCGGGTAGCGCACGAGGCGGATTCTCCAGTCCTGCTGGATAAACTAGGGCGGCAGGAGCTGTGAAAGAATTGGAAAGGCCAAGCTTTTCTTTGCCCGCAATCCACAGGGATCGGGCCCAGGGGGCCTCATCCTGAAGACGATCCCCTTCCCTCGCTTCGCTCGCCGGTCCGATCCGAAGGACCGGCAGGATGACACCAAGCTTCACGCACAGTGTCAGACCCTCTCCGTCATGGCCGTCCCCGGACTTGATCCGGGGATCAGTCCCGGCCATCCACGCCTTCACCCTGCGGAAAGACGTGGATGCCCGGCACAAGGCCGGGCATGACGAGCAGAGTATCATCTGGCCGGTGCTGCGGACCGGCCGGAGCGCAGCAGAGGGTCGGAACGCAGTCCCGCAGAAGGGAATCCCCCTCACCCGTGGTGCCACCCTCGCCTGTCATCCCCGCGGGGGCGGGGACCCATAAACACGACGGTGGGAGGAAGGGCGGGACGGTCTGCGCCTCATCCTCGACCGTGAGCGTCTATGGATCCCGGGCTCCGCTGCGCGGCCCCGGGATGACAGGGGGAGTTTTCACTCCCGCTCCCACTCGGTCGCCAGCACGATGTGGGTCGTGGCGGTGGCCACCCCCTGCACGCCGGCCACCGTGTCCCGGACCCGGTTGAGGGTCGCGTTGGAGTCGCAGGCGACCATCACCATCAGGTCGATGGAGCCGGTGAGGGAATGGCAGGCCGCCACCTCCGGCATCCCGGCGAGGCGGGGCACCACGTGCTTGCAGCGGAAGCCCGGCTCGAAGGTCACGGCGATCATGGCCCGCACAGCGGGATCGTGCTCGGAGGCGAGCTCCACCGTGTAGCCCTTGATGACCCCGTCCCGCTCCAGGCGGCGCATCCGCTCCTGGGTGGCGCTGCGGGACAGCCCGACCCTGCGGGCGAGGCCCACCAGGCTCTCCCGCGCGTTCCGGCGCAGGGCGGCGACGAGCGCCTTGTCCTTGTCGTCGAGCGGTGGGGTCAATGGGCCGGTCCTATCAGTCCTCGGCCGGCATTTATCCGGTCCGGACGCCATCTTGTCGAGTGAAACCGGCGGCAAAGGGCGGCACAACGGGCGGGATCACAGGAGACCTGCCATGAACGACGCCCCTTCGGTTCTGCTGCCCGTGGACATGCAGCGGACCTTCGACCTGCCCTCCTGGCCGTCCCGCTGGAACGAGGCCGTGGACCGCAACGGCCAGGCCCTCCTCGGCGCATGGCGGTCACGGGGGCTGCCCGTCATCCACGTGAAGCACGATTCGGTCTCGCCGGGCTCGACCCTTGCGGCGGGGCAGCCCGGCAACGCCTTCCGGCCGGGCTTCGAGCCCCTGGGGGCGGAGCCCGTGGTGTCGAAGAGCGTCAACTCCGCCTTCATCGGCACCGACCTCGACCTGCGCCTGAGGCGGCTCGGGATCCGCCGGGTCGTGGTCTTCGGCATCACCACCGACATGTGCGTGTCCACGACGGTCCGCGTGGGAGCCAATCTCGGCTACGACATGGTCCTGGTCGAGGACGCCTGCGACTGCTTCGACCTGCCCGACGGCGCCGGCGGCACGATCCCGGCCCGCGCCAGCCACGCGGCCCATGTGGCCACCCTGCGGTACGAATTCGCCCGGGTGGTCACCACGCGGGAACTCCTGGCCGACCTCGCCGCCCCCGGCGCAGCGGCGGCATGAGAAGCCCTGTCGTTCGGGAGCGGGAGGGCGGGCGGTGTGGGTTCCCTTCTGCGGGACTGCGTCCCGACCCTCCGCTGCAATGCGCCCGGTCCGGTCCGAGGGACCGGCGAAATGACACTCTGCTTGTCATGCCCGGCCTTGTGCCGGGTATCCACGTCTTTCCGCAGGGTGAAGGCGTGGATGGCCGGGACAAGCCCGGCTATGACGAGCACGAGCGGAGTTGTCCCGTCAATTTTGTTCCTATTTTGTTCTTGACAGCTCACACAAGCTAAGCTATATCCTGGCTCAGTTCTGTTCCCCGAGGGGCGCGCTCGCGAGGCGTCGTAAGTTGCGGGAGCAGGGCACGGTCTCGTGCAGGGGCTCGCACCCCTTGTGACGAGAGGCCCAGGCTGCACGCCGGGCCTGCCCGCAGCCTCAAGGCCAGGCTTCCTCAGAGGAGCCCCGCCTGAGCTGACGAGTGGCAGGTTCGCGTCGCCTGTTTGCCTAAAAGAACCGTGCGCGAGGGCCCTTCCGGCTCTTACATCATCACACCGCATCGAGCCGGACGCCTCTCGCGCCACCCCTCGATCGACCCTTCAGGCTGGAGCCAAACGGCTCCGGCCCGAAGGTGTTGGCTCTTTGACA
>JAESGY010000641.1_pt1 | contig 10455 bp, 9 predicted proteins | sample 9269841 | NCBI WGS metagenome assembly JAESGY01 (sample SAMN17022865, study PRJNA683097) | algae metagenome | isolation source: Spirirestis rafaelensis WJT71-NPBG6 and co-occurring heterotrophs from... | place: USA: Pinto Wells, Joshua Tree National Park, Colorado Desert, CA | collected 2006-08-15 | reverse complement strand
CAACCGCGGTCGAAGGCTCGGTTTTCGGCCCTTGTGGTCGAGTTTGGGCCGCCGAGACGGCTTCGTTCGACGCAAACTCGGCCTTAGAGGATCAAATGCGATAGCCCTGGATCGTCATCGGCCACGGGTTTGCATCCCCGCGCCGCTGACGCATCATCCCCGGAGAAGAACGGGGGAAACGAGATGAGCGACGCGACCGGTCTCCGCATCCTGGCGGAGGGGCTGCGCTTCCCGGAAGGGCCGGTGGCCCTGCCGGATGGCAGCGTCATCCTCGTGGAGATCGCCGCGGGGCGGCTGACCAAGGTCGCGCCGGACGGGAGGAAGACGGTGGTCGCGACGCCCGGCGGCGGGCCGAACGGCATCGCCATGGGCCCGGGCGGGAAGATCTACTGCTGCAACAATGGCGGCTTCCTCTGGCATGAGGAGCCGGACATCCTCCGCCCGGCCGGCGTGCCGCCCGACTATGCCGGCGGCCGGATCGAGGTGATCGACCCCGCGACCGGCAGCGTCGAGCGGCTCTATGACCGCTGCGGCGAGCACATACTGAAGGGCCCGAACGACATCGTCTTCGCGCCCAAGGGCTCCCCTGGCGAGGGCGGCTTCTGGTTCAGCGACCTGGGCAAGGTCCGGGCGCGCGACCGCGACCATGGTGGGGTGTACTGGGCGGCGAGCGACGGCTCGAAGATCGTCGAGGCCGCCTTCCCGGTCTTCGGCGGCGCCAATGGCATCGCCCTCTCGCCCGATGGCCGCATCCTCTACGCCGCCGAGACCGAGACCGGCCGGCTCTGGGCCTGGGATGTCGAGGGGCCGGGCGTGCTGCGGAAGGATCCCTGGCCCTCCACCAATGGCGGGCGGGTGATCTGCCAGTTCCCCGGCTACCGGCGGCTGGACAGCATCGCGGCGACGGCGGCGGGCAATATCTGCGTCGCCACGCTGGTGAGCGGCGAGATCACCACCGTCTCCCCCAGCGGCGAGATCCTGCGGGTGGTGAAGATGCCGGAGCGGATGCCGACCAATATCTGCTTCGGCGGGCCGGGCCTGCGCACGGCCTACATCACCCTGTCGCTGACCGGGAAGCTGGCGGCGATGGAGTGGGACGAGCCGGGGCTGGAACTGCCTTTCGGCTGAGCGCGCCGGCCTGACCGGCCGTGCCGTCGGGGTGAGGGGGAACCCGCCCCAGGGCGTCGGTCGCGGGGGGACTCGCCCCGGGGCGTTCACGCCTCCCGCAATCTGCTCTAGACGCGGCGCGACGTCACTGATGGAGGTGGCCTGCCGGTCTCGCTGCTCCGGCGGCGGGCGGAAGGGCAGGTCACCGGGGAGCAAGGCTCATGGCCCTTTGGGTGCGGTTCGCGCATGGCGACCGGCAAGGTTTCGGGACGCTGGAGGGCGAGAGCATCGCCGTCCATGGCGGTGATCTCTTCGCGGGCGCGACGCCCACCGGGGAGAGTCTGCCGCTCGCCGATATCCGGCTGCTGGCGCCGGTGCGGCCCGGCGCCTTCATCGGGCTGTGGAACAATTTCCACGAGGCGGCGCAGAAGCAGGGCAATGCCATCCCGGAGGGGCCGCTCTGGTTCCTGAAGAACCCGCGCTGCATCATCGGCCCGGGCGAGGCGATCCGCCCGCCGGCCGGCTACAGCGGCAAGGTGCTGTATGAGGGCGAGCTGGGCCTGGTGATCGGCCGGACCGTCTCGGACGCCGATGAGGCGGAGGCCGGGGCGGCGATCTTCGGCCTGACCTGCGTGAACGACGTGACGGCGCTGGACCTGCTCTTCGCCGATGCCTCCTTCCCGCAATGGGCGCGCGCCAAGGGCTGCGACAGCTTCGGGCCCCTGGGGCCGGCGATCGCCACGGGGCTCGACTGGTCCGCGCTGCGGGTGAAGGTGGCGCTGAATGGCCGGGTGCGGCAGGACTACCCGCTGAACGACATGATCCTCCCGCCCGCGCGCATCGTCTCCCTGATCTCGAAGGAGATGACGCTGCAGCCGGGCGATGTCATCGCCTGCGGCACCTCGGTCGGCGCGCTGCCGATGCGCCCCGGCATGACGGTGGAGGTGGCGATCGAGGGGATCGGGACGCTGTCCAACCCCTACGCGCCGTAGGGAAGGCAGGACGCGGCCCGCATCCGATACCGGGCCCTGCCGCCCGGTCTTGCGCAGGGGCCGGTGCAGCGTGCCGAGAGTGTGGCGGCTGCGCGCCGGACAGCACGGCCGTGCGGGTCCGCCCGCACGCGAACCCGCAGGGCATGCACGCGCATGGCCCGGGCAATCGGCGGGGGCACCCAGGATGAAGCGGCTGGCCGCCTCGCAGGCCGGGAGGGAGGCGCGGCGCGGCGCAACGCGCCGCCCGGATTCAATGCGCGACGCTGCGCGCCGCCTCGGCATAGCCGACGCGCCGCTCCGGCGGCACCGGGTGCCGCCCGGCCACGCGCTCCAGCAGCATCCGCATATCCGCGGTCAGCCCAGCCTGCATCGCGGCATGCAGGAAGAGCTGCTCCAGCACGTCCTGCTGCGCATGGCTGCCGCCGAGCCGGTACATCCCATTGAGCGCCGGCCGCATCACCGCGACCGCGCCGGCGAAGTCGCCCCGCGCATGCCGCAGCACCGCCTCGCTCACCGGCAGGGCGTAGCGCGCGATGAGCGGCGCATTCGTGCCCGCATTGCTTCGCGCCGCCTCGCGCATCGCCGCCAGCATCCGCTCCGCCGCCGCCCAGCGCCCGGCGCCGCAGAGCGCCATCATCCAGTGCGGCAGGGTGAAGGCCGAGAGCGTGTCGCCGATCCGCGCCTCCGCCTTGTCCGCCAGCTCCTCCCATCGCGTGCCGGCGGGCACGCCGTGCAGCGAGAGGCGGAAGAGCATCGAGGCCGCGTTCTGCGCATCGATGTAGAGATCCGGCTGCGCCTGCGTCACCGCGCTGCCGAGATTGCGGAACCGCGTGTCGTAGAGGCCGAGGACCGTGTCGAAGTCGCGGTGCTCCAGGTGGTACATGGCGCGGTGCCACCAGAGATGGTGCATCAGGTTGTTGCCGCCGTCCCAATGCGCCTCCAGCCCGGTGATCCAGGCGATGCCCTCGCTGCGGCGGCCCTGCATCTCCAGCACATGCGCGACGGCATGCGCGGCCCAGAGATCGCCGGGGTCGAGCGCGATGGCGTCCCGCCCGGCGGCTTCCGCCACGGTGTAGTTCCCGCATTCCTCGTTGGCGAAGCTGCGGCAGGCCAGCACGCTGCCATAGCCCGGCAGGTCGCGGTCCCAGCGCGGCAGCACGCCCTCGACCGAGGCCAGCATCGCCTCCGGCCGGCCGAGCCAGAAGCTGCAGAAATGGTGCAGGCGGAAGGCGAGGATGTCGCGGGGATGCCCGGCCAGGATGCCCTCCCAGGCCGAGAGGGCGCGGTCCATCTCGCCCTCCGCCCAGGCGGCCAGGGCCGCGACATGCGCCTGCTCCCGCGGCGTTGCGCGCGCGGTCAGGCGCGCCGCCGCGGCGATCGCCTCCTTCGCCATGGGGATGAAGGCGTGCTTGTAGCCCAGCAGCAGGAAGGCCGCCTTCAGCGCCTGCGCCATGCCGAATTCCGGGTCCGCCGCCAGCAGCGCCTGCAGCCGCTGGGCGGTGTCCAGGCGATAGCGCAGATAGCCGGCGACGGTGTGGTCGAAGGCGCGCGCCGCCTCCGCGCTGTCGGTCGAGATCGCGTGGCCCTGGGCGTCCTGCTGCATCTGCCTTTCCTCCCCGATCCTGCCGGGCGGCGAGTTCGCCTGCCCTGACGCGGCGCCGGCCCGCCATGCCCCGGGGCACGGGCCGGCCGCCTGGCCATCACGCGCCCATGCCGGTCCTCTCCGCCAGCCAGTGCGCGAGGATCGCGACGGCCGCCATCAGGTCCCCGGTCTCCATGGCCTCCTCCGGGTTGTGGCTGCCATTGCGGTTCCTGACGAGCAGCATGCCCGTCGGCACGCCGGAGGCGGCAAAATTGTTGGCGTCATGGCTGCCCGGGCTGTTCAACCGCGGCGCCGGCAGCCCGGCGCGGGCCGCGGCGGCCGCGAAGCCCTCGGTGATGCCGGGATCCATGGGGCCGGGCGCGGCAGCGCTCCGCTCGCCCAGCTCGATGCGCACGCCCCGGCGCGCCGTGACCTCCGCCACGATCCGCGCCAGCCTCTCCTCCAACGCCGCGAGATGGTCCGCGGCATAGGCCCGGAGGTCGAGGCTCAGCTCGAACCGGCCGGAGACCATGGTGAGGCTGTGCCGATCCACGGGCGTGTGGAATCGGCCGATGGTGACCGCCATGGGGCGGCCGGCGGCTTCCTCCTCCAACCACAGCTGCTCCAGGCCCAGGGCGAGGTCGGCGCCGGCCAGCGCGGCGTCCCGGCGGAAGCGGTGCGGCAGGCCGGTATGCGCGTCCTCGCCGGTGATGCGGATGTAGGGGTGGCGGACATTGCCGGGATTGGCGAGGCAGAGGGCGACCGGCGCCCCGGCCTCGACCAGCTGCGGCGCCTGCTCGATATGGACCTCGAGATAAGCACCGAGCCGGGCGGGGTCGCGCAGCGGCGTGCCGGCGCGGAGGCGCTGCGGGTCGCCGCCGCAGGTGGCGATGCTCTCGGCCAGCGTCAGGCCGGTGCGGGCATGGCGGAGGTCGAGCGCGCCGGGCGGCAGGCGGGCCAGCAGGCAGCGGCTGCCGATCAGGCCGAGGCCGAACCACACCGCCTCCTCGCAGCGGAGCGCCAGCACCTCGATATCCATCCGGGGCCTGATGCCCGCCGCCTGCAGCGCGGCGATGGCGGCGAGGCCGGCGACGACACCTGCTGCGCCGTCGAAATTCCCGCCCTGCACCACGCTGTCGAGATGCGATCCGACCAGGATCGGCGGCGCGGACGGGCCGGTGCCCGCCCAGCGCAGGGAGCGGTTCGCACCGGCATCGGTCGCCCGCTCCAGCCCCAGCGCCTCCCCCGCGGCGGCGATCAGCGCCTGCGCCTCATTCTCGCCGCGGCCATAGGCCTCGCGCGTGATGCCGGGCGGGTCGGCGCCGATGGCGGCGAGGCCGTCCAGCAGCCGCTGCACCAGCGGGGTCTGCGCGGCGATGGCATCGGCGAGGATCAAGGGCGGCACTCCTCCTGTCCGTGTCCCCAAGGCTATGGCGGATCAGCGGCCGGTGGGAAAGTCCTCCGCATCGCCGCCGCCCGGTGCCGGGCCGTCACAGCCCGATCTCGCGCAGGACCTCCTCGGTATGCTCGCCGAGGGCCGGGGCCGGCACGCTCCAGGGGCCGAGGCCGGGCAGGCGCGGGAAGGGCAGGGTGCCGAGGCCTGGCTGATCCAGCGGAACCGCCGCGCCCACCGCCCGCGCATGCGGATCGGCCAGCCAGTCGAGTGGCGTGTTCACCAGGTCGCACAGCATCCGCGCCGCCTGGAAGCGCTGCACCCATTCCGTCGCCGGGCGCGCGGCGATGGCGGCGCGCACCTCCGGCAGCAGCGCCTCTCGGTGTTCCGAGCGCAGGGCGAAGCTGGCGAAGCGCGGGTCGGTCGCCAGATCCGGCCGGCCGATGATCTCGCAGAGCTGCGCGTATTCCGGCTCCCGCAGCATCGCCACCATGAACCAGCGGCCATCGCTGCCCTGATAGGTGCCCGAGGGCAGGTTGGCGGCCGGCGGCACGCGGCCGAGCAGCCCCTGCTCGGCGATGTTGAAGGCCATCAGCGCCGCCGCCGACTGCATGAGGGAGACATCGAGCACCCGCCGCCGCGGCGGCGCGCCCGCCACGCGGTCCCGCGCCTGCTCCGCCAGCGCCGCCTGGACGGCAATGAAGGCCGAGAGGCCGGTGACCATGTCCACCATCATGATCTGGCCGGTGCGGTGCGGCACGCCATCCATCCCGACATTGAGAGAGACCATGCCGCTATAGGCCTGCGCCACGCTGTCGGTGCAGGGCCGCTCCGATTGCGGGCCCTGCTGGCCGAAGCCGGAGATGGAGAGGAAGACCACATCCGGCTTCCCCGCCTCCGGCACCAGGCCGAGCCGCTTCGCCACGCCCGGCCGGAAGGCCTCCAGCATCACGTCGGCGCGGGCGGCGAGCTTCAGCATGGCGGTGCGGCCCGCTTCGGATTGCAGGTCCAGCACCGCGCTGCGCTTGCCGCGGTTGAAGCTCACATGCATCACGCTCTGCGTGCCCTCCCGCGTCGAGAGGCCGCGGGACCAGTCGCCGGCGGGCGGCTCGATCTTCACCACGGTCGCGCCGCAGGCGGCGAGCTGGGTCGCGCAATAGGGGCCGGCGATGCCCTGGCTGGCATCCAGCACGAAGAGGCCGGTGTAAGGCTGCATCCGGTCGGCCATGGCGTTTCCCTTCCCTCGTTCGGCGCCTATCCTGCCCGGAACGGAGGAAACGGGAAGAGATGACCGGCATGGGGATCACACGGCGGCTCGCACTCGGGGGGCTGCTGGCCGCGCCGGCCCTGGCCCGCGCGCAGGGAACGGACTGGCCGGGCCGCCCGGTGCGCTTCGTCGTCCCCTACCCGCCGGGCGGGCCGACCGATATCCTCGGCCGCGTCATCGCCACGCGGCTGGCGCAGGATCTCGGCCAGCCCATGGTGGTGGAGAACCGGCCGGGGGCCTCGGGCGTCATCGGCTCGGAAGTCGTCGCGCGGGCGGCGCCGGATGGGCAGAGCTTCCTGATGAACGCTTCCATCCATCTCATCATCCCGCATCTCAACCGGAACATGCCCTTCGACGCCCTGGCGGATTTCACGCCGGTGACCAACATGGCCATGGTGCCGATGGTGGCGGTGGTGAATCCGCAGCTTCCGGTGCGCAGCATTCCCGAGCTGATCGCCCATCTGAAGGCCCATCCGGGCCGCGTCTCCTATGCCTCCTCCGGCAATGCCTCGGCCCTGCACCTGGCCGGGGAGATGTTCAAGCTGATGACGGGGACGGAGATGGTCCATGTGCCCTATCGCGGCGCCGGCCCGGCGGTGCAGGACCTGATCGCCGGCAACGTCCAGCTGATGTTCGACAGTATCCCGAGCAGCGCCGGCGCCGTCCGCTCTGGGTTGCTGCGGCCGCTGGCCGTGACCACCGCGCAGCGCGTCGGCGCTTATCCGGACCTGCCCACCATCGCGGAGGCCGGGGTGCCCGGCTTCGACATCGCCACCTGGTACGCGATCTGGGCGCCGCCGAGGACGCCCATGCCGATCGTCCATCGCCTGCAACAGGCGGTCGCCGCGACCATCGCGGTGCCGGAGGTGCGCGAGAGGCTCGCCACCCTTGGCGCCGACCCGGTCGCCGACACGCCGGAGGAGTTCGCCATGTTCTGCGCCCGCGAATACGAACGCTGGGGGAGGCTCGTGCGCGACGCGCGCGTGACGCTCGACTGATGCGTGCCCTGGTCTGCGAGAGCTGGCGCGAATTCGACGCGCTGGAGCTGAAGGACATCCCGCCCCCGCCGCTGCGGCCGGGCGGGGTGCGCATCCGGGTTGAGGCGGCGGGCGTCAGCTTCGCGACGCAGCTCGTCGTCGCCGGCAAGTACCAGCGCAAGCCGCCGCTCCCCTTCACCCCGGGGACGGAGGTCGCGGGCACCGTGATCGAGAGCGCGCCGGACGTGCCGGATCCGCTGCCGCCCGGCACGCGGGTCTTCGCCGTGCTCGACTGGGGCGGGATGGCGGAGGAGGCCGTCGCGGACGCCATCCATGTGGTGCCCAACCCGGACGGGCTGCCGCTGGAGCCCGCCGTCGCCATGCCGATCAGCTATCCCACCGCGGGCTCGGCGCTGCTGTGGCGGGCGCGGCTGGAGCGGGACCAGTGGGTGCTGGTGCATGGCGCCGCGGCGGGCGTCGGGCTGGCGGGGGTGGAGATCGCCAAGGCGCTCGGCGCCCGCGTCATCGCCCGCTGCGGCGCGGCCAAGCGGCAGGTGCCGGAATCGCGCGGGGCCGATCTGGTGCTGGACAGCGCCCAGCCCTTCAAGGAAGCGGTGCGGGAGGCGACGGGCGGGCAGGGCGTCTCGGCGGTGCTGGATACGCTGGGCGGCCCGGTCTTCGACGAGAACCTCCGCTGCCTCGGCGATGGCGGGATGCTGGTGACCATCGGCTTCGCCGCCGGCGGCATCCCGACCCTGCCCATCAACCTGCTGCTGCTGAAGAACATCGCGGTCGCCGGGCTGAACTGGGGCACCTATGTCGGCTGGTCGCCGGGGGACAACCGCCACCTCCACGCGCCGCGCGCCCGGGCGCTCTGGCAGCAGCTGGTGGATTGGTGGGCGGCCGGCGCCCTCCGGCCGGAAGTGCATGCGAGCTTCCCGCTGGAGCGCTTCCGCGAGGCCATGGCGGAGGTGCGGGGCCGCAATGCCGTGGGCCGCGTGGTGCTCCGGCCGGGCGGGGCGTAGCCTGCCGGCATGAGCGAGACCGGCGGGGCGGACCCCGCCCCACCGACCCCTCCCGGCCCACGGGCCGATCCCCGCCTGGTCGCGGCCATCGTCGCCAGCGCGCTCTTCATGCAGAACCTGGACAGCAGCGCGGTCACCACCGCCCTGCCGGCCATGGCGCGGGACCTGGCGGTGGAGCCGGCGCGACTCGGCGCCGCCATCACCTCCTATCTGGTGGCGCTGACCATCTTCATCCCCGTCTCCGGCTGGGTGGCGGACCGGTTCGGCGCCAAGCGCGTCTTCATGGCGGCGATCGCGGTCTTCACCCTCGCCTCCCTCCTCTGCGGCCGCGCCACCGATCTGCCGGAGCTGATCGGGGCGCGCATCCTGCAGGGCATCGGCGGGGCGATGATGGTGCCGGTCGCCCGGCTGCTGCTGCTGCGCCAGGTCCGGAAGGAGGAGATGCTCTCCGCCATGGCCTGGCTGACCATGCCGGCCATGATCGGGCCGATCAGCGGCCCGCCGCTCGGCGGCTTCCTGACCGACGCCTTCGGCTGGCGCTCCGTCTTCCTGATCAATCTGCCGATCGGCCTGCTCGGCCTTGTGCTGGTCGCCTGGAAGATCCCGCGCGTCGAGCCGACCAATCCCGGCCCGCCGGATGTGGTGGGGCTGTTCCTGCTGGGGACGGCGCTCGCCCTCTTCATGTTCGGGCTGGAGACGATCGGCCGCGGCGTGGTGCCGCCAGGCCTGCCGCAGGCGGGCCTCGTGCTCGGGCTGATGTTCGGCTGGGCGGCGCTGCGCCACTGCCGGCGGGTGGCGCGGCCGGCGCTCGACCTCGCCCTGCTGCGAATCCCGACCTTCCACCAATCGGTGCTGGCGGGCAGCCTGTTCCGCATCGGCGCCGGCACCTCGCCCTTCCTGGTGCCCATGCTGCTGCAGGTGGGCTTCGGGAAGAGCGCGTCCGAGGCGGGCCTCGTCTCCTTCGCCACGGCGCTCGGGGCGCTGGCGATGAAGCCGCTGGCGCGGCCGGTGCTGAAGCGCTGGGGCTTCCGGCGGGTGCTGATCGGCGGCGCCCTGCTGGCGGCGGCCGGCGTCGTGGTGGCGGCGGCCTTCACCCCGGCCTGGCCGCTGCCCCTGATCTTCGCGCTGCTGGCGGTCGGCGGGCTGTTCCGCAGCCTGCAATTCACCGCGCTGAACACCCTGGCCTTCGCCGATGTGCCGCCCGGGCGGCTCTCGGCCGCGACCAGCTTCTCCGGCACGGTGCAGCAGCTCGCGCCGGCGCTCGGCGTGGTGCTGGCGACGACAGTGCTGGAGGCGAGCGCCCTGCTGGCCGGGCGGCACGGCCTGGCGGTGCCGGATTTCGCGGCGGCCTTCCTGGTGGCGGCGGCGGTGGTCGCCGCCTCCGCCCCCTTCTTCGCCCGGCTGGCGCTGGAGGCAGGGGCGGCGGTGAGCGGGCATGGGGCTGTGCCGAAGCGGGTGCCGGCGGAGTGAGCGGAAGGGGCGGCGGTCCGGCTCCGGAGCGTGCTCTGCCCTACAAACAATAGATCGCGGATCGGCGTTCAGACATCAACGCAATCCGCCGTAGCCTACCTTAATCCACGATGAACAGCCTCGCTCCCGTCCGGGTGGAGGACCGGTGCGCCGCATCGCCGAAATTGGAGACCTGGTAGCTCATCCCCGGCGTCAGGGTGAACCGCCGGCCGTCCCGCAGCTCCGTCTCCAACTCGCCCTCCAGCACATAGAGGACATGGCCGCGGTCGCACCAATGATCCGCGAGATAGCCCGGCGAATACGCCACCTGCCGGATGCGGAGATCGCCGATCTCGATCGTCCGCCACACCGCCTCCCCGGTCTCGCCGGGGTGGCGGGTTTCCGGCACGGCGGCCCAGTCGGTGACGGTGAAGGGCAGGGGCGGGATCTTCATGCGCACCTCCTCATACCATTGGCCCGGATGCGTGACCGCATCCGGGCAAGAGCGCCGCACGGGCGGCGGGCGGCAGACGCCGCCTCGGCACCGGCTGCCGCCCGCGCTGCCGGGGCACCATCATGGCCGCTGGATTACTCGGCCGGGGCCGCCGCGGCCGGCGCCTGCCGCCGCCGGCTGGTGAAGCGCCGCGCCAGCCCGTCGAAGCC
>JAESGY010000640.1_pt1 | contig 10467 bp, 12 predicted proteins | sample 9269841 | NCBI WGS metagenome assembly JAESGY01 (sample SAMN17022865, study PRJNA683097) | algae metagenome | isolation source: Spirirestis rafaelensis WJT71-NPBG6 and co-occurring heterotrophs from... | place: USA: Pinto Wells, Joshua Tree National Park, Colorado Desert, CA | collected 2006-08-15 | reverse complement strand
GGGCGAGAACCAGTTGCCGAAGGTCGTCCAGGGTGTCAGGTTCCGCAACGGCGTCGAGGTCAAGGAAACGCCAAAGCAGACCGCCGCCTGATCGGCTGGCCGTCACCCAGTTTCCCGCATAGCTCCGCGGTCGGCCCCACTTCACGTTGCATCGGCTTCTCGCCAGGTGGAGTGGAAAGTCCCCCGATCCCCAGGTTCTGGACGGTCTCGCGGCAACCTCGAAGCCGTGGCGCAGTCCACGCAGATCTACCTGACAGGTATGCAGGACCTCAGCCGTCAGTACGTCACGGCGGTGCAGGGCCTTATGCAGCACGCCCTCGAGGGCACCAAAGCAGTCGCCGGCGCGACGAGCCTGAAAGACGCCATGGTGGTCCAGATCGACCTTACCCACGCTTCAGTCCAGCTGGCCCTCGGCGAAGGCGCAAAGCTGCAGCACGCAGCGCTGAAGCTGACCGAACGGGCCTGTGCCCCGCTCGCCCAGCGCGCGACCGCAGCCCTCGAGCAGACCAAACCTTCGCGCGCGGCCTGATGGCGGCTGGCGAGGGGTGAAGTCACCTGTCGCCGCGTTGAACGGCATTGCCAACTTGGCGGTGGCTTCCCGGAATGAAGTGGCTGGGCCATGCTGGTGAGATGACGCCGGAGCCCGCGACCTACCCTGATTACCGCTTCCCGGCTGAGATCATCAGCCACGCCGTGTGGCTCTACCACGTCTTCAGCCTAAGCCTACGCGACGTGGAGTTGATCCTCGCGGAGCGAGGCATAGCGGTCACCCACGAGAGCATCAGGCATTGGTGCCGCAAGTTCGGCGCCGACTTCGCGGCCAAGCTGCGCAGACGACGGCCGAAGCCGGGCGACACCTGGCACCTCGATGAGGTGTTCCTGAAAATCGGCGGCAAGCTGCACTATCTCTGGCGTGCGGTCGATCAGCACGGCGTCGTGCTCGACATCCTGGTCCAGGACCGCCGGAACGCCAGCGCGGCGACGCGCTTCTTCAAGCGCCTGCTCACCGGCCTGAAGTACAAGCCCAAGCGCCTCGTCACCGACGAGCTGAAGAGCTATGGCGTGGCACAGCGCGAGATCCTGCCCGAGATGCGGCACCGGACCAGTCGGTACCTGAACAACAGAGCAGAGAACTCGCACCGGCCGACGCGACGCCGGGAGCGGCAGATGCAGCGCTTCAAGTCACCGGCGCAGGCCCAGCGCTTCCTGTCATCCCACGCCATGATCTACGGCCACTTCCGGCCGCGGCGACATCTGATGGCCGCCGCGCAGTATCGGCGTGCTCGTGCCGAAGCCTTTCGGGTGTGGCGGCAGGAGACGTGCGTCCAGATGGCAGCGTGAAGCTCAGGGCCATACTGCCGAACGATGGTGCATGTTTTGAAGTCCACCAAGTTGACAATGCCCCACAATCCACGATCCACGCTTTTCCGAACCCGGGCGCCGCCAGGTCAGCGCTGTGGCTCTGACTGCCTTCAACAAGTTCATCTCCCGCGAGGCCTTCGGACGCGGCGTCTCCCTGCTTGACTTGCGCCTGTCTCCAACCGCGAGGAGAACTCCGCGGCCCCAAGCAGACCTGCGGCGGAGATCGCAAGGGTCATGTGCAGCATCAGTTTCCGAAGGTGATCCCCTCCTTCCGATATATCTGACGGAGAATCCGGAGGAGCAGTGCGATATCCGGGGACTCGTCGCCCTTGCGGGTGCTCATGATGATCGGCGACACCGCGTCGGCTTCTTCGAGCGGGCGGTACACCACGTTGTCCCGGCGCAGACGCTCGACGGACGCAGGTACTAGGCATACCCCCGTTTCCGCCGCCACAAGGCCTAGCGCGGTCTGAAATTCGCGGACCTCGTACACGGCCGGTGGCTTCAGATCGCGCTTGCGAAAGAGCGCGAGGACTTGGTCCGCGTAGCTCGGGCGTGGCGCCCTTGGATAGACGACCAGCGGCTCGGCAGCGAGGTCTTCCAGACGGAGTGGTCCGCGGCGCATTGAGAGAGGGTGTGCAGAGGGCAGGGCTGCCACCAGCCTCTCGTTCCGGAGTAAAATTCGCTCCACGGCGGGGTCATCGAATTGGATTCGGCCGTAGCCGACATCGATGCGACCTTCCTTCAGTGCTGATATCTGTTCAAGCGTCGTGAGCTCGTGCAGCGCTAGGTCTACGTCGGGACGTGCAGCCCGGTACCGGCGGATCACCTCGGGCAGGTAGCCGTAAAGCGTCGAAGCCACGAAGCCGATGCTGAAGCGCGGTTGCTCCGCAACGTGAATGCGACGCGCCATGACTTTAATTTCTTCAACCCGGTCGAGCACCTGCATGGCTTGCTCGTACAGCAGTCGGCCCGCATCGGTGAGCCGGATCGGGCGGCTGCCACGCTCAAAGAGCACCACGCCGAGCTCGTCCTCCAACTGCTGGATCTGCCGGCTCAGGGGTGGCTGGGCAATGCGCAGGATCTCCGCCGCGCGGGTGAAGTTCCGCTCGCGGGCGACCACGACGAAGTAGCGAAAATGCCGAAGCTCCAGACGATACCTCCCAGGTATGCACCCAACCAATTTGGTCTTGGACGGCCGCGGAGCAAGGGTGCTTTCTGGCCTGAACGGAGGGAACAATGATCCAGGCGCAGGCCGAGAGGCTAAGGAAAATAAAAGATGCCATGTCGCCGCTGCCGGCAGTTGACCGTCGGACTCGTAAGAGTACCGCCGTTCATCGTCGCTCCCGCTTCGCGCATTCAGCTTGAGGCGGCGCGATGTACATCTGCTCCTGCAACTCGCTCACTGACACGCAGGTCAAGTATGTCGTCCAAGAAGGGGCTTGCCGTCCCCGCGACGTCTACGCCGCTTGCGGTTGCTACGCACAGTGTGGCGGCTGCACGAAAATGATCCTCGGGGTGATCCGGGACCATCTGCCCGATGCCCCCTGCGTGCCAACGAACCAATAACGAGAGGAGGAAAAGCATGCTCGACGTCGTCACGAAAACAGCTGAGCTGGACGTGCTCCGCAGCAAGCTCGAGGCTGCCTATGAAGAGGACGCTCAGAAGGGCATCTACCGGGTCTCGCGCGACATCTTCACCGACCCCGAGCTCTTCGAGCTCGAGATGAAGTACATCTTCGAAGGAAACTGGATCTATCTGGCGCATGAAAGCCAGGTCCCGAACAAAAACGATTATCTCACCACCTATATCGGTCGTCAGCCAATCTTCATCGCGCGTAACCGCAACGGCGAGCTGAACGCCTTCATCAACGCCTGCAGTCATCGCGGCGCGATGCTCTGCCGCCACAAGCGGGCAAACAAGAGCACCTTCACCTGCCCTTTCCATGGCTGGACATTCAACAACAGTGGCAAGCTGCTGAAGGTGAAGGATCCCGAGGGCGCCGGCTATCCTGACACGTTCAACAAGGATGGCTCGCACGACCTGACGAAGGTGGCTCGCTTCGAGAACTACCGCGGCTTCCTCTTCGGTAGCCTGAACCCGGATGTGGTGCCGCTGACCGAGTACCTTGGCGAGTCGAAAAAGATCATCGACATGATCGTCGACCAGTCGCCGGAAGGGCTGGAGGTGCTGCGCGGCTCCTCAACCTATGTCTATGACGGCAACTGGAAGCTGCAGACCGAGAATGGCGCCGACGGCTACCACGTCTCTGCCGTCCATTGGAACTACGCGGCTACCACCAGTCGCCGAAAGGAGGCCGAGCACGTGGACAACACGCGTGCGATGAGCGCCGGCGGCTGGGCCAAGCAGGGCGGCGGCTTCTACTCCTTCGAGAACGGCCACCTGCTGCTCTGGACCAACTGGGCGAACCCGGAGGACCGGCCGAACTGGGACCGGCGCGAGGAGCTGGCCAAGCAATACGGCCAGGCGCGCGCGGACTGGATGGTGCAGCGCAGTCGCAACCTGTGCCTCTACCCGAATGTCTACCTCATGGACCAGTTCAGCTCGCAGATTCGCCACTACCGGCCGATCGCTGTGGATAAGACCGAGGTGACAATCTACTGCATCGCGCCGAGGGGCGAGGATCCGGAGGCGCGGGCCCGCCGCATCCGGCAGTACGAGGACTTCTTCAACGCCTCCGGCATGGCGACGCCGGACGACCTAGAGGAGTTCCGCGCCTGCCAGTTCTCCTATCTCGGGAGCGCGGCGCGCTGGAATGATCTCTCGCGGGGTGCCAAGCACTGGATCAACGGTCCGGACGAAGCAGCCGCAGCCATCGACATGAAGCCGCTGATGAGCGGCGTGAAGACCGAGGACGAGGGGCTCTTCGTAGTCCAGCACAAGCACTGGCACGAGACGATGCTTCGTGCCCTGGACGCCGAAGCGCGCAAGGCTCAGGGCTGAGGAGGAACGCCATGTCCGCAACCATCGAAGCAGCCCCCGTCGGCGCGATCCTCTCCCTGCAGGACGTGCAGCAATTCCTCTACCGCGAGGCCCGCTGCCTCGACGACAAGGACTGGGACGGCTGGCTGGCGCACTACGCGCCGGATTGCGAGTTCTGGATGCCATCGTGGGATGACGACGACAAGCTCACCGAGGATCCGCAGACCGAGATCTCGCTCATCTGGTACGGGCATAAGGGTGGCCTGGAGGACCGCGTCTTCCGCATCCGCACGGAGCGCAGCAGCGCGACCAGCCTGCCCGAGCCGCGCACTAGCCATAACATCAGCAATGTCGAGCTCCTGGAGCAGGCCGGCGGGCTGGTGAAGCTGCGCTTCAACTGGGTGACCTTCAGCTACCGCTACAAGACCACGGACACCTACTTCGGTACTTCCTACTACGCGCTCGATAACACAGGGCCAAAGCCACTCATCAAACGCAAGAAAATCGTTCTGAAGAACGACTACATCCATCACGTGGTCGACATTTACCACATCTAGGCCGCGTCTGACGGAGGAGGAAACGATGGGGCACACCATCGCGCTGAACTTTGAGGACGGCTTCACCCGCTTCGTTGAGGGCCGTCCAGGTGAGACCGTTGCCGATGCGTCCTACCGGATCGGCATCAACATCCCGCTCGATTGCCGCGATGGCGCCTGCGGCACCTGCAAGTGCCGCGTGCAGTCCGGAGAGTATGAGAGCGGCGACTACATCGAGGACGCGCTGACCGAGGAGGAGGCGGCCGAGGGCCTCGCGCTTGCCTGCCAGATGCGGCCGAAGACGGATGTCGTCGTCGACATTTTCGCCTCCTCCGAGGTCTGCAAGACCAAGGGGCAGAGCTTCCAGGCCCGCCTTGCCTCGGTGGACAAGCTCTCCGAGACTAGCATCGCCTTCTCGCTGGAGGGCGCGGGAGCGATCTCCTTCCTGCCCGGCCAGTACGTGAATGTCCTGGTGCCCGGCACGGACCAGCGGCGCTCCTACTCCTTTAGCTCGTCACCGGGGGCGGAGACACAGTCCTTCCTGGTCCGCGATATCCCGCGCGGCCAGATGAGCAGCTTCCTGCGGGAGGCGCAGCCCGGCGCGCTGGTGGAGTTTGTCGGCCCGTCTGGCAGCTTCTACCTGCGCGAGATCCGGCGTCCGCTGCTCTTCCTCGCAGGCGGCACCGGCCTCGCGCCCTTCCTATCCATGCTTGGCAAGATCGCCGAGACGGGGACGGCCGGGCAGCCGATCCGCATGGTCTACAGCGTGACCAATGACGCCGACCTGGTGGGCGTCGACCGGCTGGAGGAGTACGCCGCCCGCATCCCAGGCTTCAGCTTCACCACCTGCGTGGCAGCCGAGGCCAGTGCACACCCACGCAAGGGCTATGTCACGGCGCATGTCGAGCCGGAGGCCCTGAACGGTGGTGAGGTAGATGTCTACCTCTGCGGCCCGCCGCCCATGGTGGACGCGGTCCGTGCCTGGCTCGGCGATCAGGGCGTGGCACCGGCCAATTTCTACTACGAGAAGTTCTCGCCGAGCGGCGCGGTCACCGCAATCGGCGAGACCCACCGGTCTGCGGCGTGAGGCGGCGATGACGACCTATACAGGACGCTTCGCTAGCAAGGTGGCGGTGGTCACCGGGGCGGCGCAGGGCATTGGCCGCAGCGTCGCGCTGCGCCTCGCACAGGAGGGCGGCAAAGTCGCCCTCGTCGACCGCTCCGACCTCGTTGAGGAAGCACGGCAGGAGGCGGAGGCTGCCGGCGCCGAGGCGCTGGCGATCACCGCCGACCTCGAGACCTTCGCGGGCGCCATCACCGCCATGGACCGCGCGCGCGAGCGCTTCGGCCGCATCGACATCCTGGTGAACAATGTCGGCGGCACGATCTGGGCGAGGCCCTACGCGCAGTACGAGGAGGCGCAGATTGAGGCGGAGATCCGCCGCTCACTCTATCCCACGCTCTGGTGCTGCCGCGCGGTGCTGCCGGCAATGTTGGAAAGGGGCGGCGGCGCCATCGTGAACGTCTCCTCGGTGGCGACCCGCGGCGTCAACCGCGTGCCCTACGCGGCAGCGAAGGGCGGGGTGAACGCCCTCACCACCTGCCTGGCCTGGGAGTACGCGGAGCAGGGCATCCGGGTGAACGCCGTCGCCCCCGGCGGCACCGATGCGCCGCCGCGGCGCATCCCGCGCAACGCCGCGCCGCTAACCGAGCAGAGCGAGCAGGAGCGGGGCTGGTGGCGCGAGGTGGTGGAGCAAACCAAGGCGTCGAGCCTCATGCATCGCTACGGCACGACAGAGGAGCAAGCGGCGGCAATCCTGTTCCTTGCCTCGGACGAGGCCTCCTACGTCACGGGCACGACGCTGCCCGTCGCGGGCGGCGATCTCGGCTGACCATCGGCGGCCGGACCGTATCCGGCAGAAACCTAGAGTGACCGGCGCAAGCCTTGAGCGGAGGAAACATATGGCTGACTCTCTGACCAACACCCCCGAGGTGCAAAAGCTACTGACCCGTGTTGCCGGGCTCGACCAGCCTGGTGGGGATGAGCGGCTGAAGCGCGTCGTCCACCGGGTTGCGACCGACCTGTGCCAGATCGTTGAGGAATTTGACGTCACCCCCACCGAGTTCTGGACCGCGGTGAGCTACGTCACCCGTCTCGGCCAGGCGAACGAGGTGGGACTGCTCGTCCCCGGTCTCGGCATCGAGACCTTCCTCGACCTGATGATGGACGAGAAGGAGCGCCGCGCCGGGCTACAGGGCGGCACGCCGCGCACCATCGAGGGGCCGCTCTATATCACCGATGCGCCGCTGGAGAAGGGCGAGGCGCGGCTGGACCAGGACCCCGAGCAGGGTGAGGTGCTATTCGTCGATGGCCAGGTCAGGGACCCGGACGGCAAGCCCGTCTCCGGCGCCATCGTCGATGTCTGGCATGCCAACACCAAGGGCGGCTACTCGTTCTTCGACCCGTCGCAGAGCCCGTACAATCTGCGCCGGCGCATCGAGACCGATGCCGAGGGGCGCTACCGCTTCCGCTCCATCCTGCCCTCGGGCTACGGCTGCCCGCCGAACGGGATGACGCAACAGCTTCTCACAGCGCTTGGACGGCACGGCAATCGTCCCGCACATATCCACTTCTTTGTCGAAGCGCCAGGCTTCCGCAAGCTAACGACGCAGATCAACATTTCGGACGACCCCTATCTGCACGACGACTTCGCCTTCGCCACCCGCGAGGGGCTGATCCCGGAACTGGTCCGCCACACCGACCCCGCCGAGATCAAGGCGCGCGGTCTGAACGAGCCCTTCGCCACAATCACCTTCGACTTCGAGCTGCACCGCGAGGCGGCGAACCTGCCCGAGGCTGTGGTCGTGCGGGACCACGCCAAGGCCGCGTAACCCGGCGCGGCGGCGCCGCCCCCTAGGGCGGCGCCATCGCCCGCAACCAAACCGGAGCCTGTCATGCCGGCACCCTTTCCTGAGGCCAGCACCCTGACCCAAGATCTCGCCATCGCTTCCGTCCACAGCACCATCGTTGACGTCCCCACGGTGCGTCGGCACAAGCTGTCGCAGACCTCGGTCACTGCCCAGAGCTACGTCCTCGTCCGTGTCCGCACGGCCAACGGCGCCGAGGGTATCGGCGAGGCGGCCACCCTCGGCGGTCCGCGCTGGAGCGAGGAGAGCGTCGAGGCCATAAAGGCCAATATCGATGCCTACCTCGCGCCTGCCATCATCGGCCTGCCAGCGGACCGCTTCGAAGCGATCGGCCTCCGACTGGACCAGGCAGCCAAGCGCAACAACGCCGCCAAGGCGGCGATCGAGACGGCGCTGTTCGACGCCTTTGGCAAGACCCTCGGCGTGCCCGCTGCGGCGCTGCTCGGCGGCGCGGTGCGCGACCGCATCCCCGTGCTCTGGACCCTCGCCTCCGGCGATCCGCCACAGGAGGTGGAGGAGGCCGAGCGCAAGCTGGAGGCACGGCTGCACCGCACCTTCAAGGTGAAGATCGGCGCCCAGGCGCCCGAGGCCGATATGGTCCGCATGCGCCACCTCGCCCGCGCGCTGGAAGGCCGGGCCGAGCTGATCGTCGATGCCAACCAGGCCTGGGACGAGACGGTGGCGGCGCGCTGCCTGCCCCAGCTCGCCGAGATGGGCGTGCGGCTGGTGGAGCAGCCGGTGCCGGCCTGGAACATCAGCGCCATGGCGCGGCTGCGCGCCCGACCCGGCACGCCGCCGTTGCTAGCAGATGAATGCGTCTTCGACGCGCACGACATGCTGGCGGTCGCTGGGGCGGCTGCCGCGGACGCGGTCTCGCTCAAGCTGGTGAAGCATGCCGGGCTGATAGGGGTGCGCAAGGTGGCGGCGGTCGCCGAGGCGGCCGGCATCGGCCTCTACGGCGGCTGTCTGCTGGAGAGCTCAGTCGGCGCCGCGGCGCATCTGCAGGTCTTCTCGACCTTCCGCGAGCTGGCCTGGGGCTGCGAGCATTTTGGGCCGCAGATTCTGACGGGCGAGTACGTGACCGAGCCGCTGCGCTTCGAGGACTTCCACGTCCACCTGCCGGCCGGGCCCGGCATCGGCGTCACCATCGACGAGGACAGACTGCGCCACTACGCGCGCCGCTAACGGGAGGAGATCGTGCTCTATCACGTGCGAATGGACGTGCGCCCGCCGCACGGCATCGACCCCGCGCTGTTCGAGCGGCTGAAAGCCGAGGAGAAGGCCCGGGCGCAGGAGCTGCAGCGCAGCGGCAAGTGGGTGCACTTGTGGCGGATCGCCGGGCAGTACTCGAATATCTCGGTGTTCGATGTCGAGAGCCACGACGAACTCCACGGCGTTCTGTCCACCCTGCCGCTCTTCCCGTTCATGGAGATCGCGGTCACGCCGCTCGCGCGGCATCCCTCGGCGGTTGACCGGCCATGAGCGCCCCTGCCACGGGCACCGCGGCTTACTGCAAGACCTACGTCCGGGGCGAGCTGGACGCCTGATCAGTGGCACTGCAGCGCCCCACTGAAGGGACACTGCGAGCAGGGAGGATAAACCAGTGACGGACCACATCTACAAGCTCGTCGACCTCGTCGGCACCTCATCGGAAAGCGTCACCGACGCGATCCAGAATGCAATCACCCGGGCCTCCGCGACAATCCGAAACATCCGGTGGTTCGAGGTAGTCCAGGTGCGGGGCGACGTAGCCGATGGCAAGGTCGGACACTACCAGGTGACGCTCAAGGTCGGCTTCACCCTCGAGGAGAGCTAGGCCGCACGCCGCGCAGGACGGTGCGGCGCGCTGCCGCCTCGGGCCTCCGCGAGACAACCTGCCGGGCGCCACTGCGAAGCATGGCTGCCTTTCGAACATGCAGAAAATCATAACCCAGAAGGGAGGCACTGAGATGGCGCCCGCCGGAACCGTTGATATTCAGGAGTTTATCAACTCGCGTCCGTTGAGCCGGTACCAGATCATGGTCATCGTGCTCTGCTTCCTGGTCGTCGCCGCGGACGGCTTCGACACGGCGGCGGTGGGCTACATCGCCCCGGCGCTGCGGGCGCAGTGGGGGGCGACACCGGCGCAGCTCGCGCCCCTGTTCGGCGCTGGGCTGTTCGGGCTGATGGCGGGCGCCTTCATCTTCGGTCCGCTGGCGGACAAGGTAGGTCGCAAAGCCATCCTGATCTTCACCACCGCCGCCTTCGGCGTCGCCTGCCTGCTATCCGCGACGGCGACGAGCATCGAGTCGCTGACAATCTGGCGCTTCGTCACCGGCATCGGCCTGGGCGGGGCGATGCCCAGCGCCATCACCGTCACCGCAGAGTTCAGCCCGGAGCGCAACCGCTCTCTCCTGGTCATGGTCATGTTTTGCGGCTTCACCATGGGTGGGGCACTGGGCGGCCTGAGCGCGGCGACACTCATCGCCGACTTCGGCTGGCAGGGGGTGCTGATCCTGGGCGGCGCGCTACCGCTCGTCCTGGCGGCGGTGCTGCTGTTCGTGCTGCCGGAATCGGTGCGCTACCTGGTACTTATTGATCCGGCCTGGGCGATCTTGAGGGCAAGTAGGATCGGCCTAGATGGGCAGCATGAAGCATGTGGACATGCGCAAGCTGCCGGCGGCGGCGCAAGAGGAACGCCGGCGACAGGTGATAGGC
>JAESGY010000639.1_pt1 | contig 10504 bp, 9 predicted proteins | sample 9269841 | NCBI WGS metagenome assembly JAESGY01 (sample SAMN17022865, study PRJNA683097) | algae metagenome | isolation source: Spirirestis rafaelensis WJT71-NPBG6 and co-occurring heterotrophs from... | place: USA: Pinto Wells, Joshua Tree National Park, Colorado Desert, CA | collected 2006-08-15 | reverse complement strand
TGGAGGCAGGGCCGATCCCGGCGGTGCACGGGGTGGTACGCTGGCGTCTGGTGGATCTGATCCAGTGGCTCTGGGAAGAGTACCGCCTTCCGATCTCCAAGCAGACCTTGAGCCGGGAGGTGCGGGCACTGCGCTACCGCAAGCGCAGGGGAGTGTCAGAACCGTTTGCCCAGCCGCGTCAACAACCTCAACGGCAAAGTCCTTCTGCTGGGCAGAAGTCAGATCGTTCCACTGCGGAAAAACCTCCTTGGTGGTCTGTGCAATCCTAAACCCAACCTGACGTGCAGCCTCAATGTCCGTCAGGTGGAAGGACTTCGGGTATTTGACCCGGCTGCGGCTACTGCAAAGGAGGAAGTTGTACTTGGGCATAGCTGTATGCTCAGCTATTGGGCCTAAGCTTACAATCCGATCCTCGGGATTACTTCGGAGGTCCGGCACGCCGGCATCCACTAATCACAATCCTCTCAATGTACCTCGACAGTATCTTCTCCCACCTAAACCATTCCTTTTGATCAGGGCTGTAGGTCATCAGGATTGTCATCCTATGGCGGCCAAGGTTTTGCGCTACTGTAGCGTCGTCAGTTCTTCATGATCAGGACGCCAATGGAGCCCAGCGACCCATTCCCGACCGAACGTTGCTCCTCACGTTTGAAGACCGCAATCCTCGCAGAGTTCAACGGGCGTTCTCCTACCTATCAGGACATACTCAACCTCTCGCCAAAAGAGTGGATGAGCGTTCCAGGTATGGGTCCGGCTCTGCTGAGGGAGCTGCATAGTATCGTGCAGAACCCAGTAGCTGAGGTAGTCTCCTTCGAGACTCGCGAGGACGCTGACTTGATGGCTCGTCTTGAACGCTTTCAGCGTGACCTGGAAAGATTGCAGCACGACCTTCGGGAGCTGTTGGGCCAAGCTCCATCAAGTAAGGCTGATGCTAACGGTTCAGACGCGCAATAACCGAGGGAACCAAGTGTGACGCTGGTCCATCACTCGGCTGGGCCTTAGCCTCTTCGGGGACCAGCAGTATGATCAATGCTGAGCCCTGTTCTATCCATCGGTACATCCACGCTGATCATCTACAAAGGTTATTGCGTGGAGACTTCGGATTAGCGCCTGGACTTATTTCCATCAGAAGCCGTTACCCGAACAACAGGAGCGGTGGTCCTACCCTCCTAACAAAACGGATGGCGTAACGATGCCCCGCTACTACATCGACGTGCGGAGTACCTTTGGAATAGACGAGGATCTGGATGGTACCGAGTTGCCAGACTTGATCGCAGCCCATGCTGAGGCACTGGAAGTAGGCCGTAAACTGCGGGAACGCTGGACAGAGATACCGCTTGAGGCTCGGCATAACATCATTGTTGAACTGGTGGATGAAGGTTTTCGTACACTCCTGACACTCCCAGTATCCGAACTGGAGGATCGGATTGTTCTACATTGATGTACCCGCCGACCGTCTACTCCCGTTGGATATGTTGCAGGTGCGAGAAGCACTGTTAAGCTCCTGCCATTCTTGGAGGAGCCGTTTGTATGCGTCGGTTTGAGGTGAGGCAGGAGCAGGACGACCTCTGGTCTGTATCGAGCAAGGGGTGCACCCTGTACCTCTACTCATCTGAAGATGAGGCACGTCAAGCCGCCCTGATGCTGGCATCAGATAGTTGCCAGTCAGGCACCCAAGCGAGTGTGGTCATCAAGCCGCCTGAACGGCACTACTCCCTGTATCGTCAGAGACAGCAGCGGTTCACTGGCATGTAGGAGGGAATAGGTTTAGGCGCAGCCCTTCTCGTTTGTCGGTCTTTTCCCTCGCTGCAACAATCGTGGGCTTCATTAATTGAGAGGCTCGAAGGTGTTCACTCCCGACCTTCCACCTAGCCCCATCGGTTGAGCAATCCTGGTGGGGCTTCTTTCTGTTGGGACGGCCTGTGGTCCGTCAGTGAAACGTAGATTCTTCTGCTTCCCTGAATGGAACGACCAGAACCGTGTGACTAGTCTCGTCAATAACTTCAACCGCAAAGTCGTTCTGCTGGTCGTAAGTCAATTCATTCCACCGAGGAACAACGTCTCCAAAGATCCGTGCGATCCGTGTTGCAACCTCACGCGCAACCTCAACGTCAGTCAGGTCGAAGCTCCTGGGATATCTGACACGGCTGTGCTTGTTCCAGATGATGAAATTGTACTTGGTCATGGCTGAGACTTAGTCCCCAACCCCAAGCTTGTAATTGGATTTTCGGGGTTAGTCTGCAGGTCTCGCAACGAGGCAAAAGTCCAAGGGATCACCGCTTCTGAAACCAGCATGGCTTTTCTTAGAGCTTGAGCGCTATTCACAACGGAGAAAGGCAGAGTGTGGAAAGCTGCTGGTGAACCCGCGTTAGAAGGGTACCCTATGAGGATCGTTCCAGTAGTCTTTTAGCTCGTTCTGACGCTTGCGATCCGGCCACACTTCGTCATCACCGTAGAAGGCTGGCGCGTCTCTGACCTGCGCTTCCGTGATGTCCGTGCGGTAACCACCGAGTTCTCTGTCATAGGAGAGCTTCTCCCAGGGCACCGTATGGTGATGAACGCCAATGCCGAGGAAGCCCCCGAAGGTCACATCAACATACAGGACGCGACCACTCACCTTCTCAATCAGCAACCGCTTGATAGTGCCAATCCGGTTGCCCCTCTGATCATAGACATGCGTCCCTTCAACACGGTCGCTCTCGATGACGGGATGGGAGGACGGGGCTGGCTGATCACCTTCTCCCCAGAGATAGAAGCCATTCTCCAGGATCCCGGCTGACACGATGGCCCTGCTGATCCCGAGGGTCCGTTCCTCCTCCGGGCCAATTTGTTGGACCAGGGTCCATGGCCCGTCCTCAGCCGGCAACCTGTCACCGTTGGAACTATCGGTGAAGCCTCGTAGCTTGGGGGTCTTGCCAGATTGAAAGAGGTAATAGGTTCTCATGAGCGGCTACACCCGATGAAATATACAGCCTCGTCTCAATTGACTCATGACCTGACGCAAATTGCAATCGTTAGGATGTTTTACATCAGATAAGATCTTCCACTTACTTGCAGGTACAATTTCTTGAAGCAGCATAAGTATTGCTGGAACAAGGCTTTGCCTGGGGCTGCTCCGGGCACATCGTCGTTCCATCGAACAAATCAGACATGCACGGGACGTGAACTGCCTTCAGGCCTTCGGTGTTGAAGGGCCACCTGGATAGGCTAGCCTCAGGACATCTAGGCAGGGAGGCCAGAATTATACCCGATGCACGGTTGAGCGTCCGAGTCACTGACGATAGGGAGATGGTAGCGATAGTGCCCGCTCCCAGTCGGCGGCAATCACATCAGCTCGAACTTACCCTGGATGAGCTTGATAAGCTGATTGGCGAGCTTGGCGATGCAAGAAAGCAGATGGTTAAGGGACGGCCACGCACAAACTTTGAGAGTGAAGACGTGAGGATCAGCGTGGTTGCAAACACAACATGGTGCATCAAGGCGCGTCCTCCCGAGGGAGCGCTTCTGGCGTTTGATCACCCTAGGTTCGGGCCAGTTGGCTTTACTCTGCCAAGCAACCAGGTCGTTAAGATTGTGAGCTTTCTGACAGAACGGTTTATCCTTCAACCGACACCATCAGCCGAAAGGCACTAGAGCATCCGACGAAAAAGTCGAACCCAGTATGTTATTGCTGAGTGTATTTCGGAGCCGCGGGAGGCGCGTCATGGCCTTGGATCTGAACGCTCTCGCAGAGGAGATGACCGCGTGGCGGCGTGACCTGCATTCCAATCCGGAGTTTGGGTTCGAGGAGAAGCGTACGAGCGCCTTCGTCGCTGCCAAACTCCAGGAGTTCGGCCTCGACGAGATCGCCGAAGGCGTGGGTGGCACTGGCGTCGTCGGCACGCTCAAATGTGGCAGCGGCAACCGAGCGATCGCGCTCCGGGCTGACATGGACGCCCTGCGCATCACCGAACAGGGTACGCAGGACTATCGTTCGCGGAGTCCCGGCACGATGCATGCCTGCGGCCATGACGGTCACACCGCCATGCTGCTCGGGGCCGCCAAGCTCCTGGCCGAGGAAGGCGGCTTCGACGGCACCGTGCGCTTTGTCTTCCAGCCTGCCGAGGAATGGGGCAAGGGCGCGCTCGCCATGCTGGCCGATGGCCTGATGGAGCGCTTCCCGTTTGAGGAGATCTACGGTCTGCACAACATGCCGAGCCTGCATGTCGGGCACTTCCAGACCCGGGTGGGGCCGATCATGTCGGCGGAGGACTACTTCGAGATCGTCCTGAAAGGCGTCGGCGGGCATGCCGCTCGCCCGCAATGGGGCAACGAGGTGCTGGTCGCCGCCTGCGCAACGGTGATGAACCTCCAGACCATCGTCTCGCGCCGCCTGAGCCCGACGGACATTGGCGTTGTCTCGGTAACGGAACTGGTCACCGACGGCACCCGCAATGCACTTCCCGGGCTGGCGCGTATCCTCGGGGATGCCCGCAGCTTCCGACCGGAGGTCAGCGCCGAGATCGAGAAGCAGATGCGCATCATCGCCGAAGGAACGGCCCTGACCTACAATGTCGCCGCCGAGGTGACCTACACGCGCGAGTTCGTGCCGCTCCTGAACGATGCCGCCTTGGTGGACGAGGCCTTCGCGGCTGCACGGACCGTGTTTGAGCCAGATCACATCTCGGCTGCCCACGAGCCGATGACGGGCTCGGAGGACTTCGCCCGATTTCTAGAGCACGTGCCCGGCTGCTTCGTGTTTGTCGGCAACGGCGAGCATTCCGCGCCCCTGCACAACCCATCCTATGACTTCAACGATGCCGGGCTGCTCTATGGGACACGCTTCCATGTCGCCATTATCCGACAGCGATTGCCAGCGGCATGACGATGACAGATCCTACCTTATCGTCCCAACCCGGAGTTCTCCATGGCCCATTCGTTCGTGCCCGCCCATACGTCTACAAGCACCGCCGCCGGCCCCAATCAGCCTGACCTGAACTCCGAGGCCGTTTGGCAGGCCAAGGTTGATCTTGCCGCCTGCTTCCGTATGGCCTCACGGTACGGCTTGGAGGAAGGCATCTGTAACCACTTCTCGGCACTGGTTCCCGGCTATAATGACCTGTTCATCGTCAATCCTTACGGCCATGCCTTCCGGGAGCTGACCGCCTCCAAGCTGCTCATCTGTGACTTCCACGGCAACGTTGTTGCCGGCGAAGGCCAGCCCGAGGCCACGGCCTTCTATATCCATGGGCGTATCCACAAGGCAGTCCCACGCGCCAAGGTCGCCTTTCACACCCACATGCCTTATGCGACCGCGCTTGCCATGACGGAAGAGGATCCACTCATCTTCGCCGGGCAGACCGCGTTGAAGTTCTACGGCCGCACGGCCGTCGATCGGAACTACAATGGACTAGCCTTGGACGAGCGTGAAGGCGACCGCATCGCAGCTGCCATTGGAGATGCGGACATTGTGTTCATGAAGCATCATGGCGTCATGGTGCTCGGCCCGACCATTGCGGAGGCCTGGGACGATCTCTACTATCTTGAGCGTGCCTGCCAGGTTCAGTGCCTCGCGCTCTCCACCGGACGTAAAGTACTTCCAGTCGATCCGGTGATCGCCGAGGCGGCCTACCGCCAGATGCGCGAAGGTGACCCCGAGTCCGCTCGCCTCCATCTGGCTTCCATCAAGCGGACGCTGGATGCGGAGGAGCCGGCATACCGGAACTGACGATAAGGCATCTGCAACAGACCGGTGGAAGGGAAGCTTTGGATCGGGCTCTGAGAAATTGCTGACGAGCCACTCCTTGGAGCAACTCTATAACATTGTAACTACAGCAGACTGGGCAACTCCCTGGTGCAAGGCACGGACTTGTACAAATAGTTCGCCATGATCAGCTCGGTTTGAGTTTTCATAGAGGCTCTGCATCGATGCAGAAGATTGGCTCAGCAGCCCGCCACCTTCTTAAATGTCGTGCTGGCGGCCTTTTACCCGTACGCTGTCCGGCTCGGTCCAAACGGCGATGACGGAGGCGCGGCGATGACCCAGGACGAACAGCGAGACGAACCGGAAGGCGCGACTATCGGAACAACGATAGGCAAGCCCCAAAGCGACACGGACGCGACCGGCTTTGCCCCAGCGCTCGGCGACATGAGCGCCGACGAGTTCCGACGCCACGGCCATGCCATGATCGACTGGATCGCCGACTACTTTGAGCGGATCGAACAGCTCCCTGTCCTCGCACAGGTCGAGCCGGGTACACTCATCGCGAAGCTCCCGGCCACGCCCCCTAAAGCCGGCGAACCGATGGAAGAGCTCATTGCCGACATTGATCGCCTCATCGTGCCTGCACTCACCCACTGGAGCCATCCAGGCTTCTTTGCCTACTTCGCTACCTCCACCTCAGCTCCTGGCATTTTCGGAGAAATGCTCTCGGCTGCCTTTGACGTGAAGGCGCTGCTCTGGCGCGCGGCCCCCGCCGCGCAGGAACTCGAGGAGGTCGCCCTCTCGTGGTTGCGTCAGATGATCGGCCTGCCCGACACGTTCTCGGGGATCATCTACGACACGGCCTCGGTCTCGACCCTTCACGCCATCGCCGCCGCGCGCGAGGGTCTCGATTTACGCGTACGGGCAGACGGCATGAGCGGGCGCACAGACCTGCCGTTGCTGCGCGTCTACGCGTCGGAGCAGGCCCACTCGTCGGTAGAGAAGTGCGTTATTACCCTCGGCCTCGGGCAGCGCTCCCTGCGAAGGGTTCCCACGGATGCGGAGTTCCGCATGGATGTCGCCGCCCTGGCGTGTTGCATCGAAGAGGACCGGGCCGCCGGCCACCTGCCCTTCTGCGTAGTCGCCACCGCCGGCACGACCTCGACCTCGAGCATTGACCCCATACCAGCCATTGCTGATCTGTGCGAGCGCGAACGGCTCTGGCTTCATGTTGATGCGGCCTACGCAGGCTCGGCTGCGGTGGTCCCCGAGCTGCGCCACATCCTTGAGGGCAGCGAGCGTGCGGACTCGCTCGTGCTCAACCCACACAAGTGGCTCTTCACGCCCTTCGACCTGTCCGTCCTTTACACGCGGCGGATGGACCTGCTGCACCGCGCCTTCTCGCTCGTGCCTGAGTACCTCCGTACCCTTGAACAGGGGCGCGAGGCCGTCCGTAACCATTCTGAGTACGGTATTCAGCTCGGCCGCCGCTTCCGCGCCCTCAAGCTTTGGATGACCATCCGCTACTTCGGCCATGATGGTCTCGCCGCGCGCATCCGCGAGCACTGCCGCCTCGCCCGGCTGTTCGCTTCGTGGGTTGAATCTGCGCCAGACTGGGAACTGCTTGCGCCTGTCCCCTTGAGTCTCGTCTGCTTCCGCGCCTGCCCGCCGCGTGGCAGCGAGTCAGCCGACGAGCGCACCACGCGCCTCGATCGCCTGAACGAGGAGATCATGCATGCCGTCAATGCGTCTGGCGAGGCGTTCCTCTCGCATACGAAACTCGACGACCGTTTCACCCTTCGCCTCGCGATTGGCAACATCCGCACCACCGAGGCGCATGTCGGACGCGCGTGGCAGATCCTGCAGGAGTCATGTGGGCGACTCGGCTCAGCGGACGGAGTCTGAAAATGCATCCTGCGCAAACACGTACTCAGGAATGTCACTCTATAAGTTTGCTGATCGAAGCTTGCCCGGATAGGCGGACTCAAATGGAGACTGACGCCAGCCCGATGGCGACCAAGAAGTTCCCCGGGCTCTGGTCGTATCCGGTAGCAATGCCGTGTACGGGTTAAACTTGTTGAAGAAGCGCTTCACGAGATTTACGTAGTAATACAGAAAGGCGTGAGGACAAATTATCCGTCGCCCGGCTGGCACTGATGATCTGCTCGAGAACTCGGAGTACTCGTCGGGTTGCTGCCTGGCGCAATATCGAAGCGCCTCCGGTCCGAGCGAGCGCCCTCGCCAAACTCGGGTGGAAGTTCGGTTTCTGATCTCCGAATATTGAGATATGTATACACAAAGACTAACTTCAAAGCTTGCGGAAGCTCTTAAGAACTAGCGAGGCATCCATGAAGATCGCTGCATCTGCGTTAGCCTGCCTAATCTTACTGGCTTCCGCTTCTACAGCCCTTTCTAACGTGCAAGAGAAAGCGAGCTCGTCCGGAGGAAGTACGGCAAACGGCGCGTCTGGAGGCTCTACTTCTCCCACTGCAGCGCACGCTGATGCGTTCGTGACGCGCGCTGAAAGGGACCTTTCCGACTTCTCCATCTTATTGGCCCGCGCAGAGTGGGTGAAAAGTACCTATATTACCGATGACACTGACGCGCTCGCTGCTCACTTCGGAGCGCTCGATACCGAGATGCGCGTGCGTTTCGCTCTTGAGGCAGCCAGATTTCGAAGCGTTCGAGGCTTAGGCTATGACACCAAGCGCAAGCTCGACATCCTGCGCAGTGGCCTTGATCTGCCGGCGCCGACGACCAGGGGCGCAGCAACCGAGCTCAGCACAATCACGACGCAGTTGGCGTCCGCTTACAGCAAGGGCCGCGGTACCCTACGTGGTGAGCCCGTTACCGGCAACGATATCGAGGAAGCGATCCGCACGAGCCGCGATCCGGCAGACCTCAAGGAGATGTGGACGAGTTGGCACAATAATGTCGGTGCACCAATGCGGGGGGATTACGCACGCATGGTGGAGATTGCGAATGAGGGGGCAAGAGGGCTTGGATTCGCGGACGTTGGAGAGCTCTGGCGGTCTAAATACGACATGTCGCCCGATGAGTTTGCAGCACTCACGGACAAGCTTTGGGCTCAAGTGAAGCCATTTTATGATCAGCTTCACTGTTATGTACGCGCAAAGCTGAACGAGAGATATGGTGATGCTGTTCAGCCAGCCACTGGTCCGATCCGCGCCGATCTTCTCGGAAACATGTGGGCTCAGGAGTGGGAGCGTATTTACGACATCGTTGCCCCAAAAGGTGCTGGCGACCTCGGCTACGATCTTACCGAGCTCCTCACCAGCAAGAACTATGATGCGCGTCAGATTGTAAGGACAGGGGAACAATTCTTCAGCTCACTCGGATTCCCACCTCTTCCTGAGACCTTCTGGCAGCGCTCGATGTTTACCAAACCCGTCGACCGGGAAGTCGTCTGTCACGCCTCCGCGTGGGACATCGATAATGAGGATGACTTGCGCATTAAGATGTGCACCAAGGTCAATGCAACTGACTTTGTGACTGTCCATCATGAGCTCGGTCATAACTACTACCAGAGGGCATACAACTTCCAGCCGTATCTCTACATGACCGGCGCGAATGATGGCTTCCACGAGGCCGTCGGCGATCTGATTGCGCTATCGGTGACGCCTGAGTACCTTGTGCAGATCGGACTTCTCGACCGAGACAGAGTTCCATCGCCTGAGAAGGACATTGGACTTCTCCTCAACCGTGCAATGGAAAAGATCGCATTTCTTCCATTTGGCCTGTTGGTCGACAAATGGCGTTGGGGTGTATTCGACGGCAGCATCCCGAGTTCATCCTATAATAAGGCCTGGAATGATTTGCGCCTGCAGTACCAAGGCATCGCCCCCCCAGTGGTGCGGACGGAAGAGCATTTTGACCCAGGTGCCAAGTTCCATATCCCTAGCAACACACCCTATATGCGGTACTTTCTCGCGCAGCTTCTCCAGTTTCAGTTCTACAAGGCGGCGTGTGACCAGTCCGGCTGGACTGGGCCACTTCATCGTTGCTCATTCTACGGGAACAAAGAGGTTGGACAGAACCTGAACAAGATGCTTGCTTTGGGAGCTTCGAAGCCGTGGCCTGAAACTCTTGAAGAGTTCACCGGCACGCGCGAAATGTCGGGTAGTGCAATGATAGAGTACTTTCGTCCTCTAATGGTATGGCTCCAGGACCAGAACAAGACACGTCAATGTGGCTGGTGAGCCCCGATGGTGGACCTGCTGGTGTCGTATTAGAGGATTTTTCTGAAGGATCCACTGCAGGTACCCTTGCTTTTGCGTCACTTTCCCCCGTACCTTCCAGCCCTCCTTGTACAAAGAAGCTCTGCTGGGAAGCACGAGAGGGTTCGGATCGGCTCCAACTTGGGGATCAGCGATGAAGCACAAAGGCCGACATCCGACGGAGGCTCTCACCAGTCACTTTGTTCATACTGTGCAGGTGTCCAGCACCTACTCGGACGGGAGCGGCCATTGCCCGCGGGTAGACGCCCCAGGCATTGGACCCCACACCTATAGACCATGGCCAAAGACCGCCGGCTATCGCCCTGAAAGGTCGCGCATCGGTTAGACTGGGGCCTCACTTTCCTGCCGGGAGGTTCGCTGAGGGCGCACAAGCTGACCTTCCGCGAGGTGCACTGTGAAATGCCATGGTCCCTGGAATGAGGCGAACGCAATGCGCTAGGTGTGAGATCTGAGGAGGTTGTTCATCCCGTCTGAGAGCCTGAAGGTGGTCGTTGCGACACGATCACCGATGGATCTGAGAGATGAACAACCCGCACCAGAATGCCCGCACGACCCGGCTGGG
>JAESGY010000638.1_pt1 | contig 10507 bp, 9 predicted proteins | sample 9269841 | NCBI WGS metagenome assembly JAESGY01 (sample SAMN17022865, study PRJNA683097) | algae metagenome | isolation source: Spirirestis rafaelensis WJT71-NPBG6 and co-occurring heterotrophs from... | place: USA: Pinto Wells, Joshua Tree National Park, Colorado Desert, CA | collected 2006-08-15 | reverse complement strand
AAGCCCGAACGTTTGACGCGCTCTGGCGGGCCTTGGGAGACATCTGCGATCTGTTCGAGCCGCAGGAATGCTGGAACTATCTCAAGGCCGCCGGGTATGCGTCCCTGTAACCGTCCGATGCTCTAGTCGGTTTGTATCACCATCGCGAGATCCATCCCTACTATCTACAGCACGCGCTGAGCGACCCACGCTGACCCGACGCATTATAGTATGTTCTAGTTCTGTGCACTTTGTCGCACTGGAATTCTATGCCGCCGTGCCTGACCGGGTATGCCTCCCCTGCCCCTGCGGTTGCATCCGCCACTGTAACGAACCTACGCCCTCAAATTGAGCGCCTTGAGAATGGCTCGCACACACATGGCCCGCTGCCGTTTGGTATCGCAGCCATCGCCAACTATCTTACAAGCGGCGGCCTCGCACGTAGCGCGCTGCACGAAATCGTTGAGGCAGAGCCCGCCACCGAGCTCGAGGATCACGTCCCTTCCGATCATTTCTTGCGGTGCGTCGACTGCTCCGTTGACTACCCCGAACTGCGCCAGACTCTAGTGGACTTCTACAGTTCCACAGGTCGCCTATCCGTCGATCCCGAGCTAATGATCCGCATGCTGCTGATCGTCAGCGCAAGGTGCGCTCCTTGAGTGCGGGAGCCTCGGCCCCGATCTTCTCGACCCCAGCAGCCACCACCCGTTTGAGCGGCGTCGCTCCGACCGGAAGCGCCTTGTCGATCCTTAGATCGCTGCCGATTGCGGCGAACCTTTTCTGCAGAGTGGCCATGTCACCGCACCAGATCGTTTCGGCGTCGCGGTCGCGTGCAGTATCCGGCCCGCGACCTCCCGACTCAAAAGCGACGGCCCGCATCTGCATGCGCTCGCTCCCCCCGGCGGCGCTCAACTCGACTCCGTAGTCGGGGCGGGAGGCGCTCTTGACCACTAAGCGGCGATCCTCAGCGAGGGTTGTCAACATGCCTTCCGCCACCTCATAGCCAAGGCTGACGAGGCCCTCAAGCACAGCGGCGCGCCGAGCTGCTGCTGCCCGCGCGGCGCGGTGCGCATCGAGTGCGACACGCGCTTCCGCGAGGCGGGTTTCAATACCCCGCACTTGGAGGGTCTCTAGGCCTTCGTCGGATCTCTCGACTGCTATGCCCGCTGCTTTCAGTTCTGCTACGGCCTGTTAGGGCTTGAACCCATTGCGTAATGGAGCATTTTGCTCGTCCTGTTTGAGGAGGAGCCATGCTGACGGATACGCAATGGGCAATGTTGAAGCCGCTGGTGGAACAATGTCGTCCGAAGGGCAAGACGCCGCCGCAAGATCTGCGTCGGACGCTCGAGGCCATCCTCTGGCGCCATGAGAACGGCGCCAAGTGGCGCGCTGTGCCGGCGGAACTGGGCCCCTGGTGGCGGGCCGCTCAGACCTTCATCCGCTGGGCCCGCCTGGGTGTCTGGGAGCGCCTGCTCAACCTGGTGCAGGAGCGCGGGATCCAGCTTGGCATGACCTTCCTGGACGGCACCAGCGTGCGCGCTCACCAGAAGGCCGCCGGAGCTCGCCGAAAAGGGGCTCTCAAGCTCAACGAGACGATCGTGAAGCACTTGGCCGCTCTCGTGGCGGCTATGGCACCAAGGCTTGCGTGATCGCCGACGGCCTGGGACGAGCGATTGCTTTCCGGATCGCGCCCGGTCAAGCGCACGAGTTGCCTGAAGCCATTCCATTGCTCGACAGCCTGCCGAGTGTGCCGAGCTGGTTTGTGGCTGATCGCGGCTATTCCAGCCACAGCTTCCGCGAACACATCTGGAGCCTGGGTGCGAAACCTGCGATCCCATCCAAATCCAATGAAGCGTCGGTAGCCTGTCCGGCCTGGATCTACAACAACCGCAACGTCGTCGAGCGGCTCTGGGCCAGGCTCAAAGAGTGGCGAGCCGTTGCAACGCGCTATGAGAAGACCGCCCGATCCTTCATGGGCGTGCTCTGTCTCGCCGCCACTCTCGACTGGATCAAGCGATAACAGGCCGTAGCAGTAGCTGTAGGTCAGAGAGGAGTGCACTCCGTTGGCGCGCCTCGGTGAGCGCGCGACCGGTTTCGATTTCCAGCCCATCGAGGAGGACGCCACGTCGTGCAGGCGATGCGCCGGCTGCCTCCTCTAGGCGCGCGCGCCATTTAAGAACGCTTTTCACGTCGACCAACTGAGCCAGTTCGGCCAGTCGAGCTTCCATGCGGTCCGCCGCGGGATCAGCAGGATGCGCAGGCTGGCGCGAGAGCCAAGAGGCGAACGAGAGAGGGGCACTGTCCTCGCGCAGCTTCGCTGCTAGGTCCGTCGAAGCCGAAGGCGTCGCTGCTCTTTTAGAGAGGAGTTGGAAGCCCATACCTAGGGCTTTCGGATCGCCACGTTCGAGGGCGGCCTCTAGCTCGGGATCCAGCAGTTGCCCCTGTGAGCGAAGCGCGCGCAGAAGGGTGGTGGCGGCCTCCCGTTCCCGATGGGCGCGCGACCGCGCAGCTGCCTGCTCAGCGGCGACCTTCGCTAGGCGCCTTTGCATTTCGCCCCGCAGGAACGCCGGTGATCATCGGCACCTGGCGCGATCCCTACAATCGCGTGCGGCCTCACTCGTCATTGGGCTACCGGCCACCCGCACCTATGACACGGGAGGCCATTGCACAGCAACTACCCACATCCACAATCTTGCAGTAAGCTCTCAATGCGCCCGGTTCAAAAACTGGTCAGGTCACCTACGCCACAGCGATTGATTCTGCCTCACCGGCGAGATGGGTAGGCTGAGCGTTAGAAAAATCGACTGCCGCGATCAAACCGCTGAATTCGGACGAAATATTTCGGATTGCGTTCAGGTCCGATACTACATCATTGCTTGAGAGTTTTTCATTAAATGTGTGCAAAATTGACCGAAGCTCGCTTGAGCATTCCGAAAGCCCGAAGATGGTTCGGCGCGCAGGCCTTTGTGTCCCTTGACCAAACGAGGAGGCAAAATCGCCGTATGAAGCGATCACAACACCATCTTGGTTCCAAATAAGTCCGCTGACTCTCTGAACAATTCCATACTTATATAACAAATTAATCTTTCCTTCGAGTAACTCAGATGATCTGCTCGAAACGATCGCTACCTGCGCCCGCAATGCAGAGGCGAAAGCCTTTGCTTGGTCGCCATCCGGAACACTGCCCAAAACGATGCCGCCGATCTGATCTCTATGAAGGAGCGCATAGAACGCTCCTACTGAACTACCTGCGAGCAGACGTACGCCACACTTGACCCCATGGATAATCTCATCCCGATCTGCAAACCTAGCCCGATGAGTAGCAATAACTGAAGCATCTAGCGTCCGCGACTGCTCACAATGTAGTACAACTTCTCTCACTGTTGTTCCATCGACAGCTAAGTTGTTCCTGAGCAAGGTAACAGCTTCCGCGGCTTCTCGCATCTCACGAAATACAAATGATTGGTGCTCGCCTTTGTCCGGCTGTCCATCCCTTGCGTGCAGGATTAAGTTCTCGACCGCCTGTATGTCACGATTCAGCCAGAGCGAGAGCAGACTTGCTGTTACTATCGCAATAAAGGCACTTAGCGTAATAATGAGCAAGCCTTCCATATATAGGTCGAATTGTATAGCTATGGCGCCGGATGCATCGACCTGAGAGCCGACGATGCTACCATTAGGAAGGCGCTGCTGATCCACAACATAGAACTCTTTGCCGTCCGAGCGGAGCCCCTGAAGGAACCCTTGCCTTTCACCCTCTCCCATCCCGAGTGCAGGGGCTTTGCCGAGCAGAACAGTTGTGATGCCTTCAGCCGAGGTGACGTAAAGTGAGTCTAAGTCTTTTAGCTGCGAGGTCACAAGCCGCAGCGCCTCCCGTGCTTCACCTGACCTGACCTTTTCTTCGAAGCCAGGACTGCTCGACAAGTACTCAGCTACCACGGTCGTGGCAGCAACTGCCTGTTCGTGAAGTGCGTCTGAGAGTTCGCCCGCGGATGTAAAAACAAGGATGCAGGCGTTTGCGACACCCAGCACCAGAAAAATAGGGAAAACTGTCAAGTTGATGAACGGCCGTAACTTCACGTGTCCACTTCCCCGTTCATCGCTCGTATCAGCTCGGGGAATTCACGAATTATCGTGAACATGTGAGATTTCCCGAGAACACTCGTCGAGCAGCCCTGCGGTCCAGCAGTGATAGCATTGATGACTGGCCGATCCGCGAGTAGTGATGGGATGTTGAAGATTTTTGAGCATAAAATACCAGACGAATAACCTCCTCCCGACCGCACGATAAAAACTCGCTCCGGGATCTGACCGGCAGGAAGAATTGTATCGTGTGGCTCGAAGTCTTGCCGCCCCGCGACTTCTGCAATCCGCAAGAGCGATTGCAGTTCTAGAACAGAGAATGGTGCGGTCTCCAGCAGGTAGAAAGCTAGCTCGATTGTTTCTTGCTTCATAGAGCACACTCAGATGTCAAAGCAACGACGGCTTCTTGACCTCCGAAATTCGTGTCATCAACCGCATACTTTATGGTATAAATACGGCTTTCCAACACTCGCGCCTCACCAGGCTTCAGCAACATTGGCTCAGCGGCTGGGCTTTCCGACAACCATATGGTTCCGCCGACCGCTTCCCCTTGGGAAGCTTTTTTGCTGAACATTAGAAATTTTCCGCCTTGCAGGACCAGTACATCCCTCACCTGGTCAGTACTTAGCATCTGATCAAGACAAGCCAAACCGATGTGCCATACAGCCCTTTCCAGCACATCCGTCGAATTGCAGAATCCAACGATAGTGTGTAATCGCAAATCAATTATCTTTATTGCCAGCGGCCGAGCCTCATCTTCTGCTGCATTGTGCGAACCTGTCATAAGCGCCAGGGAGAGAGTAGAAATAGCTCTATCCTCCTCCAGTTGATCAAGTCGCTCAGTTGTCCCACGCTCAACTGTGGCTATGTCTGCCGCCACACGCTCAAGTGAACGTCCTAAGCCCGTGATTTCGTTCGCCGTTGAGCCTAGCGGCAGGAGCGACAATCTTCCAGCGGCAAGGCGTAACGCATTGGACCGGACGACAGCAATGGGCCCAGCGACACGGAGCACGACGGCTGAGGCAGCGAGGCTGCCAATGATAAGGCAGAATGCTCCAATAACGCCACTTAGCAAGAGCGCGTTTTCGGTGTACTCGCGGATGACTCCGATGTTCACATCCGCCCCTGCTGACGAGGAGATGGTTCCGCGCAGACCCCAAACAGGAGCTGCTGCGGTCTTGAGGAGCCCCCAATCTTCCTGTAACTCTATGGGTGAAACGTATATTGCTCCTTTTGCGGAAACGTCTCGCAATCCAGCAAGGGTCTTTGCCGGCATTGTGTCAGCATAACCAACTGTCGTATGCTCCGGCCCCTCTGTAGCATCGAGCACGTAGAAGATGTCCTCATTTCCGCCGAGAACCTGTGTATACAGATAAGTTAAGCTTAGCTTGCGCCGGACCCCCCGCATAGGCTCGATCTCGCTGACATAATCACCCGTTCGTTCGACAACTGGACCCTCAAAACTAGGCTCCTTAGTTGCAGAGATAAGGGCATCATGCCTTACTGGATCAACAAACGCTCCAACAAGAGCGCTGACGGTTATAAGTTTGACCTCAAACCTGTTAAGTATAGCCTCATAAAGTCGATCATAGGTGATGGTAGCCAACGCCACCGAGAGGAATGCAATCGCTGGCAACAAGACGGCTAAAAGTCTCCGCCGAATAGTTTGTTGGCTATTGTGCATCCGCCGGACTCATGACTGTTCCGAGAATGCTTAGCGCGAGATTGGGTCGCCGGCTGGCAATTACCATACACATATGGTCTCGCTGCACCTTGTCGCGGAGTATCTCGTCGCCGGCCTGCCGGAGCAGAGCGACCAGCGAGTCAAGATCAGCGCCTGCTAGTGAAGCATCGTCAATGACGGTTTGGAGGCGCTGCACAAGTGTAATGCTCTTCACACCAAGGACGTACTTCACAGAGTTGGCAAGCTCGGGCCCGCAACCCCGTTCCAACCGCTTACTGAGCTTAGATCGAAGCAAATGCGGGGCACATTCAGCTAGTGCCTCTATAGCTGCGGCAGCCTCTATTTCGCTGCCGGCTTCCATAGAGACAAGTAGCGCAGTCTCAACGTCACCATCGAAAGTATTACGGTGAGCGGATGCGCTGTTCCCTGTAAGATGCCGTATAATGCTATATGTTCGATGCCCAACGCAACTTTCTATAGTCTCCAAAGCGTTTCCACGGACTTTCGGATTCGCGGAACGCAAGGACGCGGCAAGCAGATCAAAATCCGGCAGGATGCCAACCAAGGCATAGAGTTCCAAAACTAGCTCTAGCCCCTTACGAATTGCATCGGTGTGGATCCACACCAACAAACGCAATCTCCCATCGCGCGCGTCACGCAGGCGGGACGCAAGCTGCCTACGCTGAAGAAGACGAGCTAGTTCATGACTAACAATCTCGCTATACACTGCGTCCAAGTGCGTCGGTGAGAGTTCAGCAATCGTTCGTGCAGCGAGACTCCTTCCTGTGACGTCAAATTCAGGGTCCTGTAGCGCCACAACAAGTGGCGGGATAGCTCGCGGACCGAGTTGCACGAACGCATGCTGAAGGCTTCTTCTCTCCGACGGGCTGAATTCATTTGCGCTGCGCGATACGGTTATAATCTGTTCCACTCTGAGTGCATTTTGGATTGCCCGCAAAGCGGCGGTCCGTGCAGTTCCGTCAAGCACAGGCAGGTACCGCACCATCAGCTTGATCACCTCTGAGTCGCCAGGGGAAACAATCTCCGCGAGGGCTTGGAATGCAGCGCATCGAACACCGACGTTTTCGTGCGCTAGCAGGGTGACTGTAACCGCTCGATACGACGCTTGGCGAAGCAGGCGTACAAGGTGCAGCGCCTGCACCTTCTGTTCATCTATCCCATTAAGGAGTTCCGACACCCTTTGTGTTATCGCTGCTCTTTCGTGGTGATCACCCCCTTGCCAGCGCTGGAGAATACTGACCAATTCTTTCTTAGCGCCGCTACTGGACCTCAATAGAGCAGCTTGCGCCAAGCATACCTCCGCCAGCAGATTCCCCTCAGATGCCAGAACATGTAGACATGAAACCATCCTGAGGAAGTTGATGGCATCGGCATTTTGCAGCAGTTGCTCAAGGCACTCGCGCAGTTTGAGCTGGTCTTGCTCTGGCCAAGTGTGGAGGGCATCCAGGATTGGCCTCGCCGCTGCTCCAGGCGCGATTTCAACTAGAAACCTCATCGCTTCTGTAGCAGATCTACTCCGGGGTGAAGAAGCATACTCCAGCAGTGAGTCGATCAAAACTTTATTCTCACTTGGATTCTGTGTGCGGACTGCACGTGTGAAATTCAACCAGCCTAGCCTCATATTCTGCGACATTGCCTTTGGGTAATTAGCCCTAAGCACGAGTGCGATAACTAGAAGTACGGATGCTACTATTATTGAGAGCCCCGCCAGTTGTCGAAGGCCCCAGCTTGTGCCCGCTGCTAACAGGAATGATCCGGAAACGCAGCTTGCAAACGGCTCGCATAGTCCTTCGATCATGGTCCTCAGCCGCCGCTTCGCTTCTGAAGGCAGAGCATTAAACAGCAAGTTTTGGTTATTATATTCGATCGAGGTTAATACACTCTGGTAAGCCCAAAATGCGAAGCAGGCCGCGATTGTGCTGCTACTAAGAAAAAGAAAAATGAAAGCAGTAAGGTAAGTCACTGGCATAACAATAGTGACGTTCCTGACTCCGAGACGAGTAACCAATCTATTGAATACAAAAAGGCAGACAAAAATGTTGAATACACTACAGCCAGCATAAAGGCTTCCAAGTGTACTTGCCAGCTCTTGTTCATTCATTCCACGTGACAAGATAGTCGAATATTGAAATTCGGCCATGTTGGTAAGTAGCAATGTCGAGAACAGTAGCATAGATATCAGAAGAGCGTACCTCGACGAGGCGAATGCCCGGATGAGCGATGGTCCATTCGCGTCACTGGAAGTGATATCTTCCGACTCGTTCAGCTCTGACCAGACCCTCCTGATATTTATTGCGACAGGCAGCGTTGCAAGCGAAATACCACTCCAAAGAAGAAAGAAGAATGGTATTGGGATGCTATCTGCACCAAAACTGACGACCGCGGCGCCGAGTGCTGTTCCTACTGCACCTGCAGCTGCAAAGAGCGGAAACAGTCGCTTTCCGTCCTGAACATTGAAGTAACCGTCAACGAATAACCAAAACAAGGTATATAATGATATGTAGAGAGCCGCCAGGTACAGCTTCAATGCGAAGTAAACAGCTGAGTGCACGCTCCCTGTGATCAAAGGCGTGGTTACTGCGAAGAATGCTGCCCCGCCAAGTGCTAGGAGGCACAGCATTATAGTCGTAACGGATCCGAGCGAACTTTTAGCGGTGAGCCATGAGAATGCCGGAGTATAGACCAGCATGACCACCGGGGTTAGAACGAAGACGATAGGCAGCCTGTCGGCGCCGACTTTCGTCAGAAACAGCGCGTCGCCGGCTGAAAACCCGATGCCGAGCCCTGCTTGAAGTAGCAGCCCAAGAAGAGAGAATTGCGCGACTTTCCGCCACTCGCCATCTTCTACTCTCAAGGTTCTAGCGAGATAGTTCTTCACTCTAAACCTTTAGCATTCTTTTCTCACTTAACGCAGGCTTGTTAACGTATTGGCCTCTCGCTTCTAAGTCACTTGCTTCAGCAGCGATCGGCATCGTGAGAATTGCGCTTGCTCCTTTTCCCGGTCCTTCGCTGTCGAGCCGTAGTGACCCACCCATGGCTGCAGCACTGTTGGCACACCAGTGGAGGCCAAGCCCGCCGGCCTTGCCTAAGCGGGTGCTAAAACCGCGTTCAAAGATTCTAGGAAGAACGTCCCGAGGAACACCCTCACCATTGTCAATGATTTTGATTTCGACCTGTCCGATGGACGCCTGCTCTACCACAGACACACGAACCTCGCGGTGTTGTATGTCAATGTTGTAAAGTGCCTCGGCGGCGTTCGCGAATAAGTTTCCAAGGATTTGGACGAGTTGCAGACGGTTCGCAGCAATGGAGCAACTCTGCTGGGGAAGTGTTACGCGGATCTCGCCGCCCCCGTATCGGCGGGCAATGGATGACGATTGCTCCAGCACTTCTAAAACGTCGACTGTCTCAACTTCTGATTTCCTGTTCGCAACTGCGTCTTGACTGGCCAGAATTTGGACAGCCTGTTCAAGCGAAGCTCGAGCCTCCGCGTATTCTGTGAGCCTAGTTTCGGTTTCTCGGACACATTTACCGGCAGCACTGATGACGAACTTCTCCAAATTCGCTTTTCGTACATCATCTACATTTTTTTGCACAAGCTCGCGAACCGCAATACCGAGATTTCCCCGCCAAGCTGCGGTGTCCTCCGCATGCCACTTCTGCTGCAGGGCCCGTACTGGGCCAAGCGCGTTTCTAAGATTGTGAAGAATACCCGCAGCCCAGTCGGTTTGCCCTTGGGAATACGACTGCTCACGTAACTGCTCACGGGCAACTCGCAACTGTTCAGACATGGTATCAAAGCTTCTCGCAAGCGATGCTATTTCGTCTGACCCGTTCCCGAGCTGGGATGGCCTGATCGTTCCGCTTTCCCCTACCCACTCCATGTGTGCGGCGAGCGTGGTAAGTCGCCGGATTGCAACCTTACGAACCACAATAGTCAGGATCAGCAAGACCAGTCCGATCACGCAGGCTAGTGCAAATGAGGCGAGGTTGATCGTTCGAGCAGCCAAGCGGGATATATTGCGATCTGTCTTGAACTCAACAAAGCCAAGCAACCGCTTATCGGGGCCGATCAGTCCCACATGGCTGACAACATCAACTTCACGGTATTGTGTTTGGCGATGAGGCTCTTGTTCCAATCGTTTGACTAGCTCGGGGGTGAGATCTGACTGCATGTTCGCGGAAATGGACACGGGCACGCGAAGGACAGCCGATAGATCATCTGACTCCATCCGGCGACCCATGACAACAAACCCGCTCGGCGCACCAGATCCGTCACTTTTTTTGATCCAGCCTGTTGCAAAGGCGTAAATGCCGCGGGACGTGCTCACAAACGAGTTGGAGACGTTCTCCGCGCGGGCGCGCGCGAGGAAGTGTGGCTGAGTAACGGCAGCGCGGAGAGCCTTAGTTTCATCGGGAAGCCGGGCAGCAGTTTCGAGGTCGATAGCCTCTCCGCGAACAACGTCTCCATCGAACCTGATATAGCCGAAAAACTCTACATCGAGATTCTGCTGAGCAAGTGGGGAGAGCGTTTCAGCTTCAAATTCTGGAGTTGGGTTCAACATATAATTATAACTAGCGTCCCAAACGGCGTAATCGCGGGTTGCTCTGATGACTTCCTTTCCGAAATCTTCGATGGCGTTTTGAACTCTCTGCTCTTGCTGTGCTACGGCAACTTGCTCGAGCTGCTTGAAGCTTGGTTGTACGGCGAAACTCATCATCAAGTAAGTCAGCGGAATG
>JAESGY010000637.1_pt1 | contig 10528 bp, 6 predicted proteins | sample 9269841 | NCBI WGS metagenome assembly JAESGY01 (sample SAMN17022865, study PRJNA683097) | algae metagenome | isolation source: Spirirestis rafaelensis WJT71-NPBG6 and co-occurring heterotrophs from... | place: USA: Pinto Wells, Joshua Tree National Park, Colorado Desert, CA | collected 2006-08-15 | reverse complement strand
AACCCTGGAGTAGACTGGGGGAGTGGGGGGACGGGGGGACTGGGGGACAGGGAGACAAGGGGGACAAAAAGAAATTTCTCCCTCATCTGCCTTGTCTTCCCCATCCCCCCATCCCCCCCTCTCCCCATCTCCCTACTTCCCACTCCCAAATACGTCTCCTATCGTTGCAGAAGTGAGTCGGTTGCTTGCGCCGAAAATTGACCAAAAATTGCAGGATTTACCAGAAATAGGGGTAAGAAAAGCCATAACTTTAGGGGAGCGTCTTGGTTTATATACCGTGCGCGACTTGTTGTATTATTTTCCCCGCGACCATATTGATTATGCGCGTCAGGTGAGTATCCGCGAGTTGCAGGGGGGGGAAACTGTGACGATAGTTGCAAAGGTAAAGAGTTGCAACTGCTACGTTAGCCCCCGCAACAAGAAATTAATGATTTTAGACATACAGTTGCAAGACAATACTGGCAAAATCAAAGTTAGTCGCTTTTTTGCGGGTACGCGCTTTACCAGTCGCGGTTGGCAGGAAACTTTAAAGCGTCGTTACGCAGAAGGTAGTATTATCGCGGCTTGCGGTTTGGTGAAAGGCAGTAAATACGGCTTGACGCTGGATAACCCAGAATTAGAAGTTTTGGCGCAACCGGGAGATCCGATTGAGTCTCTAAATATTGGTCGCATAGTGCCCATTTATACCTTAAGCGAGGGTGTGGCGGCGAATGTGGTGAGACAAGCAGTAATTGCTGCTTTGCCATCTGCCGCACACATGAAAGATCCATTGCCCAGTGGTTTGCGACAGAAGTATGATTTGATGGAATTGAAAGATGCGATCGCTAACATTCATTTCCCAAAAGACAGTGATATTCTCAAAGTTGCCCGTCGTCGTCTCGTCTTTGATGAATTTTTCTATTTGCAACTAAGTTTACTACAACGTCAGCATCAAGCACGAGCGATTCAAACCAGTGCCATCCTCGCTCCCAAAGGTGAGTTAATCGAACAATTCCACAAAATACTGCCTTTTAAACTGACCGGCGCTCAAACCAGAGTTGTTAACGACATCCTCAACGACTTACAAAAACCCGCACCAATGAATCGTTTGGTGCAAGGTGATGTCGGTTCTGGTAAAACTGTTGTCGCCGTAATTGCCATTATCGCTGCAATTCAATCTGGCTATCAAGCTGCGCTGATGGCTCCCACAGAAGTTTTATCAGAACAGCATTATCGCAAGTTAGTTAGCTGGTTTAATCTCTTGCATTTACCAGTAGAATTACTGACAGGTTCCACAAAAGCAGCAAAAAGGCGACAAATTCACGCGCAACTAGCAACGGGTGAATTACCTTTGTTAGTGGGAACACATGCTTTGATTCAAGACCCAGTAATTTTTCATCGGCTCGGTTTGGTGGTAATAGATGAACAGCACCGCTTTGGAGTGCAACAGCGGGCGCGTTTGCAGCAAAAAGGCGAGCAACCTCATGTATTAACAATGACAGCTACGCCCATCCCCAGAACGCTGGCGCTGACGATACACGGGGATTTAGATGTAAGTCAGATTGATGAATTGCCACCAGGAAGGCAGAAGATACAGACAACAATGCTGACTAGTAAGGAACGTACTCAAGCTTATGATTTAATTCGCCGCGAAATCGTTCAGGGACGGCAAGTTTATGTAGTTTTGCCGTTGGTGGAAGAATCAGAAAAATTGGATTTGCGATCGGCTGTGGAGGAGCATCAAAAGCTACAAGAAAGTATTTTCCCTGAGTTTTCGGTGGGACTGTTGCACGGTCGAATGAGTTCGGCTGATAAGGATGAAGCAATTAGTAAATTCCGCGATCGCCAAACTCAAATTCTGGTTTCTACCACCGTCGTTGAGGTCGGTGTAGACATACCAAACGCTACAGTCATGCTCATTGAAAATGCGGAACGTTTTGGTTTATCTCAGTTGCATCAATTGCGGGGACGTGTCGGTCGGGGTGCGGCGCAATCCTACTGTTTGTTGATGAGCAATTCCCGAAGCCCCGATGCAGAAGCGCGGCTGAAGGTTTTGGAACAGTCCCAAGATGGTTTTTTCATCTCCGAAATGGATATGCGTTTTCGCGGTCCCGGTGAAGTGCTGGGAACTCGTCAATCAGGTGTGCCAGATTTTACCTTAGCAAGTTTAGTTGAAGATGAGGAAGTTTTATTGTTAGCGCGGCAAGCAGCTGAGAAAGTAATAGAGATAGATGCAACTCTAGAGCGTTGGTATTTGATGAAAGAAGAGTTGAAGTATCGTTATGAGCGCTTGATGGGCGGATCAATTTTGACGTGAAGTATCGAAAACTGCTACTGACTCCCCAAGCTTTGGGCGTATTATTTAAAGCTCAAGAGTTGGGTAATCAGTGTACCCATGTTCGCCACTGCTGTAGAAGGTATTGCGATCGTAGCGATTGAGCGCTGATGAGAGTGCAAAACGTTTGGGTAAATCTGGATTGGCGAGAAAAAGGCGACCGTAAGTAACGAAATCAGCATGATTATCTTGCAAAACAGCTTCACCTGTTTCGCGGGTATAACCACCTGCGGTAATTATAGAACCTTGGAAGATGGAGCGGAAAAATCGTGCGCCTAAACCAGTTCCATCATCGGCAATTGTTATATTTCCTTGAATGCGTGGCTCGACAACATGGAGATAAGCCAAATCAAATTTATTTAATGCTTGTGCAACATAGCTGAATATAGCTTTTGGATGGGAATCATGCATATCATTAAATGTACTACTCGGCGATAAACGCACACCTACCCGTCCTTTATCCCAAACTTCAACTACTGCTTGAGTGACATCTTTAAGCAGTCGCGCCCGATTTTCAATGGAACCACCGTACTCATCCTGACGCTGATTGGAATTGTCTTGCAAAAATTGATCGAGTAAATAGCCATTGGCACTATGAATTTCTACTCCATCAAATCCAGCAGCGATCGCATTTTTTGCCCCCTGTCGAAACTGCTCTACAATCTCTGGAATTTCTGACAGTTTTAACGCTCTGGGTGTAACGTGCGGTTGTTGCCCATCTGCGGTATCTGCCATGCAATCGGCTTTAATAGCGCTCGGTGCGATGGGAATTTCACCATCTGGTAACAGTGAGGGATGGGCAACTCGTCCCGCGTGCCAAAGTTGTAAAAAGATGCGTCCGCCTTGATTATGCACCGCTTCGGTTACTTGCTTCCAGCCTTCTACTTGTGCTGAGTTATAAATTCCCGGTGTATTGGGGTAGCCAATGCCATTGGGTGCAACTTGGGTTGCTTCGCTGATAATTAACCCAGCCGATGCTCGTTGGGCGTAATATAGGGCATTAATCGGCTGAGGAACATACCCAGCACCAGCACGACAACGAGTTAGAGGTGCAAGAATCATGCGATTGCGAAGTTCGAGCAAACCGAGATTAGCAGGAGAAAGCAATTTTAGTGTCGTCATGGTTTCTATATTAAGTTGTTTCCTCTAAATATTTATGAACTAAAGTCACAGCCATAGCACCTTCCCCAACAGCCGAAGCAACCCGCTTGATCGAGTTATGTCGGACATCACCAGCAGCAAAAGAGCCGGGAACGCTGGTTTCTAAGAAAAAGGGGTCACGGTCGAGTGTCCAACCTGACGGGGGATGACCATCTTTAACTAAGTCCGAACCAGTGACTAGATAACCAGAGCGATCGCGGATAATATTAGTGTCCTTTGCCCATTCAGTATTTGGCGCACCCCCAATACAAACAAACAGACGTTGCGTATCGATTTTCTGCACAGAGCCGTCATGACAATTGGTAATTTCAATCTGGCGCAGTGATGTATCGCCATCAAGAACAGTAACTTCAGTGTGAAAACATACGTCAATATTGCTAGTATTAGTAATCCGGTCGGTGAGATAGTGCGATAGCGTGGCTCCGAGATTACCACCACGAATTAGCATTGTCACTTTTTTAGCATAGCGAGAGAAATACATCACAGCTTGCCCTGCTGAGTTACCACCACCAATGACAAAGATGTGTTCGTCTTCACACATAGGTGCTTCGCTGGCTCCCGCACCATAGAACAAGCCTAGATTTAAAAATCGGTCTTCGTTGGCAAGATTGAGCCGTCGATACTCTACACCAGTCGCACAAATATTTGCCCGTGCAATCATTTTGCTGCCATCTGCCATGTCTACATAAATGCGATTATTCTTAAACTCAGCTTTAATGCCTTCGCGCATCAGCAACAGTTCGACACCGAACTTGACCGCTTGCTGACGCGCTCGTTCAGCTAATTCAGCCCCACCAATTCCTTCGGGAAATCCCATGTAATTCTCAATTAATGAGCTAGTACCCGCTTGCCCTCCAATCGCGTGTCGCTCAATGAGAACAGTACGCAAGCCCTCGGAAGCAGCATAAACGGCAGCACTTAACCCGGCAGGACCCGCACCATAAATCGACAAATCATACTCTTTAAATCTTGGCTGAGTCACCCACCCCAGCCGATGAGCAATTTCTCGGACGGTAGGAGCAAACATCTGTGTGCCATCTGGCAGTTCAACTACTGGTAATCGAATATTGCTTAGGGATGGAAGTTCAAGTTCTCTTTGGCAATCATCATCACAAGTTAATTCAACCCAGTCAAATTCAACAACACTGCGATTGAGAAAATCACGAATTTCATAAGCTTCTGCGGAATTAGGCTGACCGTAAAGCCGTACTTTTCTTGAATATCCCTGTCCGTCTAAATTCTGCATCTTGCCTCAATCCAAACTGATTATTAAAACTTGACTGTGCCGCTAACTGTGGTGCGTCGCTGTAGTTGGGGATATTGCGGATCTGCGTAGGTAGCAAAATGAGCAACAGATGCGTTATCGCAAATAATCAAATCTCCGACTTGCAGCTTGTGATGATACACATAATCCGGGTGATTGAGATGACGATTCAAATCGCGAATAATACTAACGCTCTGTTGATGAGAAAGTCCGACAATTCCCACCGTCAGCCCCATGTTGATGTAAAGCGCTTTGCGTCCAGTTATCGGATGTTTTCGCACCAAAGAATGCACAACGCCATTACGGTGAATTGTCTCTAACCCTTCCACTTGCTTTTTGAGAGTTTCTGGCAAGGTTTCATAGGCGTGATACATATTGTTAAAGAGAAAATCCCCACCTTGAAGCGGTGCTTTGAGAAAGTAAAACAGCGATAAACTAGTTGGCGTTTCTAAAAATGAGCCGTCATGATGCCAGTAATGTCCCACATTGGGATAACCATCTTCTTCGCGGTTGGAAACCGGAAAGATTTCCGGATAGTTCAAATAGTGGGGATGGGGGCTGAACTGTTCTGGCTCACCAAAGTTACGACTAAAGGCAATTTGTTGCTCAACGCTCAAGTTTTGGTGGCGTAAAACGAGTAGCTGATGTTCAATCAGCGTCGAGTTGAGTTGAGCAAGTATATCAGGTGTTATTCCCTTGGAAGCATCAACTCCTTCAATCTCGGCTCCCAAAAATGGTGTGAGAGGACGAATCATAATTTTAGATTGGGTATGCATTGATAGATACCTCTAACTCGTTTCATGGGTTTATTTTATAAAGATATTCAGCGAAAAAGAATAGCTAAAGTAAAGTATTTAAAGGCATGAACTTAATATAAAACTGTCTTTGTAGACTTTGACTTATAAAATTAAACTTATGATTGATAACTCACAAAAGCTGATTGATGAAACAAGTTGGCAGATTCTGGCGATTTTACAAGAAAACGCCCGCATTCCCTTCAAGGAACTGGGAAAGCGGGTAGGGTTGTCCTCGCCGGCTGTAGCAGAACGAGTCCGACGTTTGGAAGAAGCTGGGGTTATTACTCGCTATCGTGCAGAATTAAACTTGGAAAAACTAGGATTGCCGATTATGGCATTCATCACCATCAAATCTTTTGGACATCGCTGCGATGAAGTGCGATCGCTTTTGCGTGAGTGTCCAGAGATAGAATCTTGCTATCGCGTGACGGGTAGCGATCATTATCTAGCCAAGGTATCAGTAACTTCTATTAGTCACTTAGAGCAATTGGTCGATCGCTTTATTCCTTTCGCCACTGTCACAACTTCAATTGTGCTTTCAGTTCCCGTCGTTGGACGGACAATTGATGAGGGTATCTTCCCTGAAGCAGAACGTCCTAAATCATGACGAAATTGCAGCCGTCAAACCCCGTAAGACCGGGGATAGGGCTTTAAGAGTGTCTTAGCTTGATAGACATAAACGACGTTGATAACCACCCCACCTCGTCGAATCGGTATCGTTTCAATCTCATTAAGGCTGCTAAAGTAACTTCGATAGCTAGCCATTAAGTCTTTTCTGAGAATAAATTAGATGAGCAAAATTCATCCTTCAGGTGGCTGTGCGATTGATTCCCAGGCTGCCGAAAAAATTCATTAGCGGCACAATATAAACTGGCTGACCAAAAAAACATCAGTGGACTGTCGGGTAGACTGAGGATGCCAAAGCTAACTTGAAAAATTGGACAAATGGTGGCGATCGCCTAACTCAAATTCTCGTTTCTACCACCGTCGTTGAAGTCGGTGTAGAGATTCCAAATGCTACAATCATGCTCATTGAAAATGCGGAAGGGTTCGGCTTATCTCAGTTGCATCAATTGTGGGGACGTGTCGGTCGGGGTGGAGCGCAATCCTACTGTTTATAGTCGCTACTATGCAGTTTTCACATTCTCATCTGATGCTTGCTCTGCAACATTTTTTAAGCGACTCGACCTGATTTTGCGGATGCGATCGCTATTGCGAACACCACCTGCCATCTCATATTCGCGGCTGTCTTTGCCATACTTGATAGCAACCACCATCAGCATCTTCTCAGAAAGCTGACTCAAGTTTTTTTCCATCTCTTCAATCTCAGTTTTAGAAGAATCAACCGCAGAGAGAGCGGTATTATAAACATCAAGTTTGTTACGTAACTGCTCAATTGACTCAATCAGTTTTTCCAGACTATAATCTTCATCAAATTTGATCCTTGGAACAATCGATTTCAGTCCAGCGGATCTTAACTGAGCTTTTTCTAAAATACGGGATGTGCGTTTTAGACGAGACATAAATTTATTTGTTTAAGATACTTCTAGAGCTAGCTTGCCTCAGTTAAACCGCATTCCGGTTCAGGGTAACTCACAATTTTTTATAATAAACTTTTCAGGTGATACCAGTAATTTTCCGGTATAGCAGAAGGCAGAAGGCAGGAGGCAGGAGGCACTTATAAGGGAGACCGCTCCGGTGAACTCAAAGACCGCTCCGGTGAACTCAAAGACCGCTCCGGTGAACTCAAAGACCGCTTCAGTTTGTTGGAGAGTAGACTTCTTGCATAAATCAAAAACAAGAACCCCACCCCGCCTTTAACTTACGTCAAAGTTTCCCCTCCCCTTGCTAAGGGGAGGGGTTGGGGGTGGGGTTTTGGGGAATGAGTGCAAGAGGTCTAGTGTATAGATGCAAAGCGATTTGTTGCTAGATATCGCTGCGTAGGCAATTTAACTTAGGCGATCGCAGTTGATAAAGGATGAAAACAAAGAAGAACCCCACCCCGCCAAAGCTACGCTTTGTCTCCCCTCCCCTTGGTAAGGGGAGGGGATTAAGGGGAGGGGTGTTAGGGAAGGAGTGCAAGATATCTAATTTTCATCTAATGATAAGCGGGCATCATTTTAAGTTATACGATCGCCTAAAAGTTATTGATGCAAAACGATCGCTTGTTTGTTGTTTAATAGCTGTGAAGCTTGAATTTGCGATCGCCTCTGGAATTAGAAAAGTCTATTTACCAGAGGGAAGCTTTAGTTCGATATTTAATTTTTCCCCTATTTCCATAACATTGTTTGTAAAGTCTGTCATAGTTGCGATCGGGACAGCAGCTACACTAGCAGCAGTTAGTAAAGCTAGTAGACGCTTTTTGAGTTTGGGTGGATTGCGTTCTTTTTCTGGCTTTTGAATTTCTACTTCTACATCATCAATATCAATGGTGATGTCGTCGCGGATTTCTGGTGGGAATTGGGCGGCAGTTTGGCGCAGGTTGCCGATCAGTTGCAGAATTTCGCTGATGTTTGCGCCGCTTGTTTGGTTGAAGTTAGAGGCTTGCTGAGTGGCGTTGTCTTTGACTTCGTTGGCAAAGTTGGCGATGTTTGCGCCTTGAAGGTTGTTTGTGTTTTCTGTCATGGGTTTATATTCTCCTTGGTGGTTGTTATTGTAAATGTTGACAGTTGTAGAGCGATCGCCTTCTGGATCGACTTTTTGTGATTTTTGACGCGATTCTCGTGATTCATAGCCATCTAAAAGTTGACGCAAATCGAGTTTTAATTTTAGTTTGCCAATGGTGATTGTGCTTTCACCCATTGATTCGAGTCCGAGGAGTTCTTGGTAGTCGAGGGGCGGGTGGTTGGGATAGTTGGGGACGGGAACCCATTCGGTGATTTCGAGGTTGGGGAGACTGTTGTGGATTTTTTTGAAGACATCGCGGAGGATGCCGAGAAATAAGCGGCGGGTTTCTTGGTGTTTGCTAATGGTGATGAAGATTTTTTTGTCTTCGGGATCGGCTTTGATCCGAGCGATGTTGTAGATTTCGTTGTTTTCTTGATATTGCAGCATTACGCCACTGCGCCAATAGATTTGCTTATAGATTTTTTCGTGTGTGTTGACGATGAAGCGGGAGATGATGCTTTCGGGGAGAACTTTGTAATGGTATTGAAATTCGAGGGTTTCGCCTTGGAGTTTTGTTTTGTCTGGTTGGTCTTTAGGCAAAAGTCCCGCAATCAGGAATTGTGGTGGCTTACAATCTAATTCAAAGCAAAGCTCAAATTCTTTCATCAGCCTGATCAGATAGTCGTGACGCTCGGCGGGGTAACGCTCTGGATTGAGGATGCGGATGAGATCGGCGGGGGTGAAAATGCCTTTGGTTTGAGTTTTGAGGTTTTCATCGCTCAGGAGCGCGTAAATGCCTTCTGTCACCCAGTTGGGTTTGAGGACGTTGGTATCTTTGAGGATGGGATGCTCACGGAAGTTGAGAACTAAGCCAAGTCGATGCAGCAAGTCGATCAGTTGCTCTTGGTTGTGTTCTTCGGGAATCTTGTTTTTGTAGCAGATGCCGATATAGCTGCTGTAGCTGATGAAGTCTTCGGGCATGGATTCGAGTTTTTGTTTAACCTCGAACCATGTCAGGGGTAGAAGGTCGTAGACTTCTTTGAGGTTGGCGATTTGCTGCAAAATGGCGGTGCGAAGTTCATTAATGCCGATATTGTCTTGGCAGGAGGTTTCGATAATCGCTTGGATGTTAGGATATTTTTCGCGTAATGCCTTGCGGTTGATGTCGAGGGGTTGTTCGTCTTTTTTGTTGCCAACGATAATCACGGGGGACTCTCCGCCGAAGCTTTCGATTAGTTTCAGCCAATATTCGATGCGGTTTTCTTCTTCGCTGGTGCGACAATTACAAACGAGGAGATAGAGGCTGCGCTTAGTCAGAAAAAACTGATGGGTGGCATGATAAATTTCCTGTCCGCCAAAGTCCCAAACATTGAGGCGGATGTTTTTGCTATTGACCGGCACGTTCCAAGTTTCTACATTGAGTCCGTCGGTTTGGGGTTGATTTTTATCATATTTATTGCGGATTAGTCGCTCAATAAGGGATGTTTTGCCGACGCTGCCTTGTCCGATGAGCAAGAGTTTGGCTTCGTTGAGTGGACGCACTTCACCGCTACGCAGTAATCGCAAGTAATTGAAAATATGTTCAACAGAAGATCCTAAAATCTCTGGTGAAATAGGAAGCGGATTTCTCCGTAAATCTAGGTTTTCCAATTTCGGCAAACTTTCGATCGCCTCTGGAATCTCGGTTATTTGGTTGTTACTGAGGTAAAGAGTTGTCAGATTGGTTAATTTAGCGATCGCCTCTGGAATCTCGGTTATTTGGTTGTTACTGAGGTAAAGAGTTGTCAGATTGGTTAATTTAGCGATCGCCTCTGGAATCTGGGTTATTTTGTTGTTATAGAGGTCAAGCTGCGTCAGATTGGTTAATTTAGCGATCGCCTCTGGAATCTCGGTTATTTGGTTGCCACTGAGGTCAAACTGCGTCAGATTGGTTAATTTAGCGATCGCCTCTGGAATCTCGGTTATTTGGTTGCCACTGAGGTCAAGCTGCGTCAGATTGGTTAAATTAGCGATCGCCTCTGGAATCTCGGTTATTTTGTTGTTATAGAGGTCAAGCTGCGTCAGATTGGTTAATTTAGCGAGCGCCTCTGGAATCTCGGTTATTTGGTTGCCACTGAGGTCAAACTGCGTCAGATTGGTTAATTTAGCGATCGCCTCTGGAATCTCGGTTATTTGGTTGTTATAGAGGACAAGCTGCGTCAGATTGGTTAAATTAGCGATCGCCTCTGGAATCTCGGTTATTTGGTTGTTATAGAGGACAAGCTGCGTCAGATTGGTTAAATTAGCGATCGCCTCTGGAATCTCGGTTATTTTGTTGTTATAGAGGTCAAGCTGCGTCAGATTGGTTAATTTAGCGATCGCCTCTGGAATCTCGGTTATTTGGTT
>JAESGY010000636.1_pt1 | contig 10548 bp, 7 predicted proteins | sample 9269841 | NCBI WGS metagenome assembly JAESGY01 (sample SAMN17022865, study PRJNA683097) | algae metagenome | isolation source: Spirirestis rafaelensis WJT71-NPBG6 and co-occurring heterotrophs from... | place: USA: Pinto Wells, Joshua Tree National Park, Colorado Desert, CA | collected 2006-08-15 | reverse complement strand
CCCTCCCGTCATCAGCCCGTCTCGCCTGCGGCGCCGGTGCGGCCGCGGCCGCGCGAACCGGCCGGCGCCCTCCCGGAGTAGCAAGGCCCGCATGTTCGGACGCATCGCCCGCGCCTTTTTCGGCACCGCCAACGACCGGGCGCTGAAGCGCCTGCAGGCGCGCGTGCCGGAGATCAACGCGCTGGAGCCGAAGACCGCCGCCCTCTCGGATGCGGCGCTGCAGGCCCGCACCAATGAGTTCAGGGAACGGCTCGCCCGGGGCGAGAGCCTCGATTCCCTGCTGCCGGAGGCCTTCGCCACGGTGCGGGAGGCGGCGAAGCGCGTCCTCGGCCTGCGCCATTTCGATGTCCAGATGATTGGCGGCATGGTCCTGCATGAGGGCAAGATCGCCGAGATGAAGACCGGCGAGGGCAAGACCCTGGTCGCCACCCTGCCGGTCTACCTGAACGCGCTCACCGGCAAGGGCGTGCATGTCGTCACGGTGAATGACTACCTGGCGAAGCGCGACGCGGAGTGGATGGGGCGGATCTACCACTTCCTCGGCCTGACCACGGGCGTCATCGTCCACGGCCTGACGGATGAGGAACGCCGCGCCGCCTATGCCGCGGACGTCACCTACGGCACCAACAACGAATTCGGCTTCGACTACCTCCGCGACAATATGAAGTACCGGCTGGAGGAGATGGTCCAGCGGGACTTCAACTACGCCATCGTGGACGAGGTGGACTCGATCCTGATCGACGAGGCGCGGACGCCGCTGATCATTAGCGGCCCGTCGGAGGACAGTTCCGACCTCTACCGCCGGGTGGACGAGGTGGTGAAGGTGCTGGTCACCGACAAGGCGACCTACGACAAGGACGAGAAGCAGCGGACGGCCAACCTGACCGAGGAAGGCTCCGAGGCGATCGAGCAGGCGCTGCGCGAGGCCGGGCTGCTCGAGGAAGGCAACCTCTACGATTTTCACAACGTCACGCTGGTCCACCACGTCAACCAGTCGCTGCGCGCGCATGTCCTGTTCGCGCGGGACGTGGACTACATCGTGCGCGACGACAAGGTGGTGATCATCGACGAGTTCACCGGCCGCATGATGGAGGGCCGGCGCTATTCGGACGGGCTGCACCAGGCGCTGGAGGCGAAGGAGCACGTCACCGTCCAGCCGGAGAACCAGACCCTCGCCAGCATCACCTTCCAGAACTACTTCCGGCTCTACCCCAAGCTGGCCGGCATGACCGGCACCGCCTCGACCGAGGCGGACGAGTTCGCCGAGATCTACAAGCTGGAAGTGCTCGAGATCCCGACCAACGTCCCCGTCGCCCGCAAGGACAGCGACGACGAGGTCTACCGCTCGGCCGCCGAGAAATACGACGCCGTCACCGCCCTGATCGACGAGGCCCGGACCCGCGGCCAGCCGGTCCTGGTCGGCACCACCAGCATCGAGAAGTCGGAGCTGATCTCCGAGCTCATGAAGAAGCGCGGCATTCCGCACAACGTGCTGAACGCCCGCTACCATGAGCAGGAGGCGGAGATCATCGCCCAGGCCGGCCGGCCGGGCGCCGTGACCATCGCCACCAACATGGCCGGCCGCGGCACGGACATTAAGCTGGGCGGCAATGCCGAGGCGCTGGCGCGGCAGGAGACCGGCCAGAGCGAAGGGCCGGAATACGAGGCCGCGCTCGCCCGCCACGCGGCCGAGGTCGCGGAGGCGCAGCGCCGCGCGAAGGAGGCCGGCGGCCTCTTCGTCATCGGCACCGAGCGGCATGAGAGCCGGCGCATCGACAACCAGCTCCGCGGCCGCTCCGGCCGGCAGGGCGACCCGGGCGCCGCGCATCTTCGGCAGCGACCGCATGGGCGGGATGCTGCAGAAGCTCGGCCTCAAGGAAGGCGAGGCGATCGTCCATCCCTGGATCAACAAGGCGCTGGAGAAGGCGCAGAAGAAGGTCGAGGCGCGGAACTTCGACACCCGCAAGAACCTGCTCAAATACGACGACGTCATGAACGACCAGCGGCGGGAGGTCTATGCCCAGCGCAAGACCTTCATGCAGGCCGCGGACGTCGCCGAGACCGTCGCCGAGATGCGCCGCGAATGCATCGGCGGCCTGGTGGACAAGGCGATCCCGGAGAACGCCTATCCCGAGCAGTGGGACCTCGAGGGCCTCGAGCAGAAGGTGCGCGAGCAGCTCGGCCTCGACCTGCCGGTGCAGGCCTGGGGCAAGGAGGAAGGGATCGACGAGACGGCGGTGCGCGAGCGGATCGAGACCGCGGCCGAGCAGCACTATGCCGCCAAGGCCGCGAATATCGGCCCCGACCTGATGCGCATGGTCGAGAAGTCGCTGCTGCTGCAGATCTTCGACGCGGTGTGGAAGGAGCATCTGCTGGCGCTCGACCACCTGCGCCAGGGCATCGGCCTGCGCGCCTATGGCCAGCGCGACCCGCTGAACGAGTACAAATCCGAGGCCTTCCTGCTCTTCAACACCATGCTCGCCGACCTGCGGGAGCGGGTGACGAGCGTGCTGATGCGCATCGAGCTGCGGCCGGAGGCGCCGCTGCCCATGCCGGAGCCGGTGCGGGTGATGGACATGCGCCACCCCGAGCCGGCGATGGCCGAGATGGAGATGGCCGGCGAGGGCGGGCCCGGCTATGCGCCGGTGCCGATGAACACGTCGGACGCGCCGCGCCGGGCGGAGGCGGTGGACCCGGCCGATCCCGGCACCTGGGCACGCACCCCGCGCAACGCGCCCTGCCCCTGCGGCAGCGGCCGGAAATACAAGCACTGCCACGGGCGGGGTTGACGACCTCCGAAGCCGGAATGGCGCGGCTACCGTTTGGTCACGGTTTTGCGTGATTCAGGGGCGATCCGAGAGAGAGAGAGAGAGAGAGAGAGAGAGAGAGGATCGTCCCATGCTCCATTGCACCTCCGTCGCCCCGCATGCGGTGCACCATCCGGCCTGCGGCTGCGCCGCGCCGGTCGGCCGCCGCGGCCTGCTGGCCGGGCTTGGTGGCGCCATGGCGCTGGCCGGGCTTGGTGGCGCCATGGCGCTGGCCGGGCTCGCGGGCCGGGCCAGCGCCGCCAGCGGCCATTACGAGGCGATGCTGGTGAACTGCATCGACCCGCGCTTCACGACCGGCAGCTTCGCCTTCATGGACGGGCGCCAGTTGCGCGACCGCTACAGCCAGTTCGTCATCGCCGGAGGCCCGATCGGCGCCGTGCATCCGCGCTTCGCGCCCTGGCACGGGGCCTTCTGGGACAATCTCGACATCACCGTCGCGCTGCACAACATCCAGGGCGTCGTGGCAATGACGCATCGCGACTGCGGCGCGGCCAAGCTCGCCTTGGGTGAGGCGGCGGTGGCGACCCCGGCGGCCGAGACTGCCAGCCATGCCGAGGTGCTGCGCGCCTTCCGCGCCGAGATCTCGAAGCGCAAGCCGGCGCTGAAGGTGGTGACCGGCATCATGGCGCTCGACGACTCGGTCGAGGAGATCACCTGACCCGGCGGCGGCCTCAGGCCCTTCACTCTCCGGCGGATCGGCGTTGCTGTCCGGACGCCGATCCGCCGGAGGTCCTTGCCGTTCTGCCATTCGCGCGCCCGGTCGTTCACGCGCCTCCGCGATCTGCGCTAGAGAAGCGGCATCACCAGGCCAGGAAGCCAGGATCATCCGCGCCGCAGCATTGCCGTCCCCCGACCCGGCCGCCCGCCTGCTCCATCGCGACGACCGCGTCCTGGTCCTCGACAAGCCGGCGGGCCTGCCGGTGCATCGCGGCCCGCGCGGCGGCCCCTCGCTGGAGGACTGGCTGCCGGCCCTCGCGTTCGGCAAGAAGCGGCTGCCGCAGCCGGCGCACCGGCTGGACACCGACACTGCCGGCTGCCTGGTGCTGGGGCGGACCAAGCCGGCGCTGGCCGCGCTCGGCGCGCTCTTCGCTGGGGGACGGGCGCGGAAGACCTACTGGGCCGTGGTCCGCGGCGCGCCGCCGGCGCCGGAGGGCGTGGTGGACGCGCCCCTCCTCAAGCACAGCACGGCGAAGGCGGGCTGGCGCATGCTGGTGGACCCCGCCGGCCAGCCGGCCCGCACCGAATGGCGCCTGCTGGGCACGGCCGGCGGGCTGAGCTGGCTGGAGCTGCGCCCGCAGACCGGCCGGACCCACCAATTGCGGGTGCATTGCGCCCATCTCGGCTGCCCGATCCTGGGCGACCCGCGCTATGGCGCCCCATCCGGCGATGCGGCACCGCGCGGTGATGCCGGGAACGGCCTCTCGGGACTGCATCTCCTGGCCCGCGCCATTGCCCTGCCGCTCGACCCGCCGATCACGGCCATGGCCCCGCCGCCACCGCATATGCGGGCCGCGCTCGCTGCCTGCGGCTGGCGGGAGGCGGCATGATCCGCACCCTCGCGCTCCTGCTGCTGCTCGCCGCCCCGGCCATGGCCCAGGCCCCGCGCTGCGGCTTCGGCCTGGGGCTGGAGGGGCTGCGCGGCGCCGACCGCCATCTCCAGGCCGGCAGCGGGGCGGAGGGGCTGCTCGCCGGCCGCGAGGCCGCCGATGCCGCGGCCGCGACGCTCACGGAGGCGGCCGCACGCCTGGCCGGCTGCGGCTGCGCCCAGGCGGCGGAGCAGGCGCGGGAGGCGGCCGGCCTCGCCGAGCAGGCCCGGTCCGAGGCCAGCCCGGACCGCCTCTGCCGCATCCTCGACCGGGCGCGCTTCTCGCTGGGGCTGGCGCGGGAGAGGCTGGACCGCCGCGGCTGCACCTGATCCGCCGGGGTTTTCGGGCGTTGCCAGTGACAGGATCGAAGGACGCCAGCCCATGCCCCGCCCCTCTCGCCGCCTCGCCCTGCTCTCCGGCCTCGGCCTGCTGCTGGCCTCCGCCGCCTTTGCCCAGGGGGGAGGGGGTGGAGGTGGGGGCGGGGGCGGCGGATCGTCCGGCGGGGGTGCCGCGGGCGGCGCGGCCGGGGGTGCCGCCGGCGGCATGGGTGGCGCGGGCGCCGGCGCGACGCCGGGCATGAGCACGCCGCCGACGGGTGGCGGCAGCACGGGGTCCGGCGCCACCGCCGGGACCGGCCCGTCCGGGCAGGGCGGCTCCCCCACCGGCCAGGGGGCCCAGGGTCAGCAGGGGGGCCAGGGTCAGCCGGGCCAGCCCGGCCAGCAGGGCAGCGCCCCGCAGACCCGGCGCGAGGCCGTGGAGCAGCAGCAGCGCGCCGCCGGCGTCGCCAGCCCGCCCGAGCGCGATGCCCAGCAGCTCCGCGACCTCAACACCATGTCACGGCAGCTCGCACCCGGCGCGCCGGTGCCGGCGCCCGAGGCGGGGACGCCACCCGCGCGGTAGATCGGCCGTCGCGGCACCGGCCCGGAGCCGGGGGCCGCATGCGCCAGGTCAGGCCCTGGACGGGCCAGCGGCTCCGGCGAGCCGGCCCGGACCGCAGGCCCTTGCGGCGGCCGGCCGCGTGGCCAGGTCTCGGCCCCCTATTCGAAGCTCACCCAGGGCCGTGGCGGCGGGGCCGCGGCATCGCGCCTCGCCGCCGCGATCTCCGCATCCAGCGCCGAGAGGAAGCGCGAGCGGTCCGCCTGGGTGAGCGGCGCCGGGCCGCCGGTCTGCAGCCCCCTCTCCCGCATCTCGGCCGACACCGCCCGGCCGGCCAGCGCATTGCCGATATTGTCCAGGGTCCAGGGCCTTCCCTTGAAGCCCAGCGCCCGCGCGCCCCTGGCGAGGCAGCGCGAGGCCAGCGGGATGTCGGCCGTCACGCAGACATCGCCGCGGGTGATGCGCTCGGCGATCCAGTCATCCGCCGCATCGGCGCCCTCGGGCACCAGCACCATCTCGACATTCGGCAGGCCGGGCGGGCGCACCGGCCGGCTGCCATTGCTGACCACGCGCACCGGCAGGGAGAGGCGCGTCGCCACCCGGAATACCTCCTCCCGCACCGGGCAGGCATCGCCATCCACATAGAGCATCGTCACCGCACCCTGACCTCCGCCCGCGCCACCGCGCCCGCCGCGTCCAGCCCTGCCATCCGATAGAAGCCGGGGCAGGGCGGCGTCCAGGCCGCCAGGTGCCGCGCCGGACCCGGGCGGCCTCGCAGCGCGCCCGCCCAGCGGGGCCTTCCCGGACGTGCGGCCGGGGCAGGATGCCGGGCCATGCTGCCTTGCCGGGTGGGGAGGGCGGCGCCATCTGGCACGGGGCTTGCCGCTACCAGCGCCGTCCGGCCCTTCGCCCGGTTGATCGACCGACCGCGTGGGATCGGCCATGATCCGCCGTATAGGTGCTCGATCGCCCCCGGAACGGGGGCTGGCCATGGTCTGGAGCAGATCGCGGGAGGCGGTGGACGACCGGACGCGTGAATCTGCTCAGGAAACAAAGAGCTGCAGCGGCTTGCGTGCAGATATGCATGCAGTCCGTTGCAGCCCGGGAAATGGAATGCATGACGCCACGCCTGCCCCTGCTGCGCCGCAGCCTTTGTGCCGCCCTCATCGCCCTGGCCCCGGCGGCGGCCGCGCGCGCGCAGGGGGCCGGCGGCGTGCCGGTGACAACCGACCCGGTGCAGATCGGCCAGGTGCCGGTCGAGATCCTGGCCAATGGCGTCGTCGCCGCGGAATCGGTGGTGACGGTGCGCACCCGCGTCGATGGGCAGATCACCCGGGTCCATGTGACCGAGGGCCAGATGGTGCAGCGCGGCCAGCCGCTCTTCACCCTCGACAGCCGCCAGGGCCTCGCCCTGCTGGCCGAGCGGGAGGCGCAGCTCTCCCGCAACCGCGCCCTGATGGCCCGCTTCCAGGCCGATATGCAGCGCTACCAGTCCCTGCGCGGCGAAGGCTTCGCCGCCCAGCAGCGCTTCGAGCAGGCGCAGGCCGAGGCGCTGGCCGCCGCTGCCAATGTCCGCGCGGATGAGGCGGTGATCCAGCAGATCAGGCTCAACCTCGAATTCGCCAATGTCGTCGCCGAGGCCGATGGCAGGCTCGGCTCCCTGCCGCTCCGGGTCGGCAATTTCGTGCGCCAGGCGGAGAACACCGCCCTCGCCACCATCACCCAGGTGGACCCCATCCTGGTGGGTTTCGCCGTGCCGGAGCGCTGGCTGGCCGAGATCAAGGCCGCCATGGCGCGCGGCGCCCCGCGCGTGCGGGCGCTGCCGGACCAGGACAGCGGCCCGCCGGCCGAGGGCGAGCTGGTCTTCGTGGACAGCGCGGTCGATACCCAGACCGGCACCATCCTGCTGAAGGCGCGCTTCCCGAACCCGGACCTCCGCCTCTGGCCCGGCCAGTATGTCGAGGTGAGCATGGCGCCGCGGGTCGATGAGCGGGCGGCGACGGTGGCGGCGGCGGCGGTGCAGACCGGCCAGCAGGGCCGCTTCGTCTTCGTGATGGCGCCGGACGGGACGGCCCAGCGCCGGTCGGTCGAGCTGCTGCGCACCGTCGGGCTGCGCGCCGTGGTGCAGGGCGAGCTGGCTGAGGGCGAGAAGGTGATCGTGGACGGCGCGCAGCGCGTGACGAACGGCACGCGGGTGGTGGAACGCAACCCGCCGCCGGCGCCGCAGCGCGTCTCGGCGGCGCGGTAGGGGAGGAACCGGCAGGATGGGCCTCTCCGAACTCTGCATCCGCCGCCCGGTGATGACGCTGCTGCTGACCATCGCCGCGGTGGTCGCAGGCATCATCGCCTATACCCGCCTGCCGGTGGCCGCCGTGCCGCGGGTGGATTTCCCGGTCATCACCGTCTTCGCCAATTTCCCGGGCGCCAGCCCGGAGACCATGGCGACCAGCGTGGCCCTGCCGCTCGAGCGCGAGCTCAGCACCATCGCCGGGCTGGAATCGATGTCCTCGATCAACGGCCAGGACACCACGCAGATCACGCTGCAATTCGTCCTCGGCCGCAATATCGACGCGGCGGCGCAGGACGTGCAGGCCGCGATGACGCGGGCGCAGCGCCGCCTGCCGATTGACATGACCATCCCGCCGAGCTTCCGGAAGGTGAACCCGGCCGATGAGGCGGTGATCCTGCTGGCGCTCTCGGGCGGCGACATCCCGCTCTACCGGCTCAACGACGTCGCCAGCACCATCATCGCCCCGGCACTGTCGCGCGTGCCGGGCGTCGCCCAGGTGCTGACCTATGGCGAGCAGCTCTATGCCGTGCGGGTGCGGCTCGACCCGGACCGCATCGCCGCCATGGGGCTGGCCTTCGACACCATCCAGCAGAGCATCGCCCAGGCGAATTCCAACACCCCGGTCGGCCTGCTGCAGGGGGAGCGGCAGCAGCTCACCCTCCGTGCCAATGACCAGCCGCAGAATGCCGAGGAATTCGGCCGGCTGGTGGTTGCCGGCCGCGCCCAGGCGCCGGTCCGGCTGAACGAGATCGCCGAGGTGGTGGACGGGGTGCAGAACCTGCGCGTCGCCTCCTGGCGCAACGGCCAGCGCTCCCTGGTGCTGGCGGTGCAGCGCCAGCCGGACGCCAACACCGTGGAGGTGGTGGACGGCGTGCGGGCCAGCCTGCCGGCCCTGCAGGCGGCGCTGCCGCCTGGCGCCACGCTGGACGTGCTGCTGGACCGCTCGGTCTCGATCCGCGACGCGGTGCATGACGTGCAGCATCACCTGCTGATCGCGATCGGCCTGGTGATGCTGGTCTGCTTCCTCTTCCTCCGCCGGCTCAGCGCCACGCTGATTCCGACCGTCGCGGTGCCGATCAGCCTCTGCGTCGCCTTCGGGCTGATGTACGTCCTCGGCTACGGCATCGACAACGTGACCCTGCTCGGCCTGACCATCGCGGTCGGGCTGGTGGTGGACGACGCCATCGTCATGATGGAGGCGATCATCCGCCGGATGGAGGAGGGGATGGCGCCGCTGCAGGCGGCCATCACCGGCGCGCGCGAGATCAGCTTCACCATCCTCTCCATCACCCTGTCCCTGATCGCGGTCTTCCTGCCGATCCTGCTGATGGGCGGCGTGGTCGGGCGGGTCTTCAACGCCTTCGCCGCCACCGTCTCCCTCGCCGTCATCGCCTCCTGCATCGTCTCCCTCACCCTGACGCCGCTGATGACCAGCCGGCTGAAGGGCCATGCGCTCGGCCATGGCCGGCGCGCGCCCTTCTGGGACCGGGCGCTGGAGGCGGGCTTCCGCGGCGTGGAGCGCGGCTATGTCTGGCTGCTCGACCTCTCGCTGCGCTTCCGGCTGGTGGTCTGGGTGGTGTTCCTCGCCTCGGTCGTCGCGGCCGGCTGGATGGCGGTGCACATCCCGAAGGGCTTCTTCCCCGTCGAGGATACCGGGCAGATCCGGGTCGCCACCGAAGGCCCGCGCGGCGCCTCCATGGAGGCGATGGCGGATGTGCAGAACCGGCTGGCCGATGTCTTCCGCGCCTCGCCCCATGTGCAGAACGTCGTCTCTTCGCTCGGCACCGTCGGCGGCAGCATCTCCATCAACCAAGGCCGGATGTTCCTCGAGCTGAAGCCGCGCGCCGAGCGCCCGCCGGTCGAGGAGGTGATCCAGCAGCTCCGCCGGCAGGCCGCCCAATTCCCGGGGCTCCGCGTCTTCCTCAGCCCGACGCAGAACATCAATTTCGGCGCGCGCATCACCCGCACCCAGTATCTCTACACCCTGCAGGGCCTGCGGCTGGAGGAGCTGTACGACTGGGCGCAGCGGCTGGAGGACCGGCTGCTGCACCTGCCGCAACTGCAGGACGTCAACACCGACATGCAGCTCGACGCGCCGGTGGTGCAGGTGCAGGTGAACCGGGACCGCGCGACCGCCCTCGGCGTCTCGGTCGAGCAGGTGCGGCAGGCGCTCTTCTCCGCCTTCGGCTCCCGCCAGATCAGCACCATCTACGGCCAGGCGAATGCCTATCCGGTGGTGCTGGAAGCGCTGCCGGAGGACCAGCGGGACGAGACCGGCCTCGCCAAGATCTATCTCCGCTCCTCGACCGGGCGGCTGGTGCCCCTCTCGGCGGTGGCCAGCATCGAGCGGCGGGTCGGGCCGCTCAACGTCTCCCACCAGGGGCAGCTCCCGGCCGTCGTCATCGGCTTCAACACCCCGCCGGGCGTGGCGCTGGGGGATGCGGTGAACGCCATCCGCGCGGTGGAGCAGGAGCTCGGCCTGCCGCCCACCGTGGTCACGGGCTTCAGCGGCGCGGCGCAGGTCTTTCAGCAGGCGCTGGCCGGCCAGGGCATGCTGGTGCTGGCGGCGGTGCTGATCATGTATGTGGTGCTGGGCGTGCTCTATGAGAGCCTGATCCACCCGCTGACCATCCTCTCCGGCCTGCCGGCTGCGGCGCTCGGCGCCTTCGCGACCCTCTGGTGGTTCGGGCTCGACCTCTCGGTCATCGCGGTCATCGGCGTGCTGCTGCTGATCGGGCTGGTGAAAAAGAACGCCATCATGATCGTGGATGTCGCGCTGCAACGGCAGCGGGCGGGGGCGCCGGCCTTCACCGCGGTGCGGGAGGCCTGCATCCTCCGCTTCCGCCCGATCATGATGACGACGCTGGCGGCCGGTGCCGGCGCCATCCCGATCGCGGCCGGCTGGGGCGCGGCGGCGGAGCTGCGGCAGCCGCTCGGCCTCGCGGTGGTCGGCGGCTTGGCGGTCAGC
>JAESGY010000635.1_pt1 | contig 10578 bp, 14 predicted proteins | sample 9269841 | NCBI WGS metagenome assembly JAESGY01 (sample SAMN17022865, study PRJNA683097) | algae metagenome | isolation source: Spirirestis rafaelensis WJT71-NPBG6 and co-occurring heterotrophs from... | place: USA: Pinto Wells, Joshua Tree National Park, Colorado Desert, CA | collected 2006-08-15 | reverse complement strand
GCAACCCGCACGCGCAGATCCAAGGAGAAGCTCTGGGTCATGATCCACCTCCTGTTCTCAGGAGGGAATCACACTTCAGCCCAGCCCCAAACCCTCTTGAATCCACCTTTCAGTCCGGTGCTGTAGCCTGAGCCAGGAGTTCAGCGTCCAACGGCGCCTCGTCCCACGGGCCGACCGTCACGAAGTGATGCAGTTGATCATAATCGGCTGGCGCCACCTCAGCCGCCATCGGCTGCAGGCTTTTGCGCTCGCCGGGGCCGATCAGTCCGGCCACATAAAGCGGGCACATGCGCCGGCGGGCCGGATGACGAAGAGGTTTGAAGAAAGGCTCGAGCCAAGACTGAAGCTCGTGGTCCCACGCCCCTGAGGTGCTCATGACGACCTCCTGCGGACAATCCTCCAGGAGGAGACGTCGACAGCACTCGCCCGGTTCCTCCCATCTGCCAAAGTAGTGCTAGGCTTGAGATCGGGCCTTTCTGTCTTGGGCAAACGTGACAAGTCCTGCTGCTGGGGTCTGATCGAACAGTCCGCAGTCGGCGGATCCAGCTCAACCCGTGAAATTGACGATGCCCTACCCTGTGCTCTGACAAGGTACCTCTCAGAGTTACGCTGCTACATCTTCGGAGTTTTGGTAACGCTAAATTGCTGTAGTTTCCTTCAAACCAAGTAAGTACTTCTAGAATACTCTAGCCGAGGAATGGAGCTTGATGTGCTAAAACAAGTTGGCTCAGCCGGATTGCTGCTAATGGCAGCTTTCACCCTGCCGTCGGTGGCAGCAAATGAGCATGCCGCAACCCCGGACAAATGTGGGACCTGCCAAGGCAATCAGGGGCAGGGTGGCGGCAACATAGGCGTTCTAGGCACTCCCGGTCCGATCGCGGGTGCCGGATTGCCCTTACTGCTTATTGTGGGCGGATATGCACTGGTGCGTCGATACCGCAATCGCAGTCGAGCAGATTAACTTAATATTTGCAGAGAGCCTGTCCCGAAAAGGGTTGAGTGGCCGAGGCCGCTATAATTCCGGGAGGGTGCTGAAGCCTGACCTGGAACCGCAATGTGGACCCCGACCACCCGGCGGCAGTATAGCCGCCACGGCTTGCGATACGAAACCGATGTGACCGATGCAGAACGGGCGCTGATCAAACCACTCTTGCCCAAGCTCCGCGGCGCTGGTCGGTTCGGGATATCCTCAACGGCATCTTGTATGTCCTGCGCGGCGGCATTGCCTGGCGGCAGTTGCCTTCTGATCTGCCGCCCAAAAGCACCGTCTTTCGCCGGTTTAGCCTGTGGCGGGACACCGGCCTGTTCGAGACCATCAACCATCGGCTGGTCATGGCCGATCGGGAGCGGGGCAGACGGGAGGCATCCCCGCCGCCGCCGTGCTCGACGGTCAAAGCGTGAAGACCACCGAGAGCGGCGGACCGCGAGGCTATGATGCCGGCAAGAAGGTTAAGGGCCGCAAGCGCTAGGTGCTGGTCGACACCGATGGGCGCGATCTGGTCCTAGAGCGCCAGCCTGCTGACGTCCAGGATCAGGATGGCGCTTCGGTGGTGTTGCGCCTGTCGCGGCGCTCGTTTCCGTTCATCGCCAAGGCATTTGCCGACAGCGGCTATGCCCGAGAGGCTCCCATCCAAACGACCTCGATCACTATCGAGATCATCCGAAAGCGGCCCGATTAGGTGGAATTTGCGGTGCGTCCTCGCCGCGGGGTAGTGATCGTCCGTACAATGGTGCCAACAGCCGATTTGACTGGTCGGTCCTCCTGGACCGCTGTGACCTGCGTCCATCAAGACGCATCGGCGGGGGGGTGTGGCAGGGTAAAGCTACATCAGGCGGCAGATGTCGAGAGCGCCGCTCAGAGAGGCGCCAATGACCCGGCAGAGGCATCGTCCGCTTCTGCAGGTGCAGGAGTCCTTCGAGATCACGCGGTTCAGCCCCGAATGCCTGATCGAGGCCTACCGCCGCGTCGTCCCAATCCAAGCCAAAGCCATCCGAAGAACCGCCGAACTCCGCCAGTCCCAAACTCCCGTCCACAAGACCCAAACTCAGGGAGGTAAGCATGTCTGATCGCCGCATTGCTCTCTACGCGCGGGTCTCAACCGCACAGCAGGCCCAGGACCACACCATCGCCAGCCAAGTCGCCGCCCTGCACGAGCGGATTGCCGCCGACGAACAATCCCTTGCTAGCTCCAAGTGTTCGCAAGTGAGATACGCGGGGCTAGAAATGCGCTCCTGATACGGCAGTCTCTAGAGCGGCCGAACCGAACAGGTCCATCGCGTCGTCGTCATAGATGCCTTAATGCCGTCGAAGAACAAATTTTACTCAAACTGAAGGGAAAACAACTCAGTATGAGTATTGATCCTTCTAGGAAAACTAATACGCTGTTCACGTGATTTAGCTTCTCCATGCCGGTTAATATATGAACCATGTATCCCCCAGACCGCTCCGGGTCGGCTTATTGCTCGACAGCTTTACACAGCCTGTTTGGATCACCCAAACCTTAGAAGAGGTCACCCAAGCGGGTATCGCGGAGATCGCTCTGGTGATCCTGAACGCACCAACCATAGAGGAATCACACAAGCAAGCTAGAAAAATGGGAGTGCTGGCAAGGGCATCAATCAGGTACCGCAACCGGCGTTTTCTTCCATTCGCTGCGTACCAGAAATTTGATGCATGGCGCTATCGACCGGTGAACGATCCCTTCCGCCCAGTCGATATCCGGCCACTCTTGTCGGACTGTCCTGTGATGCGTGTGGTGCCGCGCCAAGTTAAGTTTTGCGACTATTTTGAAGAGAACACCACGCAAGAGATCATAATGCATGATCTGGATGTAGCCCTGCGCTTCGGGTTTAGAATCCTCAAGGGTGAGGCACTCTCTATAGCGCGTTACGGAGTATGGTCGTACCACCATGGCGATAATACAGTTAATCGTGGTGGTCCGGCCGGCTTCTGGGAGGTGTTTGAGAAGCACGCAAGAACGGGTGCAGTTCTGCAACGCCTGACAGAGGAACTCGATGGCGGAGTAGTCCTCGGGCGGTCCAACTCCAGCACTAACTTTACCTCGCCAACGATCAACCGCGCGAATTACTACTGGCAGGCCGCCGCTCTCCTGCAGCGCGAGCTTCGGCGTGTGCAGCTGGAGGGTGGAAACGCTTGCCTAAGCAGGGATGAAAATAACTGGTCCTCCTACAGTGCCCCCTTTTTCAAAGCGCCAAGTTCGGCTGAAACGGTTCGTTTGTTCGCTCGGGTCGGTAAGCGACTTGTGCAAGGGAAAGCTCAGGAGTGGCTCCGGCGGAAGCAATGGTTCATCGCTTATTCCCACCGGCAAACGGAGCCAGGACAGGAGGACGTTCCCCAAGCCGTCCTGTATCGATTCAAGGAACTGCTACCGCCGCCGGACAGATATTGGGCTGACCCGTTTCCGGTATTTGCCGACGGGCTTCACTACATCTTCATAGAGGAACATCTCTATGACTCGTCTTGCGCCCACATCTCAGTGATCGAATTCAACGAAGATGGAGTACCTAGTGTACCCCGCCTAGTTCTACAGCGGGACCACCATCTGTCGTATCCGTTCGTATTCCGCTGGGCTGGTGAGTGGTACATGATACCCGAGACGTTCGAACGGAATGCAGTCGAGTTGTTTCACGCTACCCGCTTCCCAGATGAATGGGTTTCAATGGGTGAGATGCTCTCCGGCATCCCCGCAACAGATGCGACGCTTGCCGAGATTGATGGGCGATGGTGGTTGTTCACCGGTGTGGTGCTACCAGGCGCGACTGAGGCGACAGCGCTCTTTCTGTTTTATGGGCCCTCACCCTTGGGACCCTGGACGCCACACCTTCACAACCCGGTTAAGATCGACGTCCAAGGTGCGCGTCCGGCCGGACGCCTTTTTCGTCATGCTGGTGCTTGGTACCGTCCTGGACAGGACGGTGCGCCGTGGTATGGAAGTGCCACTATCGTGCATCGTATCAAAGAGATATCACCAGACCGGTTTCACGAGGTGCCCGTCTCGTGGATCACACCAAGTTGGCGGCCGGGGCTACTTGGCACTCACACGCTCAATGCAGCGGGAGGGTTGACGACAATTGACGCGCTCCGGACTATCCCGCGCCTGAGGATAAGCCGATAGCAATGACCTTAGAGTCTGTCCCGAAATTCCCGATTAGGCGCTCTGAGGGGCTCAAACCAGTGCCTGGCGGGCAGCGTCGTGCCTTGAAATAGCCCTTCAAGCTGCCTTCGAAGCAGGGCCAATTTGGCTCTCACCTGAATTTCGGGACAGGCTCTTAGCCTCAAACTAACCCCGGTTCAACTTGCATATAGCGACTAAATCTGCGATTGCTCGTAGCGTGATGAGTTTGAAGACACGCGACCGGAAGTGTGCCTAGTCAGTGGCTTTGAGGTATCTACCGAGCCACTTACGCGAAGCTTGAGTTCGACCAACACGCGAGTAGCCGAGAGCCTCTGTAGAGAAGATACGATGGCGCCTAGCAGATCATGGAAACTGGTTGTCCAACGTGTTATTGACACTGCCTGGCGCCGCCGCGGCTTGTTGATCACCCCGATTATCCTCCTATTACCAATCTCTGTTCTGGTAGCTCTCTTCATGCCTGGTGGATATACCGCGCAGTCCCTCGTACTCATGAAGGAGAGGAGTTCCAGCAATCCCCTCTCGCGAGACGACAATCTCGGATCATCATGGCTGGCTACCGAGCGAGTGCAACAGATAACCTCTGGAGTCCAGGCCCTTCTGCTAAGTGACTACGTACTTTCGCAGGTGGTAGACGCCTTCAACGGAAACTACAAAGATCCCGGTGAACGAGAGACTAAAATACGTGAACTCCGACGCAGGGTCTCCGTCAGACTCGTTGGCACGGACTTCCTCGAATTTCAGATAGCTGGCAATCGCCCAACTGGATTAGGAAGGGAACTTGAACTCGTAATCACACGATTGGCAGAGACGCTGGTCAATCAGAATGGGTTAAGTATCGCGGAGTTTGTCCCACAAGTACGGCGACAGGAGCTCGAAAGTGCTGAGCGACGGTATTGGGACCTCCGTGACCGCTTGGAAAGTAGCCGCTTGGCTGACCCTCACTCTGGTGAGGATCCCGCAAGCTTGAACCGGCAACTTGACGAGACAAAGCGTGATCTTGTGGCTAAGAAGGCCGAAATGGATCTAGTGCGTGCTCAGCTGAACATGGATGAAGCGCAAGCGCAGCGCGCCATCGGGGAGGCAGGCATGGTTCAAGACTTGTCCACGGGTCCGCTGCTGAGGTACAAAGAGCTTGTTTACGCGCATGAGGTGCTAACAAAGAAAGCCGCAAATCTTAGCAGCAGGATTGAAACGCTGCAAAGACAATCTGCTTTACAGCGTGAAGTCGCCCTCGCCGAACAGCAGCTAGCTGTCAAGCGTGAGGCTTACGACGCCAGCAAAAAGCAGTTCAGCGCAGTTGCGAATCGTGGCGACAGCTTTATGAGTGCACCTGAGCGGATGGTTCTAATTGACCTACCACGCGACCCAATTGGCCGATCCAAAAGCCGCCTCGTGTTTGTATTCGCTGGTGCTCTTGGCGGCGCACTGATTGGGCTTGCCCTGGTTCTCTTAGTCGAGATTTCGGATGACCGGATCCGGTATCTTGATGACGTTTGGGCGGTAACTCAATTACCAATTCTTGCCCGCATGCCCCGGTCGCGTGACTCCATCATTGATCGAGCACAGATACCCCGCCTTGCAGTCGTGAACCCGTCTCTCTCAGACTATGTACGAACATCAGACGTAAGAGACGGCTGAAACCTGTCCCTTCGTTAGGGAGAGCAAGATCCTCGGCGAGGTCCGGCATGCAGCCTCGGCAAGAGATGATATGCTGGACAGCCTACACAGGCGTGAGATCGGTAACCTGATGCACGAGAGGAATGCAGCGACTACCCGCCACAAGACTGCTGAAGCTGGACAGCCACCTCTTAGAGCCCTTTCCTTCAGATGGACCGCGGTCGAGCGATCACTTACGGGGGGTGCGCTCATGGCGGTAGCCTTAGCCGCAGCTGGATCCTGTATCGCCTATCCTACTCAAGTATTACTGGCTCGGGTCTTGGGCGTAAGCGGGTACGGAATGTACGCCTATGTGACGACGATCGCAAATATCCTAGCGTTGATCCTATCATTCGACTTAGGGAGCGCTGCCTTAAGGTTTGTCGGCATCTATTATCATAATAAGCAATTTGAACTTCTACGCGGCTTTTGTGTCTTTTCACGGATCTCGGTTATCACTACCTCAGTAGGCGTATCGTTGTTTTGTGCGCTCATGCTCTTGCTGCTGCGCCCTATCGCTGACGAGGAACTTGCCTGGGGATTGCTGGCCGCCTGTACACTCGTACCCGCTCTAGCGGTTCTGTTGTTAGAGGCAAACCTTCTACAAGCAACCCAGCGAATCGCTGAGGCCCAAGTTCCAGGTTTGCTCGTGCGACCTATAGTGATGGTTTCAATTGTACTCATCTCTATTGGGGCAGGCTACGCGCCGAGCGTAGGAGGAGTTGTTCTTGCTCAGTCGGCTGGCGCTCTCTCGGCAGTTGGGTTGAGCGTTATCTTTTGGACCCGCATGTTGCGCCAATACTCGGAGCACGTGGGGTCGCGACGGACCGAGATACCTGAGTGGTTGAGTTTTGCCTCTGTCACGCTTGGATCGAATTTATTATATGCTCTGCTATCTCAGCAGGCAGATATCATCATCGTAGGCTCCCTTATAGGTGCCAACGCGGCTGGACTTTATTCTGTTGCAAGTCAGCTTTCTTCTATCATCTTGTTGGGCGTGAGCGCTATTCTTCATGTTGCATCACCCAGAATTGCGGCACTTCACCATGCCTCTGATCAGAAGGGGCTGTCAGAGTTAATATGGCGAGTGACGCTGTTGAACATTGTTACGTCTATCCCTGTGATTTTTTTGCTCGTTGTTGGAGGCAATGCAATCTTAGCGGTATTCGGACATGGCTTTAGTGCTGCATATCCGATCATGCTGGTGTTGTTGATCGGAAACGTAGTGAACGCCGCTTGGGGCTCACTGTGGGGAGCGTTGTTGACTATGGCAGGCTACAAAAAGGCGGTAGCGGCGCTGGTTATCACGGCGGTTGGTGTTAACCTTGTACTAACGTTTATACTAACGCCAATTTACGGGCCTCTAGGTGCTGCAGCAGCAACTACAGCCGCGGTTTTGTTGCGCAGCATTATTGTAGCAATCCTCATTTACAATCGCCTAGGCTTTTGGCCACTCAATTTCGGGGGTCTCTCCAAGACATTGCGACGGAAGTAGGGCTATAATGCTGCGTTCAATAAGGCGACGAGTCAAGTCTCGACAGCACAGCGGCGACGATCCAAACCTTGTCGGTGTTGCGCATTGAGGCCCATCCTCGCGGTGGTCCCCGGGAGGGCGCACAACGAGGATGCATGGGAGTGCCGTGCAGCCCGGAAAACAGGGCTCTCTCCCCCTCGACTTCTTCTAAGGTTTGGGCGGAAGCAACTCTTTATACTAAGCGGCATCAAGGCTGATTCATTCGGGGTTTTCAGCTGGGTGCATGTCTGATCATGTCCATCGGCCTACGCGGCCGGGATAATGCATGACCATCAGCGCTGATTGGTATTACACGTCCAAGAGCAAGGGCAAGGTTGAACGCTTCATCCAGACGCTGCCGCGGGAGAGGGCCTACGCGATCCTGTTCAGTTCGTCGCAGCCAGATCTGCCGCGGTGGCTGACTTGGTACAATTATCAGCGTCCGCATGGTAGCCTGAGCCGACGAACACCGGCTCAGGCCCTCGCCGGAAAAACCTGATCATAACTCACGACCAGATTAGCGCGAAATTAGTCTAGCGTTGACAACAGCTGTTGTCCACTCACGAGTTATATTACTTGCAATAGGTAGATTCTTTACAATGAACGCCATTTTGCGGATCGGCACTAATTTTATTTCTTCGAACTTAAGAGGGCTTTGCTCCACTAATTTCTCAAAACGCTGGATTGTCATCTGATTGAGACCTCCTGCTACCTCAGAAAAACGCGTTGCACCGTCCTGCTTAAAGTCGGAGCGCCAGCGAATTAGCGATCGTTCAGTAAAGATAAGATGCGCCCACGGAAACACAGAGAATAGGTGGCCGCCAAGCGGATGATACCAAGTTGGCCCAAACGAGACGATTACGCGCCCGCCAGGGGCCAGCAGACGATGCATGCGGATCAGGATTTCAGCAGGATCATCAAAATGCTCAAAGCTATCAACAGAGAGAACAACTTCAGCTTTTTCGTCAGTTCCGGTTGTAAATTCGCATTGTTCCAAGACGCCTGCCTGCTTCGCCGCAGCTTGGCCCTGCGCAAGAAAATGTTCTTGAATATCGATCCCTATTACGCGGTGGGCCCCATGCCTAGCCATCTCGACAACTTCTCCGCCACTGCCACAACCAAAATCGATTACGGTTCGACCTTTGATCTGTTCCCAAATCTCTGGGCCAAAAAGTGTTTCTAGCTTGCCCCGCTTTCTATAAACGCTACCGTCCATATGCCCGGTATTTCCATCGCGACTGATACGCCGCAGAACCTGATAGCCGAGCTCTCCACCAACAAAGCCCACAATCCTACTCCTTCAAGAGGCACATCTTCCGTGTCAGAAGCCTCTTAATTATCTAGCCTGCGCCTGCAACAATCTTTTCCGATTTTTTCGATTCTTGCTCCCGTTTCAGTCCTCCTTCGGCTCGAAAGTCTCACTTCAGGGAGGATCACTTCAGATGGCAGATTACATCGTTGAACTGTGCCATCACAAGGCCGTGCAACCCATGCCTCGGCACTACTATCTCCGTCCCCAAGGCGCTGGTCTGATTGACAACGTCACGCACCTGTGTGGCTGCCTGTTGCCCGCCCCGGGACGGGCGCACACTACAATTGATCAAGGCCTCAGCGACCACGCGAAGAGAAGCCCCGGAACTCCGCTCCCCTTAGAAATGGACAGGATGGAGGCCGCAAAATGTCCCGCATTTGCGTTCCCAGTTGCCTATCCTTTCGCTCGGGGCTTGGCCAGCTTTGGATTGCCCAGTCTCACCCTCCGTTCCTTGGCAGCTTTGAGGGCGTCCCGTGTCCAGGCGCTGACAAGGCTGCGCTTCTTTTCGGCCTGGAACCCATACGTTCAGATCTCATTATACCACGTCCCGCTGATCAGAACTCGTGCGCCCAGTCGCGCAAGCCGATGGACATGATGGTCCAATGTTGGTCTACAAGCTTGTTCCAAGCATGGCAGCAGTGATCGAGAATGTCCGTGTAGGACGTGAAGATCCGGTTGGAGATCCAGTTCTCCCTCATGTACTGCCAGATGTTCTCGACCGGGTTCAGCTCGGGCGCTTTGGCTGGCAGCGGCACCAGGGTGATGTTGGCTGGCACCTTCAGCTTGCGCGAGACGTGCCAGCCCGCCCGATCGAGCAGCAGCACCGCGTGAGCCCCGGGCGCCACCGCCTGGGAGATTTCGGCCAGATGCAGCGTCATCGCTTCGGTCGTGCAGCGCGGCAGCACCAGACCTGCCCCTTTGCCTTCAGCTGGGCAGATCGCTCCGAAGATGTACGTCGAGGCAGTGCGCAGATCACGCGGGGCGGAGGGACGCGTGCCGCGTTTGGCCCAGCGGCGGGTGATCTTGTTCTTCTGGCCGATCCAGGCCTCATCGGCAAACCAGATCTCTAGCGGTTTGCCGTCGGCCTGGTCTGTCGCGATCGTCTCCAGACGCGCGGGGAAGTCGTTTTAAAAGCAGCCACGGCGGCGTTGCTCTTGGCGTGATGGCGCGGGCGAGCCGAGAGCTTGCGGTAGCGCAGCGCTCGCACCTCCCGGCTCAAGGTCTGCTTGGAGATCGGCAGGCGGTACTCGTCCCAGAGCCACTGGATCAGATCCACCAGACGCCAGCGCGCCACCCCGTGCACCGCCGGGATCGGGCCTGCCTCCATCATCTGGACCAAGTGCTGGCGATGATGATCGGAGAGACGGGAGGGCTGGCCCGGTGGCTTGTGGTTGGTCTGCCTCCTGAAAAGTGATCCTCCCTGAAGTAGGCTTTTGAGCCGAAGGAGGACTGAGGATGGGTAAGAAGAGGCACACAGCCGAGGAGATTGTCGCCAAGTTGCGGCAGGTGGACGTGCTGACCGCACAGGGGCGACCTGTTGCCGAGGCGGTCCGCTCGATTGGCGTCACGGAAGTCAGCTGCGGGATGAGCTGCTGAAAGGAGAGATCTTCTACACGCTCAAGGAGGCTCAGATTGTGATCGAAAGCTGGCGCCGGCATTACAACACAGTGCGCCCGCACTCATCCATAGGCTACCGGCCACCCGCACCAGAGGTCTTGGTACCGGCTTCCGGGCTGGCACCCAGACCAACCCTGAATTAACATCACACCCGGATCACCCGCATGGGGCAGGCCAGAGCGGCATGCCCGCTAGGTGTGAGTTCTGATCAGGTTGTTCCGGCGAGGGCCTGAGCTGGTGTTCGTCGGCCAAGGCTACCATGCGGGCGCTGCTGATTGTACCAGGTCAGCCACCGGGCCAGATCGGCAGCCCTAGCAGACGAT
>JAESGY010000634.1_pt1 | contig 10590 bp, 10 predicted proteins | sample 9269841 | NCBI WGS metagenome assembly JAESGY01 (sample SAMN17022865, study PRJNA683097) | algae metagenome | isolation source: Spirirestis rafaelensis WJT71-NPBG6 and co-occurring heterotrophs from... | place: USA: Pinto Wells, Joshua Tree National Park, Colorado Desert, CA | collected 2006-08-15 | reverse complement strand
GTCCACCCGAGGCGAACGCCAACTGCCTGAAGCTCACGCAGTTGGTTCTCGGTGGTCTGAGCCCCACGGTCTGTGGAGACACGGGCATAAAGGGCAACACGCTTCGTCATGCTTCGACGGTCTCATGGTTCGTGAACCTGTCAACTAATCACATGATTACGGGTACGCTCATTGAGCCTCGTTGGAAGCCAGCGGAGGCATGGAAATCCAGACACTTAGGAGAGGTCTGAGAGGCGCTAACGCACCGGGGATTTTGGAACAGAGGGTGAAGGGGGTCAGGCGGGGCCGACAATGAGGGTCGCCCAAATCCCCCTCAATCGTCCACCCGCAATAATCGGGTTCAAGGGGCCTTCAGAGCGCAGCCTCGAATCGATGCTGGTCTTCGTCTGTCCAGAACCAGACCCTAACCCACTCGAACGGCATCCACTGACTTTCGCAGTTATCGGTCAACCAAGAAAGAACCTGTCTTTCGTACTCAACCGGCATATTTACGAACGTACATCCGTCTGAAGTCCAAGTCTTCGTGTTGAAGCACGAACCACGGAAGCGAAGGTTGAATGCAAAGGCTTCGTTGGCATCTTCGAAGCCAAGGCTCATGAGTGACGATGGGTCCACATCCGTCTGTGGACTGAGTTCCAAACTTTCGGCAAGCTCGATTGCTCGGTCCAAACCCACCGCGTAAACCCCGCAAGCTCGTCCCCTGCTCATCGGATGCCTTTACGGGTGCTACTGAATGTCTTTGCTCGATCCGACTCGCACCACGACCCAAGAATAGAAAAGGCCACTTCTTCGTTACGAACATCAACGTCTACCGAGATGCCACGGAAGGGAGGGGCCAATTTGCGGATGGCCATTATACTGGCGTCGAACTCCGAGCAGAGTTCAATGAAATCGATCTCACGCCCGGTCGGGACGAAGATCGTGGCGCTTCTAAGCTCTCGCTCAGGAGGAGCATACAAATCATCAAAAGACATAAGAAAACCTCGGTTTATCGTCGAGGTATTTATCTTTGCTCATTGAAGTCGCTCTGCCTCATCATGCAGGAGCCCAAACGGAAGAATCTATGACTGCATTCAGCAGAATACGACCTCCTGAGCCTAAATACTGGTAGGACGATTAGGTGCTGCTCCCAACATCGCTGTTACTCTCTCCAATGCCTTCGACACGGTCGGTGGTACACCTGAAGTACCTAAGTTTGATCACCTTCAGAATCGGAGGGATGGCTCTCCATCCCTTACGCCAGATGATTCCACTGCGGAGTATCTATCATCGCCGCTGGTCGTTGTCGGTGATGTTTTTGAATACGGTGAAGCGCTGCCTGCTCCGACGCTTTAGTTTTTCAAATAGCCACTACAACATCCTGATGAAATCAATCAAACCGCTCGGTATCGGGCCCAACTATTTTTATCGAGAGCCCTAGGCTGGCTTGTGGGTCTGTGCCGTGCTGGACGAGCATGCGTTTGTTGGGATCAGGCCGCGCCTGTGATCCGCAAGCGCGGGCAATATTGGCTGTGTAGAAGCGCCACTTTACGGCTGACGGTACATCCGCGAGATCGCGGGTAATCCGAGGAATTCGCTCAGGTTTAAGAGTCCGTATGGAACATCCGCGCATGCACGGGATAATCTATTGCCAGATTCCGCCTATTGAGCATCTGTATGGTGCATCCGCAAGAGCGGGTAATCTAGATTATCTAACCGGCTGGTATACATCGAGTAAGCACATCCGCTTGGCGCGGAAAACTGTGTTGCAACGCTCACATCCTATCTCGGTTGGCGTAACCGCGCAAGCACGGGCTAATTTGGCGTTCGAAAGTGCGGACACCTTCACCAACTGGTACATCCGCCGGAAGCGGGGTAAACTCGATGTTCATGATCTAGACTCGGCCTGTATCCGGTGCATCCGCGCAAGCGCGGGATAATGTGAAGACATCGTTGAACTCCAACAGCGTATAAGGAGCATCCGCGCATGCGCGGGTAAAACGTTCTTCGTAGAAGCAATGGTAAATACCAGTAGGTGCATCGGCGCAAGCACGGGCAATCATAGCAACCTCAGTCCATCACGACCATAGATCACATCCATGATCTCAGTGCCGTCAGTGATCTCAATGTGGTCATCTGCACCAGCCTTGCCCACCACTTTGGCCGACACTCCCGGCTGCATGTTTGGGGTGACCTTCAGGAACCAGCGATAGGGCACGGGCAGAATGTCGATCTTAACGCCCGTGTAAGGCGATCTGAGTCCAGAGACTTCAACCTCAATGGTCGGATCACCAAGGCGCGTCGGAACCCGCTTATCAATCACAGTATGCGAGTAGCTGAGATTGCGCTCGATGGTGCTCACATCAGCCTTCTGGCGCTTCAGGTCATCGATATTGAAGTTGGTCATCCAGAGGTTCTCCCAACAGGGTCGTTGAGGATTGCGCCGCGTCAACAGGTCTGCGTCATACCGCTTTGCTGCGACGAGAAGCTCATCATAGTGCGTCGCTGCCTCCACCCACGCGCGAGAGTGAGTCGGTACCGTGATCGCCATCTGCCCCAACCAATTGCGGGGTTGCCGCTCAAGCCACTCAATCGTCGCCCGAACAGGAAGAGGGTTATAGACGAAGGCCCAAAACTGCCCTGCGATACCCTTCTTGCCCTCGGGGCTCGTGGCTTCAGTGTATATCTCCCACTGTACGAAGGTACCCCGGTTGGTGAACCTCGGGTCGATGATAACCACAGGGGCCTTGTAGGGCTTGAGCACGAGTTTGTAGACTCGGCGCTTGAACACGCGATGCTTGACCCTGTGCCGCCCGGTGCGCCCCATGCGCTGAAACATCACGTCGGCGGGGACCGCGTCTGTGAAGAGTATATCGGCGTCAATATCGAGGCTCTGCTCACAGGTTTGCGTGGCCACGATCACCATAGGGCGACGCTTGCCCTTCTTGCCAATGACCTTCTTGACCTCTTCGTCAAGGTGCTTCCGGTCAGGGGCAGCGAACAATGAATGATGCAGGATGGTGTCGAGCCCAAGCTGCCGGAACACATCCACGTCTGCAAGAGCTTCACGCACAGTCGAGCGGACCCACAGCACCGTTTTCTTCTTTAATTCCACCAGTGCCTTGACGCCCCTGTCAGGGTTGACGCAATCGCCATACTTCATGATCGAGAACAGCACCGTCTTGGGCGCGGTCACGTTCACATGAACCGGCGTTCCCTTTGATGGCGTGATCAGAGGATAGGGGCGAGCGACGGCCTGAGGATGATAGAGCATCGTCCTCCCGGTCAGTTGATGGGCCAGAGACTCACCAAGGGTGGCGCTCATGAGCAGGACATAGCCACCGCAGCGCCCATGCCACTTCACGAGCGTCGTGATGATGTGGGCCATGTAGGGATCGCTGGCGTGGGCTTCGTCGATCACCAGCAGCTTGCGCATCAGGCACCATGCCCGGATCCATGCATGAGGGTTCTTGAGCATGGACAACATGGCCTGATCGACGGTTCCGACTGCCACCGGAGCGCCCATGGTCTTTTTCGGGCTTCCTAAGGCCCACGTAGGCCCAAGTTCGGGGTCGCGGCGGTCTGTGCCTAGCTCACCCGAAACTGCCCGCGTGACGTGCCCCGCAAGCCTTGGAAAGGCATGCGTCATATCTCGCACGATGCGGTCGTGCAGTTCGGTCCCGGCAGAGCGGGTCGGGACAGCAAAGTACATGCCGTCCACCAGCCCCGCTTTCATGAGCCGAGCGCCCCAAACTTCGGCAGCTTCCGTCTTACCTTCTCCCGTGGGAGCTTCGAGGGTGACGAGTTGGTCAAGCGGAAGCGTGGTGAGAGCCTGTTGCAGCGGGCGCGGGATATTGCCCCTCAGAACGTCGCCATCGCCGCCTTCGGTGCAGACGGTCCACATGGTCTGCGACAGCAGCTTGTGTGCCCGATCCTCGCGGTTGAGCGGGGTTTGGGCGACCGGGAAGAAGTCCCAATCGGAGGCCATCCAATCGGCCACTTGGGTCAGGCCCGCAACCTCATGCCAAAACTCAGTTTTCTTGGGGAACCGGCGGACACGGCGCTTAGGCATGCCCTTGGGGAAGGTTGCCATGGCGAAGTTGATCAGGTCTTCAACTTCCTTGACCGGATCATAGCCGTTCACCGGGCTCCAAAGCTGCGGCAGGATTGCTCTGACCGCGCGGATGTCCGTGCGACTCACCGGCACCCCATGGTGGCCGATGATCGCGTAATACATTTCCTTGTAGTCGATGCACCAATCATGGAGGGGCGCGAACAGAGCCTTTATCTCATTATGCCACGCCAGCGCCGCCAAGGCTTCCGACAGGTGGCCCGCCTCGGGACCGCCACTGCCTGCCACTTTCGACCCCGACTTGATGCGCAGGAGCTTGTTTTGAAAGTAGTTGTTGGCCTTGCCGAAGTCATGCAGGGCAATCAGGATAGCCAGCCGCAACAGATGGGCATCGGTCAGACGAAAGCCCGCAACTTTGCTCAAGCATTCACGGGTACGACCGGAGTGGAGCATGGCGAGAGCACAATACGCAACGTCGAGTGAGTGGCCCGTGAGACCGCGCGTGATGCCACCCTTCTTGACTTTTGCTAATGCAGCCATGCTCGCCTTCTTATTGAATAGGCTCTAGTTCGAGGAAGCCAAAGCCATAGACCTTCTGGCGTCCGATCCCCTGCTTCACGGCTGCGGAGAATTTGGTGGCGTCTTCCACTGTGAGAACGCCCGAGAACCGCGCATCAGGGTACTTGCGAATGACCCACTCGCGTTTGGTGTTGGAGCGGCCTGCTGCGGTGATTGAGAAGCCGTTGATGGTCGCGGCCCGCAGGCTGGCCCCGGCCTCCTGAAGTTTCTTGCCGAGCCATGTCAGGTACACGTCGTCACGGCGCAGCCGCTCGGGGCTTGCGAGCTTCTTCTGCTTCTCGACTTCGGCCAGAAACACGTCGATCTCGCGGCTCCTGCCGTCACCGGCCCGGCCGTTCTGTAGCGGGCAGAGCCGGGTGCTGAAGCGATACCGCAGGCCCTCGTTGATGTCGATTGCGCCGACTTCGCGAAGATCAACAATCGCCTCTTTGGCAAGGCGGTTTTTGACGAGATCAAGGGCGAGTCGCAATTCTGCGACGGAACCGTTGCCCCTGACGATAACATGGGTTCCTTCACGATTGATAACCACCCATGGTCGCAAGGCAGCGTGGCCATTGAAGGCTTCCGCGATGGCGTTGCCGATGATGACGCCCTCATCGCTGTTGATCACGGATGGAGCAACATTGCGATGCCTTGCGAGGGCGGCGGCGGCGAGGAAGTCGATCTCCGCTTCGCAACGGGGAATGGTCAAGGTCATGGGGATTTCTCCACTGAGTACAGGAACGATCCACCGAAGCGACGGCTCTTGAAGTCACGAGTCGCGACGGACACGATGGGAGTGTCCAGCGATGCTCCGAAGGGGCTCGGGATGTAGGCTCGGACGACCGGGAGATCGCCCTGTGCCTCTCTCAGCGCCGCCTTCATGGTGCGGGCCTCAAGCACCCGGCCTGCTACTGGATGCGCCGGGAGAGCCCACCGGCTCCCGATATAGAGCATCATCTTCGGGCGGCGCAGCGCCGCCAAAACCTCGTCGGCTGACGGATCAGAGAGGGTCCACTGAACCACGGCGGTCAGGTCAACATCACAGGTGATGTCGCGCAGAGCCACTTTGCGCTCACTGTCGCCGCCGCCGCGCACGAACGTCCAGAGGCGTTTTCCGTCATGCGCCCACATTGGAGATTCCTTGGTGGCCGTCATGTGCGGGCTGGTGATGTCCGCCGTCTGATAGTCGGTGATGATGGTTGGCTCACGGTGCATGAGCCAACCGATTTCGATGCTGTCCTGAATCCGGTTCAGGCGCTCTCCCTCGCGTCGGTCGATGCCAAGAGAGGCACCGAGCAGCCCCACCAACATGGATGGGGATGGGATTGGTTGGGCGGCGACGTTGTTGCCCACCACAGCCCCGCGAAGCGAGGCCATGGGGGAGGCGATCCGCAAGGTGATATAGCTGACCATAGCGGCTCCTAGGGAATGGCTGCGCCGATGACGGTCTCGATGAACGCCTCGTACTTGCCGCCCTTCTTGGGCTTGGGCATCGTGGACAGCGCGATGATGTGCGACGGACGCTCGTCGGGGTGGAGCCGGTCCTGACGTTCATCGAGGTAGCTCAGGAGGGTATCGGTAGCCTCCTTCGCCTTGTAGGCCGTGCCGTCTTCGAAGGCGAGCGAAGCGGTGAGACCCGGCCCCTGACCGATCTCGACCACGATGTCGATAACCTCGCCGTGAGCGCCGGTTGCGCCACGCTTGGCCGAAGGATCGGTGCTCTGGATGGTGTGGATGAGGCCGCGCAGGCTCTCGCGAAGAGCATCCGTCGTCGCCGCATACAAGTTGGCCTTCATCTGCCCGAGGCCCATCATCAGGTTCCCGTAGAAGATGCCGCCGCCAAGCGCTGCCGTCGCCACGTGTCCCGCGCCGCGCTCCGTGTTCTTGTCGTCGTTGGCCGACCAGAAATCACTTGTGGTGAGGTTGGGGTGCGTGGTGTGCATGTGGCTGACCGCCACCGCGCCGGTCACTGTGGACATGACCGTGCTTGTCGCAAAACGACCGAACAGGATGCCGTCGTAGCCAGCGCGGCGTCCCATTTCGGCAACCGCCGCAACGGCCTTCTTCATGGCGTCGGAGAGTTCCGGGGTAGGCTCATCCTCCCCCTCGTCGGCAGATTGGTCGTCCGCAGACTTGTCGGCGGGAAGCGCAGCCGCGAACAGGTCGTCCTTCGCCTTGCCCTTGTCCCTGCCCTTGGTGGCAGTCTTGTCCTTGGCGGCTGTCTTGTCCTTCTTGGCCTTTTTCGGCGGCTTGGGACCGCCCGCGCGAAGGTCTTCGGGAGACATGCGCTCAAGATAAGCGGTCTCGCAGAGCGTGGTGATCGCATCGATCTCAGCTACACCAAGGCAAAGCATCTGCGATTTCTCGGCCTTGGCCGCAGGAGCGGCGGCAGCGGAGTCGTGATCCGTCCCTGCCGCGTCATAGGCGTCGGTCTTGTCCTTGCCGTTGCCGTTCTGGCTCTTCCTGAACAGGAAGCCAAGCGCGGCATCCGCGAGCTTCTTGGCGGTTTCCGCGTCGATGTCGGGCTGGCGCTCCATAAGCAGCGGAGCAATGGTCAACTCGGCATGCTTCGTCGAGCGGACGCTCATTTCCTCCCCGACTTTCAGCGCCGTGGCTTGCAAGAACTGGTTCTTGCGCATGCCGTATTTCCAGCATTGGGAGGACACCCGCTGGCGCTCGATCCCGCCGATAACGGCGGTCTTTGCGTTACCGGCACCGTCACGATTGATTAGGCCGGGGGCAAAATAGCGCAACACGTGGATGGTAGCATAGCCGTCGTTGAGGACGGCTTCGAAGTCTGTCTTCTTCACCATGGATAATCCGTTCTAGGGTTACTGGTAAGCGACGGCTCTGGCGTAGTTCAGAGCGATACGGAGGCGGATGGTTTCACGGAGTTTGTGGTTGCCCGCGAGACCGAGGCAGATAAGGTCGATGGGGTTGATCGCGTCAGCCCCCTTGCTCACCAGCCAGCGGACGGCTTCATTGAACTCGCTGAGGAAGATGTCGCCCGTCGAGTTGAGTAATTTCTCGATGCGGGTCTCAGGGTAGCCTGTTTCACCAAGCTCCGAGCCCATGTTGCGGCCACCGTAGCGCTCGACCTGTGCGATGCTCTTGATGGCCGTGACCCATACGCGACCCCGATAGGGATGCGTCGCGTCGTCTGACGGTTGGATGCGAGCCAGCGCCAGCAAAGTACCGGACGGCAGGCCGACCGTTGTGGATCGGATCGAGGCACGATGATCAGGCGTCAGATGGGCGAGAATCCTGCCGATGTTCTTGCGAACGCCGTCCTTGAGTTCGTCAAACTCAATTTCGACTTTGGTCCGGTCCCTTGGCTTCTCGTCCTTGTCCGGAGTGGCCTTCTCGGTCTTCTCGTCCTTGACGGCCTTCTTGCCCTTGCCTTTAACATCGGGCTCGGCCTTGACTTTGCCCTTGTCGTCGATCTTTGGGCCATCCTTCTTCATGGTATCCTCTGGAAGTGGCAGTTTTTTTCGCATTAGCCGTTCAAGGACTACGAACCCCTTAGCGGCAGACAGGACATGCGCGGTTTCGAGGACGCTCGCCCATGCCTCGCGCAGCCCAATGCGGGCCATCGCGTGAAGAGCCTCTTGTGAGCCCTCGCCCTTCAGTTTTAGCAGGCGCAGAACTTCGGTGACGGAGCGCGGCCCTAAGATCGCAGTGAGACGCTTCTGCAAAGCATTCGACAGCGGGGTATTGCCCCATTTGTTGAACTGCTCGCCGTAAGTCACCATCCCGGCAATAGTGATGGCGGTCTCCGCTTTAGCAACGACTTCCAATGCAGCCTCAGAGAGGGAGGCGCAGAGCTTATCATCCCCGAAAATGTCTGCCGGGATGGTATAGATTACCTCATGGAAGGAGGACACGCCTGTCGTGGCTTTCTCGTGCTGAGTGCCAGCCAAGCGCACCAAGAAAGGATCGTCCCGATTGAGAATGCCCGGTCGCTTGACTTTCTTGCTGCCGAAGAGCGCGGCATGAATAACCTTGTGCGACCAGTACCGCTTCTTCGTCAGGCGATACGGCTTACCCGACCGCTCCTGCGGCGTGTGCGGATCATGGAGCCAGTTAGTTTGGACCCGAGGCTTCGACGATGATGTCCACTGAGCCTGTAGTCCATCCTCCATCTTGATGATGCGAGCCTCGCGGCAGTCGATGAAGGGCAGTGGGAGCCTCTCGCTATGGTCGTGTCTCCACTCCGTCCAAAGAAAATGATCGGCAAGGCAGCTTCCGGGCCTTTCGGGAAGGGCCTTGGCTAGCTCCATAACCTCACTGGACAGGGAACAATCGTCGCTTACCATGGTTGTCAGGATTCGGCTGCGGGCAGCCCCGGGGTGTCCCGAGCCTCCGTAACCAGACCGTAAGCCACCCATCAGCGCGAAAGCCGCTAGCTCCGGATCATCAAAGACTTCCGTCCCTTTGATGAAGTGCTCAGGCCCACTCGGGACAGAATCAATGTTCTCAAAGGTTGTGTTCTTGTAGACGGCCCCGTCGATGAAGGGCTGCAAGAAACCCGCTTTGCCGGGAGCAGGAACGATGTCGAGCGGGATTTCAGCGAGAGCTTTCTCCCACTGTTGAACCGACCACTTATCAAGATTTCGATGGTAAATTCCCGCCGCTTTGATGGTAATGGCCCAAACTTCAGTGACGGCAGCAAGTTGATGGGGAGCACAGCGGATCAAGCTGAGTAACTCACCTTTGCAGCAGGCTTCCAGCACCCGCGCAAAAGATCCTGTTTCGACAGTGCCGTTCTTCAGCTTCAATGTGAATGTTAGGGGAATTGCGGCATCTGGTGCGGGAGCTACCGCCGCCTTCTTCACTACAGGAGTTATGGCCACTGGTGCAGCAGCAGGAGCATCGGCCTTTACCTTGCCGTGATCGGCAAGCCAAGGTGCAAGCCTCAGCATATCATCGCTGTAGGTTCGAGGCATAGGGTCCGTCCGTTATTATTGCCTTAATAAAGCCATGTTAACAGCACATAGTCAACACTATGTTACCAAAATTATGGTAAGGGGGTTGGAGTAGGAGCAGGATGGTGGGATAGTGGGATCGTTCCCGCGCCAGCGCGGATGTTCCGTTCGACACGGCGGCGATTTATCTTCTCCGTCAGTTTCCCGCGCTATCGCGGATGCGCCATACTCGTCGTCGCATTGGAGCCCATACCTTTCGATTGCCCGCGCTTGCGCGGATGCTCCGGTTGACATGCCTCTCGAATACTGGAACGGCCCCTTTTCCCCGCGCCTGCGCGGATGCTCCGTCCCGCGAGAGTCGAACAGTTGAAGGTCAGAGCTTTGTCCGCGTCTGCGCGGATCGTGATAGAGCCGGGAGAAGTCCCATTAAAGTCACGGTTTCACTTACTTTCGGTTCCGTCGAGGAAGCCGCTCGCTTTTTCGAGCAGCCGTCGTCGGCTGTTCAAGAGCGCATGAAAGCTGGATGGCGACCAGAAGCAGCCCTTGGGCTCGAACACCACAAGGCGCGGTGGAAGAAAGTCACGGTGAATGGCGTCGAGTACGACAGCATAGCAGCGGCGGCGGATGCGTTCAAAGTGTCCTATCAGTTGGTTCACATGCGCCTCAAGCGAGGGTGGAGCCTTGAGCAAGCCCTTGAGTTACAGGACCGCTATAAGAAGACCCGAGGGGAGCCGATAGTCGCGTTCGGGAAAAGCTACTCGTCGATCAGAGCGTGTGCGCTCGCGCATGACGTGAAGCCCCATTCCCTGAGGCGTATCCTGATTGAGAACCGCATGGGCGTCGAAGATGCCATCGTCTATCTTCAATCGTTGTCAAAACAAAAGGCCCCGGAATAACCGAGACCTTTTGAGTAGCATGAGGGCTCACGATATAAGCCTTATAAAAAACGTCTTGCTCTTTATGGGCACCATCCTGCGCAGCCGCATCATCCAGCGCAAAAAGCTGAAGGCCATCGGGCCGATTTGGCGAGTGTTCCTGCTGGCGTTGGGGCCA
>JAESGY010000633.1_pt1 | contig 10620 bp, 7 predicted proteins | sample 9269841 | NCBI WGS metagenome assembly JAESGY01 (sample SAMN17022865, study PRJNA683097) | algae metagenome | isolation source: Spirirestis rafaelensis WJT71-NPBG6 and co-occurring heterotrophs from... | place: USA: Pinto Wells, Joshua Tree National Park, Colorado Desert, CA | collected 2006-08-15 | reverse complement strand
CCCTTCGCGCGGAACGAGAGCACGCGCTTCATCAGCCCGACCAAGACGCCGGAATTCCTGGCGGCCGGGCTGCCGGTGGTCTCCACGCCCATCACCGACGTGCTGCGGGACTGGGGTCCGAAGGAGGTCGGCGGGCCGGGGCTGGTCGAGATCGCAGAGGAGCCCGTGGCCTTCGCCGCGGCGCTGCAAGGCCTGCTGACCCGGCCGCGCGCCGCGTGGCTGAAGCAGGTGGACAGGCGGCTGGCGCAGCTTTCCTGGGACCGGACCTGGGCGGAGATGAAGGGGCTGATCGCGGCGCGGCGGACGGTGACGCGGGTGCCGGCGCGGGAGGAGGCGTCGGCGGCGCGGATCGCGTAACGGGGGCGCTGCCCCCTTGAACCCCCGCCGGGGACCGAACCGGTCCCCGGCCCCTGTATGGGTTTTTCGACGCCCGAGGCTCCCGACAAGGGAGCCTCGGGCTTTGGTGACTCAGGGGATCTGGGCGCGTGGGGAGGCAGCGCCTCTCTCGCATTGCTGCCGTGACATGCCGGCCAAGCGGGCGGCGTCGCATCCGCTACCGGCCCCGACATCGAGGAGGTTGGGCTTTGCCGGCAGGGAAGGGCAGGGCGCCGGCATGGATCTGGGGCGCTTGCGCCGTCCGCCGGGCGATGCCCTGATGCGCTGCAAGCAAGCGCCCCGGCAGCGGGCGCGGAGGAGGAAGCGCCATGAAGATCGGCTTCGTCGGCCTCGGCAATATGGGCGGCCCGATGTGCCGCAACCTGGTGAAGGGCGTGAACCATGAGGTGGTGGTGCACGACCTGAACCCGGAGGCGGTGCGCGCCTGCACGGAGCAGGGCGCGACCGCCGCGGCGAGCCTCACCGCGCTGGCCGGGACCTGCGACGTCATCCTCACCTCCCTGCCGACGCCGAGGCATGTGGAGGCGGTGGCGACGGAGATCGCGGCATCGGCCCGGCCGGGCACCGTGTTCTTTGACCTCAGCACCAACGCGCCCGCCGTGGTGCGGCGGCTGCACGAGGAACTGGCGCCGAAGGGCATCACGCTGCTGGACGCGCCGGTGACGGGTGGCGTGGCGCGCGCGGTCGATGGCAGCATCGTCGTCATGGTGGGCGGCGAGGAGGCGGTGTTCGAGCAGCACCGCGCCATCCTCGCCGCCTTCAGCGGCACGCTGGTGCATGTCGGGCCGGTCGGCAGCGCCTCGGTCGCCAAGCTGATCAACAACATGCTGGTGCTGTGCAACATCGCGGTCGCGGCCGAGGGCATGATGATCGGCCGCATGGCCGGCATCGACCTGACGAAGCTGGTGAACATCATCGAGAACGGCTCGGGCGACAGCGTCGGCTTCCGCGGCCTTGCCGCGCGCGGGCTGAAGGGCGAGTTCAAGGCGAGCTTCGCGCTCGACCTCGCCTACAAGGATCTGGGCCTGGCGGTGGACCTGGCGACGGAGCATGGGGTGCCCGGCCTGATGGCGCCGCAGGCGCTGGCACTGATGCGCATGGGCCGTGCGCTGGGCCATGGCGGGCTCGACAGCACCGCGATGCTCAAGGTGTACGAGACGCTGATGGGGAAGGAGGTGCGGCTGTAGCCAGCCGCCTGTCGCGGGCGCCGCCGCCGGTGCGGCGCGGCCAGGCTTTGCGGAGCGGAACCGCCCGGCGATGCAGGGGGCCGATGATGGCTCACCATCAACGGAGACTGATATGAATCCCCGGTTGCAGCCGCCATCGGCGGCCGAGACTTGCCCCATCCGCTGCAGGTCATGGATCGCGGAGCGGAGCCTTGCTCTCGGGCGACGGAATCCCCGCTAGCTTTGCGCCGCAAACCCTGCGGGGTGCCCCGTTCCCGCCCGTCCGCGATCTGCTCCAGAAAGGTATCGCGCGGCGCTGCCGTCTCAACCGGGCGGCGCAAGCGGGCGGGAGCGGGTGGAATCCGCTTGCCGCCCGGGCCCTGGGGTGTAGCCTTTCCGTCATGGTGCGCGAGACACCGACGGAAGGACGGACCATGGACGGCAATGCGGCAGGCGCCACGCGCCCCGATGTCAAGCTGGTGATCGCGAAGAAGGAGAACACGCCTTTCGTGAAGGGGCGGCGGAAATTCTTCCGCTACCGCGATCTCGGCGTCGCCGACGCGACCGGCGGCACGATGCGCGCGCAGGTGATGGAGGCGATCACCGGCATGACCGAGCCGACCGGCTGGCACGTCCACCACTGCCAGGCGCAGTTCATCTATGTGCTGAAGGGCTGGGTCGAACTGGAATTCGAGGACGGCACGCGCACGCGGATGGAGACGGGCGATGCCGGGCTGATCCCGGGTGAGATGAAGCACAACGAGATCGCCACCTCGGACGATGTGGAGATCCTCGAACTCTCGATTCCGGGGCCGATGGGCACCACGCCCTGCGACCCGCCGGCCGCCAGGGGCTGATCGCCGCTTCCACCCGCTGACGGCCCGGGCACCGCGACGGCGGCCGCGGCGCCCGGGCTTGCCCGTGCCGCCGGGGGGAAGCGACCATCATGATCCTTGATCGACGCGCGCTGTTGCTCGGCGGCGCGGCTTTTGGCGCGCTGCCGCGCCTCGGCCGGGCGCAGGCCCAGCAGACCATCCGCCTCGGCGTCATCTCCGACATGAGCGGGCCCTTCGCCGACCTCTCCGGCCCGAATTCCGTTCTGGCGGTGCGGCAGGCGGTGCAGGACGCGGCCTCGCTCGGGCTGAAGGTGGAGGTCGTGGCGGCCGACCACCAGAACAAGCCGGATGTCGCGGTGAACATCGCCCGCACCTGGTTCGACCGGGACGGGGTGGATGCGCTGGTCGACGTCCCTGCCTCCTCCGCCGCGCTCGCGGTGAATGGCGTGGTGCGGGAGAAGAACAAGGCCTTCCTCGCCAGCGCGCCGGGCACCTCGGAACTGACCGGCGCGCAGTGCAGCCCGAACACGGTGCAGTGGACCTACGACACCTGGATGCTGGCGAATTCCACCGCCCGCGCGATGGTGCGGGAGGGCGGCGACACCTGGTTCTTCGTGACCGCCGACTATGCCTTCGGCCATTCGATGGAGGTGGAGGGCGGCAAGATCATCGCCGCCGAGGGCGGCAAGGTGCTGGGCAATGCCCGCTTCCCCTTCCCCGGCACCACGGATTTCTCCGCCTTCCTGCTGCGGGCCCAGGCCAGCCGCGCCAAGGTCGTCGGCCTCGCCTTCGGCGGGGTGGACATGGCGAATGCGGTGAAGCAGGCGGCCGAGTTCGGCCTGCAGCGGCGCGGGCAGCGGATCGCGGCGCTGATCCTCTTCATCTCCGAGGTGCATTCGATGGGCCTCGAGACGGCGAAGGGGCTGGTCTGCTCGGAAAGCTTCTACTGGGATATCAACGACCGCACCCGCGCCCTGACGGGACGGCTGAAGCAGAATTTCAACGCCCCGCCGCCCACCATGGTGCAGGCCGGCTGCTACGGCGTGGTGATGCACTACCTGAAGGCGGTGGCGGATATGGGCGTGGCCGCGGCGAAGGCGAATGGCGCCGCCACGGTCGCGCGCATGAAGGCCATGCCCTGCGATGACGACGCCTTCGGCCCGGGCAGCATCCGGGCGGATGGCCGGAAGCTCCACCCGGCCTATCTGCTGGAGGTAAAGTCGCCGGCCGAGAGCAAGGGGCCCTGGGACTACTACAAGGTCCTGCAGACCGTGCCGGGCGACGAGGCCTTCCGGCCGATGGCGGAAGGCGGCTGCCCGCTGGTGTGAGTAAACCGCCCGGCCGGAGGCGCCGCAGCGCAGCCACGATGGCGGGGCGGAAGGCGCCGGTCTGCTCGTGATGCCGGACCGGCATGCTGGCTGCCGCCTGTATGGCGGCGCCCATGCGGCCCAATATCCGGGTTCCGCACGGGGTTGCAGGCGGCGCCACGGCAGCAGGGCCGCGGCGTCCGGCCGGTCAGCGCGGCACCCGCATGGGCACCGGCGGCGTGGCGGGGGCCCTCGCCCAGTCCACCGCCGCCAGCAGCCGGCGCGTGACCAGCGGCAGGATGAAGATCGGGAAGACGCTCATCGCCAGGAAGAGCTCCACCCCCGGATGCTCGGCCAGCGCCGGCGCGGCGGCGGCCCAGACCAGCGTGATGTTGCGGTTGCCGCTGACCAGCCCGACGGTGAGGGCGCGGGTCCGCTCCAGCCCGGCGAAGAGCACGCCGCCGATCACCTGGAAGCCGGCATTGGCGAGGAAGGCGAGGCCGAGCAGCGCCAGCGCCTCGGCCGGCGCCGCCAGGATATGGCCCTGCATGCCGCGCATGGAGCCGATGGCGGCGACGATCAGGCCGAGGACGGAGAGCCCCGTCATGGCATGCGGGTTGGCCGCCACCCAGCCGCCGGCATGGCGCCGCAGCAGCCAGGCGGTGGCGGCCGCGCCGCCGATGATCAGCGCCAGCCGCGCCGAGAGGGCGGCCGGGTCGATCGCAACCTCCGCGCCGGCGAGCGAGGCGGCGAGCGGGGGCAGGTAGAGCGGCGTGGCCGGGGTCGCCACGACGGTCGCCAGCAGGGCGAGGGGCGCGCTCAGCCCGAGCATGGCCGCGATGGCCGCCGCGCTGCCGACCGGCGGGGCAAGGGCGCACAGCAGCAGGCCCTGCGACAATTCCGGCCCCGGCCGGAAAACCTGCACCAGCCCGTAGGTGACCAGTGGCACGCCGAAGGTAGCCCAGGCGAGGACCAGCAGGATGGTGCGGCGGTCCGCCGCCTCGGCCCGGAAGGCGGTGCCATCGACCTTCAGGAAGGCGCCGAGGGTGAAGACGAAGACCGCCAGACCCATGAGCGGCCGCGCCAGCTCGGCGAGCGGGGGCGCGACCAACCCGATCAGCGCGCCGCCGCAGAGCAGCGCCGGCCCGTGCCGCCCGGCCGCCGCGAGGAGCTTCAGTGGATTGACCATGGTACGTCGCCTCCCGTCTGGTGCGACGCAGGCTAGGGACCGGTCCCCTTGGCGTACCGAGAGCGCGCCGATGAATGCTGCAGGCGCGGCCGAGATTGCGCCGAGAGAGTTCCGATGCCGGCCGATGCCCTTGCCCTGGCTCGTCGCGCCGGCAGCGGGCCGCAGACGCGGCCTCAGCACGGGCTATCGCCCGCACTGCACGGGTTGGGAATCAGAACCGTCGGCACTGGACCTGAATGCCAGGCCGCTGCAGATCATCATCTCTCGGGCAGGGCAGGCTTCCGGGCGTTCACGCCCGTCCGCGATCCGCCCTACGCCGGCAGGCCGGCCTTCCGCAGCCCCTCGAGGTAGCGCTCGCGCAGGTCCGGGTCCCGCAGGGCGCTGTGCTCGGCGGTTGCGGCGACGGTGTAGCCCGGCGCGACGGAGGCGAGCAGGACGCGCGTGGCCTCGGCCGCCGCCCGGAGTTCGCCGAGCTGGGCGAGGCTCGTCGCCAGCAGGCGATGGGCCGGCACATAGGCCGGGCGGTCGTGGATCGCGCGACGGGCCGCTTCCGCTGCCGCCGCATACCGCCCGGCGACGAAATGGGCGAGGCCTGCCGCGGTGCTGAAAAAGAACATCGCCGGATCCACGGGGCTCAGTCGCCTGGCCCGATCGAGCAGCGCGATCGCGGCCTCCGCATCCCCGACATAGGCCCGCAACCAACCGTTGACGAGCAGGACCTGCGGCGAGTTGGGCGCGAGGCGGAGCGCGCGGTCGGCCGCGGCGAGCCCGGCCTCGCAGTCCCGCGCGAGGTAGGCGAGGGCGTGCGCCGCCGCCGCCAGTGCGCTGGGGTCGTCCTCGCCGCCTGCCTCCGCCACCTGGCGGGCGCAGTCCACCGCCTCCTCGACATCCCCCGCCTCCGCCCAGCCCTGGGTGAAGCGGACGGTGTGCAGGCCCGCCAGCGCGCCCTTCGCGGCGGCGAAGCCGGGATCGAGGGCGATGGCGCGGCGCAGCAGGCCGAGCGACTCCGCATTGCCCTCGCGCGTGGTGTAGCGGTGCGGCAGGGCGCGCAGGTAGAGGTCGTAGGCCGTGAGGCTACCGGTCGGACGGGAGCGGGCGCGCTCGACCTCGGCCAGGCGCAGGCTCGGCTCGATCGCGCCGACCACCGCCTCGGTCACCCGGTCCTGCAGATCGAAGATGTCGGCGAGCTCGCCGTCGAAACGCTCGGCCCAGACATGCCGGCCCGTCTCCACCTCGCAGAGCTGCGCGCTGATGCGCACGCGCCCGGCCGCCTTGCGCACGCTGCCTTCCAGCACATAGCCGACGCCGAGCTCCGCCCCGACCTGCCGCACATCCACCGCGCGGCCCTTGTAGGTGAAGGCGGAGTTGCGGGAGATGACGGAGAACCAGCGGAGATGGGAGAGGGCGGTGGTCAGGTCCTCGGTGATCCCATCGGCGAAGTAGTCCTGCTCCGCATCGCCGGTCATGTTGGCGAAGGGCAGCACCACGACCATCGGCCGTCCGGAGGCGCGCAGCTCCGGCGCCGGCGTGGCGGTGTCGTGCGCCGGCGGCGGCACCAGCCCGGCGAGGGCGGTGGGCGCGAGCGGCAGGACCGCGTCCATGCGCGTGACCTCCGCGGCGAAAAGGTAGCCACGGCGCGGCACGGTGCGCAGCAGGCGCTGCGCCTCGTCGTCCAGCGCCCGCCGCAGCTCGCGCACGCAGAGGGTGATGCTATCCTCGGTGACATGCACGTCAGGCCAGACGGCGGCGAGGATCTCGTCGCGGTTCACCAGCCGGCCCGCATTGGCAATGAGGTAGCGCAGCAGCGCATAGGCCTTGGGACGCAGCCGCAGCTCCGTCCCGCGCGCATCGAACAACGCGCCGCGTACCAGATCGAAGGTGAAGCCCTCGAACCGGTAGACCGAGCGTCCGGCCGAGGGTGACCCAGTGCCTGCGTCCAAGGCCACACCCCTCCCCTGTAGCGGGTTCTCTGCTTCAGGACCGCGCCGGCCGGATGCGACGGCTCGTCCTCCCGCCCCCCAAATGCGCGAGCCTGAGCGGCTGTCAACTCTCCTGCTGCGGCGCGGCCGTGGGCGCTGCGTGCGGAAACTACAGTGCTGAGGCGCAATTAATGCGTGCCGGCGGGCAGGATGGCCGGCACGCACAATCGCTTGTGCAACGCTTGTCAGCCGCGCGCGAAGTTTCTCAACTCACCCTCCGCCCAGGCCATCGCCTGGTCGATGCTTTGGCCGCCCTGGGCGATGCGCGCGATCATCTTGGTGTTGATCGCCTGGTTGTAGGCCTGCACCGCGATCTCGGCCGGGGCCGGGGAAAAGGTCACGTGCAGCTGCCCCTGCTGGTGCGGCTTGTTCGGGTAGTTGTAGGCGAAGCCGATGGGCGGGCCCTCCGTCTCCCAGACCTTGAAGTCGGACATGCTCTGGAAGGGCGGCATGTCGTAGCCGCTGGTGATGGTGGTCTGCCGCTCGGCGCTCGTGCGCTCCGACAGGAACTCGATTAGCCCCTTGGCCGCGGTCTTGTTCCGCGAGAAGCTCCAGATGCCCCAGAAGAAGGGCAGGTAGGGCGCGAAGCGGCCTTCCGGCCCGGCCGGGAAGGGCGCGTACCAGCATTTCTCGGCGACCTGCGGGTTGTCGCGCCTGGCCACCGCCCAGGCCGAGGGCGGGTTGAAGATAAGCGCGCTGCGGCCGGAGATCAGCGCCCGGTTGTTCGAGGCGTCGTCCCAGGCCCAGACGTCGTTGGGCAGGAATTTCGACAGGCGGATGCAGTACTCCACCGCCTGGCGCAGCTTCGGGTTGTTGCGGACGGTGACCTTGCCGTCCTCGTCCATCATCTGCGCGCCGAAGCTGCGGAACAGCGTGCCGACCCAGTCCACCGCGTCGGAGAACTGGCCCATCGGCAGGCCGAAGGGGAAGCCCGCGGCGTGGCACTTCTCCGCCGCCGCCAGGAAGGTGTCCCAGTTCCAGGCCTCGGCGCCCGGCCCGCGCTCCGGCTTCGCCGGCCACATGCTGCGGATGTCGATCCCGGCATGCTCCTGGAACAGGTCGAAGCGGATGCAGGCGGGCTTGATCTGGGTGCCGGCGATGGCCGGCACGCCACGCCAGGCGCCCTCCCGCTTCGCCAGGTATTCCGCCGCCGGGGTGATGGCGCCGTATTTCTGCTGCAGCCGCCCCACCACGTCGTCCACCGGCTCCAGCAGCCGGGCATGGGCGGAGGGCTCCCAGGTGGGGAAGGCCAGGATGTCATGGCCGCTGCGGGCCTGGGCCTGCGCCGCGATGGTCAGCAGGGTCTGGTTGCCGACCGAGGTGATGAAGTCGATCTGCACATCGACCCGGTTCTTGTCGCCCCATTCCTTGCAGAGCTCGCGCATGATGCCGTTGCCGGCCGGGACCCAGTGGTCCCAGAAGCCGCAGCGCAGCACCCCCGCCGAGCCCTGGCCATGCACATGGAACACCGGCAGCGCGGCCCCGGCCGCGCCCGCCACGCCTGCCCGCAGCGCCGCGCGCCGCGTCATCCCGTATCGGGTCATGATGTTTGCCTCCCGCCGGCGGCTTGCTGCCGCCTTGCGGGAGGAAGTCTAGGCGGCAGCGCGGCGGGGACGGCGGGTTGCCTGCAACCCCGCCGGAAACTGTGATCGGCGGCGCCGGCCTCAGCCGGCGCCCTTCAGCTCCCGCTCCACCACCGCCGCCAGCAGGCCGGCGCCATAGGGGATGGCGGCGTCGTTGAAGTCATAGGCGGGGTTGTGCAGCTCGCAGCCGCCCGCGCCGGGGCCGTTGCCGACATAGATATAGGCCCCCGGCCGCTCGGCCAGCATGTAGGAGAAATCCTCCGAGCCCATGGCGGCCAGGCGCTCACGGTCCACATGCGCCTCCCCCACCAGCGCGGCGGCGGCATCCGCCATCAGCGCGGTCTGCTCGGCGCCGTTGACGACGGGCACGGTGATCTCGCGGAAGTCGAGTTCGGCGGTGCCGCCGAAGCCGGCGGCGATGCTCTGCGCCAGGGCGCGCATCCGCTGCTCCAGCAGGCGCATCGTCTCGGTCCGGAAGGCGCGCACCGTGCCGCGCAGCGTCACCCGCTCCGGGATCACGTTGTAGGCGGTGCCGCCCTCGAAGCCCGTGACGCTGATCACCGCCGTGTCGTTCGGCGCCACGTTGCGGCCGACGATGCTCTGCCAGGCGGAGATGACCTGGGCGCCGCAGACCACCGGGTCCACCGTCGCCTCCGGCCGCGCTGCATGGCCGCCCTTGCCATGGATATGCAGGTCGAAGAAGGCGCAACCCGCCATCATCGGGCCAGGGCGGATGGCGTAGTGGCCGACCGGCAGGCCGGGGCGGTTGTGCAGCCCATAGACCGCGTCGCAAGGGAACCGCTCGAACAGCCCGTCGGCGATCATCGCCTGGGCGCCGCCCTGGCCTTCCTCGGCCGGCTGGAAGATGAAGTGGACGATGCCGTCGAACTTCCTCGTCTCCGCCAGGTAGCGCGCGGCGCCGAGCAGCATGGTGGTATGCCCGTCATGCCCGCAGCCATGCATCTTGCCCGGCACGGTGGAGCGGTGGGCGAAGGTGTTCGCCTCCGGCATGTCCAGCGCGTCCATGTCGGCGCGCAGCCCGATGGCGCGGTTGCCGTTGCCGGAACCGGCACGGGATCCTGATCCGGCGCGCAGCACGCCGACCACGCCGGTGCGGCCGATGCCGCGATGCACCTCGATGCCCCAGCTCTCCAGCCGCTCGGCGACAAGGGCGCTGGTGCGGTGCTCCTCGAAGCCGGTCTCGGGATGGGCATGGAAGTCGCGGCGCCAGGCGGTCAGCTGGTCATGGAAGCCGCGGATATGATCGATCGGGTTCACGCATCTCTCCTGCCGGCGCCGCGCGACACCCGCCATCGATCCCGGCGGCCCACCCGCCCCTGCCGCCCGTACCGGTGGGCCGCAATCCTCGGCAGGGCAGGGGGCCGCGGCGCGGGCCAGCAATCGGCAAGGTATCCGGGCTGCACAAGGTCCGGGGACAGAGTAGGCCCGCAGGGCACCGCCCAGCAAACCCGCAGCGCCGGCGGCAGCGCATCGTCGCGTGGTGTTTCCCTGGCGGATTCGCCTCGCCGGGCGTTTGTGCCGATGAGCCTCTGCTCGATGCCTGCAGCAAGAAACGGGACGGCCCGCGATCCATGGAACAGCGGACGGAGGAAGCGGCCAGGCCGCAGCGCACGATACCGGCACCGCCCGGCCTTTCGCGGGGGGCGCTGGTTCCCTGGTGGGTGAAACTCGGGCTGAAGCTCGGCCTTGCCGCCCTCGGCATCCATGGCGCGCGCGCCTGGGCGCTCGGCATCGGCCGGCATTCCCCCGGGGCGGCGGATCCCGGCAAGATCCTCGATAGACCGCGCGCCTGGCTGGATCAGGCGGCCGCCCTGCGCGGCCGCCGCCCGCGCACGGTGCTGGAGCTTGGACCGGGCGGCATGGTGGTGCGCGCCCCGGTGCTGGCCGGGCTCGGCGCCCGGCGGATCTGGTTCGTCGATCCGGCGGACTCCGCGCCCAGGGCGCCCGGGCCCTATCTCTCGGCCGCGGCGCTGGCCTGGGCGCAGGGCGTGCCCGCCCCCGACCTGGCGGGCTGCGCCGACCGCAGTGCGGTGCTGGCCCGCTGCGGCGCCACGCTGCTGATCGGCGGACCGGCCGCCCTCGCCGCCATCCCGGATGGCAGCATCGACCTGGTGATGAGCGAGGCGGTGCTGGAGCATGTCCG